>MAAC01016305.1_pt1 | contig 44491 bp, 47 predicted proteins | sample 1115981 | NCBI WGS metagenome assembly MAAC01 (sample SAMN04961126, study PRJNA320927) | seawater metagenome | isolation source: sample BD02T64 sea water enriched with oil for 64 days | place: USA:Gulf of Mexico | collected 2013-07-27 | reverse complement strand
GGCCCATAAGAACTGCTTTTTTGAAGCGCTCAGGGTGTCTGCTAAGCAGGTGTAAAGTCACGCCGCCGCCCATGGAATTACCCACAATATGAGCTTGCTCGATACCTTTAGCGTCTAATAAATCAATTTGTTGTTGCACCCAAATGTCAATCCATTCACTGGTGCCACTTGGTGGAGAATTATGTTGGCTAAGGCCAAAACCCGCGATATCTGGAGCAAGGCAGTGATAATTCTCAGCTAAGAAAGGTAGCGCAAATTGCCAGTTAGACATGGCGTTGGCACCGGGGCCAGAGCCATGCAGTAATAAAATAGCGGTATCGTTATCTTCTCCTGCTTCATTTAAAAAAGTTTGAAAAGAGCCTGTTTGAATATTAGATTTTTGCATGGTTTTCCTGATGATTAGGCTGTTGTAAGGGCCGTTATTAAAATGGCCAAGAGAGCAATTAAGGATGATAAGTAACTTTTATTGAAAATCATACTTAAATATTAGGAAAAGTGATTATTGTCTTAAAATGATTTAATCTAACTACTGACTGTTATAAATAAAAGTTTATAATTAAATTTAATGAGTAATTTGAGTAAAGGAAAGACAATGTTTCCAGCTGTAAACGCCCCAGAGAATATTAAGAGAAAGGTTAGTATCGTTACCCGCTTCACGACGATACCGATATTGTTATTTGCAACCACGCCAGTCGTGGCGCACTTTTTAGGAGGTGGGCATTGGTATTGGTTAACAGTGGGGGCATTTGTTATTTGTATGATTCTAGACCCTATCGTGGGTGATGATCCTATTAACGCACCAGCTGAAATGGAACAAGAACTGGAGCAAAGTCTGTTTTATCGCGTGATGTTATGGGCGTATATACCGGTGCAATTTTTGATTACATTATTTTGTTATTCATTAATAACGAATACGCCGATGGATATGTTCACGGTATTGGGTATTACTTATCAGCCACTAACCCAAGGTGAAATTATTGGTTTGGCTTTGTCGCTGGGTTTGGTAACAGGCTTTGGCGCTACGCCAGGTCATGAGCTTTGTCACCACGGTAATCAGTTTGACCGATTTATGGGGCAAGCACTAATGACTCCGATTAGTATGGCCGACTTTTATGTGTATCATAATTTCCACCACCACTTAACTGTTGCTACACCAGAAGATCATGCGACAGCACCCTATGGTGAGAATTTCTGGCGCTTTGCTTTGCGCAGTACGATTAGAAAATCAATTTGTGCTTGGCAGGTTGAAGCAAAACGTTTAACTCGAAAGGGTCTAAGCTGGCTAAACTTCGATAACAAAATGATTAAGATTACGTTAGCGCAAGTGGCTTGGTTCTCTTTCTTGGTCTACCTTTTTGGCTGGTTAAGTTTGCCGCTATTTATTTTGCAGTACCTATTTCCAAGGATGTTGTTGGCGACGGCAGATTTTGCGGAGCATTATGGTTTAATGCGTAAACAAAACGCGGACGGTACTTATGAAAAAATTCGCCCTGAACATGCCTGGGATGACAGCATGATTATTAGCAGCTTTTTTATGTGTCAAATAGATCGGCATTCAGATCACCACGCTAACGTTGGACGCCCTTATCAGGTGTTGAGAGTGATGGATAAAGCACCGCGTTTGCCCCTTGGCTACCTGAATATTTTATTTGTAGCGTTGGTGCCGTCTTTATGGCGAAAAATGATGCACCCAATTATCGAGGAGTTTTATGATACGGCGGATATTATTCCTTATGCCCTGCCAAACACCTTGCCAGAAAGGTTTGTGGAAAGGGCTGTTATTGCAGATATTAAATAACTGAATGCTATCTAGTTTAGAGCGAAAAATACCACCACCAGTTGTAGCATTAGTAATGGCCGCTCTTATGTGGCTGTTGGCTAGCAAACTTGGGACGCCAGCTGTTGAGGTGCCCTATAAGTCAATTGTTTGCGGTGTGTTTGTAGCACTGGGTTTATTGGTGGACTTCGCTGCGCTGTGGTTGTTTATGCAAGCAAAAACGACGGTTAACCCGATCAAGCCAAATAATGCATCAAGCTTGGTAACAAGTGGGATTTACCAATACACAAGGAACCCAATGTATGTTGGAAACTTAATTTTTTTGATAGCGTGGCTGGTTTGGCTTGGTTCGCCGTATGGTTTTATTTGCTTAGTAATATATGTAGCTTATATGAACCAGTTCCAAATTAAGCCAGAAGAGAGAGCCTTAACAACACTGTTTGAGAATGAATACAGTCTTTTTTGTTCGCAAGTAAGGCGATGGATTTAATGATAAAACTGACCTAAGTCATTGAAATGAAGAAAGTAAATGCTTAGGCTGAGGGAAATAACTGAAGGAGTCAAAATGACAACAGAAATTGATTATAACCACCTTATTCAATCGGATAAAGTACATGGGTCTTTGTATACTTCGGATGAAATATACGCAGATGAGTTGGAAAAGATTTTTCATAAGAGCTGGGTGTATGTCGGCCATGAAAGTGAAATAAAAGAAAGGGGCGATTACTTAGTTCGAGAAATTGGCCGTTCATCCGTGATCATGGTTCGTGATAAAGATGGTTCTATAAAGGTGCATGCTAACCGCTGTATGCACCGAGGCAATATGCTGTGTAATGAAGCAGAGGGTAATAAGCGTAACTTTACTTGCCCGTATCATGGTTGGGTGTTTGGTTTAGATGGTACCTTGATGGACGTAGCTTACCCCGGTGGCTTTGAGAAGCCGTTAGCGGAGCTGGGTCTGCAAACATTGGTGAGTGATAGTTATCGTGGTTTTGTTTTTGCCTCGTTTGTCCAACCAGAACTCAGTTTTGATGATTACCTCGGTAATGCAAAATCGTTAATTGACCGTTCTTGTGAAATGTCGCCAACTGGGAAAATTGATTTGCGAGGTGGTTGGGTTCGCCAGCACTTTGACGCGAACTGGAAGATGCTGCCTGAAAATGACACTGATGGCTATCACGTTAATTATGTGCATCAATCTTTTGTTATGGCAATTGACTCTCAGTATGGAGAGTTTGTCGGTGCCGAGGATAGTATTCAGGGCGTTATAAAAGACTGGGGTAATGGGCATACTGAAATTGACTTCTCAGCGGGTTATGCGAAAACACTGGACTGGTTAGGCTCAACACCTGAGAAGGTTAAATCATACGTCGATAGTATGCGAGAGGCTTATGGGCAGGAAAAGGCGGATAAAATTTTATACGCTGGTCCACCGCACGCCTGTATTTTTCCTAATCTGTTTTTGGGTGAGATGAATATTGTTATTTTTCAACCAACAGGCACGAATTCAGCGGTTCAGTGGAGTACGCCAATGTTTCTTGATGGCGCTCCAGAATTAGACTTTAAATTACTGAGACAAAGTGAGGGTGCCTTAGGTCCAGCAGCTTTCTTGCTAGCGGATGATGCAAGCATTGCAGAAAGAGCGCAAATAGCGTTGTTGTCGGGTGATCCTTGGTGCGATTTAAGCCGAGGCTTAAATCGCGAAACGAGTGATAAAGATGGTGTCATCACGTCTCATATGACAGATGAAACATCTAATCGAGGGTTTTGGTTTCACTACCGTGACGTAATGACAGGAGTGAAGTAATGGGAAACGTATCACTATCGTCTTGTAAGGACGGGGAGAAAACAATGGGAAGCGTATCACATGATATTGCGTTAGAGCTTGAAGCATTTATAGTTCGCGAGGCTAGGTTAGCGGATGAGTCTCAATACCAAGAGTGGGAAGACCTTTGGGCTGATGATGCAGTGTATTGGGTGCCGCTTAAAGAAGGTGACGATCCAGCTAAAAAAGTATCTCATTTGTACGATAACCGTACTCGGATTGCTACACGAATTCGCCAACTCAAAACAGGCTATCGGTATAGTCAATTGCCTGTATCGGGTTTACGCCGAGTCATTTCTAATTATGAGTATTCAGAAGAAGCGGATGGGCGATATAAAGTTGAAGCTAACTTTTATTTACCGGAGTTTTCTGCTCAAGCAACCAATACATTTAGAATTTGGTCAGGTCGCTTAGTTTATATTTTAAGCCGACGAGATGACGCTTTCCAAATGCACATGAAGAAAATCATTCTTGTGAATGGATTGCAGCCAATCCCAACCTTGTCGTTTCTAATTTAGTCGGATGAAAAGGACACCTTTATCAGCTGTTACAGGCTTGGGTATGACCGAGTTAAGCCGTGAATACTCGGCGACATCTTGGCAATTAGCGGTAGAAGCTATTGGCTTGGCAATTGATGATGCAGGTTTAAAGCATTCAGATATCGATGGTTTGCTTATCAATAAAAGCCCTATTGAAGATTTATCGGCAATGCCGATGGATCTTCAAGATTATGCCGGATTAAAAAACTTGGGCTTGTTGAATGTGGTCGAGGCAGAAGGCAGTTCGATGATTCAAACGCTGCAGCAAGCAACCATGGCTATTCAGTCAGGCTTGGCCACGAAAGTAGTTTGTGTTTTTGCAGATACACCTATACAGCCGGATAGCTCAGCAGCGGAATCGTTTGCTATTGCCATGCCGATGATGGGTAAGTTAGGCATCGAAATAGCGAATGGCTTTTACAGTGCAATAGCCGCCTATGCGATGGCGGCTCAGCGATACTTAGCGGTGTATGGCCGAACAACAGACGACTTAGCGTTAGTAGCAATGGCAAATCGTGAGTGGGCAAAATTGAATCCTCTTGCGAAAATCAAAAAACCAATGACGATGGAAGACCATCATGCATCACCTTGGTTAGTAGAGCCGTTGCGAATGTTGGATTGTGCATACCCTGTTAATGGTTCAATTGCTGTGGTGGTGAGTGATGCTGCATCAGCGGCCGATCAACCGGAGCCAGCGGCGTTTATTTATGGTATGGGGCAAGGTCACAAGGGAAATACCAACCGCAGAGGCTTTCAACCAGAGATAGAAACAGGGGCTAAAAAAGCCGCAGAAACAGCCTATAAAATGGCAGGTGTTTCAGCCAATGATATTGATGCCTGTGAATTTTATGATGCGTTTAGTATTTCAACGCTGATAAACCTCGAGATGTGTGGTTTTTGTGAGCCAGGCACAGCAGCTGAGTTCATTGTCGAAAAAGGCATAGGCCCAGGTGGTCAATTACCTGTGAATACAGGTGGCGGGCATTTATCTGGCTATTATATGCAGGGTGCTACAGCTGTATCAGAAGCTATTATGCAATTGCGAAATAAGGCGGGCGAACGGCAATTAAGTAAACTAGATAATGTACTAGTTACCGGATACGGTGGACGAATGCAGTATCACGCAGCATTAATAATGGGGCAATAGAGGGCGTTATGGAATATCCAAAAGAAGGTGTGATTTGGCCAACCATTATTGATGTTGCAAAGCCATTCTATGATGGGATGGAACAACACAAGGTGTTGATTCAACAGTGTCAGGCTTGCCAGACTTTTCTCCCGCCAGCGCAGGTTGTGTGTGACGAGTGTGGGTCTAATAAACTTGAATGGCTGGCATCGAAAGGCAGGGGTGTGATTTATAGCTATGTTGTTTTTCATCGTAGTTTTCACCCTTATTTCAATGACAAAATCCCCTACACGGTTGCTTTAATTGAATTGGAAGAAGGGCCCCGGGTTATGGGACATATAGAAGTAAAAGAGAACCAAGAATACAAGGTCGGTTCAGCAGTCGTAGCAAGCTTTAAAACAATAGATAAAAAAAATGAGCTGCTATTTTTTAAATTAAAAGACGGGGAAGAGTAAATGACAGCATTGGTTAGGGATTTTTTGCTGCGTGCAGCAAAAGCGATGCCCAAAAAGATTGCGTTTTATGAAGGAGACCGTTCAATAGATTGGGCTACGCTAAATCAAAGGGCTAATCTCTTTGCAAAAGCATTACAAAAAGAAGGTATTGGTAAAGGTGATGTCGTTGGCATACTTTCACATGAGCATATAGAAATATATGAAGCTTTCCATGGGTGCCTTAAATTAGGCGCGCCTCGTGTCGGTATCAACTGGCGTTTCTCTCCTAAAGAAATGCTGTATGTGATCAAAGACTCAAATGCAAAAGTTGTGCTAGTGCAAGCAAATTGTGTTGAGTTAATGGGTGATCTGCCCGAAAAATTAGCATCCGAAGGCATCATTCTGATCGGCTATGGTGGCGAGCACGAGCTGCCCTATGATTATGAAAAGCTGCTAAGTAGTAGCGATATAGATGTGACCTTACCAGAAATACATAATGATGATTTAGCGGCGATTAGCTATACATCAGGGACTACGGGTTCGCCTAAAGGCGTTTTATTATCCCAGGTCGCATTACGCGAAGCGATGATGAATACAGTGTTGAACTTAGGTTTGGCACCTAATGATGTTTGGTATGCGCCAACGTCTTCTGCGTGGATAACATTCGTGTTAATTACGATGAATACGGTTAATGGAATGACCTCAGTGTTACCCGAAGGTGACTTCGACCCTGATGAATACTTTGCACATATTAACAAGCATAAAGTAACGGTTACTATTATGGTGCCGATAATGATGCGCCGCCTTATTCAATTAAAAGAAGAAAAAGGGATTGAACTACCCTCGTTGCGTTTGATTACCTATGGGTCTTCTCCTAGCACCCCTGAGCTTATTCGTAGAGCAACCGAGGCGTTTGGCTGTGATATGTCACAGTTATATGGCGTGACCGAAGCAACAGGCGGTTGGATATGTGTGATGTCACCGGAAGATACTAGAAGGGGGTTGGCTGGTGAAGAACACTTGCTGCGTTCTTGTGGCAGACCAACGCTACACTTTGATGTTGAGATACGTGATGATAAGGATGTTGTTTGTCCACCAGACACCATAGGTGAAATCTGGCTAAGGTCAGACTCTGTGATGACGGGTTACTTAGGGCTGGAAGAGCAAACTAATGCAGCACTACAAGGTGGTTGGTTATGTACCAATGACCTCGGCTATATTGATGAGGAAGGCTTCCTCTATTTAACGGATAGAAAAAATAATCTTATTATCACCGGCTCTGCTAACGTTTTCCCTAGTATGGTTGAAAATGTATTGGATGAGCATGAAAATATTACGGAGGTAGCAGTCGTTGGCGTGCCGCACCCAGAGTGGGATGAAGCGGTTGTAGCGGTTATTATTGCAAAGAATGCGGATGCATTTGACTCCGATGAGGTTATCGCTTTTAGCAAAACACGCATGGCTAAATTTGAAGTGCCAAAGGCACTAGTACTCGTAGATGATTTGCCAAAAGGTTTAACGGGTAAAGTGCTCAAAAAAGATATTCAAGCAATGTTTAAGGACGGTCGCTTGTCAGTGCCTTGGGATTTCCCAAGCCAATAAAGAACGATTACCCTTTAATTAGAGTGAAGGGCGGCTTTAGATACTGGCTGTCGCCCTCCTACTTTAGCATCAGCCTGAATATCGGGGTATTGAGTAGTAGAAGATTGTTGGTCGGTAAAAAGAGGGTAGCAGCAATAAAAAAGTCCGTAGTAGATACTCACCTTCTAATATAAATTGCGTACCCACTACCATGAGAATTCCAAAGCCTAGCTCAGGTGTAATGAGGCAGATAGCCGGCAACCTATTGATTCATTGTGTATATGTCACTATTAGGGCCCACCCCGTGAGCCCGATTGGTAGAAAACGTGCCCCATATTTCCAACGGAAAAAGTAGCCAGTAAAGCACCTGCGAAAGCGAGAAGGAGTAAAAACACACAGATTTATTTTTTCGTGGATACAGCAATACCGGCAGCGAAGAACACACAAGAAAGGTTAAGAACGGCAATCAGTCATTGACTGAGCGATAACAGTTAATTTCGTGTTGGGCACATCGTCACGTAGCACTAGCAAAATAACTTAGCTATTAGGTCCGTGGCGTGAAAAATGTAGTAGCGGCTTAACCAGTATTAAACATAGGGTTTTACCACCCCTCCCTCCACACGTATTGAAGCACCAATGTTGGTGATGACAAAGCCAATGCTTGGCTAGAACTGGAGACAAAGGCAATTTTATCTTTTAATCGTAAATCCATTATTTGTTTGCAAAAGCTGCCGCCGCCACCTTTGCGGTTTTTATGGTGTTGGTCAGGCTATCTGGGTCAGCTAAGGTTGGTTCAACTATTATGCTATTTATGTCGCTAAAGCCAATAAACCTAAGTGCCGTCTCGAGATAAGGTTTTTGGAAGTCCATGCTCCTTGCCTCGTCGTTATCGTACTCGACACCACGTGAATAAATGGCAGTAACGGGTTTGCCAGTGAGCAAACCTTGAAAGCCAGTTTCCGGTGAGAAACTAAACGTAAGCCCTGGTTGTGTAATAACATCAATAAAATGCTTTAGTTTGTATGGAATTGAAAAATTCCACATGGGCACGCTAAATAAATAGCGGTCAGCGGCTTTAAACTGGTCGGCAATAGAAACAATTTCTTGCCAAGCAGCAGCTTCAGCGTCACTAGGATTTTGGCCGTGTAAAAAATTGTACTTGGCATTCAGGTGGTCACCATCGAATTCGGGCAAGTTCATATCCCAAACATTCAGCGTGGTGACGGTATTGTCTGTGGAAGCGGCTTTAAATACATCGATATAGGTATTTGCTATATCGGTAGAGTTTGAGCGGTCGCTACGTGGAGAAGCTTGGATATAAAGTAGTCTACTCATTGTTTCTTCCTAACTTATTTAGTTGACACTTACCGTAACATCGAATAGCCAAGCTGTGAATTTTTCATTCATTGGTGGTGTCGGATAGTGCCTATTGTCGGGCGGATCTTGTGTGAATTATTTGAGCCCTATGGTAAAAAAATAAGCCAAGAGGTGAGCGTTTAAGAAAAGCATGTTGACGGCTTAAATTCACCATATGTGACAAGATGCATAACATAAGCAAATTCTTATAGACAGGTTTCGAATACTCTGCTTCACTAACTAACATTCGTTATGTAATGAAGGTGAAGATGACGGTATTAATATATCTCGTCAAAATTGATTAATTGAAATGGGGAATAGAAGATGGGAAATGTAGATGTTATGGCAATACCGCCACTTGGCTCGCATGAACTTGGAACGGATGCTATTCCGTCTGATCATTATTCATCGCAAGCCTTTTTTGAGCAGGAAAAAGAGCAGATATTCAAGAAAACATGGTTAATGGCGGGCAGGGAAAGCGACGTTGCCGAGCATGGTGATTTTTTTACTTTTTTTATTGATGCCTTAGAAACATCAATCATTATTACTAGAGATAAGCATGGGCAGGTAAACGCTTTTTACAATGCGTGTACCCACCGTGGTGCACATGTTTTGAACGAGCCTTGTGGCAAAGCAAAATTCATGACCTGTGGTTTTCATGGTTGGGTATTTGATTCAGAAGGAAAATTAGCAGATGTGCCGGGCGAAGAACTTTTTAGCGATCTTGATAAAAGCAAATTAGGCCTTAAGAAAGTGTCTGTCGATGTGTGGGGCGGATTTGTGTTTATTAACTTAGACCTAGAGCCCAGCGTTTCATTGAGAAAGTACCTAGAACCGCTTAATGATTCATTTGACAAGTATCTAGGCAATAAAGATTGGACTTGGAGTTATGGTTGGCGAGCTAAATTTAATGCCAACTGGAAATTATTAGTTGATGCGCAAATTGAAGGCTACCACGTTGACCAAACACACCGAAACACAATCGCCGGTGCAATTCCTGGGACGCACGCACCTTCTGATGTTTACCCCGATAGTATCGGCATTCCTGGAAGAGTTTGTGCATATCGCCCAGAACAGATGGCTGGAATACAAACTGATGTGGCGCTACTAGCAGCTAAACACGGGGCGACATCCTTATACACAAAATCAGAAAATGAGTTTACTGCAAATGATGGTGAGGGTGTTTTAAATGAAGACCACCCATTATGGATTTTTGATGCTTACTTATTATTCCCCAACGTTGTGTTATTTATCCAGAAAGGACAAATTTTAGTTCAAAGAACACTCCCAATTGCTCCAGGAGAATGTTTTTGGGAGGTTGATTTCTTTCACACGGGGGAAGTGGAGGACTTTGGGCAACAGTTTAACTCTGAACAAGGCCGAATCCAGATTCGAGATGTGCTAACTGAAGATTTATACACCGCGGAAGGAATTCAAATGAATTTTAATGCAGGTGTTATTAAAGAGGTTTATATCAATAAGCAGGAAAACGTTATACGTGCTTATTATCATCGCCTAATGAGCGCAATGAAAGGAACGGGAGAGTTGAAATGAGCGAAGCTATAGCACGTCCAGATACCAGTGAGATCGAAGCGGAAATTAACCAGTGGGCTTTGGAAACGACCGAAGATAGATTGGTTAAACGTATGAACAGCACAATGGATGAGATCAATTCTTTTCATTATGCAATGTTGCCAAAACTGCCGGCTATTATTGAATACTTAAACCAATTCAAATTATCTGATTTGACCGGCGAAGATCTGAAGTTATCTAGAGCGGCTCTTGCCATGTGCGAGGTTGATAATGCGGTGTACAAATGGAAAGCACCGGTTTTAGGCACAGGCATTGACCTGCTTAGAATGGTTAAAAAAACAGGTTTTAGCGACAGGACTATCTTATGACTGGGCGTTTAGCGGGGAAGGTCGCTCTCATCACAGGAACGGCTGGTGGCCAAGGTCGGGCGGCAGCAGAAATGTTTGCCGCACAAGGCGCCAAAATTGTTGGTTGCGACGTGAAACAAGCCGAGAGTGAAGAAACAGTTCAGCGAGTTATTGATGCGGGCGGTGAAATGGTCAGCCGTATCGTTGATCTTGGCGATGAAGATGAAGTCAAAAGCTGGGTTGATTTTGCAGTAGAAACCTACGGTGACTTCGATATTTTATACAACAACGCCTCAGCGGTGCGCTACGGCAAGATTGATGAGTTCTCAACCGAAGATTGGCATTGGCTAGTACGCAATGAACTAGATTTGGTGTATTACGCCATCAAGCACGCCTTCCCCATTATGAAACGGCGTGGTGGAGGCTCAATTATTAATACGGCGTCTGCTGCGGGTGTTATCGGTTCGACCTTTGCGGGGCATATTCATCAATTTGCACACTCAATGACCAAAGGTGGCGTGATTGCGATGACAAGAACGCTGGCGGCTGAATTCGCTGATGCCAAAATTCGCGTCAACAGTATTTCCCCTGGCTTGATTGAAACACCGGCGTTTGCTGTCTTCCCAGATAAAGAGGTCTTAAAACAAATGATTGAGGACATCATGAAATTGCAGTTGATGGATGTTTTAGGTCAGCCAGAAGATATTGCCTACTGCGCACTGTATCTCGCGTCGGAAGAGTCTCGCTTCGCAACAGGGCAAAACTTTTGTATCGATGGCGGCCTAACAGCCATCTAATTTAATAATCACATAAGGAAAGAGAACATGATTAAGCTTTATCACATACAAGCAGAAGGCGATCCATTTGGTGGTTCTCGTAATGGCTGTAAAGCCGTCATTGCGCTAGAAGAAATGGGGGTTGAGTACGAAATCAACGCGCTAGACAGGATGGCTGACTGCAGACCTGCCGATGCGCCTTACCGACAAATAAACCCGAATGGTGTGACGCCAACAATAGATGACAATGGCTTTGTTCTTTGGGAATCCGGGGCTATTCTTCAATACCTTGCGGAGGCAAACCCTGCAACGGGTTTATTACCAACAGACCCAAAAGAACGGGCAAAAGTGCAGCAATGGGTGGCGTGGGAAGGAGCAAGTTTTGCACCGGCGCTATTAAATTTCTTTTTTGCGATGACAGCGCCTGAGCCTGATGAGGCAACGGTCGCCAGCACCAAAGAGGCTTTTTTAGGCACGTTAAATATTCTTAATAAGCAATTAGCGGGGCAAGATTATATTGCGGGTGATTATTCCATTGCAGATATCGCGAATGGCGCGATTACTTCACTGTCATTTCTTCTTGGTCTGGACCTAATGCCCTACCCCAATATTTTAAGTTGGTTAGCTCGTTTGCGCGAAAAACCATCATGGCAAGCGGCAGCAGCAGTCATGTCAGATATGGATGCAGGCAAAGAGCAAATAGGTTAATGCAAATACGGTGGTAGTAACTGAAGAGAGACCTTAAGGAGGGTGAGAGATGAGTAAGTTTGATTACAATGAATTGATAGATAACGAAACAATGCTTCAATCACGAAGCATCTTTTGGGATCCTGATATTTATCAAGATGAGTTAAAACAGATATTTAATCGTTGCTGGCTTTTTTTAGGGCACGATAGCCAAATACCCGAAGCGGGTGATTTTTTGCGTACCTATATGGGCGAGGATGACGTTATTGTTGTTCGTGGCGAAGACAATGAAGTAAGAGCCTTTCTTAACGCATGCAGTCACCGTGGTAATAAAGTTTGCCAAGCCGAATGGGGTAAAACTAAAGCCTTCACTTGTTCATACCATGGTTGGGCATTTGACAATATGGGTGAGTTAGCGGCTGTTCCGCTCGAAGAAGAAGTATATGACAACTTTGACCGCAGCAAATTGGGCTTAGTGCCGGTTGCTCGTGTGCAGAATTACAAGGGTATGATCTTTGGCACCTTTGCAGAAGAAGGCCCCGACCTTGTCGAATACTTGGGCGATATGACATATTACCTAGACGTTATACTTGATGCTTCTCCCGAGGGGATGGAGCTTATTGGCACGCCCTTCAGAGTAGAAATTCCAGGCAACTGGAAACTACCGGTTGAAAATGCGATTGGTGATGGTTATCACGTCGCTTGGGCACATGCCGGTGCCATGCGCGTAGTGGGTACGATCGGTCAAGGTCGTGCAGAAACAGTGCTCGGCATTGGTAAAGACAACACCGGTTATGACGACTCAGGGCAAATGCACGTTGCAATACCACCGCATACCGTTTTATCAACGCTCGATGGGCAATCGGGTTATGCCTTGTACGATAACCCTGAGCCCTGCATTGAGCACCTTGAAAAATTTAGACCCAGCGCTATTGAGCGTTTAGGCGAAGTTCGCGGTAAGCAACTATTGGGCTCAGAAATGCATATGGGTGTTTTCCCTAACCTACAAATTATTCAAGGGTTAAATCTACTTCGCGTTATTCACCCCAAGGGCCCGGGCTCTTTTGAAGTGGCGACCTACTCTATGGCAGATAAGAACACCCCTGCCCACGTAAAAGAAATTATTGTTAAACACGTGGGTCAAACGTTTGGTTCAGCAGGGATTTTAGAAGGCGATGATGGCGACTTTACTGAAGCGATTACGCATTCACCAAATGGCTATGCAACTCGTCAAATGAAAGGCTGGCTGGGTATGGCTGCAGGCCGGACTATGGAATGGGAAGGCCCAGGAGATGCTTCTCCAGGTATTGTTAATGAGCTTTGTCAGCGTGAATTTTATGCGCAATGGCAACGCACCATGTTGGCTGAGACCACAAGCGAAATTTTACCAGAGAAGATTGAACAGAAGGAGGCGGCTAATGGCTAAGAAAAAAATAGCAGCAGTTGGCAAAGATACGAGCATGGAAACAGCTTATCGAATCGAACGGTTTTTAGCGGCTGAAGCGAGAGTTTTAGACGAGGAACGTTACGACGATTGGTTGTCGATGTTGGATGAAAGTATCACTTATAAAATGCCTATCCCGATGAATACCTACCGGCGTAACAGGCCCGGTAGTAGCACAATCTGCGAAACAATGATTTATGACGAAAGCTTTGAGAAGCTAAAGCAAAGAGCGGCGCGTGAAGATACCGGTATGGTTTGGCTTAATGACCCTGCCACTAGGCACATTCGCACAATAACGAATATTGAATCTTTTTGTACCGATGAGGAAGGTGTTTACGATGTTCGAAGTAAATTCACCTTATTACGCTCAAGGCGAGATAAAGATCATATTAGTCATAGCGGTACACGGCAAGATTTTGTGCGGGACAGCGAAGAGGGGTTGAAGCTTATTTCGAGAATGGTTTTCCTTCCAGAGCGGGTGATTGTTGATAAAAACTTAAATATGTTCTTTTAACGATAAGAACAAACAGAAATTTACAGGCAAGGGGAAAAAATGACAGCACGAATGGAAGGGCATCACGCCATAGTAACCGGTTCATCATCTGGCATGGGCCGTGCAACAGCAATTCGTTTAGCATCTGAGGGAGCGAGTGTGTGCCTTGCAGATATTAATAAAGAAGGTAATGCAGAAACGCTGGAGCTCATTAAGCAACAGGGCGGGCAAGCGATTGCCGAATATTGTGACGTGTCCGACGAAGCCTTAGTGAAGAAAATGACCGAAGCGGCTGAGGCTGTATTTGGGCCGGTTTCTATCCTATTTAATAACGCAGGGTTTGAAGACGGTGATGCCTCTACCGACGAACTGGATGTGGATGCTTGGGATAAAATTCAAAATATTAATAGCCGTGGCGTATTTCTAGCGGCCAAATACGCACTAAAAAGTATGATCGCAGGTGGTAAAGGCGGTTCAATCACGACCACATCTTCAATTGGTGGGCTGATTGGTACACCGGGTGGTTTGCATTCTTACTGTGCTTCAAAGGGAGCGGTTATCTCATTAACGAAAGCGTGGGCGGTGACTTATGCGCCGCACAATATTCGTGCTAACGCCATTTGTCCGGGCTTAGTATTAACGCCGATGGTGAAGCGGATTGGACCAGAGTTTATTGAGGCGGCTTCCAGCATGACGCCTCTAGGTCGTGGTGCGGAGCCAGAAGAAATAGCTAATTTAGTGTCCTTTCTTTCTAGTGACGAATCAAGGTTTATCACGGGTGCGATTATTCCCATTGATGGCGGCTACACGGCGCAATGAGTCAGTTTCCAGCGTTTTCATTAGAGCTATTTCGCTTAGATGGGCAGGTCGCGCTTGTTACTGGTTCGGGCTCAGGTTTAGGTAATGTATTTGCTCGCGCTTTGGCCGTGGCGGGTGCAACGGTTGTTTCAGCAGATATTGATGCCGTATCGGCTGAAAGCACGGCTGAAGAGATTCGCAATGCCGGTGGTAAGGCAACTTCGCTTATAGTTGATGTTAGTAATCCCGACTCTGTTTCGGCGATGGTCAACGGCACGATTAAGGAGCACGGGCGCTTAGATATTCTGATAAATAATGCCGGTATTGCAAGTCCTGCGCATCGCGTGCATGAGATGTTGGTCAGTGACTGGGATCGAGTTGATGCTATTAATACTCGCGGTGTTTTCTTATGCGCTAAAGCCGTTTTACCGCAAATGATGGAGCAGAAAAAAGGCTCCATTATTAATATTTCATCTATAGCTGGCTTAGCTGGCGTGTCAAATGACTTGTCAGCCATTGCTGCAAACTATTCCGCATCTAAAGGCGCGGTGGCAACATTTACTAAACAAATAGCGGTGGAGTATGGCCGTGATGGTATCCGTTGCAATGCGATAGCACCGGGTTGGCATTTAGGCACGCAGTTAGGTAAAGAAGCACTACCGTCATCAGAGGCTGAATAGAACGGGCGATCCAGAAGAGCTGGCTGGACTGCTAGTGTATTTAGCCAGTGACGCTGCATCATTTATGACGGGGCAGGTGATAGCACATGATGGCGGTTGGACGGCTTGGTAAGTAACTTAAGGGGGAGGTATATTTAGGAAGGAGCTAACTTAGTATTTTATTAAAAAGGTTGTAAATAATAAATAAGGAGAATTATAAATGAAATGGAAATTATTTCTTAAATCAAACGCTGGTATTGCGCTCGGTTGTGCGGTGTTACTGTCACAATCGACAGGGGCCTATGCGTTTAAATTTTATTCAGGGCAGCTTAAAGGCTCATTTGATACAGATATAACGTACGGTATTTCAGCGAGAACTGAAAATGCTGATAAAGCAAATTTAGGATCATCTTACGGTAATAGATCTTTTCAAGATAAGGGAGACATTTTTAGTAATGCTATTCGTGGCTCAAGCACGCTCACATTGGATTATAAAAATGTAGGCCTATTGGTACGCGGGAATTATTTTCATGATTTTGAATATGCGGATTTAAAGTTAGCTTCAGATGCTGAGGATAAGCTTGTGTCAGATGTCACACTAACCGATGCCTTTGTTTATGGTTATTTTGGTGATAATGAGCAATTCAATATTAGGCTTGGGCAACAAGTGATCAGTTGGGGAGAAAATACTTTTATTCAAGGTGCGCTTAATGACATAAATACCGTAGATGTAAATAAATTAAGGCAACCTGGGCTTGCTTTGAAGGATGCCTTTATTGGTAGTAATGCATTTTATGTGTCGTGGAATTCTGATAATAATTGGACAATTGAGTCGTTCTATTTGTTTGATTTTGACAGAATCGAACTGGATCCAGCTGGAAGTTTTTTTGCAACGCTTGATGCTATTGGTGAGGGGGGCGGTTACGATCATGCCGGTAACGGGGTAATTGATGGTGCTTGTATATCACCTGATGGAGTGCCTTGTGATATAGGTCTTGTTAGGACCAGTAATGAGCAGCCAGGGGGCGGTCAGTATGGGCTTGCTGTTCGGAAGTTTTTCCCAGGCTTGTTCAATGGAACAGAGTTTGCGCTTTACTATCAAAACTTGCATGACCATGTGCCCATTATCTCCAGTTATTTTGGGACAGGACAATTCTTTTTGGAATACCCTGACAATATTGAACGATTTGGAGCGTCATTTAACACGAATATAGCAAGTTGGGCGATTGGTGGTGAATACAGTCTACGTAAAGATTCGCCTATTCAGCTGACGGAGTCTATTCTTAATGGTTTTGGTTTACCTGTTGGTGCTTGTGCTACTACAGCATGTGCGCCAGGACAAAAGATTCAGGGTTATGACGTTGTTGATAGGCACCAAATTCAAGTAACTTTTCAACGTGTTTGGGGTGTTAATCACATGATTGGTGCAGACGATAGCTCAACTCTGATTGAAGTTGCATATGGTTGGGTTGACGGTATACCAAAAGACAGGGATTTAGGCTTCGGGGCTAGGTCGCTATTTAACCCCCATGTGACTGATAATTTCTCAGGGTTTCAACTACTGCATAACTTAACGTATAACGCAGCGCTCTTTAAAGTTGTGAATGTACTTCCTTACATCGCTTTTAAGTACGATGTGGATGGCATCTCAAATGAAATTGCACCTGTATTTGTTGAGGATAGAAAGGCCTTAACGTTAGGTGTTAATTTTAGCTATGGCAGTGAGACGATCACGGGTGGCATTAGCTGGACAGCATTTTATGGAGAAAAGCATCTACTGAATCAAGGTGGGGGTCGCTTAAATGATTCAACTGATAGAGATTTTGTGCAGGCCAATATTAGCTACTCTTTTTAAGTGGCAGCACACTAACGTAATACCATTAAAATTCAAGGAAATAGAATGATAATATTAAATAAAAAGAACCTGAGCTTGATAGTTGTTTGTTTGTCGGTTCTCTTATCACCGGTGCTAGCACTGGCAAAACTAGACTCGGAAAGCTTAAAAAAGTTAGGTGTCGAAGGAACAGAGCTCACTCCAATGGGGGCGATTCGTGCAGGTAATGCGGAAGGTACTATCCCTGAGTGGAGTAGTCAGCCAATTAAAGGAGTTGAAGGTGGAAATGGAGAGTCACTAGCCGATCCTTTTGTAAATGAAAAACCTTTATTTACGATTACTGCGGCTAACTATACTGATCATCAAGACAAGTTGACGCCGGGGCAGATTGCAATGTTTAAGCAGTATCCCGATAGTTTTAAGATGAATATCTTTCCCACGCATAGGACTGGTTCGTATGACCAATGGGTTTATGACGCAACCTTGGAGCAAGCCAAAAAAGTAAAAGTATGCCCTGAATACCAAACAGAAGGAAAGATTTGCCTAGTTGATCAGGTAGATGGTGGTGGTATTCCTTTTCCGATCCCTGAGACAGGTGAGGAAGCGGTTTGGAATCATTTGTTAGCTTTTCGAGAAGTGTCGATGGATGCAATGGTGAATGGTGCGCTGATTGACTCTAACGGACATAGAACAGATGTTATCACGCGCCTTCGTCATCTTTGGCCTTGGTGGGCAAAGGGCTCAAGCAAGCTTAAGCAGGAAGAATACTTAAACCTTCATGGCGGTTCTATTTACTGTGGTTCGCAATTAATCGAAACCCCTCCTCGTTCTGCAGGTCTAGTTTTTGGCGCATGTTTATACGCAGCTGATATCAGTACGCATGCTTACCTTTATATTCCTGGTCAACGTCGAGTGAGGAAAGCGCCTGAAATTGGTTTTCATGATAGCTCTGCTTTTGGGGCGGATGGTCAAGTAACATCAGAAGATCGCTGGATGATGTGGTTTGGTGGTTTACATCCAAGACACAGCTTTTCAAAACCAGTTAAGAAAGAAATTTATGTTCCATATAACAACTATAAGCTAACAAACGCAGAAACAAGCTTTGATGAGATCTTTGGTGAAGAACATTTAAACCAAGACTTGGTGCGTTATGAGTTACATAGGGTTTGGGTGGTTGAGAAAAACATCAAGGAAGGTTTTCGAGATTTATATGAAAGGCAAGTCGCGTACTTTGATGAAGACACGTGGTTAGGTTTAGCAAGTGAAGCATATGATGGGAAAGGAAGGCTTTGGCGTGTAGCTGAACAACATAATGTTTTCTTCTACGGCCCTAATATCAGTAGAGCGATAGGTGATGTCCATGTTGACTTAATCAATGGACGATATGCCACGTACCCTTATTGGCAGCACCAAGCTGGAAAAGAGATGGGCTTTGGAGCTCCAAAGTTTACTATATCTGGGGATGAAGATCTGAGTTTCAGTGTTGACGTCTTTACACCGCAAGGTTTACGGAAGTTTGGTCGCCGATAAAACGGATTAGTTAAGGTTATATAAACACACCGCACTTATATGTCAAATAAGTGCGGTGTATTTTGAATAAGCTAAAGAAATGCTAGAAAAAGCGTTAGGGTTTTTGTTCAACAGACTGCTAAATTGGGCGGTTTTTTAATGTTTGGCAACGTTGAATGAATTTCATTTTTACGTAATACAGCTTCAAGTATCTAATACTCTTTTCCCTTTATCATTTTCTATAAGCTAACTTGGCATAGGCTAAGGCTATTTCCTCGTTAGGTATAATGAGTTTATAACAAGTGTGTTGACCTTCAGCTCAAGTAGCTTCGCTGTGAAGTCGTGCTGCCGCTACTGAAGGTTTAGTAAAAATTAGTATTGTTGTTTTTGTCGGAAATTTGCCTTTATGTAATACAAGTTCCCTGTTGTTAATGATGGCTAGCTATCCAAATTGATAAGCCGAGACAGTAGCGCCCATAACAACGTCCGTAAATATATTTTCACCTTTATCATAACCTGCGGCACCTGCGGCAACCATAAGAGGTATTAGATGTTCTTCACGTGGGTGACAGGTGATTGCCGACGGTGCGCTTTGCCAGTTTGTTAACTGTTCATTTCGTTCCTGACTAGCTTGAGTGCAAGCGTCAGTAAGCCAGGCATCAAAATGTTGTGCATGGTTCCCAGAATCAGAGCCTTGCATCAGGATTTGCATGTTATGGAAGCTCATACCGCTACCTAGAATGAGTACATTTTCATTTCTTAGAGACTGAAGTGCGGCCCCCATTTGCAGGTGAAAGTCAGGGTCTAAACTTGAGTGTAATGAAACCTGTACAACAGGAATGTCGGCATCCGGCAACATTACTTTTAAGGGAACAAATGTACCGTGGTCAAAACCGTGGTCAGGATCGAGTTGACTTTTAATTCCTGCTGTTGAAAATAAGGCCTGAATTTCTTTGGCAAGTTCTGGTGAGCCTGGTGCTGGATAGGTGAGCTGGTATGTATGCTCGGGAAAGCCGTAATAATCGTATATAAGCTCTGGTGCGGCATTGCTATTAATATGTACGACATCCATTTCCCAGTGTGCGGAAAATATAATAATAGCTTTCGGTTTTTTGCGCCATGTTAATGGCAGTTCAGTAAGCCATGAGGCCATATTATCCCAAGTGTTTGCTGGTCCACGAGTCCAGTCCATAAAAAAGCACGGGCCGCCGCCATGCGGGATGTAAATAGAGGGGAAAGGATTGTTGGACATAGGATCAAATATTTTTTAAATATGGGCAGATATGATATATCATCTAATGCTTAAGTAAGCTAAAAATTGGAGATTTAGAATGAGTGATTCAAAGGTTAAATTATCGTGTGTTTCGGTTGCATTGCATTGGCTTGTGGGTATTACGATGATTATTATGGTGACGGTTGGTGTGTATATGACAGATTTTGAAGAATATGCCTTATATCCAATTCATAAGTCTGTGGGCATGATTATTTTTGTAGTGATATTTATGCGGGTGATTTGGCGAGTAAAACAAGGCTGGCCTGAAGCTGCTAGTACCTACAAATCATGGGAACAAAAGCTTTCTAAATTGGTTCATTGGCTGCTTATTACTGCAACAGTGGTGATGCCTATTTCCGGCATGTTAATGTCTGGTTTGGGCGGATATGGCCTCGCTATTTTTGGCTTAGAGTTTTTAGCCGCAACACCAAATCCTGACGAAGTTGGCAAAATGATAGCGATTAATGGTCCTGCAGCAGGTGCTGCACACGAAACGCATGAAATCGCGGGCAAGGTGATGTTCGTAGCATTTCTCTTACACTTGACGGGTGCGCTAAAGCATCACTTTATGGATAAAGATGGCACTCTGAAAAGAATGCTCGGCAAACGTATTGACTAGTGATTAAAGGGGCGTTTTAGCCCCTTTTTTATGCCTTCTAATTATTTAAAAGTAACAGAGACGGTGACGTGTTGTTGCTCTCCCAGCCCGCTGTAGACAGCGGTTAGCCGTCCTTTTTTTATCGGAATAGGTGAGGTTAAACTACCCAGCGATAAATAAGTACCGGGTTTTAAGGGGTAGTTTAGCGCCAATAGCTCGTCCCGTAACCAACGAATTACATTAACGGGGTTGCCCATTAACGACGAGCAATGCCCTGTTTTTAAATGACTGCGGTCATCATACACAATGCCAACTTGGCAAAGGTTCAAGTGCTCTATGGCGTCCATCGGGATGGGTTCACCCATAACCCCATAACGTGCGCCTGTATTGATCGCCGTGAGCATGTCAGCCGTCAATGGCTTGTCGACTGAAAAAAGCCGGTCTGGAATTTCTATAAAGGGAATGACTTGGTCAATAGAAGCCAATATCTCGTCGTCAGTTTTTGCCTCGTTTATGGCGGCGCTTTTAACGCGCACCAATAGGTCAGCCTCTGCGAACGGGTGGGTGGTTGATTGTGTGTTGATGGTCGCGGGGCTTTGTAGCAGCATTTTGTTTAAAAAGATGCCCAATAGCGGCTTGTTAATGTTCATTTTTTGCTGGATATCGGGGTTTGTTATAGCTGCTTTGTAACCAGCGATGCCCCCCCAGTTTTCTGATAAGGCATAAACCACCTGTTTTTGAATTTCTGTTGCAGACTCGGCTGTTAGTCCGGGAATGGCTTGTGCTTCTGTTGCGTCAAGATAGTGGTGGTAAATATCTAGCGATGTTCGCGGTATAAAATTTTCTTGCCGAACAAAGAATATAGCGATAGCGGCAACAGCAAAAACGAGAAGGGTAAATTTAAATTTCATGGTGTGGGTTATTTAAAAAACTGAGTGAATACGCGGGTTATGTCCTGATGGTCTTGCACGCCTGCGCTTTCGCGTATGCTGTGCATCGCCCACATGGGGCAACCGACATCGACTGTGTTAATGCCCAGCTGGGCAGAGGTCATTGGCCCAATAGTGCTACCGCAACCCAAGTTCGTGCGGTGAGAGTATTGTTGGTAGGGTACGTCGGCTTGTTTGCAAAGCTGTATAAATTTAGCTTGAGAGGCGCTATTAGAGGCGTATCGAATATTCGCGTTTACCTTAATAACCGGGCCCTTATTAACGAGTACTTTATGGTCTGGCTCATAGGCGTTTGGGAAATTTGGCTGATAGGCGTGAGCCATATCAGCGCTGATCATAAAACTATTGGATAAGGCGCGTTTGTAGTCTTCATTAGATACGTTCAGTGAGTCGCTAATACGCTCTAGAACATCGGGCAAGAAACTACCATCGGCGCCTTTGTGGCTATTGCTGCCAATTTCTTCGTGATCAAAAAATGCGCAGACGTTAAATTGATCGGATTGTAATGATGCCTCGGAAATGAGAGCCGATAAAGCGGCATGGCAGGAGGCCAAGTTATCCAGCTGGCTGTTGGCGTAAAATTCGTCATTAAGCCCGTAAAGCGTGCCGGACTGTGTGTCGCAAACGTGTAGTTCCCAAGTGGAAATTTCGTCAACATTCACTTTTAATTCTTCGGCCAACAAATCGATCATCTTCGGTTGGCTCTCACTCTGATTGTTTGCGATAGACAGCAATAGAGGGAGTTCGGTTTGTTTGTTCAGTTTTAGACCGTCAGTATTGACTGATGGGTTCATATGAATGGCCAAATTAGGTAGCCGTAAGAAAGGCTTTTTAAAGTGCACCAGTTGTGATGATAACTGATCATTTTTTACTAAATGCGCACGACCGGCTAGGCTTAGGTCGCGATCAGTAAAAGTGGCGATAATCGCCCCGCCATACACTTCAACGCCAATACGGTTAATACTCTGTTGTTGGTTGTCAGGCTTTGGTTTTACTCTTAGGCCGGGTGAGTCAGTGTGCGCGCCAATAAGCCGAAAGCCGTTTTCTGCTAGGTTGCAGGAACCGACAGTGAAGGCGATGATAGATGAGTCATCTCGTTGAACGTAATAGCGCCCATTAGCTTTCAATGACCACGCTTGTCCCTCTAGCAGCTGCTTAAACCCGTTGCTGTTTAGAGCCTTAGCTGTTGTTTGTACGGCGTGCCACGGGCTTGGGCTAGCATCGATGTAATCAAGCAGTGCCTGAGCGTGTTGTTGAGCGGGCAACACGTTATGCCTTGGGCTCAAGGCTTAAGGATGCAGAGTTTATGCAGTAACGTAAGCCGGTCGGTTGTGGGCCGTCTTCAAATACGTGACCTAAATGACAATTGCATTTAGCGCACACAACTTCAACCCGAGTCATGCCATGACTGGTGTCCCTATTTTCTTTTATATTGCTGGGGCTGATCGGCTGCCAGAAACTTGGCCAACCACTACCAGAGTCGTATTTGCTGTCAGATTCAAATAATGCTGATTGACAACATTTACAACGGTATACCCCGGCTGTCTTGCAGTCGGTATAAACGCCTGAAAAAGCAGGTTCTGTGCCTTGTTGGCGGCAAATTCTGAATTCCTCAGGCGTTAATAACGTTTGCCAGTCTTGCTCGGATTTCTCAATCATACGGCGTCGTTTACTTTGGAAGACTGTGGTAAATGATTTTAATCCAGTTTGCTTCGTTAACAAAGCCGCCGCCCCATGCAGTCCATTCACTCGGTAGGCCGCCCAATTGGATGTCTTCTAACGATTCGCCAGTTGCAGCCTTGCTTTGTACAAATGAAGTGGTGGCTTCTAGCATATTGTAGTAAGCCTTAAGCCCTTGTAAATCAGATAAGGCGCCATGGCCAGGAATGACAAGGGCATCGTCTGGCAAGGTCTCAATAATGGCTTTGACGTTGCGGGTTAAACTGAAGGCATTGCCGCCGGTATCTAAATCAACAAAAGGGAAAATACCGTTAAAAAAGTGGTCGCCTAAATGAGCTACCTTGCTTTTAGGGAAGTAAATAACGCCATCACTGTCGGTGTGACCATTAGGATAATGTATAAATTGGATATCTTCATCATTGAAGTGGATGTTGATAGCGTCTTCAAATGTAATCAGCGGCCATGCTTCTTTGGGGCTGGCAGGCGATTTGCCGAAAAAGTTTTCTTGATCGCTCATTAAACGTTTTCTAACATTGCTGTGTGAAATGATAGTGGCATGCTTGGAAAAGTGAGCGTTGCTGCCGGTGTGATCTCCATGCCAGTGGGTGTTTAGAATAAACCGCAGTTTGCCGGGATTAATTTTTGCTAAGGCCGCGTTGATTTTCTCAGGCATGGGACTAAGCTGGTCATCAATCATCAGAACACCATCTGGACCGGCTGAAACACCGATATTGCCGCCAGAGAAACCACCCACACCTTCGAGCATATAAATATTGCCACGTACATGAGTCGTTTTTAATGAGATTTTAGAAAAGTCTTGGTCTAAAAAACCTGCAAAGCTTTGCGTGCTAAATAAGGCTGTCAAAAGAAATGCGAAAAATTTAGTGTGTAACCGCATGTTTATTCTCCATTAATAAATCCATTTTCAAAGATGTTTTTTCGGGCTGCTGCCCAAGCAGGATAGCACAGCTCAAGCGGCTGTAACCATGTATGTGAATAAAACTATGGTCAGCGGTATGGATTTAAATAAAGGCAGACTTTGTTAAAAAGTTGGCGCTGTGCCAGCTCTATTTTAGAGCTTGAGCAACTAAGCTGTTAAGACGTGACGGTAGCGTCAATTGCAGCGCAGCCTCATGCCCTTGAGGCGACATTTTTCCCCACGTTTTTTGTACGATATCGATTACTTTCTCATCGGGGTATTTGTCGGCGAACGGCTCGAAATAATAGCCTAAGAAGACGAGGCATGAAACATCTTCAAGCGTTTGTGACTCGGCGTTGGTTTTTAGTTTTTTCTTTTGAATAATGCGACTAGCCTGCTCGATTTTTTCGTCGCTATAACCAGACTCACGCATTGCATCGGCCAGTATCTTCGCGTGTAGTTTGGCTAGGTCTGTGCGCCATGTTAAATAGCCTTTTAACCCTTCAGGATAGTCTTTACGAGATAGTTTCCAGCGACAAACGTGTTGTGCGTAACAGGCCAGTGTCAGGGAGTCGGAAGCGCCTTTATCAAATGATCGAAGCGTTTCAAGCATGCGTTTGGAGTATAAGGCTTCCCTGTCATCGTGTGGGTCGGCCGCATTTGCTTGGTCGATGAGTTGTATGGTTTTTTCCAATGGGTTGTTCATATCATTCAATGAGTAGTCTGAAAATTTATAGGCGTTACCAAATGAACTTTGTGTTTATACTTATGTCCACGATGTTGGGCATTATGCCTTAGCGATAAGAAAATAAAAATTATTAATTAAAATAGGGAGAGTTTATGCGAGCGTTGGTGATGTTGTACGGGGTGGTCAGTTATTTTATATTTCTTGCTGTTTTTGTTTATTTTATGGCCTTTGTTGGCGATATATTTGTGCCCATAACCATCTCAAGCGCGGTGGCCGAATATGCGGATAATGCGTTGATGATTAATATCGGCTTGATGCTAATGTGGGGCATCCAGCATAGTGTTATGGCGCGCGGTTGGTTTAAAGAAATGATAGCGTCTGTGGTGCCGCATCAGGTTGAGCGTAGTACCTATGTGTTAGCGTCAGCGATCGTGCTAGCGGCGTTAATGTATTACTGGCAACCGATGGAAGGTATTATTTGGCAAGTGGAAAACCCAATGGCGATTAATGTGCTGTGGGCCTTGTTTGGTTTTGGTTGGGTGCTGATCTTTGCCTCTACCTTTTTAACCGACCATTTTGATCTGTTCGGTTTGCGCCAAACATGGTTGTACTTCGTTAAGAAAACGTACACAGATGTTACGTTTGCTGAAAATTTAGTTTATCGCTGGATTCGTCATCCGATGATGTTGGGCTTGTTGATTGCCTTTTGGGCTCTTCCAACGATGACAGTCGGACATTTAGTGTTCTCAATTGGCATGTCTTTGTACGTATTGATTGGTATTCACTTTGAAGAGAAAGGCTTGGCCAAAGCATTGGGTCAAACATATGTGGATTATCAAAAACGCACCGAGAAGGTTATTCCAAAGGTTTATTAAGTTAAGAACCTAACGGCAAATCAAATTGAAGCCCTTTTTTAAGGGCTTTTTTTTGCGCAAAATTACTGGCTGTTATACCAATAAGTCGAATACCTTGCTTGCCCGCTTTTGTACGTGATAAAAGCTCAGGAACGAGCGCCTGTATTTGTGATAGCTCGGTTATATTGCTTGGGCTGCTATGCGCGCGCGTGGCGGTTTGAAAATCTGAGTACTTTACCTTTAGCGTAATAGTTTTAGCGATAAGGTTGTTTGTTTGTAAATTGCTGAAAACAGTTTCCGCCAGCACGTTAAGCTGGTCAATAAGTTCGTCTATTCCTATAACATCCTGTTTAAAGGTCGTTTCTTTTCCGAGTGATTTGCGAACACGGGTGCTGTGTACAGGGCGATGGTCTACGCCGCGAGCAATGTGGTAGTAGTAATCGCCAGATTTACCAAAATGAGTAGCTAAATCAAGCAAACTTTTTTGCCGTAAGTCAGCACCTACTTTAATACCTAGCTGATGCATCTTTTTTTCAGTAACGGGGCCTACGCCATAGAATTTTCCAATGGGTAAGGAGGCAACAAAACCAGCACCTTGTTCAGGCGTAATCACATAAAGCCCATCGGGTTTGTCCATATCAGAAGCAACCTTGGCCAAAAATTTATTGTATGAAACGCCTGCCGATGCAACCAGGTTCGTTTCAGTTTGAATATCCCGTTTAATGGCTTGGGCAATACGTGTCGCAGAGCCTTCAAACTGCGTGTTTTGGCTGACATCTAAATAAGCCTCATCTAGTGATAAAGGCTCTACATCGGATGCGTAGCGCCAAAAAATCTCACGAATTTTTTTTGAGACCTCTTTATATGCCTCGAAACGCGGTTTCACAAAAATGGCTTGTGGGCAAAGTCGGTAGGCGCGTGAGCATGGCATGGCGGAGTGAATGCCAAATTGGCGAGCTTCATAACTACACGCGGCAACAACGCCTCGGCTATTGGGTTGGCCTCCTACAACGACAGGCTTGCCCTGTAGTTCTGGCTGGTCACGTTGCTCCACTGATGCAAAAAAAGCATCCATGTCGACATGAATTATTTTTCGTTGCTGAGTTGGCATTCTGTTTGTAAATTAACGTCTTGGCTCTATCGGGGGTGGGGCGTTGCAAGTACTCATATTAACACGCTTCCACAGCAGTTGATGGGGCGTTCAAGGTATAAAACTAAAGGCGGCGCTGCAGGTGTAAAAAGTAAAGGAATATTTGATTTACGGCTGTGTTCAATATATTTTATAGTAAATATATTGGTTAAAAACAAGGGGCGCGGGCAGTAGGTTTGTGTTCATAAAATTAAAGGGTAGCGGCCCATTAACATTAAATGGGCAGTAGGATGGGCTCATTTTTTTAAAACAATAGCAAAGGAACGATATGACGAGTTTTAAACCACCTAAAGTCTGGAGCTGGGATATCGACAATGGAGGAAAGTTTGCTAGCATCAATCGACCGATTGCTGGCCCGACGCATGAAAAAGAACTTCCACAGGGGATACACCCGATACAGCTGTATTCATTAGCGACACCTAATGGCATAAAAGTAACCATTCTTTTGGAAGAGTTGCTGGCGCTGGGTTATAGCGAAGCGGAATATGATGCCCACCTAATCACCATTATGGACGGTGAGCAGTTTAGCAGTGGTTTTGTGGGGCTTAACCCAAATTCGAAAATTCCTGCCCTGCTTGATCAAAGTACGTCACCAACAACCCGCGTATTTGAATCTGGTGCAATATTGTTGTATCTGGCTGAAAAGTTCAAGGTATTGGTGCCGCAAGAAGCATCGGCGCGCGCGGAATGCATGTCGTGGTTATTTTGGCAGATGGGGAGCTCGCCCTACCTAGGCGGTGGCTTTGGTCATTTTTATGCTTATGCTCCTGAAAAAATAGAATATTGCATTAATCGTTTTACGATGGAAGTGAAGCGTCAGCTCGATGTATTGGACCGTAACCTTGCTGAGCGTCGTTATTTGTGTGGCGAAGACTACAACATTGCAGATATTGCGGTTTATGCTTGGTATGGCAGTCTAGTGCTGAAGGATTTATACGAGGCAGCAGAGTTTCTTGATGTAAGCAGCTATAAGCACGTCGTTCGTTGGGCAAAAGAAATTCAGGCGCGGCCCGCGGTACAGCGCGGCGAGCGGGTTAATAAAACATGGGGGACAGAGGAAAAACAGTTGCCAGAGCGCCATGATGCTAGTGATTTCTTGTAACTCGATAACAGTTTAGTTGTAGAGGGGTGCCTAAGGGGGCCTCTTGATTTTTTTGCGGCTATGAAATAGAATTCGTCGACTTGGATAAGGAACGTTGCGGCAGGGTTTCCCTGTTAGGCTTATTCAAGATTCATGGTCACAGACCATTTGGCTGAATTGAGGTGACGAATTTATCTCAACGTAGCTAAAGTTTTAACGACGTTCATTATTAACAGGAAACTGAAGTAATGGGCGTTGAGCAAAGAGTGATATCATCACTTTTTACCGTTTTCCGGTAACTCTCTATCCCATGCTCAGTTTCTATTTTTACAAATGGAGCGAATGCCATATGAGCAATAATTTTATTTTTACATCTGAATCGGTGTCCGAGGGGCACCCAGATAAAGTTGCGGATCAAATCTCTGATGCGATGCTAGACGCGTTGTTAACGCAAGACCCCACATCTCGGGTGGCGGTAGAAACCATGGTTAAAACAGGCATGGTTATTTTGGCTGGTGAAGTTACCACCGATGCTTGGGTCGATACCGAAGAACTAGTGCGTAATGTGGTTAAAGAGATTGGCTACGACAAGCCCGAAATTGGTTTTGATTGGCAAAGTTGTGCGGTGCTAAATGCTATTGGTAAACAGTCGCATGATATTGCAATCGGTGTGGACGACAGCGACGACCACGAGCAAGGTGCGGGAGATCAAGGGCTGATGTTTGGTTATGCCTGTGATGAAACGGACGTGCTGATGCCCGCCCCTATTACCTATTCACACCGTTTAGTTGAGCGACAAGCATTGTTGCGTAAAAACGGCACTCTACCTTGGTTACGGCCCGATGCTAAAAGCCAATTAACGCTGCGCTATGAAAATGATAAGCCGGTGGCGGTTGAAGCAGTGGTTTTATCAACCCAGCATTCGCCTGATATCAGTGAAGCAAACCTGAGAGAAGCTGTGATTGAAGAAATCATAAAGCCTGTATTGCCGACCGAATGGTTTGATAGTTGTTTAGCCGAAAATATTCATATTAACCCAACCGGACAATTCATTATCGGCGGCCCTGTGGGTGATTGTGGCTTAACCGGTCGTAAAATTATTGTAGATACTTACGGTGGCATGGCGCGTCATGGTGGCGGCGCTTTTTCAGGCAAAGACCCCAGCAAAGTGGATCGATCTGCGGCGTATATGAGTCGATATGTTGCTAAAAACATCATTGCGGCGGGTTTGGCGAAACGCTGTGAAATACAAGTTTCATACGCAATTGGGGTAGCAAAGCCCACCTCTATCAGTGTTGAAACCTTTGGTACAGGCGCGATAGATAATGACTTAATCGCTAAGTTAGTCGATGAGCACTTTGACTTACGCCCTAAAGCCTTGATCGCAGAACTTGATTTAAAACGCCCCATTTATCAACAAACAGCAGCATACGGGCATTTTGGCCGTGAACTAGCTGATTTCACATGGGAAAAAACAGATAAAGCCGAGCTGCTACGTGATGCAGCCGGTATTTAATTTAAGGAGAGTAGACAGATGAGTTTTACAGATTATAAAGTGGCCGATTTATCGTTGGCCGAATGGGGTCATAAAGAAATAGCCATTGCCGAGGTGGAAATGCCTGGCCTTATGGCCTTGCAAGATGAGTTTGCAGCCAGCAAGCCATTAAAGGGCGCACGTGTGGCCGGTAGCTTACACATGACCATTCAAACGGCGGTACTCATTAAAACCCTAGTGGCTCTGGGTGCAGAAGTGCGCTGGTGTTCTTGTAATATCTACTCAACGCAAGATCATGCCGCCGCTGCGATTGCCGATTTAGGTGTTCCGGTGTTTGCTTGGAAAGGCGAAACCATTGAAGAGTACTGGTGGTGTACCGAAAAAATGATGACATGGCCAGAAGGCCAGCAAGCCAATATGATCCTTGATGATGGCGGTGATGCAACGTTATTGCTTCACAAAGGTGTTGAATTTGAAAAAGCAGGCGCAGTGCCCGATGCACAAGAAGGCGACAACGAAGAATGGGTAGCTATCCTTGAAGTATTGAGCCGTAACTTACCTATTGCGCCAACTAGATGGCAGGATATGGCGGCTAGCGTAAAAGGTGTGACAGAAGAAACAACAACAGGCGTACACCGTTTATACCAAATGCAAGAAGCGGGTGAATTACTGTTCCCAGCAATGAACGTGAATGATTCGGTTACAAAAAGCAAATTCGATAACTTATACGGTTGCCGTGAGTCTTTATTAGACGGTATTAAACGCGCAACTGATGTGATGATCGCTGGCAAGATTGCCATCGTTATTGGTTATGGCGATGTGGGCAAAGGTTGTGCGCAAGCGTTCAAAGGCATGGGTGCAACGGTTTGGGTGACAGAAATTGATCCAATTTGTGCATTGCAGGCGGCGATGGAAGGCTATCGCGTGGTGCGTATGGATGAAGTCGCAAATCAAGGCGATATCTTTGTTACAACAACCGGTAACTTAGGCGTGATTAACCACGACCATATGGCGGCGATGAAAAATGAAGCGATTGTTTGTAATATTGGGCATTTTGACTCAGAAATTGATATTGCATCATTGGAGCAATACGAATGGGAAGAAGTGAAGCCGCAAGTGGATCACATTATTTTCCCTGATGGAAAACGCATCACGTTATTGGCTAAAGGCCGCTTAGTGAACTTAGGTTGTGCAACGGGACATCCAAGTTTTGTGATGTCAGCATCTTTTACCAACCAAGTGATGGCGCAAATGGAATTCTTCAGCAATGGCGATACCTACAAAAATGAAGTGTATGTGTTACCAAAAACCTTGGACGAAAAAGTCGCGCGTTTACATTTAGAGAAAATAGGCGTTAATTTGACTGAGCTTTCACAAGAGCAGGCAGACTACATTAATGTGCCAGTTGACGGCCCTTATAAACCAAACCACTACCGTTATTAAAAGATGGCATTAGAATCACATCAACCGATAAGCTTTGAGTTCTTCCCGCCTAAAACAGAAGAAGGCAGAGAAAAACTATTAAAGGTTAGTCAGACGCTGGGACAGCTTGCCCCAGCGTACTTTTCCGTTACCTTTGGCGCTGGCGGTAGCACCCAGCAAGGCACGATAAACACTGTTTTAGATTTAAAAAAACAGGGTTTTTCAGCGGCGCCGCATTTGTCTTGCGTCGGCTCTACCAAAGAAAATATTCGTGACATATTGGCGAACTACAAGCAACAGGGCATAGGCCGTATTGTCGCCTTACGTGGAGATATTCCTTCAGGTACGTTGGATGTAGGCGAGTTCCGTTATGCCAATGAGTTAGTGCGCTTTATCCGTGAAGAAACGGGCGATCATTTTCATATAGAAGTGGCGGCGTATCCAGAAATTCATCCGCAAGCAGGCAGTGCGCAAATTGATCTGGCCAACTTTAAACAAAAAGTAGAGGCCGGTGCTAATGGCGCTATTACGCAATATTTTTTCAACTTTGAAGCATACATACGTTTTGTGGAAGATTGCGATAAAATGGGCGTAAATGTTCCAATCGTGCCGGGAATTATGCCGATAACGAACTATTCGCAGTTGGCAAGGTTCTCCGATATGTGTGGTGCGGAAATCCCGCGCTGGATTCGTAAACGTTTGGAAGGTTTTGCAGATGACCGTGAATCCATCAAAGCGTTTGGTGCGGATGTGGTGAGCGAGCTATGCCAGTCATTGCTTGATTATGGTTGTCCTGGGCTACACTTTTACAGTATGAATCAGGCTGAAGCGAGTTTGCTTATTTGTCGTAATTTAGGAATTGAAAACGCATGAGTGAGAAACAAGAAATAGCCTGCGCTATTTACAAAACTAAAAAGCGTGACGGTTTATATTTGTACGTGAAAGAGCAAGATGAGTTTTCAGATGTGCCGGATGAAGTTATGCAGCAATTCCCAGCGCCTGAGCATGTGTTCGATTTGGAGTTGTCGGCCAGCAGACCGTTGGCGCGTGAAGATGTTTTGCTGGTGATTAAAAATTTGCAAACACAAGGTTTCCATTTGCAAATGCCGCCTAAAACTGAGGATCCGATTGACACCATTACGTTACCGGATAGCCTTCACGGCTAAACATGCGCATTTCACGCCTATTTGTTGAGCAAACGTTGGCTGAACATGCATCCATTACTTTAGAGTCGGATGCGGCGCATTATTTACGCAATGTGTTGCGCTTGAAAAAAGGCTTTCAGCTAACCATATTTAATGGCGAAGGCGGCGAATATTCGGCGACAATCAATGAAGTTAGCCGAAAACTAGTGAGTTTGACGATAGGTGAGTGGGGTGAGGTGAATTTAGAATCGCCATTAGCCATTGAGCTAGGTTTAAGTGTATCGCGTGGTGAGCGTATGGATGTGGCGATTCAGAAAGCCACTGAACTTGGGGTGGCTGTTATTACCCCCGTTATAACGCAGCATTGCGTCGTTAAATTAACGGAGGAACGGCGGCTACAGCGTCATCAACATTGGCAGAATATTGTCTATAGAGCCTGTGAACAATGTGGCCGTAATGTCCCTCCAACATTGAATATAACCGCCGATTTAGCGCAATGGCTAGACAGTGACTTACCGTCCAGTCGCATTATCTTCGAGCCGGGAAAAACCGACACCTTGAAAAACTATGCAAAGCCGGATGGAAACGTCGTTGTGTTGATTGGCCCAGAAGGTGGATTTTCAGAGCAAGAAGTTGTTGAGGCGCAAGATACCGGCTTTAGTGCGCTAGGCTTTGGGCCAAGAGTGGTGCGTAATGAAACCGCTGCTATTGCCTCAATAGCGGCAATGCAAGTACTTTGGGGTGATATGGGGTAAACATTCAGTGTTAATATAAACGCTAATAGATCGTTGCCTAAGGACAGCTCTTTTGTCAAAGGCCTTAATTATATTTAACTCTGGAGTAGCAGATGCGCTTAGGCGTCGTAATGGATCCGATCGGATCGATCAATATTAAAAAAGACACTACATTTTCCATGCTGTTAGAGGCTCAAAGCCGTGGCTGGGAATTGTTTTACATGGAGCCACAAGACCTCTACCTGCTCGACGGGCAAGCAAAAGCGCTGTGTAAACCGTTGACGCTTCAGCGTAATGAGCATAGCTGGTTTGATTTGGCCGATGCTGTCGACCAGCCTTTGAGTGAGCTGGATGCGATTCTTATGCGCGTCGATCCACCGTTCGATATGGATTATATCTACACGACGTATGTGTTGGAGCGGGCCGAGACAGCGGGCGTATTGGTGGTGAACAAGCCGCAATCGTTACGAGATGCGAATGAAAAGTTGTTTACTGCATGGTTTCCTCAGTGTTGCTCGCCAACCTTGGTCACTTCGCAAACGCAGCGGATTAAGGGTTTTTTATCTGAGCACGGCGACATTATTGTTAAGCCGCTAGATGGCATGGGTGGTGCGTCTATTTTCCGTTTAAAGAAACAAGATCATAATTTGGGTGTGGTGTTAGAAACCATGACGGATCACGGTCGTAAATTAACCATGGCGCAGCGCTACTTGCCAGAAATTAAGCAGGGCGATAAACGTATTCTGATTATTAATGGTAAGCCGGTGCCTTATGGTCTGGCTCGTATTCCTGCCGAAGGTGAAACGCGTGGTAATCTCGCCGCAGGTGGAACGGGTGAGGGGCGTGAGCTAACAGAGAGGGAATATTGGCTTTGTGAGCAAATTGGTCCCACACTGGTTGAAAAAGGCTTGATGTTTGTCGGCTTAGATGTGATTGGCGACTATATAACCGAAATTAACGTGACCAGCCCAACCTGCGTACAAGAATTAGATAATTTATATGGCTTAAATATCAGTGGCTTACTAATGGATAGTATTGAGGAAAAAATAGCACAACGGTGACTTCGTCGACCATTTCTACTGGGGATCGATTGGGTTTAACGCTTTTTATGGCGGGCATTGTGCACGCCCTGATTATTTTAGGCGTCAGTTTCGATATTGATATGTCGCGCTCGGTGAGTAAGGCGCTGGAAATTGTGTTGGTAAAAACAGCCGATAAAGAGCGGCCCGATGAGGCGGATTTTTTAGCCCAAGAAGATCAAGTGGGAAGCGGGGAGGCCGAAGAAAAGGCAATCAATCAGCAGCAAGCGGCACCTCAGCCCAGAAAACGTTCGGCCATCTCGGAATCGGATAAAGAGCAAGAAGCAAAGGCCCAAGCGCAGAAGGTATTGCTGCAAGCGGAAGCGGAAGTAGCGATTGATGCGAGTAATAAAAAAGTGCCTAAGGAAAGCGAGGCGTTAACAACCGCCGATCTGTTACGGCAAAGCGAAGAAATTGCCAAGCTTCAGGCAGAAATTAATGAAGCAATCACTAGTTATTCACGGCGGCCACGGAAATTACACATTAACTCGATTAATGCGCATAAATATAAAGCGGCCAGTTATGAAGCGGCTTGGCAGCGAAAAATTGAGCGGGTGGGTAATTTGAATTACCCCGGCGAGGTGCGACGGAAAAGGTTGTCTGGTACATTGGTGATGAGCGTTGAGTTGTATGCAGATGGAAATTTAAAGAAAATCATTATTAATCGCCGTTCAGGGCATAAAATTATTGATGATGCTGCGATCAATATTGTTAAACTGTCAGCACCATTTGCCCCGCTTCCGGTTGATTTACAGAAAGATATCGATATTTTAGTGATCACGCGAACATGGCAATTTTTAAACGAAGGCTCCTTACGAACTCGATAAGAGCAAAAAGTATATGCGATGAATAAAAAAAGCTATTTAAGTAACAACTTCTTGATTGCGATGCCCGGCATGCAAGGCGATGATTTCTCGAAATCAGTCACTTACTTGTGTCAGCATGATGGAGAGGGCGCGTTAGGAATTGTGATTAACAAGCCTCATACCATGACAATGAGCGTTATTTTTAATCAGCTATCGATTACGGCGATTAGACCCGAAGTGGCTGAAATTCCTTTGTTTATGGGCGGCCCTGTACAGCCAGAGCGAGGCTTTGTTTTACATACGCCTGTTGGTAACTGGGATTCTACATTACTGGTGAATGATGAATTTGCGCTTACCAGCTCAAAAGATATTTTAGAAGCGATAGCCGAAGACAAGGGGCCTGAAAAATGGCTTGTAGCGCTGGGCTATGCAGGTTGGGGTGCAGGGCAGCTGGAGCAAGAAATTCAACACAATTCATGGCTTCACGGTCAGGCCGAGCAACATATTATTTTTGACGAGCCAGTAGCGCAACGCTGGGAACTGGCGGCGCATAGAATTGGCGTTGATATTGCTTTGATGAGTTCAGACTCTGGGCATTGTTAATGGCGGTTTGTTTAGGCTTTGATTATGGCGTAAAAAAGATAGGTGTGGCCGTTGGTGATACGGAGACAAATATAGCTAACGCCTTAACAACAGTTCGAGCGGTTAATCAAAAAACAGGCTGGAGCGAGATAACGAAAATTATTGATACGTGGCAACCAGTAAAAATGATCGTCGGTATCTCACGCCAAGAAGACGGCAGCGACAATGAGGTGACGCCCAAAATGACACGTTTTGCGCGTCAGTTAGAGGGGCGATATCGCTGTTCGGTCGAACTATTTGATGAGGCATTAACGACCTTTGAAGCCAAGCAAATATTGTTTGATGAAGTTCAAGTCAGCGCAAATAAGTTGTGGGAAGTGCAAGACCAAGTAGCCGCTCAGCTTATTTTACAAAGTTGGCTAAATACACAACAACATAGTAATTAAACATGGATAAAGAATTAACCGCGATAGATATTGATGCGGTCATCGAAACAATGGCCGACGATTTGGCTCGCTATATTAAGCGAAACAATATGGTCGACCCTCTAATGATAGGTGTTCACACCGGTGGGCTTTGGGTGGCAGAAAAGCTGCACCAACAGCTTGGGCTCGCTAAGCCGTTGGGTGAGATTGACATCTCATTCTATCGCGATGACTTCACCCGTATCGGCTTGAACCCGCAGGTGAAACCCAGTCATATTCCCGGTGACGTTGAAAGTGAGCATATTATTTTGGTTGATGATGTGCTGTTTACAGGCCGAACTATTCGCGCAGCACTGAATGAGATTTTTGATTATGGTCGGCCCGATAGCGTTACGTTGGCCGTTTTAGTAGATCGTGGTTCGCGAGAACTACCACTTCATGCCGATATAGTGGGCTTGAAACTGGATTTATCACCCGAAAAGCAGGTAAAATTGACCGGACCGGCGCCTTTAGCGCTAGAAACTAACCGGAATTGACTGATATGAGCTCTAGCAAGCAACCTGCTAGTACGTCCTTCAAAGCACCCGATAGTTCCCGTTTACAGCTTGATGAACAGGGACGGCTCCGCCATTTTTTAACGACCGAAAGCCTATCCAAAGAAATCTTAACTGAGATCATGGATGTGGCTGAATCTTTTTCGAGCGTTGGCAATCAGGCGGTTAAAAAGGTTCCTGTGTTACGTGGGAAAACGATTGTTAACTTGTTTTTCGAGAACAGTACACGGACACGAACGACCTTTGACTTAGCGGCGAAACGGCTATCGGCGGACGTTATTAATTTAAATATTGCGACATCTGCAGCATCAAAAGGCGAAAGTGTTTTAGACACGATTCGTACACTAGAGGCGATGCATGCGGATATGTTTGTGGTGCGCCATTCAGACAGTGGTGCTGCTCACTTTATTGCAGGTAATGTTGCGCCACATGTGAGTGTTATCAATGCCGGTGATGGAAGCCATGCGCACCCAACTCAAGCGATGCTCGATATGTTTACTATTCGGCGAGTAAAGAAAGACTTTACGGATTTAAAAGTGGCTATTATTGGCGATATTTTGCATTCACGAGTTGCCCGTTCCCAAATTCATGCGCTAAATACCTTGGGGACGAAAGAAGTTCGAGTGATCGCGCCAAAAACATTATTACCGAGTGATACCGATTCTCTAGGTGTTCACGTGTATGGTGATCTGCGCACAGGGCTAAAGGATGTGGATGTGATTATCATGTTGCGCTTGCAACGTGAAAGAATGGGCGGGGCTTTGTTGCCGAGTGAGCACGAATATTTTGAATGCTTTGGCTTAACTGAAGAAAAGTTGGAATACGCCAAACCGGATGTCATGGTGATGCACCCAGGCCCGATTAATCGAGGTGTGGAGATGGAGGCGGCGGTAGCGGATGGTCCGCATTCGGTTATTTTGCAGCAGGTGACGAACGGGATTGCCGTTCGGATGGCGGTGATGACGCTTACTCTAGGTCAAAATAGGGCCGCTAGCTAAGATGAATATACTCATTAAGAATGGCCGAATTATTGATCCGGCAAACGCGCAGGATACTCGTCAGAACGTCTATATTGCTGACGGTAAAATTCAGCAAATTGGTGAACCACCAGAAGGCTTCTCAGCAGAGCTGACGATAGATGCCAGCAATAAACTGGTTATGCCCGGTTTCGTGGATTTAAACGCGAGTTTAAGGGAGCCCGGTTACGAACATAAAGCGACGATTGATAGTGAAACAAAAGCTGCGGCAGCAGCGGGGTATACGGCAGTTTGTTGTTTGCCTAATACCCAACCCGTTTTAGATACGCCATCGGTTGCGCAATTGATTTTAGATAAAGCAGAGTCGGCAGGTTATGCGAAGGTGTTACCGTTGGCTGCCTTAACGGTTGGTTTGGAAGGGAAAACGCTCAGTGAGCTGTATGCCCTAAAACAGGTGGGTTGTGTTGCAGCTTGCCAAGCGCCGAATAGTAATATCAGCAATCAGGTGCTGAGGCGCGCGCTGCAATATGCCAGCACCTACGACATTTTAGTCATGCTCAAGCCGGAAGATTTAGCGATAAAAGATGATGGTTGCATCCATGATGGTGCGATTAGTTCGAAATTGGGGGTTCATCTAACCGGCGTGTCGTCGGCTAGGTCTGTGACCATGATTGCTCGGGCGCAATTCAATAACAAAAGAATTAGCGCAGATGTTCACGCGCATCAGCTGTATTTAACGGAATTAGATGTTGGGACCTTTGATGCGAATTACCACACCTCTCCCCCTTTACGCGCGGCTGAAGATAGAGATGCGCTCATTGCGGGTGTAGCAAAAGGCGTTTTTAGTGTCAGCTCTGGTCACCGGCCACATGAGGATGAAGCAAAACAGGCACCTTTTCCATCAACGCAGTCGGGCATTTCAAGTTTAGAAACGGTGTTGCCTATTATGCTTAGCTTAGTTGATGATGGCTTGCTTGATTTGTCACAACTGGTTAGCCGTTTATCTTGTGCGCCGGCTAAGGCGTTGGGATTAGATACGGCTGGTTTATCCAGTCAGTCAGCAGCAAATATTTGCATAGTTGACCCGAATGAAACATGGCTTGTTAATGAAGATAATTGGCACAGCCGTGGCATGAACACGCCCTTTTTAGGGCATCAAATGAAAGGCAAAGTAACGCATACATTGGTTAATGGCCGCTTAGTTTTCGAGAAATAATGCAAGAAAATAGTAGAAACACCATCTTCATAGAAGAGGCAGAAATTTTAGCGCAGCACGCGTTTGAAGAGCGCCAATTTGTTTTAAGGTTGCACGCGCCAAAGTGTGCGGCAACGGCGGAGCCGGGACAATTTGCGCATATTCAATGCGACCCTCAGCGATTAATGCGACGGCCGTTATCCATTATGCGCGTGTCGGCCGCGGAAGGCTGGGTAGACTTTTTATACAAAGCAGTGGGTGAAGGCACGGCGCTGTTGGCTAAACGACAAGTGGGTGAGCGCGTTAGCGTAATGGGGCCCATTGGACGTCCATTTGAGCTGGATAAAAGCCGACCAAAAGCCTTGTTATTGGGTGGCGGTGTGGGGATTCCACCGATGATTTGTTTGTCAGAATTGATTAAAAACGGGCATAAGAACATTAACCCAGTGGTCTTTATGGGTTCAGAAGTGCCGTTCCCGTTTGAGCGCGAAAAGTCTAAGTTATTGATTAATGGTATTGCCGACACGGTGAGTGATGGTCTGCCGTTACTTGAAGAGTGGAATATCCCCAGTAGGTTAGCGAGCCTGCAAAATTATAGCGGCGTGTATCAGGGTTACATTACCGATCTTGCGCGTGATTGGTTAAATGCGTTAAGTGATGCAGAGCGTTCGCAAGTAGTAATATACTCTTGCGGCCCTACGCCTATGTTGAAGGCAGTTGCAGCTTTAGCGAAAGAATTTAATCTTCCGTGTCAGGTGTCGCTTGAAGAATACATGGCGTGTGCGGTGGGCGGCTGCGCAGGCTGTGTAGTTAAAGTCACTACGGAAGCTGGCGAAGTAATGAGGCGTGTTTGCGTAGACGGCCCTGTTTTTGATGCGGAAACGGTATTTGCTTGAGGTTTGTCTGGCTCGCTCTACTCATAGCCTATAGCGCGTTTATATTTTATTTATCAGATCAGCCGTCATTACCTGTGCCGGCGTTATTTCCCCACCAAGATAAGTTACTGCATGCAGCAGCCTATGGCTTATTGGCTTTCTTAGCGATCAATTGTTTTAAGTGTCAACGTCTTACATTTAATGCTGCTTTAGTTTTGTCATTTTTATTTTGTGCGCTGTATGGCATGAGTGATGAATGGCACCAGTCATTTATAGATGGTCGTCAGGCAGATATTTTAGATTGGTTGGCGGACTGTATGGGGGCGCTATTGCTCTTGATAAGCCTCAAAGTGCTTCAAAAAAATGATTTTATATTGAAGGCGAAGGCTGGAAAGGTGTTTTGAATACTCTGAAAATAAAACGCCCCTACTATATGAAAACTAATAATACCTACTAGACTTAGCTTACTACGGAAATTTTTCGGGAAGGGGAGTTAGTTATGAAAGGTACGCTGGCAAGCAGGTTTAATTTATTAACGGTGGTGGCCTTTGTTGTTGTGCTGTTGGTGCTCTTTGGAGTGCGTTTAATGGGCAAGGTAACGGACTTTGCATATTACGAGCGCTTACACGTTGTGTCTGTCACCTTGCTAGTTAATGAACTGGAAAAGCCAATGGCGAGCCGTCAAGCACTTCGGCAAAATCTTAAGATGGCGGCCGAACAGCCCGTTAATGTTCGCGAGGCAATTGTTGAGATAGAGAAAGTTCTTTTTAGACTCTTAGGGCAAGGCTACTTATTAGATATTGCTGAAGAGGATGGAAAAGACCTAGGGAAGGTGGCGGAATATCTAAATGGCTCTTCAGCGGAACATTTATCCGCCTCAGAGGTATTGAGGATGGGGGAGTTGATGGAGCCTGTGCGCAAAAATACAGAACTTTTTGGTTCTGGACTTCGAAATGCAGCTGCTTTTGTCAAAGTAGTTGTCAATCTACTGGTGATGCTCAGTATAGGTTTTTTAATATGGATGGTCTTCAGTATTAGGCAAGCTACTTTGCCGCCGCTAGTGCAAATTTCAAGCTCATTAAAGAAAATCTCTGTAGGTGATTTAACGACTAAAATCGATGATAGCGGTATGGGTGAAATTCGAGACATGCAGCACTCGGTTGTTGATATGCTCAAAGGCTTACGTCATCTAATAGAAGGGATTTCATCGGTTGAAGTTGAGTTGACAACAGCGATTGCAGCATCGACAGATAGTGGTGAGCAAATGAAGCTGGGTGTGATTAGCCAGAAACAAGAAGCAGTTAATTTGGCGGACTCGATTAGTGACATAGATAGTACTACTGCAGAAGTTGCTGAAGCCTCATCAGCGGCCGAGTCTTCGGCGAATGACGGCGTGGCATCTGGCCACAGTGCGCAGGCTGTTGTAGAAGATGCTGGTCAGTCAATTAATGCTCTAGCCAATGATGTTCAAGAATCTGTTGATGCGATTCATAAGATAGAAAAAGACAGTGAGGATATTGTGGAGGTGACCCATATGATTCAAGGGATTACCGAGCAAACAAATTTATTGGCATTAAATGCAGCTATAGAAGCGGCTCGTGCTGGCGAGCATGGGCGCGGTTTTGCGGTGGTAGCGGATGAGGTAAGAACATTAGCGCAAAGGACTCAGACGTCTACTCAAGATATACAAAGCATGATCGAAAAACTACAAAAGAACACTAAGCTAGCTGTTACTGTTATGGAGCGAAGCCATCACCGGGCAGAGGACAGTGTGGACAAGGCGAGTCAAGTAGGCGTTGAAATATCGAAAATAGTGACTTCAGTTGGTAGCGTTAAAAACTTAAATCAGAAAATATCCGAGGCAGCAGCGAAGCAGGTGCTAGCGATTAGTAACATTAGTAGCAATGGTGAAAGAATAAGCCATGTAGCTCAAAATTCTGACCTTGGGAGTAAGCGAATAGCTGAATCAAATGGGACGGTACGACTTTTATCGCAGAAACTAGAAAAGATGGTGAGAGCATTTAAATTGCAATGATCTATAAAGGCACATTATTTCCCTGCCTTTTGCCCCCAAACGCTTTTTTGTGTAGCAATATATAACGCTTCAACTTTTTTCCGTGCCCAAGGAGTTTTTCGTAAAAATTTCAGACTAGATTTAACAGAAGGCTCGCTGGTAAAACAACGAATATTAATTTGTTGGCCTAAGCGTTCCCAGCCGTAATGTTCGACAAGGTTTAACACTATTTTTTCCAAGGTAATGCCGTGTAAAGGGTCTTTGTTCGTATTTTTGTTCATTTTGATGTTAATGGCTTTCAAACTGGGGGGTTAATACGCGCTTTATATATAGCGAGAATCATTATTTAATGTTGCTCGCTGTATAAAAGTTATGCAGAAAGAAGAGAATAAATCATAATTGCATTTAACGCACATCAAAATAGGAATAATCGGTGACTTTCGAAAACTCAAGGATGAATAATATAGTCGTTTTAGGCACGTTGGCCGCGATTTTTATTTTAGGTTTATTTTTACGTTTCGGTGTTTTAGCCGGAACAGTTGTTGATACGCCGGTGCGAGCGGATGCTAGGAAGTATGTTACCTACGCTTATAATTTGAGCCACTTTGATGTCTATTCGGGGCAAAGACTAGGAACCTCTAGTTTGGATTATTACACCTGGGTACCCGGTTTATTTAAGTTTGTTTTTTGATAAAGAAGGTCCGATTATGTGGGATCAATTGAAAAGTTCACTACAGGTACAAACTTTTTTAAGTGGCTTGTGCGTTATATTTATTTTCTATATTTTTTCCCCGATTTTAGGTCATTGGCCGAGTCTAGGTGTTGCACTACTAACTGCGATGAGTCCACATTTAATAGTGGCCAATGTGTATTTGTTAACAGAAACCTTATTCCTTTTCCTGATGGTTTTATGGTTGTTTTTATTGCGAGTCATAAAAAATGGAAATTCTTCCATGGCATTAGTTGTTTTATGTGGCGTATTTTTGGCAATGGCATCTCTGACTCGTTCGTGGATCCAATACTTCATCATCTTTTTGGGGCCATTTATTTTTTACGTGGTGAGAAAAGAAGACAGAGTGAAAGTCGTAGGCGGTCTAGTGGCTGGGTTTGTTGCGGTTTTCTTGATTTGGGCGATTAGAAATTCAATCAGCACAGGGGGTGGAGATGACTCCTTGATGCTTGCAACGTTACATCACGGAATGTACCCCGGTATGATGTACGAGATGGAATTAAAATCTTTTGGCTTTCCGTATCGTTTTGACCCTGAGGCAGCATTCATAACGCAATCGATGGTTAATTTCTTTGATGTTTTATGGAGAAGGGCTTCTGAAGAGCCATGGCGATACTTTAGCTGGTATTTATGGGGTAAAGCATCGATGGTAATGTCGTGGGACATAATAGCTGGGTTTGGCGACGTTTTTATTTACCCTATAACAAAGACGCCTTATCAAGAGGCGGGGGTTTTTCGTTGGACTCACTCTGTAATGTATTACTTGCATGCACCGTTAACGTGGATGGCTGTATTCGGCGCGTTAATGGCTTGGTTTCCATCTAAGTTGAAGGTTGTGGGAAATAACGTTTGGTTGATTAGAGCGATTTCACTTTTATTTATCTATTTCATAGCCATTCATATGGTGGCAGCGCCATTCCCTAGGTACTCCATTCCAATGAGGCCTGTTATGTATGGTTTAGCGATATACTTTGTTGCAGATATTTGGCAAAGGAGCAAATATGTCCGATGTCGCGTAAAAAGATTAACTAATCGCTAAGATCAAATTCCTGTAAAGGTGTTTTTGGTATATTGCCAGTGTCGAAATTTATTGAATCTAACAGCATCTGAAAGCCAAGAATTATGGGGAGTACGGCGAGCATGACTGTGCCAGTTGAGGCTTCCCTCATTTGTTGAAGAGATTCTAACCAATGGACCCCGCCCCAAAGTGTACCAAATAGGATTAGAATAAATGCGAGTACAAGTTCTAGCGACGCACGGTTAAAGTCCCGCAAAAAGTAATTGTAAAAAACGCGTTTTATAAAGGCTTGGCAATACAGTTTTGGAAAGCTCTTAAGCGTAGCCTTAACATTTAAATTACTTTCCTCTTGGCCGTATTTTGCTTGCATCGGTATATCCATAACAACGGCCCTTATTGTACCTAAGCGGAAAAGCATATCGCTTTCAAAGAAGTAGCCAGAGTTGATCTTATTTAGTGGTAGAAGTGATAGGGCATTTTTATGAATGGCAGTAAAACCGTTGGTTGGGTCCATAATGTTCCAATAACCACTGGATGCCTTATTTATAAACGACAATGTGGCATTGCCAAGTTTACGAATAGTGGGCATTGAGGTTAATGACTCAAGAGTAAAGAAGCGATTTCCTTTGGTGTAATCTGCGCGCTTCTCGATAATGGGTTGGATTAACCTTGAAATAAGGGAAGGGTCCATCTGGCCATCACCGTCTAGTTTAACAATGATGTCATAGCCCTCAGCTAATGCTCTTTTGTACCCCGAGATAACTGCCCCACCAACGCCTTTGTTTGTTTTATGCGTAATAACAGATATACGTGTATCAGAAACAACCGATGTTACATGCGAACCGGATGATTGGGGGCAAGCATCATCAATTACGTAAACTTTATTTACGATCTCAGGAATCGCTTCAATGACGCCTTCAATATGATTCTTAACCTTATAACAAGGGATGACGACAGCAATCTTATAAATAGTCATGAGTTCAGTTTACTGCAATGGCTAAACCAGCAACAATAATACATCCGCCAATTAAACTAGAAATAGAAAGCGGTTCGTCTAAGGCAAAGTATGAAAGTATGGGGACAATAATAAAGGCAAGGGCCATGAAGGGGTAAGCAAGCGAAAGAGGCATTTTGCTCAGTGCCCATACCCACAGAAAGGTGGCGAAGCCATAGATAACTAAGGCGCTAAGCAAGTATTTGTTAACGGCGAAAGAAAGCAAAGAGCCAGGTGAGATAACTGAAGGAAAAGAGTCGGATGCTAATTTAAAAAGTAGTTGCCCAAGTGATAACAAAGTGACGCAGGCAAGTAATAAAAGGAAATTGAAAGAATTCATTTTAACGCCACTCTAAGGGATACATGCTTTTTAAGAACCCAGTCTAGCAAGCCTAGCGTAAGAAAACTATATTGATGCTTCAATTGCTTCTTGCGCAAAAAGCCAAGTTTCTTCGGCAATTTCTAGTTCTTTATCGACCTGCCTTTTTTGTTCTAATAAGGTATTTAATTTAGTACTTTGGTCTGCGGAGTACAA
>MAAC01014700.1_pt1 | contig 44526 bp, 42 predicted proteins | sample 1115981 | NCBI WGS metagenome assembly MAAC01 (sample SAMN04961126, study PRJNA320927) | seawater metagenome | isolation source: sample BD02T64 sea water enriched with oil for 64 days | place: USA:Gulf of Mexico | collected 2013-07-27 | reverse complement strand
AACTCATATTCCTTCATGTACGGTTTGTCGTCTACGTCAGGATTATATCTGTAAATCGAAAATAACTGTTTCATCATTGTTTTCCTACAATTATGTCCTTAGTAAACACGAGCTTTCGGTGGGAAAGCTTCACGGTGAACTGGAGCCATATTCACACCACGTTTAGTCATATCTTCAGTCTCTGGAGAATAGATAGAGTGGCATAACCAGTTTTCATCATCACGTTCGGTAAAATCTTGACGGGCATGAGCACCACGAGATTCAGTACGGAAGTTAGCTGCTTTTGCAGAACAGAACGCTGTTTCCATTAAGTTATCTAGCTCTAAACATTCAATACGTTGAGTATTAAATTCAGAAGACTTATCGTCTAATTTAGCATCTTTAAGGCGTTCTCGGATTTCCGTTAACTCTTTCATGCCTTGAGCCATGGCTTCACCTTCACGGAATACCGAGAAGTTAAGTTGCATACATTGCTGTAAATCTTTACGGATTTGCGTAGGATCTTCACCTGTTGTTGATGATTCCCAACGGTTAGTACGTGCTAACGATGCTTCTAAGTCTGACTCAGACGCATCTTTACCACTTTCAGTATCATTTAAGTAAGTACCTAAGAATTGACCTGCGGCACGACCAAAGACAACTAAATCAAGTAATGAATTACCACCTAAGCGGTTAGCTCCATGTACAGATACACAAGCGATTTCACCAACAGCAAACAAACCTTCAACAATTGTTTCACTGCCATCAGCGCCGATAGTAAGCGCTTGACCGTTAACATTAGTTGGCACACCACCCATTTGGTAGTGACAGGTAGGAATAACAGGAATAGGTTCTTCAGCAGGGTCAACGTGGGCAAAGGTTTTTGATAAATCACAAACACCTGGTAAACGTTTCTCTAAAGTTTCACGACCTAAATGGTCAAGTTTCAACTTAATATGTGGACCCCAAGGACCGTCACAACCTCGACCTTCACGGATCTCTGTCATCATTGAACGAGCAACAACATCACGACCCGCTAAATCTTTAGCGTTTGGCGCATAACGTTCCATAAAACGTTCGCCATCTTTATTAAGTAAGTAACCACCTTCACCACGACAACCTTCAGTGACTAGTACACCAGCACCTGCGATTCCCGTAGGATGGAATTGCCACATTTCCATGTCTTGCATTTGAACGCCAGCACGAAGTGACATACCAACACCATCACCGGTATTAATATGAGCATTAGTGGTAGAAGCAAAGATACGACCTGCACCACCAGTAGCTAATACTGTTGCGCGAGCTTTAAAATAAACAACTTCGCCTGTTTCAATACAAATAGCCGTAGTACCCACTACCGAACCATCAGCATTTTTAACTAAATCTAAAGCGTACCATTCTGAATAAACGTTAGTTTTATTCTTTACGTTTTGTTGGTATAAACAATGAAGTAAAGCATGACCAGTACGATCAGCTGCTGCTGCTGTACGTGCGGCTTGCTCACCACCAAAGTTTTTAGATTGGCCACCAAATGGACGTTGGTAAACTTTTCCGTTGTCGAAACGAGAAAATGGTAAACCCATTTTTTCTAATTCGATAATAGATTCTGGTCCTGTTTTACACATGTATTCAATAGCGTCTTGGTCACCGATATAATCAGAGCCTTTTACGGTATCGTACATATGTTGTTCCCAATGATCTTCATGCGCATTACCTAGCGCGACAGTAATACCACCTTGAGCAGATACTGTATGAGAACGAGTTGGAAAAACTTTTGAAATCAAAGCACATGATTTGCCTGATTCAGAAATTGCTAATGCGGCGCGCATACCTGCACCACCTGCGCCAATGACTATGGCGTCGAATTCACGAATTGGAACGCTCACTTACACACCCCACACTGTTAAAAAGCCCATTACTAAATAAGCAAGTAATGTAACGGCAAAAATAAATTGTAAACCACCACGTAAAAACGCGGGTTTAACATAATCAGACAAAACTTGCCAAATACCAATCCATGCATGAATTAATAAAGCAAATAGCGCCATAATCGTGAAGACTTTAGTACAAAGTCCTGAGAAAAAACCTTGCCAAATGTCATAAGAGACTTCTGGAGTGGTGACAAAAAAACCTAAGAGATAAAATGTATACGCAGCAAGAATAATTGCACTCGCACGTATTAGAATAAAGTCATGTACGCCATTACGGCCTACCGTTGCTGCATTGCCTACCATAAGTTAACTCCCACGACTGCGGTTAATAACAGCCAAAGAGCAAAGACAAATTTTGCACTAACACGGCCTGATATTTTTTCTTCAAAATAACCTAGGTCCATAAACAAGTGACGGATGCCAGCAAGTAAGTGGTAGATTAGTGCAGAAAGGATACCAATAATGATTATTTTGAAGAATATGCCTTCAAGATATGACTCTACTTGGGCGAACCCTTGTGCAGAAGATAAAGATAAAGATAATGTCCACAACAAAATACCAATAGCAAAAATCATAATAACACCAGAGATACGGTGTAAGATTGATGCTATAGCAGCGGCTGGCCACTTAATTGTTGTTAGGATAGTTGTGTATTCAATATTTACAGGACGTTGTTTTTTCACGATTGCGCCTAAAGAGCCCATAGAGCCTTCAACTTTTTTTATTATTACTTATTAAGAATAGCCCGTATTATTAATAAGTAACCCCCCAACGATCTTAGTCAATATTTCAAAAACTTCTAATAGTTTTTTCTCTAAAAACAGATCAGGTTAAGTATATAGGTGATGATTTTTAATTACAATTTACTTCGTAGACAAATTGTCGCTATTTTAAGGACTTGCGTTTATTTTTTAAGCTATAACAAATAAACCTAACACTTTAGTCTAATCTTATAACAATTGAATTGACTTCTGGGGGGTACTTTGAAGTAGAATACCGACCAGTTTTATATTCACAAAAAATGATTAACTTTTCATTTTGTTAACCATTTTGTCAAAAATTAATTCAGGAATTGAATTTAATAGGGGTAAAACATATGGCTGATTCAAAAGCCTCACTTAGTATTGATGGCAAAGTAATTGCCGAGTTACCAATTATTTCTGGTAGTGCTGGCAATGACGTTATCGATATTCGTACATTAGGCGGTGCTGGCTATTTCACTTATGATCCGGGCTTTTTAGCAACCGCTTCATGTGAATCTGCTATTACCTTTATCGATGGTGGTAAAGGTGTTTTGCAACATCGTGGTTACCCGATTGATAATCTAGCAAAACAAGCTGACTATTTGGAAGTTTGTTATATTCTTCTAAATGGCGAAGCGCCTAGCCAAACACAATATACTGAGTTTGCTAGCATAATTACTAATCATACTATGGTTCATGAGAAATTAGCGCATTTTTTCCAAGGCTTTTTACCTGATGCTCATCCAATGGCGATGGTATGTGGTGTTGTAGGTGCAATGTCATCTTTTTACCACAGTGATTTAGATATAAACGATCCTGTTCAACGTACCCGTAGTGCACATCGTTTAATTGCAAAAATGCCAACTATTTCTGCAATGGCGTATAAATATAGTATTGGTCAACCGTTTGTTTATCCTCGTAACGAGTTAACATACGCAGAAAACTTCTTACATATGATGTTCTCTGTACCGGCTGAAGAATACAAGGTAAGCCCTACTGTTGCTCGTGCAATGGATCGTATTTTCACCCTTCATGCTGATCATGAACAAAATGCCTCAACGTCAACGGTACGTTTAGCCGGTTCTTCAGGTGCTAACCCTTATGCATGTATCGCAGCAGGTGTTGCTTCTTTATGGGGACCTGCACATGGTGGAGCTAACGAAGCTTGTTTAACCATGCTTGAAGAAATTGGTTCTTTAGACCGTGTTGATGAATTTGTTGCTAAGGCAAAAGATAAAGCTGACCCCTTCCGTTTAATGGGTTTCGGTCATCGTGTTTACAAAAACTTTGATCCTCGCGCAACTGTAATGCGTGAAACTTGTCATGAAGTGTTGTCTGAATTAGGCATTGAAGATCCACTATTAGACGTAGCAATGGCGCTAGAGAAAGTTGCTTTAGAAGACCCTTATTTCATTGAGAAAAAGTTATACCCTAACGTAGATTTTTACTCAGGTATCATTTTAAAAGCCATTGGTATTCCAACTAATATGTTTACGGTCATCTTCGCGATGTCTCGTACTGTCGGTTGGATTGCTCATTGGGATGAAATGTTAGGACAACCAGGTCAAAAGATTGGTCGTCCTCGTCAAAATTATGTTGGTGAAATCAATCGTGAATTCATCCCATTAAAAGACAGATAATTGTGCATTAGCATTATGTTTAAGGGCAGCTTTTAGCTGCCCTTTTTATTGCCTATACAACAAAGATATACACGTCACTGAAATAATGAATTCACCATTAATTCATTCGTTTGCTATAATGCGCCATCAAAAATTATTTTCTTTATTTTATGTCTGAATATCAATTACGCTTTGGCGGCATCACTCGTCTTTACGGTCAAACTGGCGCACAAATAATCCAACAAGCACATTTTTGTGTGATAGGCATTGGTGGTGTCGGCTCGTGGGTTGCCGAAGCACTAGCCAGAAGTGGCATTGGTGAAATAACGCTTATTGATCTTGATGATATTTGTACCACGAATATTAATCGTCAAATTCATGCCCTTTCAAACACAGTCGGAGAAAGTAAAGTAGATGTCATGGCAGAGCGCATCAAACTCATTAACCCTGATTGTAAAGTACATTGTATTGAAGACTTTGTTACTGAGGAAAATTTATTTGAACTGATGTCAAAAGGTTATGACTACGTAATTGATGCCATCGATTCCGTCAAAATAAAAACCGGTATCATCGCGCATTGTAAAAGAAACAAACTAGCCATTGTCACCATTGGTGGTGCGGGGGGCCAAACTGATCCGAGCCAAATTCAGCTTACTGATTTAAGCCAAACCTACCAAGATCCTTTATTAGCAAAAGTAAAAAATCAACTACGCAGGGAGCATCGTTTTCCTCGCGCTGATCACCCTAAAAAAAGTAAACGAAAATTTTCGATTGATGCGGTTTTTTCTACCGAACAGTTGATGTATCCCGATGGTGATGGTGAAGTTTGCCATGCAAAACAATCGCCTGATGGAGCGATGCGTTTAGATTGCAGTGGCGGATTTGGCGCCGCAACACATGTAACGGCAAGCTTTGCTTTTTTTGCGGTTGGCAAAGCAATAAAAAAACTTATCCAGAAAAAGTCATAGTTTCTCTGGTATGCATTTTCGGCTAACTTGACAGCCTATTGACAACTACTCTTAATTTTTTTCACTATCGCTAACAGCCCATTTCCTCTAGATGGGCTCAAATGTTTAATAAGCCCTAGCTGTTGAAAATATTCTTCAATATTAAAGGTGATAATTTCCTCTGCAGTCTTATTATTCAATGCCGCGAAAACAATAACTAATAAACCTCTGATTATTTTAGCATCACTATCAGCTTCAAAAGAAAATATCCCTTCTGCTGATTGATGAACCGTTAGCCAAGCCGCACTTTCACAACCGGTGATCAACGACTCTTCTAAACGTAAATTCTTCGACATTCGCTGCATCGACTTACCAAGCAACATAATTTCTCGATGTTTTGCGTCCCAGCTCTTCAGTTGAGAAAATTTAGCTAAAACGCCCTCATCCGCACGCATGTTTGTGATTGGCTTTGCAGCATCAAAGTCATGATCATGCACTCCGTCATTTTCTATGATGGTTTTTAATTGGGCTATACAATAGTCAACTTCTGCTAATGTATTGTATGGCGCTAAAGAAATACGAATACATCCCGGAACTTGCAAATATTCCATCAATGGCATTGCACAATGATGCCCCACCCTTACAGCAATGCCTTTGTTATCAAGCGATATAGCAATATCTTTTTGATGATGATTGTTGATAACAAATGAAAATAGAGGAATGTCTGGCTTATCTTTTACTAGAAATTGTAAACCGTTAATTTTAGATAACTGTTCAAAACAATGATCAGTTAACAGTTTTTTAAATTCAAACGACTGGTTTAATTGATGACTTTCTATAAAGTTAATAGCAGATGCAAAAGCGATGACACCAGCAATATTGGGTGTGCCAGCTTCAAATTTAAAAGGTAACTCATTAAAAGTAGTGCCATTAAAACTGACCTTATCAATCATCTCACCACCCGATTGATAAACGGGCATTTGTTCAAGTAATTCTACCTTGCCATAAAGCACACCAATACCTGTTGGCCCATAAGCTTTATGTGCTGAGAAGCTATAAAAATCGCAATCCAAAGCGCGAACATCAATGTCAATATTAGCAATCGCTTGAGCGCCATCAACAAATGTTTTTGCTCCAACACTTTTAGCTTTTTTAATTATTTTCTCAATGGGGTTTATTTTACCAATCACATTCGAAATGTGGTTAAAACTCACAATCTTAGTACGGCTGTTGATCACATCATCAAGTTGAGAGTCATCAACAATCCCCGTTTTATTAAGGGGAAGTACTTTGATAATGGCACCAGTTTGCTGCGCAATCTGTTGCCAAGGAACAATATTTGCGTGATGTTCCGCATAGGTTAGGACAATTTCATCGTTTACTTTTAAGTTTGCCCTACCCCACGTTTGAGCTACAAGATTGATGCTTTCAGTCGTTCCTTTTGTCCAAATAATTTCTTTTGATGAACTAGCATTAATAAATTGCTGGACACTCACTCTCGCATTCTCAAAAGCAGTGGTCGCCTTAATACTTAAATGGTGAGTACCACGATGCACGTTAGCATTAATATTTTGATAATAGTGTTGTTCGGTTTCTATAACACACTGCGGTTTTTGTGTCGTTGCGCCATTATCAAAATAGACTAATGCATTACCTTCAATCTTTTCGCTCAAGATAGGGAAATGCTCTCTAAATTTAGTGACACTAAAACCATTCATATAATCAATTACTTTAACCACTTAATAAGGTATCTCTATTATACCTTTGTTCTAAGATAAATTGCATGATTTCAATAAGATTACAAAGAGTAGAATTAGCTATTTAATTCACTATCAACATTGGTAATTTAATTCTTTATTTGCTTTTAAGATTCGTATTTTCACTAATATCAACTAAAATTAAAACAGTTATCAAAAAAGGCGAGATGTATGTCCTTATTTTCATGGTTTTCTTCAAGTAAAAAAAACGAATATCAAAAAGAATTAGAAGTACAATCAATTAAAGAAGTTGAAAAAGTAAACGAAAATACTATGTGGCCAACAGCCAAGGTGAGAAGAAATATCATTGTCAAACAACAAGAGTTTACTAATTCAATTCATGAGAAAAACGATATCGTAAAATCAAAGGCCTTAGAAGAAAAAGAAGCGACTTAACGTTATAGTGTTTTAGGTTAATTAGTCGTTCCGCAATGCATTTTCAATGTTAATATGGAAACTAGGCATTAAGTACTTTTCTGCATTAATTGTTATTAATTTTCGATAACTTTCAGGGAAAGCTAATGAAAAGTAGCTCAATTGATTATGCTTCTTTAAGGGTTTATAAGCGTTAAAAGGCTGGTGTAATGCATCACGTAGTTTCCGCTTTCCTTCACAGGTCTCACTTAAAAACACACCAACATCAGCTTGATGACTCTGTGGAGTACCGAGCTTCCATCCTTCAGTAGAGCTAGTCAGAATAGGAGTTGTTGTTTTTATCAGTGATTTCCATGGTAAATTCTTTAATATTTTGGCTCTGATCTGCTGTTTATCCCCTTGGTATAAAGCTGGGAGTACGGCAATATTTTGTGAAAATGGCTTAGATTGAACCGTCAAACATTTCGTGTGATTACTAGGTAAAGGGTATTCATCAATAAAACCGATAAAATGAGCCAACTCATGTGCGAAAACTTCAACCGTATCTTGACGGTCTAAATACATAATACCATTGTTAACATTTGCCCCACCTTGGGGAATCAAAATCCCGAGAAAGCGACTTTTTATCGACGCTTGATATTTCCTCCAACTACCTTCATCACATTGAATAGTTTCATTGCCATGATGTTTACAGTTAAGAGCTTTCAACGCTATATAACGAACCGGGGCAAAACAAACATATTCTGCTAATGCATGCGTTTGTATTTGTTTGATCAATTGATCAACTTTACGTAAATCAGCTAAATTTGTCGCGAACATTTGAATATCGGCCAAACAATCAGGTGCAGAGGCGATAGGGTCAATAAAAGACAACTGATCAGTTATAGCTTGGTATTTGATGACTTCTTCAAGAAATGGATGCGCTGGCGCAAGTTTTTTCAGGTGTTGGAATGCTTTTTGGATCTTAGCAAAATCCCCTTCAATTAACGCAATCTCCATCAGCAGACTTTGCGCTTGTTTGGCAAGCTCAGGCTCTGAAGGTGAAAACTTTTTAGACAGTAAATTTTGAACCGCTTGATATTTTTCCTCGGTAAAATATCGTTGTGCTAATACCAACCTAGCATGCTCGCTTTGTTGCTGGACCGCTTTTAGATACCAATATTCACTTTTTTCTAATCGCTGTATGCTGGTGTAGTATTGAGCTAATTCAATCGAATAGCGCTCTTCATGCTTAGCTAAAATAGTAGTTGCTGCTAGCCAGGGTAATGAAGCGTATTCTTGGTGTCTTCGCTGATAATGATAATAAGCGGGTAACTCTAATTGTTTAGCAATTGATAATTCAACAGCATTATTTCGGTCGTTTTCGATAATATAGGAGATATAATCAGCCAAAAAAAATGAGCTAAACGATGCCAACATCGTCAAGCCCATTACAGTACTGAACACCTTAAACCACAGGCTTTTACGCATATACTCTTGATACCATTAGCTCATTATTCTACAGTGGTTGGCGCTTTTTTTACGGCTTGTCTCATTAGGTCGAGCTCAAGTTTAGCGTATCTATGTTCAACAAATTCATAGACATTGGTACTCAATGCTAATTTATAAAAATTTGCCGCTGCTCGTTTATCGCCTCTTAACAAATTTAACTTACCTAAATAAAAATACGCTTCACATAACCGTTCACTAAATTCTTTATTAGATCTTACATTGACGGCAATATTTCGAATAAACGTTTGTTGATTTATTGTGCCGGCATATAAATATACTATTTGTTTGGCCCAGACATCATCAGAGATATTATCAGCACGTTTCTTTATATTATTCAGAGCATTGGCATTATCAACTTCTTGCTCAATTAAATATAGCCACAATAAACGATATGGATCATTGGTTTGATGTTGATAAAACGTTTTAATATCATCAACAGCAAGGTGCGCTCGTTTACCATAATATAAAGCTATGCCTCTATTTAAATAAGCATATTCATGCTCGGGAGATAACTCTAATGCTGAATCAAAAGCTTGGTATGCTTGGTCAAATTCTTGTAGCTGTGTGAAATGAATACCTAAAAAGTTATAGGCATCAACCATATCAGGCTTTATATGCAAGGCCCGATTAAAGTCTAATCTAGCAAGGGAACGTAAACCTACACTGTCATAAATAACGCCGCGTTCATAAAATAACTGAGCACGTTGCTCTTCGGTTATTTCAGCCCGTTGCAAAACATCAGTTAGTCGAGCTAACGCCACTTCCCTTTTATAGTTAATTGGCAAAGGCTCTGCAATAACGAGCTGCTCAATTACAGACCGGGCTTTGTTACCTGTTACACTACAACCTTGTATAAAAACTATCGCAAGGATAAAGAGTGTATTAAAAAATAATTTCACGAAATATAAAACCTTTAATTAAAACGCTTAAAATATATCTAGGTAGTTCACCATGACAACATACTTATAATGCCATTAAATGGCTTCTGAATCTTCTTCACCGGTTCTAATACGTATAACACGTTCAACATCAGTAATAAAAATTTTGCCATCACCAATTTTACCCGTTTGAGCAGTAGTCATAATAACTTCAATACAACGGTCAACATGATCGGCTTTAACAACAATTTCAACCTTCGCTTTTGGTAAAAAATCAACCATATATTCTGCGCCACGATAAAGCTCAGTATGGCCTTTTTGACGACCAAAACCTTTCACTTCTGAAACTGTCATTCCGGTGACACCTATCTCACCAAGCGCTTCTCGTACATCATCTAATTTAAATGGTTTGATAATGGCTTCAATTTTTTTCATAAAATAACCCATAGCTTAAAATGTATTGTGCTTGTATGACATTGTACACATAAATATAAGAATTTGTTACACTAAGCGCGATTTTTGGTTTTCATATTTAAATTAATCCAATTGGTCATTAGTATCACTTTCATAGGAAATTAAATGCTTCTACAAGCTATTATCGAAGAAATGAAAGTTCAGCCTTCAATTGATGCTGAATTTGAAATAAAGCGCCGTGTTGATTTTATAAAAACACAACTTGTTAATTCGGGACTGACCAACTTAGTGCTAGGAATTAGTGGCGGTGTTGACTCTTCAACGTGCGGTCGTTTAGCCCAACTTGCCGTTAACGAATTAAATCAAAACTCATCAAACAACTACCAATTTATTGCTGTTAGGCTACCTTACGATATTCAAGCCGATGAAGCTGACGCGCAACTCGCGATTGATTTTATTCAACCTTCGCACTGTTTAACCACAAATATTCAAACTGGCGCTGATGGTATCCATCAACAAGCTTTAGCCGCTTTACAGCATAATCAAATATTAAGCGCATCTGATGCTCAAGTAGACTTTTCTAAAGGCAACCTTAAAGCACGAACCCGCATGGCAATGCAGTATCACATCGCTGGTATTATGGGAGGACTCGTGATTGGCACGGACCATTCGGCTGAAAACATTACGGGTTTTTTCACTAAGTGGGGAGATGGAGCTTGTGACTTAGCACCGCTTTTTGGTTTATCTAAAAGGCAAGTTCGCCAATTAGCCAAAGTACTTGGTGCGCCAAGTTTACTGATAGACAAAGCTCCAACTGCCGACTTAGAAGAGCTAGACCCAGGTAAAAAAGATGAGGACGCCCTAGGCATCAGTTATGATCAATTAGATGATTTTCTTGAAGGTAAAGAAGTCACCCCAGAAGTGCAGGATATCATCTTAGCTATTTACAAAAGAACGCAACACAAACGTTCCGCTATTCCAACAATTTATGGTTAACATTAAAAGCTAGCAAAACCTTAGATTCAAAGCTATACCTAATCTAGTATTCAAAATTCTTCAAGGATGAAGAACATGAACAGATATAATGGATTTACCCTACTTGAATCAATGCTTGCCCTCGCTATTTTAATGACTTTAACCAGTATCGCTGTGCCCAGTTTTCTTGACCTCACAATAAAACTACGAGTCGACAAAGAAATATCAATTCTCTATCGCTTATTATTGATCACAAGAAATACAGCGATAAATTCAGGCATCGACACGACACTTTGCCCCCTTGTTAACAATGCGTGCACTGATGATTGGTCATTACCACTCTATGTGTTTTTAGACAAAAACAATAACAAACAGTTTGAACCACAAAATAAAGAAAAATTCATCTCGACGAAAGGCGCCATAAAAACCAATGATAAATTACAATATGGAAAGAAACGGGTTGGCATTACTTATACCGCAACGGGCCACTTATCTGGCTGGGGGCAAAATGGCACCTTTAAATATTGCCCTAAAAATCATATGGAGAAATCACGTGGGGTAGTCGTTGCAACATCCGGTAGAGTATATAAATCATATCAGAGCAGTACCGGTAAAGACAAAAACAGAAGTGGCACCATCATTATTTGTTCTTAACAACACACTCAGGCGCATTAGAATTAAAAGTAAACAGTGGGTTAAACTGGCTGTAACCCTTTTTCAATGGTATAACTTAAAGTATTAGTTTTTCTTTTTGGGTTATTTTTTGATGTCTGCTTATAGAACAAAGCAAGTTAACCAGTTTCAATTTAGCAAAGGCTTTACGCTAGTCGAATTGATGGTAGGTATTGCAATACTTGCTATCCTTACTGCAATAGCAGCACCAAATTTAAGTGATTATCTGATAAAAAGTAAAGTCGATAATGAAATATCTCAATTACACCGTTTAATTTTAACTGCCCGAAACACCGCTATTAATACCGGGAAAAATGTAACAATCTGTCCTCTTTCCGGGACAACTTGTGGTACTAACTGGAAAAACGAGCTATCCGTTTTCACCAATGATTCAGACAATACTAAGTACGATTCGGCAAATGAAGAACTCATTAAAGTTAAAAGTAAAATTTCATCAGACGATGCTTTAAAGTTTAATCAGGCTACCTTGATATATACAGCTACGGGTAGACTGACGAGTGGTAATGATAGCTTATTTATTTATTGCCCTTCAGCTAATACTGATTTAGCCAGAGGCATTAATATTGCATTATCAGGGAGGGTTTATGCAAGCCAAGACACTGATAATGATGAAAAAGATGAAGACAGGGACGGTAACGAACTAGATTGTAGTTAACCGTGTATAGAAAATAGTAACAAATAATAACTTTGTTTGACTTCATGCTTGTTAAGCAACACCAGTTCTAACGCGGAGTTATTTTTTCCTTTGCGACCGCTTGGGTATTGCCAAATGGGCTATTCTCTTCTTGACACTCCACAACTTTAAAAACCTTTTGCTTTTTATTTGATAACGTAGTCATCACCGACCTATTAGCTAAAATTTTAGGAAGTTTCAAAATGTTATTTTCTTTAACCATTTGATATACAATGATGTTCTGCCCACCATAAAGTTCAACATAACATTTAGCTTTTATCTTATCAGTTTTTTGCTTACTTGCCGCACTAGTCATATGGGTTGTTGTTAGCAAATACCCCACCAATAAACACTTTAAATATTTATTCATAATTTTACTCCCAGCAGTTGCTAGCTGGTGTCTTAGCACCGGTTTGTGTTACCGTCATAGTTAAACAATTACTATCTTTTAACTGCGCCAACTTTGCCGTTGCCGTCAAAGTAAATGATTCACCATCAGAAACACCGGCAATACTATAGTTGCCGCTTTCAGTAATAAAAGGGCTAGTCGCCAACCCCAATTTAGTCATATCTGCCGTATATGCTCGGCTATCAACATAAAGTTGTTCTTGTAAATTCGCCAATCGCATTAATTCTCTTTGCCCTTCAGAGCGGTTAGAACGCATAGTAAAATCCACATAAGATGGATAAGCAACACCCGCTAAAATACCAATAATTGCAGTGACGATCAGTAACTCTATCAGCGTAAAACCTTTTGTTTTCTTGTACTTTCGCTTCATTACTGTTCCTCTTTAATATACAAACTTGTCCGTAAAGTATTTAGGTTAAAACCGACAGGAATAATTTTTCGCCCAACGATAATATTCCCAGTAGATTCATCAATAGTTTCCTCATCGTTATCATCTTCTGGAATAACAATTAATGTTGGCGAACCCAGAAACTGCTCACTAATATAGACTTTTCTTTCATCGCCATCAGTAATGCCATCAGGGTTTTCAGAATCAACCCAATTATACTTATCGATGCCTAATGCTAAATCAACTGCATATAACCAGCCTTGGCCATTAGGGACCTCACAAACAGCGGCATTTGCAACTAACGATGGTGGAATAAAAGAAGTAAAGTAAGCGACACCATTAATGACAATTGAAGATGAAGAACTTTTTTCACCACTGTTTATATCAAAATTAAGGTACCAGCCATCTTTTTTACTGACCGCTACTTCTAAGGTTTGCCTTTCTGTTGTTGTTAATGTTTTAGCAAATGGGTTAGTCGTATAATTATACAGATCAGTAAATGCTATGGCCGTTGGTATTGGTGGAGTAGAGGTAGCTGTAAATGTTTGAGTTCTAATATACTCATCTTTAATCATAAAAAATGTATCTTGAGTATCTTCTCCAAGCGGATTTGAACGATCACCACTGCCAATCAAAATAGCTTCATAGGGCTTTTCTTGTTTGCTCGTTATCGTGGTGGTTTCCCCCTCTTCATCAGTTATTGTTGTTTCTAATGTTTCGGTAATAAAAGTTCGTACAATATCTGGTTCATTAAAAAAACGTCTATCAATACTATTATCCGAAGTATCTCCACCTAGCGCGGCTAATTTAAATACCGTCCAATCATCTGTATCACTGCCAACTAAATCAACTCGCCAAACATTACCCCCTGTATCACCAGTATATAACCTGTCGACTAAACCATTGCCATCGCTATCCAAAATACCAATACTTGAAGGAATACTATCCTTAATATCGGTAAAAGTTGAGGTCCCTCCTGAAGCAGTTAAACTCCACTTCAATGACCCCGTTTTAGCATCTACCATATAAATAGCTTTGCCCGAGGTGTCAGCCGCCTGACCAGGGCCAACATTGTCTTTTGCGGCATCATAGCCCCCACCAAATATGAGCACGGGGGCGGCAACGGCACTATCGCCAGTGCCAGTAATATTTAACTCAGAATATGCGATTTTGGGCTGAGACCAAGATTGCCCTAGATCGCCAAAATCTGAGGTAGATTGGTCGATATGCCATAATAAACTTGGTGAACTTGGGCTTGATATATCAAGTGCATAATAAGAACTTCCGCCGCGGCGTAAGCCAAAAAAGATATAGACTTTATCAGTACCATTGATAATGCCATCGCCATTCTCATCTTGCATGTATGAGGTTATTTTTCCATCAATGCCATATACTTTATCTGCTGATGAATAATTTTCACGCAATGATTTGATATTCGGAAAAAACTCTTTTGGCATAAAGGCCCATGATTCTGTCACAACATCTGTAGCAGTATTATCTTCAAACATGTGCAATACACCGGCATTAGTTCCTATAACAATTCGTATGCTATCACCATAGTTAATAACCAAAGGTTTGGAGTGTAGTGGATCTGCAAAAATATCGTAACGGGTATCCGTTGTACTGCCATCGTCATTTTCATCATCGACATCAATACCACTCGCCCAATTCAAAGTATTATCAATTTCAGCTTCTAATACGCCAAGTTCTGCTGCTAACAAGGCATCAGTGACATAATAATCTTTCACGTCAGTTAAAGTGAAAGTTTCTAATGTACTACCTGTTCCAGCAGTGTCTGTATAAAGTGTACGGTCAACAACGGCCATTTTTCTTAGTTTATCTGCGACACCTCCTTCTGCCACAACATTGCCATCTTTAGAAGAAGCAACCGACCAAAAGCTAGTGACATCTTCAGAGAAATGCCCTGTTAGTTCATTTAACGCAGCCACATTTGATTGACCAACTTGTTTACCGTCTTTAACTTTATATTTCTTTACATTACCCTGCCAGCGAGGGCCATTTTGTGGGTCGAACATTGCGTAATAAACGGCGTTTAAGGTTTCCGTCCGGTCAAAGTTATTGGCTGCAACCGAAGCCGAAGTTAAACTATCATTACTGGGTTCAAGCGATGATAATGCGCCTAATAATGCCGCAGTCAACTGCGTACTGTCACTCGCACTAAAATACGACCCTCCCCCTCGATTAGCCGCTTCTTGTAATAAAGGCGCAGCACCATCCGCACCACTACTAAAACCAATGGTGAAGGTACTGACTTTCTGAGAGCCTTCTAAATCGACATTGACATCATATTCATTCATCCAGCCAGCTAAACCCGCTAAATAGTTAGGGCTATATTTGACGGGATCATTAACCGTATCTGAAAATTTTGTGCCATTAAAGTTTACCGTGCTGCCATCTACCTCTGTGGTAATTGCTTCAATTTTACTGTCTGCGCCATTATCAAAGTAAGGTTCACCGTCAGTAATTAAAATCACATAAGCTTTCCCGTTACATTTACTAAATGGCGTGATGTAAGTTCCGCTACTTTCTATCGCTTCATCTCTGGCCGGTTCATTTTTAGTGTAATTATCCCAACCGACATTTTTATCATCATCACCATAGTCAACCGACTTACCCGCAAAATAATTATAAGCTTCGTATAAACTCTCGCATAAAGGTGTCCAAGTATTTGCCTTAAGCTCATCATTCAATAAAGTCAAAAAGGCGGCTTGATTTGTAGTATCTAACTCTTTAATACCAAAAACTACTCGTCCTCCATTTGCACTATTATCGGCGTCACCATTATCATAATTAAATATTTGTAAGCCAAAATCGACTGACGGGGCTGATTTGACAACATTACTGATACTTAGTTTTGCTTGATCTAAACGAGATTTTAACGTTTGAGCAATATCTTCACCATGATGCCAACGAAGGTAATTATCAGTATATAGAGTGACATAAGTTCCTGACCAAGTAACATTAGAATCAGCCGCATCTGTGGTGTGGTAAACGGGATCTTTTTTATCCCCTGCATTATCAATAGGGTAGCCTACGTCTAGAGATGCTATATTGGTATTGTCAAGATTAGTCACATCGTCTTCACAATCTAAAACTTCAATATTTGCACCGTTATTATCAGGCACTTCTTCCCACGTACCAGCATTGCCCTTCATCGAATATTCGCGGATATGGCCAGTATAAACGCCAGTTTCGGCAAGAATATCACGTGCGGTTTGACAACTATTTATTTCATCTAAAAAGCGCCTCGACTCGCTAGGGCTATCGGGTACAGGCAGGCTGGCACCATCGACCCCACCTTTAGTGAAATATATAAAATCTTCAGATAAGGAGTTTAACCCGCCAACGGCTTCGTAAATTTCATCAGGGTCATAATCTTCATTAACACTCTCTAATGTCCCCATACTGCCTGAATTATCAAAAATAATTAATACTTGTGGTCGCTGTCCTAATTGTTTAACAGCATCACTAATATATAGCTCAATATCTTCACCAAAAGTGATGGCTGATATTGTTATAGTAAAAATAAATAACAGAAACTTCTTCATTTTCATATCCCCAAAGCCTAATCAACTGATTCTATTTAAGTAATTGCTGAGCTACACCTGAGTTAACCTCTATAGCATTCACTTTAACACCATCAGAATCTTTACGACCATAATTTCGATTCACTTGAACCCTTAAGACATTACAAGTAAATACTTGCACGGAAGAAGCTGATTTAGAGTGGGGGCAATCAGCTTCCAATTTAAATTCATTATTTGCTATATCAATGCTTGCGGTTGCACCTGTTTTGGTGCTGGGCAATAATTCTGTTTGATCTGTATTAGGAAAGTTAGCATCCACCAATGGTTTAGCAAATTCATTGGTTTTTCCAGGTGCTACTTGATTATATATAACCTCATCAATAGCACTTACCGCCTCTTGTGTAGCAACCACTTTTTCTTCACTTGCACCAGACATTTTCATATCCGTGGTTGTATTTTGCATCAACGCAGCCGCGACCGCAGTTAGTGAGATCATAAAGATCAACGAAACGATTAATACTACTCCTTCCTGCTTTTTAATAACGGGATGGCTTTTAATTATAAAACAACTGGTTGTGGTGGCCATTGTGCAACCCTCGCATTAAATAAGGTTATTGTAGAACTAAATAGCAATCGTCGGTAATTATCATTTGGTACATAAGGTGAGTTTTCGTCGCCTAATATATAACTATTTATATTAGTATAGTTATTATCGGGTAATATACTGCGCGCTAGAACATATACTTTCACAGAAATTATTTTAGTGTTTGTTGCGTTGTTCCATAAAGCCTGCGTCATATTTTCCGCAGAAATAAAAGCATTAACGACTCCATCGTTGTTGTTATCAATACCATACATAAAACGAATTCTTTCTATACCATCGATCAGTGGTGAGAAAGTCATCGCTGTAGTTAGTCGTCCTTGCATTAAAACAGGTACACTAACATTACCTTGGTTTTGCTCAGTAACATAATAGACATGATGCTGGTATTCCCAAGTTCGACTATTCTCAATAGCTGGAATAGCTCCCCCTCCAACAAATATTTCGCCATCGTTGATATTGGTGGTTAAATAGTAATTATTAGCCGATGTAGCCAAAACAGGATCAGAAATAACGCGTTTTAATTGTAGAATATCTGAGTCAACTTCAGCGGGGGCAGAGTTTGCAAAACAATTCAACGGGTTTGTATTTCCTGAGGTAACGGTTTGCCCCCATAACGTTCGAAAATGACCGGAAGCAAGCGGAAAAGTTGCATTATTAATACCTTCTCCTGTACAGTCATTTCCAGGAGCTGCTTGAAGCACACCATTTAAACTACTTAAATCAAACGTGCCTGAGTAGTCTCCCCAAAAATCTTGTGCTAAAAGATCACTGGTGATCACACTTAAAGCAAACCGACCATTTTCTTGTAACTCACCAAACGTTGATGTTTCCTTGGTGGTTGTTTTCATGCTAACAAAGATACTTAAAACACCAGACAGCAATGCAAGGCCTACCGCTAAGGAAATAAAAAGTTCAATTAAGCTAAACCCTTTTTGCTCAACAAAAGAGTTTTTAAAATAACTTAGCTTATTACTTTTTAGTTTGACCATATTCAATTTATAAAAGCTTCAACAATAACTTGTCGTCTTTTATTTCCCGCTGTTCCACATGATTCGTCCTTCTTACTATCAGATATATTCGTTCGCCCCAGCCAACTAACCACAACTCTTACCTCATTTCCTGTTCGTGTAATGCAAGCTGTGCCACCAACCAAGCCTCCGGCAGTTCCACTACCCTGTATAACATCAGCTCCCATCAATGAGACTTCCCATTCATATCTATCATTGGTCGCAAGTTCAGTTGCCGTATCGCAGATGTTAGCAATAGAATTGCAACGTGGGTCAGGTATATCATCTAACGTTGCGCCATAATCTGTTCTTGCGTACAGAGAAAGTGCATCTGAATGATTTCCTCGCATTCGTTCAATAATATCTTGAGCTAAAGCTGAAGCTATTGATCGTTGCATGGCATCAAAGCTGCCCTTTTTAACTGAGGCTTGCATAGCCACAGCACCTAATATTCCGGTGACTAAGATGACTAACGCAATTAAAACTTCGATAAAAGTCATACCTTGGTTATTTATTTTGAAATAAGGGCGCTTCATAATATATACCTAGTGCCTGTAGGGTCATTTGAGACGTGACGAAAATAAGAGTCAACTAAGGTATGAACGTATTGAGGTAGAGGAACAATATTGGATGCACAACAACGCGATATTTTATTAAAATAAAATATCGCGTAAAGAGAAATATATGTGTTAAAAATCACTAATGTGAACCGCATTAACCCATACCTTATATCCATATAACGAAAGCCATCCACTGTGATGCACAGTAACTATTCGTCGATAACAATCACTAACAAAAAAGCAAAACAATATCACTGTAAGAAAGTATCATTGCTTAATTTTCAACCTAACTTAAGATTAGCGTAATTCTATAGGTACCGCAAATACTGTATTTTCTTTACGGCCCGGAAATTCTACAACCTCCTTGCCACCTTTAGCTTGTAATGCTTCGATGACTTGTTGTACAAGAATAGCTGGGGCTGACGCACCTGCGGTTACACCTACACTTTTAACACCATCGAGCCATTGTGGCTTTATGTTGTCTGCAGTGTCTATTAAATAAGAAGTAGTGCCCATTTTTTCAGCAACCTCTCTTAAACGATTGGAATTAGAACTGTTTTTTGCCCCGACTACCAATAAAAGCTCAACCTCATTAGCAATTGAACGCACCGCGTCTTGACGGTTTTGTGTTGCATAACAAATGTCGTCTTTTCTTGGCCCTTCAATGTTAGGGAATTTTTTGCGTAAGGCATCAATGACATCACTGGTATCATCAACAGATAAAGTTGTTTGGCTGCAATAATAAAGTTTATCAGGGTTTTTAACTGTTAAGTTAATGACATCAGACGCTGATTCAGCGAGGTAAATACCACCTTCTTCACTTTCATATTGCCCCATGGTCCCTTCAACTTCAGGGTGTCCTGCATGGCCAATTAGAATACATTCAACGCCTTTTCGGCTGGCACGAGAAACTTCCATATGGACTTTAGTCACTAAAGGACAAGTGGCATCAAAAACTTTTAATCCCCGGTTTTTTGCTTCATTACGTACCGCTTTTGAAACGCCATGAGCACTAAAGATAACCGTGCTATCGTCAGGAATTTCATGTAATTCATCAACAAAAACCGCGCCACGACTTTTTAAACCATTAACAACAAATTTGTTGTGAACCACTTCATGACGTACATAAATAGGCGCGTCAAATAAGTCTAACGCGCGGTCAACAATACTGATAGCACGATCAACTCCGGCACAAAAGCCGCGAGGATTAGCGAGAATAATATCCATAATGTTGTCCTTATAAAATGTCTACAACGTCAATAACAAAGGTTACCGCTTGGCCAGCCAGAGGATGATTAAAATCAACCGTTACCGAGCTTCCTGAAACATCTGATATCATGCCAGGTAACTCAATGCCGCCCGGTTGCGTAAAGGTAATGATATTACCTACTTTTGCTGGTGCATCAACAGAAAACTTACTAGCATCAACATAATGAATATTATCAGGATTTGACTCACCAAAAGCATCAACTGCTTCAAGGGTAAATTCTTTGCTGTCGCCTTTTGTTAAGCCCAATAATTGCTGCTCAAAAGCCGGAGATATACTGGCATCCCCCATAATAATTTTAGCAGGTTTATTATTTACTTTAGTACTATCTGCAGCAGAGCCATCGGCAAGCTTCATGGTAATATGAACAATAATACTTGAATCATTCTTTATAGCTGTTGTCATGCTTATTTCTCTTTCAAATCATTAATTTTATTTGCTTTTTCTTGCTTAAAAGAATCGATGATCATTAAAGCAGCACCAACAAATATAATAGAGTCGGCAACATTAAATGTTGGCCAATGGTAGCCAGCAGCATAAAAATCAAGAAAATCGATAACATAACCAAACAATGAACGATCAATTAAGTTTCCTACCGCACCACTTAACATGCAAGCTAATGCTGCCGCTAATAGTGGTTGATTACTCGGTGTACGTTTTAACCACACCAGAAATACAACAGAAGCAACCGCAGCAATGATGGTAAAAAACCAGCGTTGCCAACCGGCTTGATCGGCAAGAAAACTAAATGCCGCACCATGATTTTGTGCATAGGTGATGTTGAAAAAAGACCATACATCTATTGATTGACCGAGTTCCATTGAACCTGCAACCCATTGCTTGGTTATTTGATCAAGGATCAAAAAGATCACGGTGATCCATAACCACCGTAAACTCGATTTATTTTCATTTAAATTCATAAATTATCTCAAAGCGCTTGAAAGCAAAAAACTCAGCAAACATGCATAAGCACAATTACTGAGTATTTTTAATTTGTTAATATTAACAATTAGGCAAACTTTCTTGTTTCACCGTCGCCATCAACGTTGGTAACACAGCGACCACACAGGTCTTTATGTTGTTCAAACTGACCAACATCGTCAGTATGATGCCAACAGCGGTCACACTTAACTCCCGTAGAAGTACTGATCGATAACCACAAACCTTCTATTTCAGTTGCTACCGCATTTTCAGGAGCACTATCAACCACTTCAATACTTGCTTTCGAAGTAATTAAAACAAAACGTAATTCATCACCAAGTAAGTTTAATTTATCGGCTAAATTTTGCTGAGTGAATAAGGTCACGTTTGCTTCTAATGCTTTGCCAACAACTTTTTCTTTGCGGGCATTTTCTAGCGCTTTATTCACTTCACCACGTACCGTTAAGATATCAGCCCAAAATTCATTATTAAATTGGCTGTCATCACCTAAATGCGCTAAACCATCAAACCACACATCAGTGAAAACAAATTCATCTCTTTCATCACCATCTATTGACGGTAACGCCTGCCAAATTTCTTGAGCGGTAAACGACAAAATAGGTGCCATCCAGCGAGTCATCGCTTCGGCAATTAAATAAATCGCTGTTTGACATGAACGACGTGCAACACTGTTATCCTTGGCGGTGTACTGTCTGTCTTTAATAATGTCTAAATAAAAACCACCTAGCTCGGTTGTACAAAAATTCATTAGTTTATGCACAACATTATGAAATTCATACTTTTCATACGATTCAACAATTTCATCTTGCAGCTGAGCCGCTTGCCCTAATACCCAACGATCCAGCTCAACCATATCTTCTACGGCAACAGAATGTTTGGCTGGTTCAAAACCGTTGATATTCGCTAATAAGAAACGTGAAGTATTACGAATACGACGATAAGCGTCGGCTTGGCGTTTAAATATTTCATCTGATACGGTAATTTCTTGGGTGTAGTTAACCGAAGCTACCCACAAACGTAAAATATCAGCACCTAATTTATTGGTTATTTGGTCTGGCGTAATAACATTGCCTAATGATTTAGACATCTTGTGACCATTAACATCAACAGTAAAACCATGGGTTAATACTTGTGCATATGGCGCTTCACCAGTCATCGCAACTGACGACATCATTGATGACATAAACCAACCACGATGTTGATCAGAGCCTTCTAAATATAAGTCGGCTTTTTTAGTAAATTCTTCACGAGCACCAATAACCGAAAAATGTGTGGTGCCTGAGTCAAACCAAACATCTAACGTATCTGGTACTTTAATAAAGTCAGCGGCGTCGTCACCAATGAGTTCTTTAGCTTCAAGATCAAACCACGCTTGGATGCCTGATTTTTCAACACGTTGTGCAACTTCTTCAATTAACTCAATGCTACGAGGGTGAAGTGCGCCAGTATCTTTATGGATAAATAATGCAATAGGTACACCCCAAGTACGTTGACGGGAAATACACCAGTCTGGACGTCCTTCAACCATAGACTCAATACGGCTTTGGCCCCAATCTGGGATCCATTGAGTTTTTTTAATTTCTTTTAATGAGGCTTCACGTAAACCTTTTTTATCCATGCTAATAAACCACTGTGGCGTAGCACGGAAAATAATTGGCGTTTTGTGGCGCCAGCAATGAGGATATGAATGTTCATAGGCATGATGATGTAACAACACACCTTTTTCATTTAAAACATCAACAATTGTCGCGTTGGCTTTAAAGACGTGCTGACCAGCAAAAAGTTCGGTATCTGGTAAAAATACACCATTCGCCCCAACCGGATTATATATTTCTAAATCGTATTGTTTACTAACCGAAAAATCGTCAACACCGTGACCACCAGCAGTATGTACACAACCGGTACCTGAGTCTGTTGTAACATGTTCACCGCAGATAACTGGCACAGTAAAATCATAAAATGGATGTTGCACTTGTACTAAATCTAAATCACTTCCTTTACAAAAACCTAAGGCGTGATATTTATCGATGCCAAAACGATCCATACAAGATTGAACAAGATCAGACGCTAAGATTAAGCGGAACTTACCTTGTTCACCTTCACATTGTACTAAAGAGTATTCAACGTCTGGGTGAACTGATACCGCACGGTTAGCAGGTAATGTCCAAGGCGTTGTTGTCCAAATAATAACAGATATTTCACCTTCGCCAGTATGACCTTCTGGATGTGAAAATTTATCAACAACCGCGTCATCTTGGGCGGTAAATTTAACGTCTATTGCCGGAGATTGTTTATCTTTATATTCAACTTCAGCTTCAGCTAAGGCGCTACCACAATCAGTACACCAATGAACAGGTTTGAAACCTTGATGAATATGACCATTTTCAGCAATTTTACCCAACGCACGAATGATATTGGCTTCAGTATCAAAATTCATTGTTAAGTAAGGTTTTTCCCAATCAGCAAAAATCCCTAAGCGTTTAAAGTCTTCACGTTGGCCATCAACTTGCTTCGCTGCATAGTCACGGCATTTTTGACGAAACTCACCCGCAGTCACTTTATGACCCGGCTTGCCTACTTTCTTTTCTACCATTAATTCAATCGGTAAACCATGACAGTCCCAACCGGGAACATATGGAGAATCAAAATCAGATAAGGTTTTAGACTTAACAATAATATCTTTTAAGATTTTATTAACGGCATGGCCTAAGTGAATATTGCCATTTGCATATGGAGGGCCATCGTGCAAAATAAACGACTTTTTACCCTTTTTAGCTTCGCGAATTTTTCCGTAAAGATCTTTATTTGCCCAATCTTTTAGCATTTGCGGTTCACGGTTTGCCATATTACCTTTCATCGGGAAAGGCGTCGCAGGCAAATTCAGGGTATGTTTATAATCACTCATTTAAATTCATATCCGTTATTATATAAGTTGTTAACTAGTCTCAACATTAATTGTTTAAAGCTCGCACAAAATCACGAGCTTGCTCACTATCTTTCTTTATTTGTTGAAGTAATTCATCAAGTGAATTAAATCGTTGTTCTTCTCGAAGCTTGTTAAGTAAAACAACTTCGATGGATTGACCGTAAATATCACGTTCAAAATTAAATATATGTACTTCTAATTGTTGCCTTACGCCTGAAACAGTGGGTCTTGAGCCAACATTGGCAACACCATAATGGCTATCAGTTGGCGTATTTACTTTTACTACATAAACACCTGAAACAGGTGATACTCTTCTTTTAAGTAAAATATTGGCCGTTGGAAACCCTAACTGTCGACCACGCTTATCACCATGAAAAACTCGACCAATAATTGAATAAGGTCTGCCAAGCATGCTTTCTGCTTCTTTTAAATCGTCTTTTTGTAGCGCTTGTCTTATTTCAGTACTACTGATCCGACAATCTGACAATTTATAACTTTCGGTGTCAGACAGTCCAAAATTAAATTTATCACTGGCTTGCGACAAGGTATTAAAATCGCCTTGTCTATTTTTACCAAAACGAAAATCATCACCAATAATCAAATATTTAACATTTAATCGTTCAACAAGCAGTTTTTCGACAAATGATTGTGCTGATAAGTTGGCAAATTTGTGATTAAAGTTAACACAAATCATCTGGTCAACGCCTAAATGCGCCAACAGCACATATTTATCACGTAATCGACTTAAACGTGCTGGTGCGGTTTCTGGAGAAAATAACTCTTGCGGTTGAGGCTCAAAAACCATCACTGCCGCAAGGCAATTCAAGGCTTTAGCTTTATCAACCAACGCTTCGATAACACGTTGATGACCTAAATGAACACCATCAAAATTACCTATCGTTAAAACACAGCCTCGCTCTTCATTCGAACTTTCGTTTGCTGGAATATTGTGAAGACCACGTATTAACTGCATTTAACCCTAAAACCCTTTATATATTTGCCATATTTATAAACTTGATGGCACCATAAAATAAAAACCGACGAATTATAGCTTAGTCAGTAGCAAGAATCAGCATTTGCCGCTAATTTGTTGTACTTTTTTTTATCATTGCTGCTTAACTTTAAAATCTTGCAAACGAACACCTAGAATAACGATAGAAATAAAGTAACAAGCTACCCCCGAAAAAATGCAGATCAGCAACTGTAATACCTGCTTAAAGAAACTCATAGTTAGCCAAACCTCAAAAACTGGCGATAGCCAATACACCACAAAAGCCATGACAAGTGATGAAATAATCACCTTACCAATAAATACTTTAGTGCCTTGTGCTAATTGATAGACCTGTTGCTCTTTTAACCCTTGATATAACCAATATGCATTTAAAGTTGCGGATAAGGTTGTTGCGATTGCCAAACCGACATAACCAAAAAACGGCGCCAACATAATATTAAAAGCCATATTAGCCACCATGGCTTTAATACCAATTTTTACAGGTGTTTTAGTATCTTGTCTTGCGTAATATCCCGGCGCTAATACTTTGATAAACATAAAACTCACTAAACCTGAAAGGTAAGCAAACAAAGCTAACGATACTTGAAGAACATGAAATTGGGTAAATTCACCGCGCATAAATAACACCATAATAATGGGTTGTGCTAATACCATTAATCCTACTAAGGCTGGCCAACCTAACAGGTTGATGATTTTAATGCCCCAATCAAGGGTTTGAGAAAATTCATCGCTATTCTTTTTAGTATGTAACCTCGATAAGCTAGGTAAAATAACCGTCGCAATGCCAATACCAAACAAACCTAAAGGAAACTCTAAGAGCCTATCGGCATAATAAAGCCAGCTCACAGACCCCGTAACCAATAATGTAGCTATCTGGGTATCAAGTAATAAATTAATTTGTGTTACTGAAACACCGAATAATGCTGGTGCCATTAACTTTCTTATTTTAGTGACACCTTTTGAACGCCATGCCCATTTGGGTTTCACTAAAGCGCCGGCACGATACAAAAAGGGAATTTGAAATAGAAATTGCATTAACCCACCTAAAAACACCCCCCAAGCTAAGGCGTATTCTGGGCTAACAAACCAATCGCGTCCCCAAATAGCCATAGAAATAATACCGATATTGAGCAATACCGGCGTAAAAGAAGCGACGGCAAATTTACCATAGGTATTTAATATTGCACCGGATAACGCGGTAAAACTAATAAACCAAAGATAGGGGAAAGTGATTTTCAACAGGCTTGCGGCAAGATCGAATTTTCCATCGCCCCCTGCTTGCAATGAATCAATAAAAAAACCGGGACCAAAGACGATTACAATTAAAGGAGAAGCAACCATGCCAAATAAAGTCACTAAACTGATAATGACACCTAAAGTGCCCGAGACTTGCCCAATCAGTTTCCGTGTTTCTTGGGTATTTTTATCAATATCATTTTGGTGATATTCACTTAACACGGGGACAAATGATTGTGCAAATGCCCCTTCAGCAAACAAGCGTCTTAAAAAGTTGGGGATTTTATTAGCAAAGAAAAAGGCATCCGCTGACGCTCCTGCCCCCATAATGTTAGCAATGACAACATCACGAACTAAACCTAATACACGAGAAATTAATGTCATAGCACTGACAATCAAGCCTGACTTTACTAATTTTTTACTCAAGTGAGTTCCTTTAGGTTTTATTTGTGCATAATTATGCGTTGTTTTCACTTGAATAAACAAGCCATTAATGTAAAGAACAACCTAGATCAAACCTCAATTTAATTAATTTAGACAAAACGACAGACTACACTTGCTATAAAACCCAGTAAGAAGTTAAAATAAAACACCGAAAAGGTTTGACAAGACGCCAAAAAAAAGGCATATTTCGTCGCCTTAAATTTAGGCTATATTTTATCATTTTAGGAGTTCACCTTGGCTAACTCAAAGCAAGCTAAGAAGCGCGCAGTACAATCAGAAAAGCGTCGCCAACATAATGCAAGTCGTCGTTCAATGATGCGCACTTTATTAAAAAAAGTAATCGCTGCAATTGAAGCCGGTGACAAAGAAAAAGCAACAACAGAATTTGTTGCTGCTACACCAATTTTAGATCGTTACGCAAGTAAAGGTCTTATTCACAAAAACAAAGCTGCTCGTAGCAAAAGTCGTTTAAACGCTGCTATTAAAGCACTTTAATTGTGAATTGAATCCGTAAGGATTAACAAACTCAAAAACCGGCTCAGGCCGGTTTTTTTATATCTAATTTTTAGCTTTTAACGCTAAATGCATACATTTACCATTTATTTGTTCAGCAACTATTGCCAAGCCTTTCATTTTTTTCTAGTCTCTAGCCACATAAAAATAAAAATACCAATTTGATTAAAGTTATTCTTACTTGGTATAAGGCTAAAGCAAATGAAATTTTCCCGACTCGCCACTATAATCCTCTTGGCAACCACAGCAGTAAGCGGCTGTAATGAAAAATCAACTCAAGCAACAAAAAAATCTCCAGAACTTATTCAGTCATACAATGATCGTCTTGATATATACCAATCAGTGACCTTAACAACTGACCTTTCTCATTTAACCGATAATCAAAAGCATATGTTATCTCTTTTGATTGAAGCCTCTGACATTATTGATGGCTTATATTGGCAACAGGCATTAGGAGTTGATAAAACAAATTTTTTGTCTGCAATTTCAAATCCAAAAGCTCGGACATTTGCTGAAATCAACTATGGTCCTTGGGACAGAATGGACGGCGACAAGCCATTTTTTACTGGTGTAACAGAAAAATCACTCGGCGCACAATTTTATCCTGAAGATATGAGTAAAGCTGAATTTGAAGCGGCTAACTTTGCTGATAAGAATGGTCTGTACTCCATAGTCAAAAGAAATGAAAACGGTGAGTTATCAGCCATCGCGTATTCCGAAATTTACAGTGATGAACTTAATCGAATTGCTGCTATTTTAGAAAAGGCTGCAACTTTTGCAGAAGATAAAGAATTTGCCAACTATTTAACCATGCGGGCAAAAGCACTGAGAACGGATGATTATCAACCGTCAGATTTTGCTTGGATGGATATGAAGAATAATCCCATTGATGTCGTTATTGGCCCTATTGAAACCTACGAAGATCAGCTCTACGGCTACCGTACCGCGTTTGAGTCTTATGTGCTGATAAAAGACATGGCGTGGAGTGAAAAGCTGGCTAAGTACGCCGCCTACTTGCCTGAGTTACAAAAAGGCTTACCCGTTAGTCGTAAATATAAAAAAGAAGTACCAGGCTCTGATGCGGACTTAAACGCCTATGATGTCATCTACGTTTCAGGACATGCAAATTCAGGTGGCAAAACTATCGCGATTAATTTGCCCAATGACGAACAAGTACAACTTGAAAAAGGCACTCGTCGTTTACAATTAAAAAATGCGATGCGAGCTAAGTACGATACAATCATGCAGCCAATAGCTCAAACATTGATTGTGCCAGAGCAACGAAAAAATGTCACTTTCACCGCCTTCTTTGCCAATACCATGTTCCATGAAGTAGCACATGGCCTAGGCATAAAAAACACCATCAACAACAAAGGTACCGTTCGCCAAGCTTTAAAAGAGCATGCTTCAGCGCTTGAAGAAGGTAAAGCCGACATTCTTGGTTTATACATGATCCGTCAGTTGCTAGACAAAGGTGCAATCACAGAAGGAACGCTTGATGATTACTACACCACTTTTTTAGCTGGTATCTTTCGTTCAGTGCGGTTTGGCGCATCAAGTGCACATGGCAAAGCCAATATGGTACGGTTTAATTACTTTGCCAAACAAGGCGCATTTAGCCGCAATGAGCAGGGCCTTTATCGTGTAAATATGGAAAAAATGAGTAAAGCAATTGATTCACTTTCTGCCTTAATATTAAAAATTCAAGGTGATGGCGATTATCAAGGTGTTGATGGTTTAGTGAAAGAAAGCGGTGTGATTGGCAACGAGTTAGCCGCCGACTTAGCAACGTTAGAAACCGCCGGCATTCCTGTTGATATTGTTTTTGAACAAGGTAAAAAAGTATTGGGATTATAAAAAACCTTAGCATACTCAATATAATAAAGGTGTTGCTCAGATAAAATGGGCAACACCACATACATTTTAATTTCTATCCCTTAATTCCTTCGTTTGTACACAAACATAAAGCAATCACGTCACTAAACTTTATTCATCTTCATTTTCTCATTGAGGCTAATCATTGACTATTAGTCTAAGGTTAATGCACGGTTGAAATATCCCTATCAAATATAAATAGCACGACTTTGTCAGGTGAAAGAAAAGTTTTTAATGTTATTCTATACTTAAAACCTACATTTATGAAAACAGTTAACCAAAAGTAACAACACAGCATATCCGTTTGCATACTCGCTTTAGTGAGCTTAATAGGTAAGCAATAGCGACATAAATTGCTTTAATGTACAACGGTAATGATGCTACGGTAGAACGATATAAAAAGCCAAAAATAATAATTGATAAGAGTACAAACGATACTTGCTCTAACTAGCCCACAAAGCGCTGAAGTGGCAACAAAATGAATAGCATTGGGATAAAAGGACTCAAATGAAACAAATTGATCACTTCATTGATATTGGCATTGCCCTCTCGACTGAAAAAAACCACCAAGTTTTATTGGAAAAAATATTATTAAGTGCCATGGAATTGTCCCATGCAGATGGTGGGACAATTTATTCAGTGAAAGATCAGCAGCTAGTTTTTGATACCTTGATCAACAAAAGTTTGGATTTACATTGGGGAGGTACAACAAACTATAAAATAGAAATACCCGCGATCCCTTTATACGAATTTCAACAACCCAACGATAGCGCCTTAGTTTCTATCGCAGCAAACACTGGTAAGGTGATCAATATTGAGGATGCTTATCATGTTACGGAGTACGACGTAACAGCTGCAAAAGAAATGGACAACCGAACGGGTTATCGAACTCAATCGGTATTAACCTTACCGATGAATAACCACGAAAACGAGCTTACCGGGGTTATTCAACTGATTAATGCTACCGATGAAAATAATCAAATCATCCCCTTTTCCGATAAAATTGAAAGAACCATTCATGCCCTTACCTCATTAGCCGCAGTGATTTTAACTAACAAGCAGTTGATAGATCAGATGGAAGAATTGTTTGGCTCATTTTCTCGCTTAATCGCCTCCGCTATCGATAAAAAATCACCCTACACAGGAGGGCATTGCCGCCGTGTGCCGGAAATAACGATGTTATTAGCAAAGGCTTGTCATCAAGTATCACAAGGGCCTTTGGCAGATTTCTCTTTAAGTAATGAAGATTTTCACGAACTCAGTGTCGCGGCATGGCTTCATGATTGTGGCAAGGTAGCTACTCCTGAATATGTCATGGATAAAGCCACTAAATTAGAAACTATCTTTGACCGTATCGAATTGGTGATGACTCGCTTTGAAGTCGCCTCATTGAATATTGCACATAACAAAAACTATAGTGACAATGAAAAGCTAAAACGCTTAAAACAACTAGCTAGCGATAAAGCCTTTATCACTGAGGCAAATACTGGCGGAGAATTTTTTGATGATGATAAAACTAACCGCGTTTATCAAATAGCTAAAGACTATAAAGTAACCGTTAATGGCGTCACACAATCTGTACTATCTGATGACGAAGTCCATAACTTGATCATCAAACGCGGCACAATAAACGCTAAAGAACGTAAAATAATCAATGGCCATATGGACGTAACAGTTGATATGCTAGAAGCCTTACCTTTTCCTAAGCACCTTAGAAATGTGCCTGAATACGCCTGTGGTCATCATGAAAAAATGGATGGAACGGGTTATCCTAAGGGATTAAAACGCAATGAAATGTCGATACCTGCTCGTATTATGGCAATCGCGGATGTATTTGAAGCATTAACCGCTAATGATCGCCCTTATAAACCACCAAAAACACTAACCGAAAGCATTGCAATAATGGACAGGATGAAAGAAAACGATCATTTAGATCCAGATTTGTATGATGTTTTTATCGATGAAAAGGTCTACCTAAGCTTTGCTCAACAATGTTTAGATAAATCACAAATTGATATGGATTAAAAAAAAGAGTGGCTAGTTATCGCTAGTCACTCTTTTTTATTTTAATCACATCCTAAAAGTATTACATGTTCGGGTAATTTGGCCCACCGGTTCCTTCAGGCGTAACCCAAGTGATGTTCTGACTAGGGTCTTTAATATCACAGGTTTTACAGTGAATACAGTTTTGAGCATTAATAACAAACTTTTCGCCCTCTGCTGTTTGTTCCACTTCATAAACACCGGCAGGACAATAGCGTTGTGCTGGCTCTGCAAATTTAGGCATATTTACACTAAGAGGAATAGAAGCATCCGCTAATTTCAAGTGACATGGTTGCTCTTCTTCATGATTAGTATTTGATAAAAATACCGAAGAAAGTTTATCAAAACTCAATACGTTATCAGGCTTAGGATAATTGATCATTATAGATTGATCAGCAGGCTTTAATTGCTGATGATCTAATGAATCATCTTTAAAGTTAAACGGTAATTTACCTCCAAAGAAATTTTGATCAATAGTATTGTATGCGCCACCCAACATGGTGCCAAACTTATGCATAGCAGGACCAAAATTACGGGTATTATATAATTCTTCGTACAACCAAGAGGCTTTAAATGCTTCAGTATATGAAGTTAAGTCTTTGCCACCCTTGTCTTCAGAGGGTGCTGCTGAAGAGTCTTCAGATGCAGCTCCTGAAGATAGCTCTGCAAAAATTGATTCAGCAGCTAACATGCCTGACTTCATGGCAGTATGATTACCCTTGATTTTGGCGAAGTTTATCGTACCAGCATCACAACCAACCAATAATGCCCCTGGCATGGTCATTTTAGGTAATGAATTAAAACCACCTTTTGCCATGGCACGTGCACCATAAGATACCCGCTTGCCTCCTTCGAGATACTGAGCAATTTTAGGATGGTGTTTGTAACGTTGAAATTCGTCAAATGGGCTTAAATGTGGATTGCTATAACTTAAATCTACAATTAAACCAACAAACACTTGGTTATTCTCAGCATGATATAAATAACCGCCACCGTTGGTACCTTTATCTAATGGCCAACCCGCGGTATGCACTACTAAACCTTCTTGGTGTTTTTCAGGCGCTATGTCCCAAATTTCTTTAAAGCCAAGGCCATAGTGTTGAGGTGATTTATCTGCATCTAAATTAAATTTGGCAATAAGTTCTTTACCTAAATGACCACGGCAACCTTCGGCAAAGACCGTATATTTAGCACGTAATTCCATACCGGGTTCAAAAGAGGCTTTTTGATTACCTTCAACATCTAATCCCATATCACCGGTTATAATGCCCGCGACACTGCCATCTTCATTATAGATAATGTCTTGAGCAGGAAAGCCAGGGAAAATTTCAACACCCATTTGCTCCGCTTGTTCAGCTAACCAACGACACATATTGCCCATACTGGCAATATAATTACCTTCGTTATGCATAGTTTTAGGTACGGCAAAGCCCGGTAATTTAATTCCACTTGCTTCGTTATTTAATAAATAAATATCGTCGCCAGTTACTTTAGTGGTGAGTGGAGCGCCCTTTTCTGACCAATCGGGGAAAAGTTCATTTAATGCCCTAGGTTCAAATACCGCGCCAGAAAGAATATGTGCGCCAACTTCTGAGCCTTTTTCAACAACACAGACCATTAATTCTTGTTCTTTTTCTTGTGCTAATTGCATAAGACGACATGCTGTAGATAAACCCGATGGTCCTGCACCAACGATCACTACATCAAATTCCATTGATTCGCGTTCCATAAACTCCCCCAATATTGTTTCACTTGTAATTTTCAAACAGACGTTTGATTTTCAAACACCTGTTTGATAATATCATACACCTTAGCTAATTTGTCAGTAAATATTATTATCAACAGACTTATTTTAGACAAACATATTTATTGCTCAATTTGATACAATGTTAACATTGATGGTTATAATCAATTTGTACCCTTTCGAGTTATATATTTATCATTATTAAAAATTTATATTAGTATAAAATTAATCAATACAACAAGCACAACTAGAGGCACCGATGAAAGTATTAGTCCCAATAAAACGTGTTATCGATTTCAACGTTAAAGTACGCGTTAAAGCCGATAATTCAAATGTCGATCTTGCTAATGTAAAAATGGCAATTAACCCATTTTGTGAAATTGCAGTTGAAGAAGCGGTAAGATTAAAAGAAGCAGGAACAGCAACAGAAGTTATTGCTGTTACTATTGGTAACAAAGCTTGCCAAGAGCAATTACGTACCGCTTTAGCTTTAGGTGCAGACCGTGCCATTCACATTGAAACAGAGCTCAGCTTAGATGCTTTAAACGTGGCAAAGTTATTGCAAAAAGTGGTTGAAGAAGAACAGCCACAGTTAGTTATCCTAGGTAAACAGTCTATTGATAGCGATAACAATCAAACCGGTCAAATGCTTGCGGCATTAACTGGCTTAGCGCAAGGTACTTTTGCTTCTGAAGTTAAAGTAGACGGCGATAAAGTTAACGTTACTCGTGAAGTTGATGGTGGTTTACAAACCGTTGCACTTAACTTACCTGCAGTTGTAACTACCGATTTACGCTTAAATGAACCGCGTTATGCATCATTACCAAATATTATGAAAGCTAAACGTAAACCGTTAGATGTTAAAGCTGCCGCTGATTTTGGCATCGATTTAGCTCCTCGTTCAACATTACTAAAAGTAACGCCTCCGGCTGACCGTCAAGCAGGTATTATTGTTGAATCGGTAGATGAGTTAGTTGAAAAATTAAAAAATGAAGCGAAGGTGATCTCATGAGTATCTTAGTATTTGCAGAGCACGACAATAACGAATTAAAAGCGGATACCCTTAAAACGGTTGCCGCAGCTCAAGCTATTGGTGGTGATATCACACTTTTAGTCGCTGGCTTAAACTGTTCGGCAGTGGCTGAACAAGCAGCAAAGGTTAATGGCGTTAATAAAGTATTAGTTGCAGATAACGCAGCCTATGAATATCAATTACCTGAAAATGTTAGCTTGTTAGTGACTGAATTAGCCGGTGATTATGAGCACATTTTAGCAACAGCATTAAGCATTGGTAAAAACTTTATGCCGCGTGTTGCAGCACTTTTAGACGTAGCGCAAATTTCTGACATTATCGGTGTTGAATCAGCAGATACTTTTGTCCGTCCTATTTATGCCGGTAACGCAATTGCAACCGTACAAAGCTTAGATAGCAAAAAAGTAATCACTGTACGCCCTACCGGATTCGATGCCGTAGCTACAGATGGCAGCGCAGAAATTGTTGCCTTAGACTCAGTAACTGATGCAGGTACTTCAAGCCATGTTAGCGATGAATTGACCGTTTCTGAACGTCCAGATCTTGGCGCCGCAGGTGTGGTTATTTCTGGTGGTCGTGGTATGCAAAATGGCGAAAACTTCAAATTACTTGAAGGCATAGCCGATAAGTTGGGTGCCGCTATTGGTGCTTCACGTGCAGCCGTTGATGCTGGTTTTGTTCCAAACGATATGCAAGTAGGTCAAACAGGTAAAATTGTTGCGCCTGATTTATATATTGCTGTGGGTATTTCTGGTGCTATTCAACATTTAGCCGGTATGAAAGATTCAAAAGTGATTGTTGCAATAAACAAAGACGCCGAAGCGCCGATTTTCCAAGTGGCTGACTACGGTATTGTGGGTGATTTATTTGATGTTTTACCAGAGCTTGAAGCCAAGCTTTAATTAAACACTTACCAACGACTTTAAAACCAGCCCTATGGCTGGTTTTTTTTATCCGCTATTCTCTTTACCTTAGATTTTCATTATAATTATCAGACGTTTTTCAATGAGAATTCATATGTCTTGGCAAGACCAGTTATCAACTCTGGTATATTCCACCGATAAAGGCAAAATTACGCCTGAAAAAAAAGAAATTATCACTCCCTGTGATGGTTTTGCTAGAGTACGCAGAGAAACCAAAGGCCGTAAAGGCAAAGGTGTTATGGTGATCAGCGGCTTAGGTCTAGACGCAAAAGCACTGAAAGCGCTTGCCAGCAAGTTAAAGAAAAGTTGTGGTACAGGCGGTAGTGTTGTGGGTGAAACCATAGAAATTCAGGGTGACAAGCGCGACCTCATCAAACAAATATTAGAAAAAAACGACTTCAAAGTTAAATTTACCGGTGGATAATCCGCTATTTTAGAGATCATACAATGACAAGCATTCAACCAAGTGAATTATCTATTCTATTAATAGAGCCTTCTGTTACCCAAAGTAAAATAATCATTAAACAACTTGCAAAACATGGGATAAGTGAAATAACACTCGCTAAAAATTTAAGTGAAGCAAGAGACATTATTAGCCGTCATCATTATGATTTAATTGCTAGCTCAATGTACTTTGAAGATGGTACCGCTTTAGATTTACTCAAAGAAGTCAAAAACTCTGAACGCAATCATGAATCTGCTTTTATGTTAGTTTCTAGTGAGTATAAACGTAAAAATTTAGAAGAGTTTAAACAATCAGGTGTAGTGGCTATTTTACCTAAACCTTTTACTCCTGAACATCTACACGCAGCCATTAACAATACTATCGACTTATTAACCGTTGATGAAATAGAACTAGAGTATTTTGATGTTCATGAAATTCGTGTATTGTTAGTGGATGACAGTAAGTTGGCTCGCAATCATATAAGACGAGTACTTAATAACTTAGGTTTGCTAAAAGTGACTGAAGCTGTTGACGGTAAAGAGGCCATTGAGATTTTAAACAATAATATGTTTGACTTAATTGTCACTGATTTTAATATGCCGGAAGTTGATGGCAGAGAATTAACAAAGTATGTTCGTGAACAAAGTGAACAATCTCACTTACCAATATTAATGGTGACTAGCGAAAGTAACGATACCCACCTTGCAAACATTGAGCAAGACGGTGTTAACGCGCTTTGTGATAAACCCTTTGAGCCTGAAGTTGTTAAGCAAATATTGTATCGATTGCTTGATCAATAATAAACAAAGCACCCTGAGTAAATTTATTTTAGACTGCTTAGTAGGTTAATTACTTTATTGAATAGGCTCTTAGTTTCATCGCGATTTTGTTATGAGATACTTTGAGCCTTTCTGCCAACTTACGTGTGGTTGGGTATAAAGGATAAAGCTCTGTGAGTAACCTATATTCAAAATTAGCTTGAGCACTTTGCCAATCAGCGATTTCACCATCAACAATCGTTGGTGAAGTTGTTGAATCTTGTGATTCAAATAACGCACCTTTAACTTGCTCTTCAGTAATACTTTTACCATCATTTAGTGCGACCAACCTAAAGATCACATTCTCTAATTGCCTGATATTGCCGGGCCAATGAAAACGCTTAAAAAGCAGTAAAGCTTCAGGGAAAATCTCTGGGGGATCTAATTTCACTTGTGTTGCGGCATTTTTCACAAAATGTTTAACCAGCAAAGCTATGTCATCCGATCTATCTTTTAACGCCGGTAATTCGAGTCTAAGCACATTAATACGATAATAAAGATCTTCTCTAAATTTTTGCTGTTCGATTAATTGAGGAAAATGTTGATGACTCGCGCTAATAATTTTTACATTCGCGGTAAACTCTTTTGTCCCCCCTATTTTTCTATAGGTGAAATCTTGTAAAAACCGTAACAATTTAGCTTGCAGATAATTCGACATTTCGGCTATTTCGTCCAAAAAAACTGTTCCTCCTTCAGCAAGTTCAAACAACCCCGGCTTTCCCCCCTTACTCGCCCCGGTAAATGCGCCACTTTCATAACCAAATAACTCACTTTCTAGTAATTGTTCAGGTAGAGCCGCACAATTGATGGTTAAAAATGGGCACTCTTTTCTTTCACTTAATTGGTGAAGTGCACGGGCAATTAGTTCTTTTCCGGTTCCGGTATCACCAGAGATTAATACCGGTAAATCTAATTTTGCAAAACGCTCAACTTGAGCGATAACTAAACGAATTTTTTCTGAATTTCCAATAATTGACTGAAGTGCATCGCTGGTAGATGATTGCATTAAAGCCAACTGTCTGCCTACTTTATGCATAGACTTTAAACTGATCACCGCACCCGATAATTTATTTTTAGAAATAACAGGATTTACATCGGCGATAAATGGCTGATTTAAAAAGTGGATTGATAGACTCACTTCGTTTTTTTGCAATAAACTTCTTAGTGGAACATCAATATATTGTTTTATTTTCTCGTTCACGAGTAATTTTGTTGTACTGGAAGTCAATTTTTCTGCGGCTGAATTAATGGCTAAAATTACCCCTTGCTCATCAATATCAATAATTGGATCAGGAATTCTATTTAATAAGGTATGTAAGTGATTCTCTCGCTGCTCTGAAGGCATTTGTGAAATTTCGTTACAGGTGATGATACCTGCAACTTTACTCAGGGATTTCTGCACTTGTTCCAGTAGAATATGATGATTATCTATATGAACAAAAGTAAAATAGCTTTCTACTTCAATACTTTTCAAATTCCATGATTTTGAAGCAAAAATAGTTAAAATCTCTTGGCTAATACCTATGCGATCAGTTGACTCAATTTTAACTCTCATATCTCGTACCAAAAAAATTACAATGTAATATTTTAATTACACTCTTTAAAGCCCCTACTAGCAAGTGTTTATCGATCTATTGAGTAATTAATTATCTAAACAGTGAAACACTGTAATAACTTTATTACAAAAAACAATATAAAAGAACAACAACAACCATTAACGCTTTGTTTTATATGGAGTTTTTATATTAGGCTCACTTCTTGCTCTATCAAAGCCAATATAACGATAATTATCAACGTTTAGAGAATATAAAATGTATAACAGCAAATTTATTGAAACCCAAGCTATTCATTCAGGTCGTATCAATGACGAACAATTCGGTTCACTCGCGACCCCTCTTTATCAAACATCAACATTTATATTTGATAGTGCAGAGCAAGGTGCACAGCGCTTTGCGGGGGAGTCTGAAGGTTTCATTTACACCAGACTTGGTAACCCAACCACACGCCAATTAGAGATGCGAGTAGCCGCAATGGAAGGTATGGAAGATGCGGCGGCAACCGCAACTGGCATGGCAGCGGTTTCGGGCGCGCTTTTAGCTAATTTATCTGCGGGCGACCATATCATTTCATCAAAAGCCGTTTATGGTTGTACATTTGCTTTGATCAGTCACATGCTGACCAAATTTGGTATCGAAGTGAGCTTTGTTGATATGTCTAAACCTGAAAATATCATTCCTGCGATCAAAGAAAATACCAAGGTAATGTTTTTAGAAAGTCCAATTAACCCAAATTTAGAAGTATTAGATTTGGAAAAAATATTAGCGATTAGCCAGCAGCATAAAATTATTTCTGTTGTTGATAACACCTTTATGACACCTGTACTACAGCAACCAGCTAAATTTGGTGCAGATATCATCGTTCATAGTGCGACAAAATATTTAAATGGCCATGGTGATGTCGTCGCAGGTATTATTTGTGGTTCCAGTGAAATGATCAATCATATTAAACTCACGGCACTAAAAGATATTGGCGCAACCATGAGTCCCCATGATGCTTGGTTAATTCTTCGTGGTTTAAAAACCTTACCTATACGTATAGAAAAACATTGTCAGAATGCACAATTACTTGCTGAGTTTTTAGAATCTCATCCTAATGTAGAAAAAGTATACTATCCAGGTTTAGCCTCTCACTCAGGTAATAAATTTATTGGCAAACAAATGACAGGAGCTGGTGGTGTGATTGCTTTTGAATTATTTACCGATATCACAGGGGGTGCACAATTCATTAACCGGATGAATTTATTCTCAATTGCGGTAAGTTTGGGTGATGCAGAATCATTGATCCAACATCCAGCTTCAATGACACACTCACCTTATACCGTTGAGGAACGTCGTGAGGCGGGCATCAGTGACAGCTTGATCAGAATTTCAGCGGGTCTTGAAAACGTAACAGACCTTATTGAAGATCTTAAGCAATCACTTGATGCTATTGAAAACAATCAGAAAGAAGTTGCATAACTATTAATTGTAACAAGGTCGATAAATTTAACGTTATTCAAACTGCGCTAAAATAAGTTTTAGCGCAGGCATCACCTTTTCTTTAACCTGATGAAGCTCTTCATCAGTGTAAGCTTGCATTGGCAAGGCTCCCCAAACCGGTTTAGGCCAAACTTTGTCACTTTCAAAACGAACAATATGATGAATATGTAATTGTGAACAGACATTCCCTATTGCTGCAACGTTCATCTTAGTGCCTTGAAAAACTTGCATCAACAGTTCGCTTAATAAACTAGATTCATTCAACAATTGCTGCTGTTGAGACCACTCTAGCTGATATATATCTTGGATATCAGCTACTCTAGGTACTAATACAAACCACGGATACTGACTATCATTGATCAATAGTAGGGTGGATAAAGGGAAATCGAGTAATTCAATGCCATCCCTTTGCAATAATTCATGTAAAGTGAAGTTCATAATGGTTATCTGCCTTTTTTCGGTTTATTTTTTCTACCGCGACCACGAGCTTGCTTTTTAGCTTCTCTGTCAGCAACTTTCTTTGCTTCTAATTCATCGAAGAATACTTGCTCTTTTTCAACCATCTCAGGGGTTTCAAAAGTAATACCACCAAGCGTTTTATCTCTTATTTCATTGATCAAAATTGCTGATGCCTTATGAAAGTCAACTCTACCTCCACTTTTCACACAACCACGACATCGGCCAATTTCTTCAATCAGCTCAACTTCTGTTGGTGGCAATGACTCTATTTTATATCGTTGTTCTAATCGTTCAGGGTATTCTTTTAGTAAATATTCCCCAGCAAAACAAGCAATATCATCGTGATCATAAGCGGTATCTTTAACCGCACTTGTTATTGCTAATCGGTAACCGCTATTTTCATTAACAATTTTAGGCCATAACATGCCAGGCGTATCGTAAAGGTATAAGCCCTCTTCTAGCCGTATTCTTTGTTGCCCTTTAGTCACCGCAGGTTCATTACCCACTTTGGCTTTTGCCTTACCGACTAAGGTATTTAGTAAAGTTGATTTACCGACGTTAGGGATCCCCATAATTACAACATTAATTTGTTTTCCCGTTTCGTCTTTATTGGGAATTAGCTTTCGGATCAACGCTGGAATTGTTTTAGCTACCGATGGTTGGTTTGTTGTTAAAGCAATGGCTTTAACATTTTGCTGTGCCTCTAAGTACTCTAACCATTTTTGTGTTTGTTTGGCATCGGCTAAATCACTTTTATTTAAGATTTTAATCAGTGGCTTATCCCCTCTGATTTCCGTGATCATCGGGTTTTCACTACTAAATGGTAAACGTGCATCGCAAACTTCGATCACCACATCAATTTGTGGAAGGATCTCTTTTATTTCTTTTTGAGCTTTATGCATATGCCCAGGAAACCAATTTATAGCCATTTAGATACTTATTTGATAAAGGTGAATAGGTGAATTCTAGCAAGTTAAACCCTGTTTGTGTTTAACTTTCAAATTATTACGGAATTATTTTTACTATGTAAATTAGCGCTCAATACTTAGTTACGCTAATAAATTAGCGTTATCGAACATCTCCTGAAGTGTTGAGACAAATCGACCAACGTGTAATCCATCCATCATGCCATGATGAACTTCAACAGAAATCGGCATCAACATTTGTTCCCCTTGTTTATGACACTGACCATAAATGACTTTAGGAATAGAGTTAAGGGTATTAGTGATCCGAGCATTACTAAAGCTAGTGAAATTGAACCAAGGCAATACAGACATATGAATGACGTCTTGCCGTATAGTATTATCAGTATCATTCTTTGCAGTAAAAGGTTTAGCTTTAGCCTTTTGTTCACACAATTTAGCGTGTTGAGAAAACTCACTAAACGGTGTGGTGTAGCTCAGCTCGCAGAATCTCATCATTTCATCTTCAGCAAGGACGGCAATGCTAATGGAAATATTTTGATAAATACGTACTTCTTCATCAATAAGACGATACTTAAATGGCTCTGAATGATTAATGGCTAACTGTGTTAAATATAAATAGGCATGAAAAAAGCTAAGATCATTCTTTTTACAATTCGAATAAAGCTTCGAAACATCAACGGTGCAACAAATATTAAACCAAGGCTGAACAGCATTTTGATAAAATTTAAAATGTTCATAACGAGACCAATTATTCAGATCCAGTTTTTCATAATTCATATTAAACAACTCTCTAATTAAGTATCAGAATGGTAGCGATAAACCACATTAATTTCCATTCTAATATCCTGTTCAATGAGTAAATTACTCAGTTTGTTGTTAACAAAAAGATCCATAGTTAACATTTATTTAACTTCCCATAGTAAATATTAATTGGCTATACTCAAAATATCTCAGGTTCATTGGGAGTTTTTTTGAAGTTATTCAAGTATTTTTCTTTGTTCATCCTCTTTAGCAGTTATTCTGTTACTGCCAGCACTCAACTATTATTTATCGTGAGCTACCCCGGCTCAGCCCCCTATCTATATCAAAAGCCAAACAATGACAAATACTTTGGTATTATTCCTGACATGCTCAGCGACTTAATTAAAACCAAACAACTTGATATCAGATTTGTATCTAACAGCCGGAAACGAAGTGAAGAGTATTTATATGCCGGCAAAGCCGATATGATGTTAATTAGTCCAAGATGGTTAAGCCAACCAGAAAAGTTGATCACCACACTTCCTTTGCACCAACATCGTAGTTTTTTATATAAGACAACTAAATTTAACAGCAGTTTTTCATTTACTGATAACAAAGATCGTAAAAAAGTTTGCACGAGAAAAGGTTTTAATTATCCAAATTTAGACCCTTACTTTCTAAATAACCAATTAATCAGAATTGATTCTTCAAGCCAAACAACAACATTAAGCATGTTATTTAAGCAAAGGTGTGATTTAGTAATATTGAGTGAATATCATGCATTATCCATAATGAAGACTCCGTTATTTAAGAATAAACAGCTGTTTAGATCAGATCAACCGATCAGCGTTGTGCCACTCAATATAGTATTAAGGCCAGAACTAATACAGGTTAAAAAATTATTAGATAATCATATAGAGGCGTTAGTAAGAACGGGAGAACTGAAAAATATCATAAACAGTTATATTCAATGATATATACAGTTTTCTCGCTTAAATAAACTGAAGCTAATAGTTCTCTTGCCTCAATTATAAGTTGATGGGTCGTGGTCAAATTTATTGACCACGACAATTCCAGCCATTTTCAAGCATTAACTAGATTTTAAGGATCTGACCACCATCAATGACTTGTGTTGTACCCGTGATAAACGGTGAATCAATTAAGTATTTTGCCGCTTTTCCTACTTCTTCCGCTTTCCCTAAACGTCCGACAGGTGTTGTACTTACAGCCCAATCTATAATATCTTGACCTGCACCACTAGTCATATCAGTATCTATGTTCCCCGGAGCAATACTATTAACGGTAATTGAATATTGCCCTAACTCAGCTGCTAATGCCGTAGTTAAGGTAGTTACTGCTGATTTAGCACAGGTATATGATAAAACAGGTACCGCACCATTAATCGCATAAGTGCTTGATAAATTGATAATTCGCCCATGATTATTTTCAATCATTTTAGGCACAATCGATCGAGTTAAAATAGCAACTGAAGTAAAGTTAATGGCCATTGAACGTTCGAAATCACTGATGCTTTGTTCCATCAAACCGCCTGGTGCTAAGATCACGCCGGCATTATTAACTAACGTTGATATTTCGCCAACATCAGCATAAATTTGTTCAACCAAACCTTCAATGTCATGCAAATTACTCAAATCAAATTTATACAAAAACACTTTAGTATCTGTAGTTGACTCGATCGCATTTTTTGTTGCTACTGCTGAATCTTCATTATTTTGATATACCAAACATAAATTCTTGTGCATTGGTGCAATTGACTCGGCAATGGCTCTTCCAATCCCTCTAGTTCCACCCGTAATTAATGCAGCTGTATACATTGTCATTCCTCAAAATTCAGTAAATTTCAAAAAGAGAATTTAATTCTCTTTTTCTTATTAAATATTTGATGGGATACTAACAATAATCGACGATAGATGCATTGATTTACTCAAGCAAGCAGGACAATATTAAAAAGTTATGGTGTTTGAAGGTTACTAATTACTGAGCAAGACAAATGAGATTTAAATATTGATACTTGAGGATCATTACAATAAAGGACCACGTTTTCATCCTCAGGTTCTCTCATTGAATATACGACACTTTTAAAAGAGTCAAAGCAAACCGGTTTATTTACTAACTTTAATCACCTCTTCCATTAAAGTTTGAATAATCGCGTTCTTGAAAATCATTTTGTGATTTGGAAGCCCTTCCAAAACGAAACCACAAGCCATGATTGGCACCTCTATATATGGCAAAAGCAATAACAATAACAATAATTGGCATCAGCGAGTCAAAATGCTTAATGGCCCACAATGAAACTAGCGCAATAGTGATGGAAAATATTTTCTGAATCATAGATTACTCTTTATATAGCTTTCCATAAACCCGGGGAGGACATAAGGAAACTGATAGCTATTATTTATTTTAAATCTATTCTACAACTGAATTGTGGATAAAATGTGAGGAAAACGTGAAAATCAAAGAAATATTAAGATCGTTATATTGAAAGACTAATATCGATGATTTATGTATATGAAAAAACTAAAGTAATGGGTAAGTCAATGAAAAATAAAGATTGGGTGGCAACCCAATACCTAAGTATTCCCTCAGCTCAGTAAAATCAATACAATCACCTTCAATGAACTGCTGAAAGTATCACACTTGGTATCACAGTCTCAAGCAGAAGATTCCTGAATTCCCAAGTAAACCAAAGTCACTTCAACCTATTATTGATTAGGATGTGGACGTCGAAGGGACAGTAGGGGTGGCAAAGTTAACGTTAGTCAGCCTCAGCCATAGATTAAAGTCGCAACCTACCACATAGTCCTGTGATTATTATATGCCACCAGAACTCCTGTGTGATCAATGGTGATCATAACTATAAGCAATAGTGTCATTGTATTGCTGTGGAGCGACAGTGGGTCTAAGGATCTCCTGTGGATCCTTATCACACCTTTATTTAACTTTGAAACACTTACTAGTTTAAGCCGAAAGGTCTTTGGTGTTACTAAGGCAGATAGGAACAATATCTAGTTGAAGCAGAGCATAAGTTCTTGGTTGGCTAAGGGGTATGATAACCTAATAGTATATAGATAAAGTACCCCTTAATTGTTCTAGTATTTGAATACCTTGGAACCTAAACTATTTATTCTG
>MAAC01010464.1_pt1 | contig 44527 bp, 35 predicted proteins | sample 1115981 | NCBI WGS metagenome assembly MAAC01 (sample SAMN04961126, study PRJNA320927) | seawater metagenome | isolation source: sample BD02T64 sea water enriched with oil for 64 days | place: USA:Gulf of Mexico | collected 2013-07-27 | reverse complement strand
TGACTCCCAGTGTCTGGTTGTTACAGCATCAGTACGAATACCATGGCACTTGCATGCCCGATGCTAATTTGCGAACCCCTACTGGATATTTCACCAAAGCCCAGGCAATGCACCAGCAGCTAAAGCTTCCGTTGCAACAACTTAGCTTTACAGCATCGAACCTCAACTGGTGGTATAGCAACAACCCGCAGTTGGCATCTGGATCGATAAAGTATTGGCAAAAGGGTAAGGAGTGGCAAATTTGTTATGACCGACAGTTTAAGTCAGTAAGTTGCCCGGCTACAGGCTCTGGCGAGGCAGTCGACAAACCCCCCGTAGAGCTTAATCACCAATGTACAATTAAAGGCAATATATCTAAGCGCAGTGGTCGTAAATACTATTTTTTGCCGCAACACCGAAATTATCAGTCGGTAGTTATTGATGTGGCCGCCGGCGAGCGCTGCTTTGACACAATATCTCAGGCCAAAGCAGCCCGATGGCAAAAAGCGCCTAACTAGTTAGTTGTTGTTTGAGTGCGTAGAGAGCATCTAATGCTTCCCTGGGGGTTAGCTCATCAGGGTTAATCTCGCTGAGGGTGTCGATAGCCGGATGAGCCTGTACAGTCACAGCTGCAAACATGTCGCTCTGCAGCGGGTTATCTGCACTATGAGCTGGACTCAAAGTATTTTGTTGGCTGCTTCCGAGTTCCAGCTGTTGCAGTTTAGTGCGGGCATCTGCGATAACATGCATTGGAATACCGGCTAACTTAGCTACCTGCAAACCGTAACTTTGGCTGGCTGCGCCCTCTTTAACTTCGTGCATAAAGACAATGTTATCCTGGTGTTCTAACGCAGTTAAATGCACATTTTCCACTGCGCTGAGTTGTTCAGGTAACACTGTTAGTTCAAAGTAGTGGGTGGCGAAGAGTGTGAAAGCATTGACTTTACTGGCGATATATTCGGCGCATGCCCAGGCCAGTGACAGTCCGTCAAAAGTACTAGTACCGCGGCCAATTTCATCCATCAGAACTAAGCTTCTGGCGGTGGCATTGTTTAATATGTTGGCCGTTTCGGTCATCTCAACCATGAAGGTCGAGCGGCCGCCGGCCAGATCATCAGATGAGCCCATACGGGTGAAAATTCTATCAACAAGTCCGATAGTGGCGCTCTGCGCCGGAACAAACGAGCCGATGTGTGCCAGCAGGGTAATCAGGGCGGCCTGGCGCATATAGGTAGATTTACCACCCATGTTGGGACCGGTGATGATTAGCATCCGCCGCTGCTGATTGAGTTCTAAGTCATTGGCGACAAAAGGGTTGTCTGAGACTTTTTCAACCACTGGGTGGCGGCCGCCGCGAATAGAAATGCCAGGTTGATCGGTGAGCAGTGGTGCACTAAAAGACAGGCTTTCAGCGCGCTCGGCGAAGTTCGCCAGTGTATCGAGTTCAGCCAGTGCGGTGGCAGTGTCTTGCAGTTGGTTGAGCTGACTAGCGATGTCTTCAAGTAGCTGTTCATACAGGGCTTTTTCACGGGAGAGAGCGCGGCTCTTTGCTGACAGTGCTTTGTCTTCAAACGCTTTTAGCTCTTCAGTAATAAAGCGCTCGGCATTTTTTAACGTCTGACGACGTACATATTCAGTGGGGATTTCTGCCGCTTGTGCCTGTGCCTTGCTCATTTCGATGAAATAACCGTGAACGCGATTGTAGCCTACTTTTAAGGTGCTAATGCCAGTGCGGGCGCGTTCTTTTTCTTCCAGTTTTAACAGGTAGTCGCCAGCATTTTCGCTGATGCCTCTGAGCTCGTCCAGCTCTTCATCAAAGCCTGTTGCTATTACCCCACCATCGCGGATGACTACCGGTGGATTATCGATAACAGCCCGCTGCAGAAGCTCACTCATTTGCGGGTACTGGCTAATAGTGTCAGCTAAATGGGCGATGCGACTGACCGGTTCAGTACTGAGCTGCTGTTGCAGCCCCGGCAGTATGCTCAAGCTATCGCGCAGCCGCTCAAGATCTCTGGGCCTGGCGGAGCGCAGTGCTACTCTGGACAGAATCCGCTCTACATCGCCAATTTGTTTTAAATCACGGGCGATAGTTTCAAAGCGATAATCGTCCAGCAGCCAATGGATAGACTCCTGACGCTGGTTCAGAGTGCGCAGGTTGCGCAGTGGCTGATTGATCCAGCGGCGCAGCATGCGTGAACCCATAGCAGTGCTGGTATTGTCGATGACGCTGACGAGTGTGTTTTCCCGGCCACCGGATAAGTTTTGATCGAGTTCTAAGTTCTTGCGGGTGGCTGCATCGATGATTACAGTATCGCTGCGCTGCTCGACACTGATGCGCTGCACATGCGGTAGCGCTGAGCGCTGAGTGTCTTTGGCGTATTGAAGCAAGGCGCCGCCGGCGCTGATCGCCAGTTCCATTTCATCGCAGCCAAAGCCTTGTAAATCCTGGGTATTAAACTGTCTGCACAATAGGCGTCTGGCGCTCTCTTCCTCGAAATGCCAGGGCGCCTGAGATCGAAGTCCCTGACAGTGTTGCAGTATAGGGGCTAGTTGACTGTCTTCATTAAACAGTACTTCTTTAGGTTTTAGGCGTTCTAATTCTCCCAGAAGGGAATCGGTTCCCTGCAATTCCTGCAAACTGAAATAACCGGTACTGATATCGACCACTGCCAAGCCAAAATGCTGTTGCTGCTGGTTGATCGCAAGTAGTAAATTATCACTATTTTCATCCAGGAATGCTTCATCACTGAGAGTGCCTGGGGTGACAATACGCACGACCTCGCGGGCGACCGGTCCCTTGCTGGTCGCCGGGTCTCCCACTTGTTCGCAGATAACCACAGATTCACCGGCGCGCACTATCTTACCGATATAAGTTTCCGCGGAGTGGTAGGGGAAACCCGCCATCGGAATAGGTTCACCACCCGCTTTACCCCGGGCGGTTAGCGATATCCCCAATAACTGCGAAGCACGCTTGGCATCGTCAAAAAACATTTCATAGAAATCACCCATACGGTAAAACACGATTTGATCGGGATGCTCAGCTTTAATTTTAAAGTACTGTTGCATCATAGGGGTGTGTTGTTGTTTTAAGTTTTTGCTGTTCATGTGTTTTTTCGCAATAAGATGTATGAATACATGTGGTTATCGATTTTTTTAGTGTAGTGACATGTCAATTAAGGTCACTGTATTTTAATTATTAGTATAGGTTTTAAGATAGGGGGTGTTTGTTTAAGCGATGTTTATACTAAAACTTATACTCATAATACCAAGTTACCAATTTGATCAAAGGGAGCTGATAATGACAGCGGTACACAATACCAAACCTTTATCTTATAAGACAGTTGAGAATATGCAGTCCAAAGATAAAGAGGGCTCCAATGATGCTGAAAATCGGGCCTGAGAGTAAGGAGCATGGATTAATGGGCAATCAATAGGGCTGTCGGGAGATAAGAATCAAGTTCAGCAGAGAGATAACCATAGCTCTTTTTCGCAAAGATATAGCTAACATCTGCGCAGCAGATTGTATTAGCTCCATTCTCTGCAAACCCTTTTTGCAATATATTGGCTATAGCAGCCTGTTTCTGAGTGCTTAGGTTTGACTGTTGGCATGTTAATACTACTGTTAGATTGACTGAAGATTTTGAGAATTACATTCACAGATTTTGAGAGTGATAGTCATCAACTGTAATCAAAGAAAAATTTGTTGTATTCAAAGATCATTACTCAAAGTTTCGATGGCCTAATTTTCAGAGGTTTGTGGTATTCATCTAGCATAGCTTATGCAGCTTAATATAAGGCTTGCAGAGAGATACGGATGTTGCGGGTTGCGAAATGTGCGACCAAATTGCTAGTTTTTATCTGGCGACCCACGCATACTGATCGTTGTCTCAAGAATCCTAACTAATGAAAATGAGAATCAGCTGAGTGATAATAATGAATTTTATCCAATCACCCTCAAAAATTTATTCGCTGACTGAGGTTGAACAATCAATCTATGGATAATGTGATGGAAAACCTATCCCTGCCGATATCTGATGATGCCGTTTGCGGAGAATACTTAAAAGCCAATAAGACCTTGTACAGAGCGTTACGCAATAACTTCAATCAGGCGCAGTCAAGTTATAGACAGCTGATGGAATCTCCCGACGCAATGTCAGATAAAGAGTTACTAGAGGGCAACGCCAATAACTGGCGAGCACTAGGCGAAAGCTGTCGAGAGTGTCTGCAAAATAACTCAAAAGATGTCGAAGTATTCTGCTGGTTTATTTCCGCGCAGTTGTTTACTCCTGATCCTCTCAATAATCTGCGCGATGCACTCAAGGTTTTTGTACAAGTAATTGATGCCCAGTGGGTCGATTTACAGCCTAAACCTCCGGTCGAAAAATTAAAGAGTAACGAGACGAGTGAGCACGAGAGGGAGTGGGCTGAATTTAAAGTCAAACCTTTGTGGCAATTAGCCGGGGAAAGTGAAAGCAGTGGTTTGTTGGCAATGCCGCTGTCTAACCTGCCTTTAATTGGAACCATTAATTACACCCAGTTTTTCTCAGCCGAGAGGTCGGGTTCTCTGCAGTTATTGAAAGAAGAGTCGAAACAATATTTTGCTGGGAACAGCAATCTTCTACAAGAAAAAATTGTAGCGCTGGACGCCATCCTCAAAGAAGTCGCTAAGCTCGAAAAAAGCGTCAATCAGCACTGTCTTAAAGTGCAAGCTAAGAGCATCAGTTTTAAATTCATATTAAAAGTCATAAACAATCTGCTCGGTGCCATGCAGTACCTGTTGGGTGATAGTTTTGCGACTTGGCCTTTAAATGTTATTGAACAGCAGCAATCGGCCGCGCCGGATAGTGTCGATGCGCAGCTCGCAGATACAAAGCAGAACGAACCGGCTGCAGTTGAATCCAAAAACAATAGTGTGTCGCAAGTGCAATTAAGTGTAAACACAGAGCTCTATCACCGGGATCAGGCTTTCGAGCAGTTGCGCACCATCGCCGATTTTTTCCGCCGTACCGAGCCGCACAGTCCTATATACATGTTGCTGGAACGCTCAATACGCTGGGGCTATATGTCACTTCCGCAACTGCTTGATGAAATGGTCGGGGACAATGAGCCGGTAATGCAGCGCATCAGCCAAATGGCGGGATTGGAAACGGTAGACAAAACCATTATTCCACGTGCGACAATGAACAGTGCAGAACTAGAGCGCCACCAGAGCCACGCGAGTGTGCTGCAGCAAGATACAGCGACAAATGAAAAGTTAAATAGCAGCCCAGTGGCAACAGAGGGCAGAGAAAAAGCTAATGGCAGTAATGCAGCGAAGCCAGAAGCAGATGATTTTACATGGTGATTTAGGATAGTTTGAAAGTTGTCTTAAAAATTAAAAAACAATTAAGGAGAATACAATGGCTTCAATGTTTATGCGTATAGATGGAATCGATAGTATCAAAGGCGGTGCTACTGTTACTGAAATCGGCGGAAAAAAAGGTGTTTTCGCCATTGATACTATGAGCTGGGGAGGCGTGCGTGGCGTTTCCATCGACGTCGGTAATGCTAATAACGCCGATAAGGGAATGGTAGCACTGGGTGAGGTAAGTCTCTCACGCGGCTCAGATGGAGCCAGTCCGCATCTGACGACTATGCTTTTTGCCCCGGGAGCTGAGGGCAAAAAGATTGAAATAATCATGACCAAGCCAGATCGTGGTGGTGACAAAATTCAACCTCACTTGATCTTTACACTGGAAAAGTGTCGCATGTCGAACTATCAAGTTAGCTGTACCGATGGCAATCTGCCTGTAGAGACGTTTTCTTTGATTTATACTGTAATATCAATTACTTATTACAACGAAGGAACTGACGGGTCTATTGAAAAAGGCGATACCATCAAGTTTGATGTCACTACAGCTAAGCTGGAATCTAAAGCGGGTTGATAGCCGCTGAATAATCGGGAAGGAGATAGGTCATGGCTTTAAATTCGCAGCATAAGCGGGTGAGTAAAAACCGTGTCAGCATCACTTACGATGTTGAGACAAACGGAGCGGTAGAAACCAAAGAATTACCTTTTGTGGTAGGGGTAATGGGGGACTTCTCCGCTGATAAAGAAGATAAGGAAGAGCTGGAAGACCGTACATTTTATCAAGTGGACAAAGATAACTTTGACACTGTGATGAAGCGTGTCGGACCAGAGCTAAAGATGAAAGTAGACAATACTTTATCTGATGATGACAGTGAATTTGCGGTAAATTTATCTTTTAATTCGATTAAAGATTTCGAGCCGGATGCGATAGTTGATAAAGTTGATGCACTAAAGAAATTGGCGGAGACTCGCAGCCAGTTGAAGACTTTGCTCTCCAAGTCAGATAAATCCAGAGATCTTGAAAAGTTGCTTAAAGAAGTGTTACAAGATGCGGATGCGATTTCAGCGCTGTCCAGCGAATTAGGTGTAGAGCCTCAAGGAGGTGGAGAGTGAGTACTGAAGAACAGCAAGCGAATCAGGGTGATGCGGCGCAAGTTGAAACGTTAAGTTTTTTAGATCGCGCCATTGCAGCCACAACCCAGACACCGCAAGATACGACCAAAGATCTTTTTTCTGTGCTGGCAGAGCAGGCGCTGTCAGGGACAGTGGTCTGGGATAAAAATGTCACTAAGACAATTGAAAATGCGATTGCAGAAATTGACAGGCAGATGTCAAAGCAGCTCTCCGCTGTTATGCAAAAAGAGCAGTTTCGCCGTCTTGAAGGCTCCTGGCGCGGCTTGAATAAACTGGTCAAAGAAAGTGAGTTGGGCACTAGTTTGAAAATCAAACTGGTTGATTTCAACAAAGAAGAATTGATTGATCAGTTCGAAGATGCCCCGGCAGTAGATCGCAGCCCGCTATTTGATGCACTCTACCAAAAGGAATTCGGCACCGCCGGAGGAGAGCCATACGGATTGTTGCTGGGTGATTATACTTTTTCCCACAAAGATGAAGACGTTGCTCTGCTGCGCTACTTAGGTGAGACAGCGGCGGCAAGCCACGCGCCATTTATTGCCGCGGCCAACCCGGAGATGTTTGAATACGACAGCTTTAACACTTTTAGTGAAGGTAAGCCCGTTGCTGCAGGTTTCGACTCTCCGGCCTATGCCTCCTGGAATGCCTTCAGAGAAAGCGACGATGCTCGCTATGTGTCTCTGACACTTCCACAAACTCTGGCCCGTCTTCCATATGGAGACAAGGGGTTGGGGACTAAGTCATTCGATTATGAAGAGCTTGCGAGGGACACAGAAGGTAATCCAAAGCCCAGCAGTAATGATCAGTTGGTATGGTCTAACGCAGCCTTTGATTTAGGCTTGAAGATGACACAATCTTACACCGCGTCTGGCTGGTGTACTTCTATCCGCGGCATGGATAATGGTGGCAAGGTTGAAAATTTACCAAACTTGACTTTTAAGTCTGAGGCGGGAGATATCCAGCAACAGTGTCCGACAGAAGTTAATTTGACAGACGAGCGTGAAAAAGAGTTAAGCGATTTAGGTTTCTTGCCTCTGGTGCATTACAAAAATAGTAACTACGCAGTGTTTATTGGTGGTCAAACAACCCAAAAACCTAAGACTTTCACCGATCCTGATGCAACCGGCAACGCCGCTATCTCGGCAAGACTCCCTTATATAATGGCCAGCAGCAGGATTGCACACTTCCTGAAAGTAATGGGCAGAGATATGTTGGGATCGAACCAAGAGGCGGAAGATATTAAGAAGGATTTGCAGACTTGGATCGATCAATATACGAATTCGGGGGCGATAGGCAATTTGGAGAGATCTAAGACGCCGCTCTGCGAATCACGTATAGACGTTGTCGAACAGCCAGGTAAGCCAGGTGCCTACTCGGCAGTGGCGTACTTAAGGCCTTGGCTGCAGCTAGAAGAATTGACCACCTCTGTGAGAATGGTTACAAAAATACCAGGTTAAACTGGCTGACGAGCACCCGTTGGGTGCTCTTCTTTTTAATCAACCATTGCTCAATAGTGGCTGGCAGAAAGACATAATTTATGACTGATTAAAGGTGTGATGATTAAGCTATGTTTGCAGAGCACTGGCAGCAAGAATTCAATAGTTTAGACCGGCAAAAGGACAGTTTTTTACGCGATGCCATCGCTCTGATCGCCCGCATTGATGTCGGCGCAGTACAGAGCCCGGAAGCATTCAAAATGCGGGTCTTGCAGTGGCTGGCTGTTCTTGATCAGCGTCTGTCAAAACAGCTAAGTACAGTTCTGGCCAAGGATGAGTTTGTTGCGCTGGAGTCCCTGTGGCGTAATTTACACAGTATTGCCACTATTCCAAGTGCCGGGCGCAGAGTCAAAATTAAAATGTTGGATGTGAGTTGGCCTGAAATAGCTCACGATTTGAATACCTCTAGTTCAATTGATCGCAGCTGTCTTTATAATTTTATTGGTAACCGTGAACTCAATACTTTAGGTGGCGAGCCCTTCGGGATGTTTGTGGTAGACCACCCTATCTCAATGGAAATGGGTCACGAGGATGAATTTGACGATCTTTATACCTTGGAGTTGTTGGCCCTGTTGGGGCAGTCTTGTCTGTGTCCGTTTACATTAACCATCAGTGATAGTTTTTTTGGTGAGTCAGGCGCTGGCTGGATCAGTGACACCCGGCGTGTAGGTAAAATATTGGATGGACCCGACTTCGACGGCTGGAGGCGTATGCGCTTGCAACCAGAGATGAAATTCATCGCTTTAGTGATGCCCAAAATACTGCAGCGAGCGCCCTATAAACGACTAAAGATCGGCTTTGTCTTCGATGAGCAGGCCAGTGTGACGCAGGGACTGTGGGGGAACGCGGCCTTTGCGTTTGCCAGTATAGCGATACGTGAATTCAACCGTATAGGTTGGTTTGGCTTTATGAAATCTCGCTGGCAAGAAAAGTACCAGGGAGCTTTAATTAACGGCCCCGAAAATGCAAATTTTGACTCCTCACTTCAACAGCCCGTTCCAGAAATTCAATTATTTGGTGGACTGGCACGTTTCTATTTAGAGCGCGGTTTTATTCCGGTTTGTCATAGCCCTATGACGGATAAGTATTTTTTTTATGGTAATCAGTCAGTTTGGCAACCACAGCAAAGTGAAGAGGAAAAAGTGGCCGGCCAGATACAGGCGATATTGATGAGCTGCCGAATTGCCCATTATTTAAAAGTTCAAATCCGCAACATGATTGGCAGCTTTGATACCGTCTCAGAGTGTCAGAACTTTCTTAGAAACTGGATAGATGACTACAGTAGTAATTTGCAGGACGCGGACGAAAAAACCTTGGCAAAATACCCGTTAAATAAAGGCAAAGTTAAAGTTCGAGAAATTGAGGATGGCACAGGAGGGCGCTTTGTCTGTGAGTTGCTGATTCAGCCTCAATATCAATTTGATCGCCACTGCGGTGAAATATTACTATCGACAGATCTCGGAAATTTGTCATTCAAACAAAAAGGTTAAAAATGATTTTTTGGCAAGCATTCCTCAGTGAACAACCGGGGCCACAAGGAGTGGCAGAGCAGGTTGCTGCAGTGCAGTATCAGCTCTGTGCCCTGTTTAGTAGTGAGGCGCCGCTGGTAAAAGTCGCACCACAATTTAAGCAAGTGCAGAGCTCGAATTTATGTTTCGGTCTGAATGATTTTCAAACCTTGAGTAATCAAACTGATCCCGCTATTTTTGCACGACAGTTAGAGCATTGGATTAAGACCTATGAACCGCGGTTGACGATGATAAATGTCGAAGTGCTGGACAGAGACGAGCAGCACAACCGGATCAATTTTTCAGTGGAGGCACAACTGCTCACCGATAGGGGATCGCAGGAATTAACTTTTGCTTCGAGCATTGATCTGAGTAAGCAGCAAGCACAATTGCAGGAGCAGGAATTTGTCTGATCAATCGATGCGCTATTACGAGAGAGAACTCGCCTATGTGCGAAAGTCGCTTGGCGAATTTTCGAATCTCCACCCGCAAGAAGCCAGCCACTTACAGATCAATCGTAACAGTGTAGAAGACCCCAATATAAGTCGCCTGATAGAGGGGATGGCGCTGTTGACCGCCAAAACTGAGCAACGTTTAGATCAACAGTTGCCTGAATTGGTTCAAGATTTGTTGTCGATACTCTATCCAGGCCTGATTGAAGTAGTTCCCAGTTATTTTCCGCTGCGATTGCAGCCCGACCTGGCAACCATGAAGGAAAATACTCAACTACCGGCCAGCAGCTTAGTGCAGGTACAGCTGGAAGATGAGAGCTACTGTCAATTCAGTACGGTCTGTGACCTTAATATTTACCCGTATTACCTCGCAGATGTCAGCGCTCAAGCTGCCCCCTTTTCCATTTTGCCGCCCTTAGATGTGAAAGGTGCAGAAGCTGTGATTCAACTACAGTTGAACTGTGCAGACCCTAAAGCGTCTTTTAAACAGATGCAGCTGGGCGATTTTGAATTTTATGTGAATGGCTTTCAGGGGGACTCTCAGATATTGGTTGAGTTGCTGTTGGAGCAAACAGTCAATATTACCGTCTCCGATACGCTGGGAAAGAGGCACGCGGCTGTTTCTTTGAGTGCTATGCAAAACCGTGTTACTGAATCTGGATTTCAGTGGTTGGCTAAATACGACAATCACTTTAGCGGCTACGACTTACTCAGAGACTATTTTAGCTATGCGGATAAAAGTGCCTATTTTAAAATTACTGGTTTAGGTGAACAGCTGCAGAGTTTTAATGAAAATCAACTGTTACTCAATATCTATGTAGAGAAGCTGCCGGCAGAGTTCTTGCGTATGTTTCAGCGACAGGTGTTCTCTCTCTACACAGTGCCCGCCATCAATAGGTTTATGCAATCTGCTGAGCCGCTCAGTTATGATGCCAGCGCGCTGGCGATGCCGGTAATCGGTGATGCAGATGCGCAATCAATAGTCGAAGTTATCAGTGTGGCCGCCGTTTATGAAATTAATGCCTATGGCCAGAGCAAATTGCCGGAACTTTACAAAAACCGCTACGCTGACGATATTACTAAGAGACAGTGGCTAAGCAGGACTAAGTGGAACATCGAGGGAGATCGCGAAGTAGAGATCAGTGTCACATTAGCTGAGGCTGAATTACAGCGAGAAAACATTACCCTAGCGATGGATCTGTGGTGTGGCAACGGCCGCACAGCTTGTTTGATCGCAGCGCATAGCACTGTTGAAAGCTTATCTACTATAGACCTTCCAGGCGAGTTATTGGTAGCTGCTGTTCCCAGTGCACCTCAGTACCCGGATCTTGATGATAGTATCTATTGGCGATTCATCTCTCTGCTCAATGCCAATTTCATTTCATTGATGCAAAGTGATCAGCCGGAAAAATCGCTGTGCGACATATTGTCGCTGTGCAATCAAGGGCGCGAGTGTCCCCAAATTAGCTCAATTAAGAAAGTCTCTTACCAGCCAAAGGTGGCGACCATTCAAGTCTGTGAACAGCCTATATTCACTACCGGTAGCCAGATTAATGTCACATTGGACCGACAGCTACTGGCGGGTAAACACAGCGTATTTAGTGAAGTGCTGAATGTCTTTTTTCAACAGTTTTGCAGTTATGATCGGTTTGTGCAACTGGAACTAAAGCACTTCGGTGATGACAGTTATATAAAGCGCTTTGATGCAGTGCACGGCAGTCAAGCATGTCTATAATAGGGAAAATAAGCTCAGAACCTGGCCGCTTTGACTTAATTCAAGTGATTCGTATATTGCGCCACAGTGCGCTAAAGGGTCAACTTAGCTTTGCAGTGGAGGACATGCCGCACAATAGTTTAAGCCAAGTACAAAGCGTTAATCAGTCTTCAAAAGGGATAAAGATCAAGCTGGCAATAGAGGCGCTAGCGGGGGCAAAGAGTGTATTACCCGATTACATTTACGAGCAGCTGCTGGCCAGCTTGCACACCGATAACTACGCGTTACTAGATTTTCTCAATATCTTCAACCACCGCTATTATCAGCTCTATATAACAGGGTTAGAGAGAAATAGTTTACTACTACGCGAGGAGCAGGAGCGCTGTGAGGGGCCTGAGCTGACCCGTTTTCCACAGCGCAAGGCTCTGTGTGCCTTGGCGGCACTGCCTGACAGCGATCAGTATTTAAATGGTCTGTTGTCATACTCAGTGCTAATTGGGCAAAAAAGTAAAAATTTGCAGGCCCTTAAGCAACTATTGAGTAGTTATTTTCAACTGCAGATTGAAGTTAGAGTGCTGCTTAAAACACATCATTTACTGCCTAAATCAAGCTTGTCGCAAATGAGTGCAACACAGGCAACCAATAACAGTTTGGGCAGGGGAATGTGCCTGGGAAAAACTTGCCAGCTTCAAGGTAAAAGTTTGGAAATAAGGGTGTGCCCCAATAGTCGCAATCAATATCTGAAAATAGCAGCGGATAGATCTTTTGCTAAAGCGTTACAACGTACAGTAGAGCTGTATATGCGCGAGTTTAATCCAATCAGAATGTATTTTTACGTAAAAAGAGAATTTCTCGCCGAGCCTCAGCTGTCCTCAAATAGAGACTGTGCGGTGCGCTTGGGTGAGTCTAATTGTCTGGCCCCAGGGCGCAGACCCCATGCACTTCAAAAAATGTTAATACAAGGATAGGTGGTCAGATGTCGCAGATTCAACTGAGTAATTTAGTTGCCAAACTAGACCCTAATTTAAGAACGGCGCTAGAGCAAGCGGCCGGAGCGGCAATGAACAAAAATGCCCCGGTAATTGAGATCGAGCACTGGTTAGTGCAGATATTGCTGCTTAAAGATTCGGCGGTAATTGAGTTGTTTAACCAGCAAAAAGTGGATCAGGAGGCTCTGCTGGCCGAGCTGACGATGCGACTTGAGGGCTTGAGTCAAGCAGCTCAAACCCAGCCTAGTGTCAGTAAAAATCTCAGCGATTTGATTGAAGATGCTTGGATGTTGGCATCGGTTAACTTCAATCAAGGGCAGATAGTGGCACTGCACTTAATCCTGGCGCTGCTGCAAACAGATAGTTTTGGGATCAGGAAACTCAGTTTAAAAGCCTTGCAGAATGTGTCAGTAGAAGCACTGCAAGGGCAGATAGCCAAGCTTAAAGTTTCAGCGGGTAACGCATCGGCGAGCGCTGGGGCAAATGCCGGCGGTTCAGTCAGTGGCGAGTGTGCGCTGGATAAATACACGGTAAACCTTACTGCTCAAGCACGCGAGGGGAAAATCGATCCGATTTCAGGGCGCAACTCGGAAGTGAGAATGGCGATAGATATACTTTGCCGCAAGCGTCAAAACAACCCTATCTTGGTCGGTGAGCCCGGGGTCGGAAAAACTGCCGTAGTAGAGGGATTAGCGCTTAGAATTGTTGCCAATGAAGTGCCCCCGGCCCTGCAGGGGGTGGAGTTGCACACCTTAGATTTGGGTTTGTTACAAGCGGGCGCCAGCATCAAAGGCGAGTTTGAAAATCGCTTAAAAGACGTGATCAACGAAGTGAAGAGCGCGGATGTTCCGATCATCATGTTCATTGATGAAGCCCACACATTAATTGGTGCCGGAGGAGCGGCGGGGCAAAATGATGCGGCGAATCTACTCAAACCAGCTTTGGCTCGTGGAGAATTTAAAACACTGGCGGCGACGACCTGGGCTGAGTATAAAAAATATTTTGAAAAAGATCCGGCACTGACCCGACGTTTCCAGGTTGTTAAAATCGAAGAACCGAACGAACAGGATGCGATGCAGATGTTACGAGGGGTCGCCAGGTCTCTGAGTGATCATCACGGCGTGTTTATACGCGAGGACGCCATAGAGGCGGCGGTAAAATTGTCGGTGCGCTATCTTCCCGCGCGTCAACTACCGGATAAGGCGATCAGTTTACTCGACACCGCCTCGGCACGCATTGCGTTGACTCAAGGTGCCAAACCTGAAGCATTGGAACAGCTACAACAAAAAATATCTTATATGAACAGTGAATTACAGGCACTGCAAACAGAGCAGGCGGTGTTCGGTAGCGACGGTGAGATTATTACCGAAATGCAGGGGCGCATTAGCTTGCTGGACACTGAACTGATCGCATTGGACCAGCGCTGGCAGGATGAGCAGCACCTAGTGACACAGTTGATTGATTTGAATCAGCAACTGCAGGCAGGGCACAGAGAAGGTAACGTTGACGCTGGGCAACAACAGCAACTGTTGCAGCTCAGCGAGCAGCTCGAGGAGCTGCAAGGGGACTCGCCGCTGGTGCATGCGCTGGTAGATATGCAGACAATTGCTGCGGTTATATCGAACTGGACCGGTATTCCCGCCGGCAGCATGGTCAAAGATGAGGTGGCGAAACTGTTGTCCATGGAGCAGGGAATGCATCAACGGGTTATAGGACAAACCACAGCCATCTCAGAATTGTCTAAAAGTATTCGCATCTCCAGGGCGGGCCTTACCGACAGTCGAAAACCAGTCGGGGTCTTCCTGATGTGCGGACCCAGTGGTGTAGGTAAAACAGAGACGGCAATGGCTCTGGCGGATCAGGTGTTTGGCGGTTCAGATAACTTGAATGTCATCAACATGACTGAGTTTAAGGAAGAGCACAAAATCTCAATGTTATTAGGTTCGCCGGCAGGATACGTTGGCTTTGGCGAGGGGGGAGTCCTAACTGAGGCGATCAGACGCAATCCCTATTCCGTTTTGCTACTCGATGAAATGGAGAAAGCCCACTCAGGTGTGCACGATATGTTTTATCAAATATTCGATAAAGGATATATCAAAGACAGTGAAGGACGCAGTGTTGATTTTAGAAACACTATCATTATTATGACATCTAATGCCGCTGATCAGGCCATCTGTGAGATCTGCGATCAGCAGGATGAGGCACCGGATAACACAGAATTATTAGAGCAGATCAGGCCAGAGCTGCAACGGTTCTTTAAGCCGGCTTTTCTGGGCAGGTGTACTGTGATTCCCTACTACCCACTGAAAGGGGACGAATTAAAGAAAATTGCTGAGATCAACCTATGTCGCATCGAGAAAAAACTCAGCGACCAGTACGCTGCGAGCTTTAGCTGGAGCGATGAGTTTCTTGATTTCGTGGTCGGACGCAATATAGATCCTACCACGGGTGGACGAGCCATAGAGCAAATTATCAACCGGTCGTTGATGCCGAAGCTGGCGCAGGAGTGTATTCTGCGTTTAAGTGAAGGGGATTCAATCGACAAGGTGGTGGTAGATGTTGAACACGGGAAGTTGCAGCTTTCTATTAGTTAATAACTTAAAGCGGAGCCAGTGACGGATATCAGGGCTTAATACCTTGCACTGGCGTCTGGCTCAATGAGTTCAGCGACGGGTGCTGAAACTCAGCGTATTAGGTCGCAAATTAAGTAAAAGTACTTTGTAAGTTATTGAATTTAAGGTTGTGAAATTGATAAGCAGTAAGTTTGATTTGATTGAGTTACACTTTGGCTCCGATGTTTTAGTCGGACACCGATCGGTGTGGCAAATCGTGATGCGGATTGGGAATCAGAAATTGTAGTGATGATATGTTGATGATGGAAAATGTTCTTAGCTTTATAGGTAGCTTAAAGCTTGCCGCTGGTATTGATGAATCGATTGCACGCTCCAGGGGCAGGCACAGTGGCGCCGGTGTTTTTTGCGCCGGGCTAATCTTGTTGGGGCTCGCAAGCCCTGCAGTGCAAGCTGTCGAGCGATTGCAATTAGCAACTCAGAATTGGCCTCCCTATCAGACCTTAGACGACGGAAAAATAGCTGGAATAGCCGTACAGAGAGTCCAGTGTACCTTGCGCAATATGGGGCAGCCCTATCAACTTAATATGATGCGCTGGGACAAAGCGCAATTACTCGTGGAGGCCAGTGAGATGGACGGCTTTTTCGCCGGGGCGAACAGCACTTCCCGCGCTAAATACGCCGTGGCTTCAGACCCCGTGGCTTCCCTGGACCTCTCCTGGTTTATAGCACCGGGGACCTCACTAGATCTGCAGCAGCAGTCCGCTAAGTTTGAAGCCCGCTATGGAGCAAAATTTAATACTACTAAATGGTTGTTTTTAAAGAAAAACGGTTACAATGTTGTGAAGAAACCCCGAGATGCTGACGCACTGTTGAAAATGTTGTGGCACCGCCAGATAGACGTGGCGCTAGAGTATGAAAAAGTGTTCGAGTACTCGATGAAAAAATTGGACATACCGCTAGATTATTTTCAGCGTATCAAGGTGCGCAAAAAAGATTTAAGGGTGCATTTTTCAAAGGCATTTCTGCGGCTCAATCCAAATTTTTTAACCGTGTTTAATAAATCATTGGCAAGTTGTAGGCGAGAAGCTTCATGAGTATCAATATCCAGCTAGTGGAAGTGCCCGAAACAGAACAAGTGGCCAACCGTCAGTTAGTGTTACCTGCTGAAGGCGGCAGTATTGGGCGTGCCTATGACTGTACTATACAGTTACCGGACTTTTCTAAAACTTTGTCCAGGGTTCATGCTCAGATAAGTTTGGATAGTAATGGCCGCTACCAAGTGGTGAACAAGAGTACCAATGGACTGACCGTTAACGGCACTGTATTGAAGCGTGGACAGTATAAAAACATCAATGATGGAGACGTATGGAAACTCGGCGATTATGTGATGTTAATCAGTAATATGTCGGCACTAGTCAATGAGGATACAGACATCGAACTGGATATAGGGACTGCCTTCGATGAACAGACGATCAGCGATCCGTTATTTTCGCTGGATGATCTGGATTTTGCCGATAACAGTGTCATAGATTCGGAGCATTTGAAAATGCGAGACGATAGCAGTGATGGTTTTGTAGAAGAATTTGAGAGCCATGACAATGGGCATATAAAAAACGATACAAAGGGGTTGTTTAACACTCAAAGTTTGCTTGATGAAGTACAAGTGGGGCACGACCCTTTCGAAGAGGGCTTACAGATGCAAGATGCCCACAGCTCTTATAACCAAGGTCTGACAGTAGAAAATGACAATGCTACGCAACTGGGTTTACTCAGGCAGAACTTAATGCAAATTACACAGCTGATGGCACAGCAGTCAGACAATAACAGTCTGCACAATTACGATGTCATAGTAGAGTGTGTGAATAGAAGTATGGACAAATTTATTGAAGAGCTCTCTCCCGAGTTTTTAGAGGAGATGTTTAAAGACTCAATTTCAGGTTGGGGCAGTCGCGATAAAAAATATTGGCGGCTGTATAGAAAACAGTTCAAACGTAAACTGGATCGCCGTGAGTTTCACCGACAGTTCACTTCTATATTTTTAGAAGAACTAAGGAGAAAAGTGTAATGCGTAGCCTAGCGATATTGCTGCTACTCATTTTGGCAGGTTGCTCATCCACACCACCACCAATTAGCATTTTGCCCTTTAGTGTTCAGAGTGAAATCATAGTGGGCTCTAAGGTCAACCCATACGGCGAATTTTCTTATCACCCCTTGGCACTCAGATTTTACCAGCTGCGAGAACCTGGGGCCTTCACTAACAGTGAGTTCATTGACATTTATATAGACGATCGCAAGGCGTTAGGCGCTTCGTTGGTGGATGTGCTTTATATAGATCCGATGTTGTCAGGACAGCACAGCCTCACACTGGAAATACAAAGATCCACTCGGTACTTAGGGGTATTTGCGGAGTTCGCTGAGTATCGAGAAGCCAACGGGCGAGCGCTGGTAAAGCTTGAAGAAGAACCAGATTTGAAAATTGTTTTGGTGAATGTCAACGGTTTATCAATAGACATGTCGCTACAGGAAAAACCAGCCGAGAAGTCTTGGTGGCAGTTGTTTTGAGGAAAGTCATTTGAAAAGAAATCGCAAGGTCATCTGGGGTGAGGGAATGTTCATTGCCCCGCAGCATTTTCAGCAGCAAGAAAGATACTTTAGCCACTATATCGAGCAATACGTGGCCGCTCATGGTGCGGGAATTAACTACGGTATAATGGCGATAGAAACAGACAGAGAACGCCTCAAAATTGGTCAGTTTTCACTTAGATACTGCAAGGGCGTATTTGCCGACGGTACTTATTTTGAAAGTGACAGGGAATTGTTACTGGAAATACCGGAGGGAAGTGTCGATAAAAAAATTTTACTGGCACTGCCAATGGAGATTGAAGGAGAGGCAGAAAGTGGTGTTGCAGCTGATAACAGACGCTACTACGCAGAGTCCGCAAGAATCTACGACAGTAGCGAGATAGGCAGCAACAGTATAGAGACAGATCTGGCGCAGACCAATGTACGTTTAATACTCGAGGGTGAGGACTGCTCAGGGCTAAATACCATCGCCATCGCCAGATTATTGGAAAGGCGCGAGAGCGGCTCGGTTATTTTAGATCAAAGCTTCATCTGCACGGTACTGCATTACGGCGCCTCGCAGATTATCACAGAGCGGCTGAAAGAGATTCAAGTGCTGATTGAAACTCGTGCCAGTGCGGTGGTCAGAAGAATCGAAGCGGGACGTGAACGCAAAAGTGATCAGACGTTGATGCAGGAATATTTGTGGTTACAGACACTCAATCGCTGGATCCCCTGGTTGCACCTGACACTGCAAAATAGCGAGACCAGTGTCGAAGAAGTTTATACAAAATTGACCGCGTTAAGTGCCGAACTCAGTACTTTTAGCTCTGAGGTAAGCGAGAGGCCACCGGTCTTGCCAAGTAAAGATCTCAGCTCGGTGTTTTTACCACTGTTTGCGAAGTTGCGTCAGCAGCTATCGCTAGTACAAAGTGACAAAGTCAAAGAATTCAGCTGGGATGACAAGCTATTTGAAAAACGGCGCCTGCTGAGAACAGCAATAGCAGACATACATATGATGGAGAATTACCGATTTGTGCTCTGCGTAGAATCGAGTATCGGGGCGGCAAATTTGATTAAGCTATTTCCCAGTGCCTGTAAGCTCTGCGGTATAAGCCAGATTGCAGAAGTGGTAAGAAACGGTCTGTCCGGAGTACCTTTGAGCGCGTTGCAAGTGGCGCCCTCTGAGCTTAAACCGCGCAATGATGTCTGTTATGTAGAGATAGATACACACCATAAATTCTGGCGTGAGCTGATGGATAAGCGCGAACCGATAGTGGCTCATATAGATGCGAGAATACCGGACCTTCAATTAAAGCTTTACGCGTTAGGATAATAGCAGATGTCGATGGATTTTCTCGATGAAGAGACGATAGAGGTTTCACGAGGTGAGCGCACACAGTTAAAATCGCTCAGTTTAGCGGGGGCTGCGCCACTGAAAAATCGAGAGTTGAACCTTAGTGAACTGGGAAACTTTAAAGATTACGACAATCCATTGCTGAGTGCTGGCACGCTGTTGCTCTCTGACTGTGTGGTACTCTCTAGAATGGAGTACCCCAGCGATATGTATCGGTTTAGAAAAACATTAGTGGCGCAGATAACCGAGCTGAAACATCAAATAAGTAAATTGAACTACCCGCCTTCGGTCGCCGAAAAATGTTGCTTCTTATTTTGTATTGTTCTTGATGAGTTTATTTTGCACGGCAGTTGGGGGGAACAGAGCAGCTGGGAAAATCATACATTGGTTAGTGATTTGTTTGGCATGCGCGATGGAGGAGAACAGTTTTTCGTAGTGACAGAAAAAGCACTGCTACAGCCAAAGTTGTTACATGACTTACTTGAATTGGTTTACATCTTTCTCAGGATAGGTTTTCGCGGACAGTATCGTCACGAGGGACGCGAGGAATTAGAAGATATCATGTATCGAATCGAACAGGTTATCTTTGAAAAAAAGGCTGTGACAAAACTCGATAATATCGCCTCACCGACACTGCCTAAGCAAAGAAAACCGCGCGCTCGAATAAATTTCATGATGCAGCTGGTGCTGTTAATCTGTGTGGTTGTTTTACTCTTGGGTGGCTCTAGTTACTTGTACCAGTCAGATTACCGGGAACGCGCCGTCAATTTTACCTCACTGGCAGCTTTTAATCGCAATCATCTGTTGGATAAACAAGGAATAGAGGTAGTTTACAGGAGTGTTGAAAGCGAAATGTTGGAAGGCTTGAAAGCCCGTAAGTTAAATATTTCCCGAGTCAAAAACATGCCCACAAAAGCGACTAAAGAGCGTCAGAGTAGTTTGGATCTGACTCTTGAAATAGCGGCTTTTACATCGAGGTTAAAGGCCATTCAATTTTTGCGTCGAGAACGGATACAGCAGTACGGCGCACAAGTTATCTTTCTTCGTGATAAATACAGAGTAGTGCTGCAGCCACAGAGCGAATCTCGTGCTGAGGTACTTATTAAAAGTTTGCGGGACCTAGGATTTACGGATGTTTCCTATTATTACCACACAACAAGTGAGGCACAATAGTGGCGAAGAACAAAAATAAAGCCCGCATCTGGTTATTTGTAATACTGGCTTTAGTATTAGCTGGCTGTGCCATGTTGGGAGTTTGGTATGTTAACTGGTGGGGTTTAGTACTTCCCTGGCAAGTTCTGACTATTAGTGCTGGCATGTTAAGCCTGGCTTGTCTGTTGAGTTGTCTGCTGTATATATTATATCTAAAACTGACTCCTGCAAAATTGGATACTCAGCAACAGACTGAGAGAGAAAGGTTGAAGTATGTCAGGCGTCAGTTACTGCAACGGTTTCAGGCTGCCTGTCGCAGTTCTAAGGTTGGCAGTGATAGTTATGCAACTCCATGGTATTTAATGCTCAACCAGACGAGCGAAAACAATACTCAGCTGCTAATCGAGATGGGGTTCGAGCTGCTAGCTGAAGATAGTGACACAGAGTTACCAAGTGTAGTCGAATTCTGGGTCAGTGAATTTGCAGTCATAGCAGCGATTGGCAGGTTTGACAGCGACTATTTTGACGAAAGTGTTGAATTGTTGCTCAATTGTTTGCATAAGTATCGACCCAGACAGGGGGCGAATGGTGTGCTGATCAGTGAATCTGTCAGCTGGCTTTTGCAACAACAGCATCCACAGATAGCGGCGCAAACCAAACAAGTTCGAAAATTGATCGCCCGCTGCAACCAAGCGCTGCGGCTCAACTTACCAATTTATAATGTTCTGACAGATTTCTCAGCAGTCAGTGACTTACAGAGGCTTTTTTCTTGCTTTGACGACCAGCGTCTTGAAGAGCCTCTGGGAGGCCTGATGGAAGTGGCAAAGCAAGGGTATGATGAAGCTTGGTTTGTGCAGTCTTTTAATGACATTCAGAGCCAGCTATTTTTACAGACAACCTCAGGCTTAAAAGCCCAGTTAAACAACCAGTATCGGGAATCCATTTTAGTGGGGCCCTATCAGTTTGCTTTAATAAAAACTGAATTGCAGCAGTATTTCAGGCTGTTATACAGCGATCATCACTTCGAAGAGAACAGTCTTAATTTCCGAGGTTATTTCTTTACTAATAGCGGCAGTGATCAACGAAGTGTAGACAAACTGAGTTTATTACTGGCTTCTGAGCTAGGCTATGAACAGTACAGCCAAACGTCTAATGAGTCTGGGAAGTCGCTGTTTAATAAGCAATTATTTAAAGGTAAGATAATTTCTGAAGCGGGTTTGGTGGGTGTGAATACTAGGCGCGAGAACAGCTATCGATTTATAGCTGTATTGTTTAGTAGCTCTCTGCTGTTATCACTGGCCATATTTATTGGCTTGATAAAGTATAACTATGATTTTTTTCGGGGCTTGGATGCTAGAGCTCAATTGAAATTAGAGAAATATCAAGATGATTTACAGCGCTCCAATGAAAATATTGACGACCTTAGCGTGCCCATCTACCGCTTAAGTGAGCTGCGCGACATCAGGAACATCTACACCGATCAGAGACCTTGGTATATTGTTACCTGGCTGCCCAATCCAAGTATTCAACAGGCTGTAGAGCTCAGTTATCAACAGGGGCTGGAGCAGTTACTGCTCCCGGCATTACGCGATTATTTACTTAAAGATATGTTTGTCTATAACCAGTTGGAAGATAAGCTAAAAACCATAGAACTGTACAATTTATACAAGCGATTGTACGATCCGCAGCGCCTGAGTATCGAAGTGCTTGAGAAGTATTATAGTGACTCGCTGAAGGAGGAGGGGGAAGGAGATCCGGCAACTCTGGAGAAATTTAGAATACTGTTAGCTGAAGGGTTACGACCGGGTATCACTCCCCCTGAAGATCATCAACCTCTGATTGGTATAGTCAAGGCATCACTTTCATCAGAAGATGTAAGTGAGATACTGTATCAGTATATATTGCAGCGACCCAGCTTTAGTCGCAGGGTAGACCTGCGGGATAGCTTAGGCCACAGAGCTAATTTTTTACTTAATTATTCTAAGGATTACAGTGGCTACCTGATGCCGTTTATTTATACCCGTGATGGCTTTGAACAGTTGATGCTAGGCGGTGAGTTTCAGTTGGCCATAGATGAAATTAAAGGTTTTGAAGAAGTTGTTGAGAAAATCACCAGTCAATCGCAGCTGAGTAGAATCAATCAGGAACTAAAACAGCTATATATAGAAGATTACATCAGCGTATGGCTAGCTTTTTATAGCAGTATAAACTTGTCGGCTGCAGAGGGAACCACGCAAATCAGAGACTCGCTGACCTTGATGGGGGACGTCAAGGTTTCACCACTTCTTAAGCTGCAGCAACTTATCTCCCGTCACACCAACTTACTCGATTTGCTGGAAAGTCCTAAACAGACAACAGCGGATGCAGCTGAAAATGCAATCAGTACTGATCCGCAAAAGCTCAAGTTACTTCAGGAAACACAGGCTACCGCACTGAAAATGGCCAAGACAATTGCCAGGCCCTTTGCCGGGCAGCACCAACTGATGAAACCGGACGATCAAGGGGTCAGGCCGATTGACATCGCCCTGGGGCAAATTCGCGAAAGTTTAGAGTGGATAGATACAGCGTTAGAACAAGGGCCGCGCGGTTCCAGTCTACTGCAGCAGTTAAGCGCTGGGACAGGGGCCAATCCCTTACTGCGAATGCAGGATTTAGCGGCTAGCTTTTCAGATAAGTTACTCTCTAATTATCTTGCCGACAGTGCCCGTCAACTAAACCGTATCGCAATGAGTGAAGTAAGGGCTTTCATCAATCTGCAGTGGCAGAAAAACGTGTTAAGTTTTTACCAGAATCGACTCGCGAATCACTATCCATTTGCCTCTCAATCACTGCAAGATGCAAGCCGAGAGGCTTTTGAAGATTTTTTTGCTGTCAATGGTACTGTTGACCAGTTCAAAAGTGACTATTTGGGTGACTTCACTCATAGTGAAGGGCAGCTGAGCTTGGTGAGCTTCATCGACTCAGAGCCGATGATACTCAATAGTAAACTGAACAATTTTCTGACTAAAGTACGGGATATTCAGCGGCGCTTGTACAGCGCCGGAGAGTTAAAAATTGAATTCTCAATACGCGCCGAAGATATGAGCCCTGGATTCCTAGAAATAGCATTACAGCAGGAGCGAAAGATTTATAGTTACCGCAACGGACCTTCGATCTGGTCGCCTATGAGTTGGCCAACGGCCCCCGGTAGCACACAAAGCCTAGAGTTGGAGCTGAAAACGGTAGATAACCATTTTCTGAGAGTGAGTTTTGTCGGTTTTTGGAATTGGTTTAAACTGGCTGATACTTTAGGTGCAGTGCCACTTGAGCAACCTTCTAATTCATTGCTGAGTTTGGAAAATAAAGGTGAAAAAGTAAAGTTGCTACTGCGGGTGAACGGCGGTAAAACGCCTTTCCTCTCCGGTTATTTCTCTAGCTTGCGACTGCCAAGTGAACTTTGAAACTCAAGCGCCGCAGTTGTTATTAAGTTACTGCCAGAGCAAAAATTACAACCTAGATACAATAGAAAAACTGGCTAAGAATAGCTGGCGAGTGGCGGGAAAAACCGACAATCGGCAGTATATTCTAAAGAGAGCCCGGGACCCAAAAGAACAGTATTTTTTGAAAAATGAACTTTATTGGCTAACGTCACTGCCCGCTATTTCGGGTAATAGAGAGGTCAGCCTAGAGCGATACGGCAATTGGCAACTACTGGTTTGCAATTACTTGTGTGGCGAGAGTTTAGCTCAAGTGCTACGCCGGTCACTGTCCCAGCCAAAGCATGGTCAGTGTTTGGCGCCATTGATAGTGCAACTTTGGCTCATAATCAAAAACTGTCATGCTCATAACTGTGTTCACGGTGACCTAAAACCCAGCAACTTGCTATTAGTATCTGGTCAGTTAACCCCTATAGACTTCGCTAACGCTCGCCTCTTGGGTAGCGATGACTCAGCAAGACCCTATTTCAGTTATAGCCCAAGCTACTCTCTGGCAGAGCAGCGCCTTGGACTGGGAAAAGCTTCCGTCTGTCAGGACTGGTTCAGTTTTTTTACGTTATTGGAGATTGCCATGCAGGCTCAGCCAGCTACGGTTGACTGGACTAGGGCGAGACCGCTTGCAGGAGTCTTTGATGCAAGTCTGGAAATGTTCTGCAAGTCAGGGTATGCCTCGGAAGAAGCGCAGCAGGGGTTGCACAGGCAACTCGATTCACTAAGGCAGCTCCAAGCTCAATAAACAACGGTAATATCGCCCAAACAATCTCTGTGTGCCCGGCGATCGGTAGATAAGTTGACAGCTAAGGCTTTAGGTTAATTTTGCATGCCTGGCCAGTGCCACATCACTCATCATATGTACGCTGCTATCAAATTAATACAGAGCACTGGTTAAGCCATCTGTGTCCTGCTGCCTTTGACTACCAGTGTATCGCGGTAAAAATTTTAAGTGGATTTGTTTTTAGTCGAAGTCAGATTAAGGCAGGTTAAGATAACGAACAACTGGGTAGATCGGTGTACATCAACCGCTTATTATCTCGCTTTAGTGATAAAGCTAGAACTAAAAGTTCCGGCTGGTCATTCACTAGCAAACCGCTAACTCTGCTGAAATAGGCTGTATAAAGAGCCTCTTGATTGCACTTGGGCAAAGACGCTATTATTGACGCCGGGTCAATTCTGAACACCGGCAACTAGCTACAAAACTTGCAAGCTGCTTCGTTTATCTTAAAGAGCAGGCTAAGCGCTGAAACAATCGACTGTTTGTCGTGCTTTGCAACCAGAGTAGCAGTATTAAACTTGATTTCAGGTTTAATGGAGTTTTGTCAGCCCTGATGGCTGCAGTTCCAGGTTGGATAAAAAGAATCAGAGGTTGAGGGTATGTCACAGCAACAGCGCAACAATTTAATCGGAATCCCTCGTGAGGCCAGCAGCAGTCAATTACTGGTGAAGGATGAGGCGGGCGAACTATTCATCGCAACCAGTGTGTCAGTTACTGAAAAGTTATCGCAACTGAGCCACATAGAAGTGGCAGTGTTAAACTTGGGAATGGATGTTTCCTCCTGGTTGGGGCAGCATATAAGCTGCCAAATATTTGATCAAATATCACCCAGTCGTGAGCCTGTCAGGGTTTATAAGGGTGTTGTTACTGGTGTGAAAATTTTATTTGATGCTGATCAGGGCAGCTGTATTGCATTGACAGTGGAGCCCTGGATGGCACTGCTGCGCTACAGTCGTCATTATCGTGTTTTTCAGAACAAGAGCACTCAGGAAATAGTCTCCGAAATATTTACCGAATTAAAATTCTCAGGTAAGTACCAAGTTAAGAAAATGCCCAAGGTAAAGCGCGAATACTGTCTGCAGTATAACGAGACAGACTTAGCTTTTGTATCCAGGTTGCTGGCGCAAGAGGGAGTGCATTTCTATTTTGAAAGGGACTCTGATATTTTGATATTGCAAGATGCGGCGCTTCCATTCGACGATGGTCATCAGCAGGATTTCGATTACTTCAGTCTCCCCAGTGGCGACAACCCACTGTTAAATCACTGGGCGCCGGCATTTTGTTATCACAGCGGAGTCCTGCAATTGGCGGCTTACAATCCTGCGAGTACGGCTTTGGTTGAAGCTGAGTCCAAAACCAAGTCCGCGTTACCTGGTAGTCACTCATTGACTGAATTTAGATACCCACACCCCAGCATCAGTGGTGATTTCAGCGATATAAACAAAGCGTCATCGCAGCGTAGCAAAGCTCAACAGGACTCTGATTATTCACTGGTGAACGCTAGCACTGAGAGTTATTTGATTTGTAGCGGTAACTACCTAAAGTTAACGTCTCATCCAGACCTTGAACAATTGGACGACTATTTAGTGATTAGTGGTCGTTCTATATACCATGTGGATGAAAAGGGGGGGCTGTCCAACCACACAGATTTTGATTGTATCTTATCGAGTCTCCCCTATTACCCACCACTGCTCGAAAAACCGAGTGTGTCTGGAATGCACAGTGCTGTAGTGGCTGGTGCAAGTGCGGGAGAGAGCACTTGTGATAAGGAAGGTCGCATTAGAATAAAATTTCACTGGGATGATGTCGCAGGTGATAAAACCAGCTGTTGGGTGCGGGTAGCACAATCCATGGCGGGTAGTGGTTATGGATTGCAATTTATTCCGCGTGCCGGACAGGAGGTGTTGGTCAGTTTTCTGGAAGGGGACATCGACAGACCTATAGTGACTGGCAGCCTATACAACAGTAAACACAAAGCGCCTTATGCCGAGGCGGAGACGACCAAGTCGGGGATAAAAACTCAACTCAAAGGTGAGTCTAATGAGCTGCGTTTCGATGATAAGAAGGACAGTGAGGAACTTTATTTGCACGCGGCTAAAGACTATTTTTTAGAGGTAAAAAACGACCGTAAGATAACCGTAGCGAAAGATGTCGATGAGCAAGTTGAAGGTGAGAAAAGCGTCCAGGTAAAAAAAGATATCAGTACTAAAACTGATGCTAATTATAGCTTGGATGCCGGTAAATCGATTTCTGAAAAGGCGCAGAACATAACCTTGCATGCGGATAAGACGATAGTCCTGAAAGTGGGCTCCAGCCAGATTGAAATCAGCGCATCTAAGATAGAGATTAAGAGCAGCGAAATCTCTATCAAAGGTACTGCAAAAGTGGATGTGACTGCTAATAACGTCAATCTAAAAGCGCAAATTGCACTCAAGGCGGGATCTGCTAACACTGAGCTGTCAGGTGATATCGGGGTAAAAGTGAAAGGGGGTACTATGGCGGAATTATCAGGTGGTGCTATGACGACAGTAAAAGGTGGCATGGTGATGGTGAACTGATGAGCTACAAAAAAATACCACTGGCGGATAGCCTACCGATCTGGAATAGATTTGAAGCGTCGGAACAAGCACAGCACTTGCAGGCAACAGCTTTGAGCCCGGCTGAAACCATAGCACAACTACAGCAGCAGTCCCTTTTTATCGACCTGAGTAATTTTATTGCCCACGCCCTGCCTATGCGCGAATCACTGTGGTGGTGCATAGTGGTGCTGGAATTGCGCAACAGTGACTGGAGCGAGCTGGAAAAGGATACAATAAGCCGGTGCAAAAATTGGGTGCTCGAACCCGAGGAGGCGAAACGGCGTTTCATCGAACGCCGACTAAAGCAACTAGGGCACGATTGCGCCGTTGGCTGGTTAGCTCAGGCGGTGTTTTGGAACGGTAGTGGCAGTATAGTAGAGGCGGATTTGCCTATGGTAATGCCGATGGACTATCTGTATGCCAAAGGGGTCGCTGGAGCCGTTAATACCGCTGCTGTAGTCCCTGAATGGGAGGGTTATCAAGAGTATTATCAGAAGGCAACTGCCATCGCTATCGATATCGCTGAAGGGGGTCGCGGCGACCTAAGCAGCAATTGATATTTGAAAGTATCCAGCTCAATTTCAAACACAATGGATCTGTTAGCAACCAACGGAGATAAGCTATGCCCCCAGCTGCAAGACTTACTGATATGCATGTCTGTCCTATGCAGACCCCGGCGGTGCCGCCTATTCCCCACGTGGGTGGACCAGTGACAGGACCGGGAGCCCCTACGGTACTAATAGGAAGCATGCCCGCGGCCTGTCTCTCTGATATGTGTGTCTGCGTCGGCCCGCCGGACAGTATCATAAAAGGCAGTGCCACGGTAATGATAGGCGGTAAGCCCGCCGCGCGCATGGGAGATAGTACTGCCCACGGCGGCACTATAGTGTTAGGTTTACCCACGGTGATGATAGGTGGCTGAGTTAGTGTAGCGAGTGAAATTCTAACTGCCAGCTCTCAATCTACAACAACTCTGTCTCTAATCATTACATCATTTTTTTAATAACGAATACAAAACGTTGGACTTTCAATTTTTAAACTTCTCAGTGTATATTTTTTTCTGGCTGTCTATTATGTATTGCAAAAAAAACGCCAGAACTGAACGGATTGGTGACGCACTTCAACCCATGACAGGGTCTATACCAGACCTTTTTTCTCGAGTTGCTCGACCCATTTCTCCCAGGCAATGATAGTACTTTCGCCTTCAAACTCGGTGGTCTGATCTCCAACATTCATGCTGTTGAGGCGGCTGCGCCAGTATGCGAGCCATCGGTCAGGCAGATTCCTGCACCAATTATCGTCTTTGCCCGGAATGATAAATTTGCTGATCGAGGGCTTGCCATTAATGCTCTCTAGGACCTGGGTCGCTGTAAAACGCTGCCCATTGCCCACTATACCCAGATCGAATTGCAAAATACGGCGCCGGGTTACGCCCGATGCCTTGGAGACAAAGCCGCCGCCAGAGGCCCCGGATCCACCGCTGAGAGCAATGCCGGGACGATCTACTGCGATGCAGGGAAGATTACGGTAACGGGTTCTATGGCCGAGGTGTTCAGCTGCCATCCACCACATTTTGAGTTGGCCCTTGTTGTAGTTGCCGGAAGTGTTATGCAGGGCGAACGCGTCCTTGTACGGCTGGGTGGCTTTGAGCTGGATAAGATCCGATTTGCCTGTGTTGACCATTAGGCGCTGTAGCGGTGTTAACAGCTTGTCGTGAAGTTTGGAACTAACATCTGAACCGGGCTTATCAACCCACGCATGTTTGCGCGGATCGGTGGACCCGGATTGGTTAAATCCTCCCCAGGTTTGGCTTCCTGGGTTCGATTGGTAGAGATCGCCCTTGTCGGTCTCGCCTTTGTATGTCCACTCGGTGCCTTCTACATTGCCCTGGTACCAGAACTCTTTCTCCCGCCACTCCAGGGCGGGTAAGTTGGATACACGCTTGCCCCGTTTCATCTCCCAGCCACTTTTGATCTTGAAGGTGCCCACCATTGAGAATTCATGTCCTATCGTTCCGACACCGTATTTCCCCACGAAAGGCTGCCATCCAAAGGGCAGGACCCCCCCCAATTCAAATGAAACAAGTTCGAAAGTTATGGACATAAGTCTGATTTCCTTGGCTATATTTACAGCTCGTGCTGTGTTAAAAAAGTGACCTGAGGGTGATAAGTAATCAATTGTAGAGTATAGGAAGTATTAACTTTAACTTTACCTTTTCGATCAATCTACCACAATCAATCTGATTCTAACAATAGTTTGGTTCGGTTAGCGAGTACATACAAACTGCGGCTCAGATGTTGATCAGCTGAAATGGGGAAAGCCGATTGTTCGGTGAAATAATGCGATTTATTTGATTTTAGTGAGTTGATAGTCTTGAAACTACAGCTAACTACTAGACTTTAAAAGCGAGCAACACAACATTATTTACAATCTCTATTGCGGTAATCTCTGGGTTTTTGATCGAATTGGCGGGCAAATTTTTTGTTAAAATAAGAGTGACTGCTCAATCCTATTTCATAAGCTATATCTAATAAGCTTAGGTTAGTTTTTAGTAGTTCTTTGGCACGCTTTAATCTCAATACAGTTATTAGGTCGCTCGCAGTAATGTCCGACTGATGTCTTAGTTTTCGGTGTAAGGTGCTACGGCTCATAAATAATTTACCCGCAAGTTCTTCAACTCCAAAGGTAGGATCGGATAGGTTATTGCATATTATTCGTTCAACTTGTATTTGGAAAAGTGAATCGCTAGTCGTTGATTTATCTACCGCTAAAAGGTCAGTCTTAGATGCAATTTTGAGTTTAACTGCCTGTTGCTTTTTATTATTTGATTGTATTGCAGAAATCATAGCACTCACTTTAATAATACTTGAAAAAATGGTCAAGCATCTGATCTTTTTTATAGGAATATTGTTTTTATTAAAGAGCAGTCTAGTAAAAATTTAGCGGCTAAGCAACTTGTCAGAAGAATAACTCCAGTCAGAAAATATCCCTTAAAACTATTGGCACAGAGCAAAGGTTTTTTTGCAGTGTCTGTTAAGTATTATATTTATATTAAGTTAAGGAATTGTCGGGTAAGTCTTAATCATCAGAGAATAACTTTCTGGTTTATATAGAATGGTTTTAATGGTGCAGCAGTTAAGCTTTCTAATCTTGATTTTCACAAGGGTAAGTATATTACTTCAAAGGAAAATTTCTGGAGTAAATGCCTTTTATACTCTATTGGCTAAGATTGGAGGCATTCATTGAACCTGCTAGCCAGGGAAGGTAATGGTCTAGGCTTTATCAATTAGCTTTAATGATAGGTGGCCGCTGCTTGCAGCTATGTACTAATCCAAGCGCTATTGTCATTGATAATTATCAGTATGAGATTGACACTACACAGAGGTTTGTTTTTTTTATCAGATATTTCGAATCCGGATGCCTGCACTATTATGAATATTAGGCGTTTACGCGGACAACATCATTTAGCCAGCAAAATATTTTGAGTATCTGGATCCTCGTGGTCTAAGCTATAACCAATCAGAAAACACAGTTATTGAAGTAGTTGCGGATTGATAGCATAGTTTGTTTGCAGACTACGCTTATAAAACGTTCTTATAGAAGAGACTATTATTGTAAATCTCTACACTGTTATAAGTGAGGGTGTCTGGACTTGATAGGGTTATAAAACGTCGGCAACCAATCAGTTATCCCCGCATAGTTTGAAGCAGATGCATTTTGAACATCAATTGCATTGCCCTGGGATGATTCGTCTGTTTAGCCGTCCAGGTTTATGCACTAGCTAAGCGAAGCTACCGTTGTTAGGAAGGGGGAAAATTAAAGACATTGAATCAAAATAAGGGGTGAATATATTTCAGTGATGCATGCTCATATTAAGTTTCTCAGCATTAGTGTGGTAATTATGCTAATAATATGCGCCTCTTTGGGAATTCCTAACAGCAATATTACTAGCACGACTATTTTACACTGAGTTAAAGGTTTAGCATGAAAGCATTTGTCGAGATTCATTTAAAGTTAATAGCCACTATATGGATCATCCTGGTTTGCGTATTGGGGATGTTGCTATTAATGAATTACATGAAGTTCTCCAGTTTAATGTCATCTGTAGTCGCATCACAATTACAAGTTATCTCCTCATCTGTTGAACGTTCGATCATCAAGGCAGAACAGCTGGGTCTGCCGTTAAAAGAAATGCAAAACCTTCCCGTTATATTAGCGCGCGAGCGAAAGCGTGAGAGTCAGATAAATGCCATCTATGTGATTAATAGCACCGGTGAGACGCTGTTCCAAAGTATCACCGGAAAAACCGCTACTTATACCTTGAGTCAGGAGATTTTACGCCGTGCACTAAAAGGCAGTGAGACTAACTGGACGGCAGAAGACCCGGATATTTTATACAGCGGATTACAGTTATTGGATGCAACCGGGCAAATGATGGGTAATATCATCATTTTGTATGATAAAAATGGTTACCAGCAAACATTAAATCAAGTGTTATTGAATCTGACGACCATGACTCTTTTAATCTTTTGCGTTTTTGCGCTGTTTATCTTTTTGGCCGTCAGGCTTGGCTTTAGCGATATCAACAACGTGCTGAAAGTCATCAACAGGCAGTTACAGCCAGTGCAAAACTTTGAAGAAACCAAAACATTAAAACCCGGGAGCATGGCCTTTAATTTCGCCCGGCAGATTGAACAGAGTAAAAAAATGAAAGAACACGTCGCCCGAGAATTAGCCGAGTGTGAGATATTGGACCACCACTGCGAGCACAGCGCTAGCCCGAAAGCTCTAAAGACGAGGGCTGTTAAGTGAGCCGCAGTGGTACCGGACTGACCAATATTATCAATCGTCGTCTTTTTATTATCACCTTAATCTGCACTCTGAGTGCATCTATGCTCTGTGCCCTCTATACCTTGACAGAATTCAATACAGTCCTAAAACCTAAGCTGTTGCATAAAATTGAGACTGTAGTAGAAACCGTACAACTCGACCTTGAATTTGCGATATCCGTGGGTATACCTCTGGATAAAATTAAAGGAATGAATGCATACCTGCAGGAGACGGCAGCCAAATACCCCGAACTAGCCTATCTGGCGGTGACCGATAATCAAGGCCTGGTACTTTATAGAAATACTAGTGGCGGCATTTTCCCGCAGCTGGAGGATACTGAGCTAAAAGCTCTTTCGAGTAATTCAGTCACAAACCATAATCCTCTTTTGCAACGCCTCAGAGATAGCGCCGTGGAGTTGTTACAGTTGATACCTGGTTTCTCTTCTAAGGACAATCAAACTGAGCATTATTATCTGCCCCTTAAGCAAAATGGAGAGCAATTTGGCAAGGTTCAACTCGGGCTTGATAATGGTTTTATCCGCTCTCAACTAAGTGATGTATTCTTTGATATTGCTATTGTACTGATTGCTGTACTGTTAGTGTCCTTCGAAATAGTTATGGTGTTAGTGATGTTTTATGTCACAGCCCCGCTGCGTAGGGCGGAGAAGTTATTGCAACGCCAATCCGTCGGTGACTTTGCCGTCAACGGTGAGCTCACCGGTAAAGGTTCTATCGACAATTACAACCGCCAGCTCAACAAAGATTCGAAAGCGCTGCAGCATGTCTATTTCAGCGCACTTTCACAGACGACAGACAGCCCTCTGAGTATTAAATTGAAGAGTCTGGGTGAAAAGTTCAACTTGGTAAAAGTTTTGAGAGACAAACATACAAATATTTTGGATGCGCGTATTCCGCTATTTGTATTTGCCTTCGCTGAGGAGCTACAGAAGTCTTTCATGCCACTGTTTGTCGCCGAGTACTACGAGCCCAGTTCCTGGCTTACTAAAGACATTATGTTGGCCCTGCCAATATCAATATTCATGTTTATGATCGCCATCATCACCCCTTTTGCCGGAACATGGGTCGACCGCTGGGGCAATAAAAAGCTGTTTCTTATCGGCCTGATTCCCGCTTTGTTAGGCTATTTAGGCTGTGCTTACGCCGACAGCAGTTACCAGATCATTTTTTGGCGCGGTACTACTGCTATAGGTTACGCTATCATCACCATCAGCTGTCAGAGTTATATAGCGGCCGCTGTACCTGCCAAAAACCGCGCAAAGGGTATGGCCGTATTTGTCGGTGTGTTGATGACAGCCACCATGAGTGGTACCGCACTGGGTGGTATTATTGCCGATCGGATGGGCTATCAATCTGTGTTTTTGCTCAGCGCAGCACTGACGCTAGTGGCCGGGATTTTAGCCTGGATGATGTTGACTGCCGACCGGCCTCAGCCGAAAAAAATCAAAGGCACTGTTCGCGGCGGTGGACTAGCTGCGCTTGCGAGTAACCGCCAGTTTGTCAGCCTGATAATTTTTTGCGCCATACCGGCCAAAATTATCCTCACTGGCTTCCTCTATTACTTAGTACCTCTCTATCTGGTGTCACTGGATGCCAGCCAATCCGAGATAGGCCGAATCATGATGGTCTATGCACTGGTGATTATTCCCTTTAGCCCGCTGGCGTCAAATTTTGCTGATCGCAGTGGGAAAATGCTCGAGCTGGTAATACTTGGAACTATTATCTCAGGCACAATTTTGATAACTTTGTACGATACAGAATCAATAGCTAGCATGCTGATCGCCATCGCTTTAATGGGGGGCGCGCACTCTATACTGAAAGCACCACTGATTGCTGCAGCTCTGACCGCCGCAGAACAAACCCCCAATGTTGGCCGCACGACTGTACTGGGCGTACTACGCACCAGTGAGCGAATCGGCAGCGTGTTGGGTCCTCTTTTTGTCGGCGCACTACTACTCAACTACAGTTATAGTCAGACGATGGCTATCATCGGGATGTGTGTTGTTGCCAGTGGTTTTATCATGGCTTATTATTTATTTCGCGCCCAGCGAAGCGGAGTAACTAACCAATGAGAATAATTATTAGCGTGCTGTCGTTGTTGCTTTTCGCCACCAGTGTGAGCGCAAAAACCTTCACTGCCGACAATCCTGCAAAAATTTACATATCGCTGTGGCGTGGCTGTGAAGAGGCCTGTCAAGGTTTTAAGCAATCTTTGTTAGATCAAAATCTGCCGGTTGAATTCATCATCCGAGATGCTTCAAGAGACAAGCTAAAACTCCCGGCAATGCTAGCCGAGGCAATAGAGCTGCGTCCTGATTTAGTGGTGACTTGGGGTACTTCCGTCTCTAAACACATCATAGGTCAGATGTCGGGCAGCAACACTGTCAGTAACCTAGGGGATATTCCTGCATTGTTTATGATAGTTGCAGACCCAATAGGTGCCGGCATCGCCAAGTCCTACCAGCAAAGTGGTCGCCAGCAAGTAACAGGGGTACGCAACCGGGTCCCGGAGAAAGTGCAAATACGGACCATTCAGGATTATCTGGGACCGGGAAAAAAACGCATAGCTGTTATCTACAGTACCTCCGAGTTAAATTCCGTACTCAATACTGAGAAGCTGCAGAAGTTGTCGGAAAGTTTAGACTTCGAGCTGATCAAGCGCCAGTATCGGCTGGATGACAATGGAAAACCGTTACCCGACCAACTCCCCAGCATTATGAGAGAGCTCTCTCAGCTCGATATCGATATCATCTATGTAGGTTCCAGTTCATACAATCTGCAAAATCGGCTAGAGTTCACTGAACAGGCTGGCAGATACGGTATTCCCGTCGCCAGCGGCTACGGCAACATGGTCACTAAGGCAGGCGGATTACTGGCGGTAGCCAATCGCTATTACAACGTAGGGAAATTGGCCGCCAATCAAGCGCGAAAAATTTTGTTCGAACAACAAACTCCAGGTGAACTCGAAATCCCCTCTCTGAGTCGTTACTCGGTTTTTATTAACATGGATATTGCCCGTAAACTTGAGATATACCCGCCAATCCAACTGCTGAGGTTAGCTGAACTTATCAACCCTTAGCCCTAGTCCTAAATAGCAGGGAAAGCCAGATCAGTCAGGCAACTTGGTAAGCTCATAGAACAGTGGGCGATTCAAGGCGTGTAGGGTAAGAGTGGGCTATGGCAAGATGCTGTCTTCGGCCTGCAGTTGCGTAAAAGGGCCTTGTTTGACGCGATAGTTTAGATGTATGGAGCCTTCTCCAGCAGTATTTTGCTTTTAAATTATTCCTTGTGCCGCGCTCCAGTTACATTTTTTATCTTTAGGAGGGCCATAGAAAAGGGCGGGTATTCCCCGCGAGCGGTTGCTTTTTTGCTCAGTACTATAGGTTTGTTCTGATAAGGGCATAATTGGCTGTCGGTCTTTTTGTACTGAGTGCCGAGAATAATATTAACTAACTGTTTTTAATGCCTAATGGCCGATATCAGAAATTTCAGCTGTCCCTTCCCGGAGGCTGTCTGCAGGTTGCCGAATACATCACAACCTAGACTTTAGGGTAAATGCGCTAATGCGTAGTCATTGTTGATTAAAATAAATCACTGAGTTTCCAGCGCTTGTACACTTTGTAAAAACTCAACCAAGAGTTGATCCCGGCGCTGACGCATCTCATCCGAAGAGGTCTTCTGATTGATTTTCGCCATGCTTTGAATCAATAACTGGATAGTTTCAGAATCTAAGTTGGGCGCGCCTAAATCATCCATCCAACTTTGAAAGGGTGCTGCTAAATGTTGACAAAAGCCAGCAATACCCGCCTCTCCGCCGCCTAGATGAAAAAGTGTATTAGGTCCCAAGGTGGCCCAGCGTAGTCCTGGGCCATAGGCAACGGCTTTGTCGATATCCTCTAGGCTGGCCACTCCCTCTTTGAGCAAGTGAATGCTCTCGCGCCACAGAGCTGCCTGTAAGCGGTTCGCAATATGTCCTGGAATTTCACGTTGCAATCTTATGGTTTGCTTGCCGATGCTTTGATAGAAAAGCTCGGCGCTCTTTAGCAATGTTTGTGAAGTATTAGCATTACCCATGAGCTCTACCAGCGGAATCAAGTGCGGTGGGTTAAAGGGGTGGGCCAGTATCAATGGCGTTGGATTGTTAAAGCCCAACTGTAGCTGACTCAATTGCAGTCCCGACGTTGAGGTGGCTACTACTGTTCCCTCAGTCAAATGCGGCTCAATTGCTTGATACAACTGATGCTTTAATTCTAAGCGCTCAGGAATGCTTTCCTGAATGAACAGGGCGTCTCGGACAGCGGATTCGGGATTACAGTCAAATTTTAATCTTGCAGAACTACCTGCATGCTCCCAGCCTAAGGCTGTTAAACTAGCTTTAGCGCTGTCGATAAAACTCATCATTTTCGATTCGATATCGGCTGCTGGATCGCACACTGTTACTTGCCTGCCGCTGGCCAAAAACAGCGCCGCCCAACTCATGCCAATGGTGCCTGCACCCAATATTGTAATTCGATCATTGATCATCATCTTAGTGACTCCTACCGTCCAAAAAATACGACAGTTAGTTATACGTAGCAGACTGTTTATTAGCAAGTGGTTGATCTATAGAAGTGAAAACTGTATATACTGCTGTATGCCAATACTGCAGCAACAGTGCAGCTTTCAATCCATCTATGAGTAACCGTTATGAGTGTAAAAATGATCAAGTCTAAGGCGGCTGTCGCCTGGGGCCCGGGCCAACCTTTAAGCATTGAAGAAATAGATGTTATGCCACCGCAAAAAGGCGAAGTTCGGGTGAAAATTATCGCATCAGGTGTCTGTCACACTGATGCTTTCACTTTATCCGGTGATGATCCTGAAGGGATTTTTCCCGCAGTATTAGGTCATGAAGGTGGTGGCGTAGTAGAGGCGATAGGCGAAGGTGTTACTAGTGTTGCCATCGGTGATCATGTGATACCACTTTACACCCCTGAATGTGGCGAGTGTAAATTTTGCCTGTCAGGCAAAACCAACTTGTGTCAGAAGATTCGCGAAACTCAAGGTAAAGGTTTAATGCCCGATGGCACTACTCGTTTCTCTTTAGATGGAAAGCCTATCTTTCATTACATGGGCTGCTCTACTTTCTCTGAATATACGGTTCTACCGGAGATTTCTCTGGCAAAGATCAATAAACAAGCGCCATTAGAAGAAGTCTGTCTGCTCGGCTGTGGTGTTACTACAGGCATGGGTGCAGTCGTAAATACTGCTAAAGTACAGCCCGGTGATACTGTGGCTATCTTTGGCTTAGGCGGTATTGGCTTGTCAGCAGTAATAGGTGCGCAGATGGCTAAAGCGGGTCGTATTATTGCTATCGATATCAATGAGTCTAAGTTTGAACTGGCGAAACAGCTGGGGGCAACTGACTGTATTAACCCCAAAGACTATGACAAGCCGATTCAAGAAGTTATTGTCGAGTTAACCGATGGCGGTGTTGATTTCTCTTTTGAGTGTATCGGTAACGTAAATACTATGCGCTCAGCACTGGAGTGCTGCCACAAGGGCTGGGGCGAGTCGGTAATTATCGGCGTGGCGGGCGCTGGCCAGGAAATATCCACTCGTCCGTTCCAGTTAGTTACCGGCCGGGTATGGCGTGGCACTGCCTTTGGCGGTGTTAAAGGTCGCAGTGAGTTACCAGAATACGTTGAGCGCTATTTGCAGGGCGAATTCAAGCTAGATCACTTCATTACTCATACTATGGGTTTGGAGGGCATTAACGATGCGTTTGATCTGATGCATGAAGGCAAAAGTATTCGCAGCGTGATTCACTTCGATAAGTAATTATTGCGCAAGACGGCTGGCTAGAAGTTGTTTTAGTTAGCCGTTTTTTATAAATAGTTAATGATATAAAAGTTAGCAAGATTTATTCTGCCTCACGCCTCACGCCTCACGCCTCACGCCTCACGCCTCACGCCTCACTATTCGGAATTAAATTTTTATCTGCGGACAGCGATCCAGCTTAGTTTCCATGATGATGTGTGAGACAGTAGATTTGACACCAGGTAGCTGATTAATCGCGGTAAGATATGCGTGAAACTCTTCCAGAGTTGGTGCAGACACATACAGTGACCAGTCCCATTCGCCGCTCAAGGTGTGCACTCGTTGCACCCAGTGCATTTTTTCCAGCTCACTATAGGTTTCTTTATAGGACTTATTTTCAGCCAGTACCATCACTATCGCATCGATGCTGCGAGGCAATTTGTGGTGATCAATATTGACGCTATAGCCCTGGATGACCCCGGCGGTTTCCAGTCGCTGAATACGCTCTTGAACAGTGGCTCTGGAGACACCAATTTTTCGTGCCAACGACGCGTTGGATTCCCGGGCATTGTGTTGTAGTAACTCCAGTAACTGCCGGTCTTTTTCCGTGAGTTTTATCTTAGTGTTGGGAGCGCTGCTTATCTTTGTCATTTTAAATGTTTGCTGTTTTACTTGGCGACTTAAGGTTTAGGTTCAAGGGCTAGGGTGCTGTTCCGGATCCTATCGAGCTCAACATAATACATAGGTCACAGTACAAACAGAAGGGGAATCAAAGGCGGTTGGATAAATAAATTATCAATGCTAAATGCCCCGCTGAACTGCCTGAAATGCTAGGGTTAGTGACTGCCAGTAACATGGCTGAGTTTTGTGCCTGTGCCGCTGTCTTCAATAGCCAGTTCCAAGTCTTGTAAAATACCGCAGTGTTCACTGGAGGTTGGGCTCAGGCACTGTTGTCGCAGTTTTAACAGTTGTGCTTCAAGGTTTTGCAGCTCTTTAATACGCACAGTGACATGCAGCAAATGATCGTCGATCAGCTGGTTGATCGAGTCGCATTTTTGCTCCGGTTGATTGCGTGCCTGCAACAGCACTAGTATTTCTTCATGGCTCATTGCCAGAGCCCGGCAGTGGCGAACAAAGGTCAGGCACTCCAGGTGGTTTTTATTATAGCGTCGATAATTGTTGATATTGTCTCTGTTGCTGGCAGGCAGTAAGCCAACTTTTTCGTAATAGCGGATAGTTTCCACTGTGCATTTTGCTATTTTTGCCAATTCACCAATTTTCATCATACACCTCTTGACCCTGAAGCCGCTTCAGGGTGTTTAATACATAGCATACAAAACCTATGGGAAAACTACTATGAGTTTAGATGCAAAAGGGCGGGCAGCTTCTGAGCAACAGCAGTCGGATGGCGTCAGCAGTTGCTGTTCAGTGGCTGATGTTGTGACGCCAACCAAGTTGACGTTTGATGGCAAGGCTTGCGGTATCAGAACCGATATTCGTATCCAACAAATGGATTGTCCCACGGAAGAGCGAATGATCAGCAAAAAGTTGGCAACTGTTTCAGGGGTTATTTCACTGGAGTTTGATTTACTGGCGCGGGTGCTGACTGTGCAGCATAGTGATGCTGCTCTGGAGAGTATTTTACTGGCGATAAAATCGCTCGGGTTTGAGCCACAAGTGGATTTTAAGGATGAGGCTATCAGTCAGGGCGAAAAAAGCGCTTCTTACCTACCATTAACAGCGGCATTAGCGTTGGCGCTGGGAAGTGAAGCAATAGCCTGGTTTTCTGACTTGACGATTGCATCGCTGGCTATGGCAGTGGCTGCAATGGGCGTTTGTGGGTTGCATACTTACAGAAAAGGTTGGCAGGCCTTGATCAGTTACAACTTAAATATCAATGCATTGATGAGTATCGCAGTAACCGGTGCGTTTTTGCTCGGGCAATGGTCTGAAGGGGCGATGGTGATGGTGCTCTTTACCTTGGCGGAAAGGTTGGAGCAAAATTCTTTACAGCGCGCCGGGCAGGCGATTAAGGGCTTGCTACAACTCAAGCCTGAGTTAACGACAGTCCGGCAGCTAGATGGAAGTTGGCTGGAGATGGCAACAGACGCCGTGATTAAGGGCGCCCTAGTAAGAGTCAGGCCGGGCGAGCGGATTAGTTTAGACGGGGTAGTCACTAGTGGCCACTCGAGCGTCGATCAATCTCCTATTACCGGTGAGAGCATGCCGGTAGATAAGTCAGAGGGGGAGGCGCTGTTTGCCGGAACTATCAACACTAACGGTGTGTTGGAGTATCAGGTCAGCGCAGTGACTGCGGATACTACCCTGGCGGCAATTATCAAAGTTGTCGCTGCAGCCCAGCGCAATAAAGCACCTATTCAGCGTTTCATAGATAAATTCGCGGCAGTCTATACACCATTAGTGCTAGTGCTGGCGGTGCTAGTGGCGCTATTGCCGCCACTGCTGGTAGATGGGAATTGGCAGGGCTGGATTTATAAAGCTTTAGTGTTATTGGTGATCGCATGCCCTTGCGCGCTGGTGATTTCTACCCCTGTGACAATTGTCAGTGGTTTAACCGCCGCTGCCAGGCGCGGCATCTTGATAAAAGGTGGGGTACATTTAGAGCGCGGGCGGCATATTAAATGGCTGGCACTCGACAAAACCGGCACTATTACCCAGGGGAAACCGGTGCTTACTGACTCTTTAGCGCTAACCAGCGATGCTGGAGACTACCAACAGTTAGCCTTAAGTTTAGCTGCTTTATCCAATCACCCAGTGGCCAACGCAATAGCAACCTCAATGCGCGAGCTAGGACAGCAGGAACTGGCGGTTAGCGGCTTTGAAGCGGTATTGGGCAGTGGGATTTCAGGCAAGGTCAACGCACGTCAATACTATCTTGCCAATCAGCGTTGGGCTAGCAAACTGCACAGTATTGCCCCTGAGCAGCAGCAGTTGCTAGATGAATATGAAGCATCGGGAAAGACGGTCAACTTTTTATTGGATGATAAACAGTTGCTGGCGATCTTTGCGGTGGCAGATAAAGTAAAGCAGCACAGTGCTCAAGCGGTTGAACAGCTGCATCACTTAAATATAAAGACCATCATGCTCTCCGGCGATAATCTGAAAACGGCCAATGTAATCGCGGCGCAAGTGGCGATTGATCATGTAGCTGCTGAGCAGTTACCAGAGGACAAGTTGCAACAGATAGAAAAGTTGCAAAAGAACGCGGTAGTAGCCATGGTTGGTGATGGTATCAACGATGCACCTGCTCTGGCGAGAGCGGATGTAGGGTTTGCTATGGGGGCGCTGGGTTCTGATACGGCGATAGAGACTGCAGATGTTGCACTGATGGATGATGATTTAAGAAAGATCCCCGAGTTTATTGTTCTGTCTAAGCGAGTACATAGCATTTTAGTGCAAAATATCAGTTTTGCGATAGCGATCAAATTAGTGTTTTTGGTCATTACTTTAATAGGCATGGGAGATATGTGGATGGCGGTATTTGCGGATGTAGGGGCCAGTTTGTTAGTAGTGGCAAATGGCTTGAGGTTACTGAAAATGAATCGCGTGCTGTCCTAATAAGTCACGCTGCGGCGCTGCTGTTTATATGATCGATTTACTCTTGTATCTACAGATCATAGGTATTATAATGTCGCGCTCTTTTTAAGAGAATACTTTTAACCTCCTTGCTTTTAAATCTTGTTATTTAAAGGCTTTATAACCCGTAGGGAGCTACAATGCGTCATTACGAAATCGTTTTTATGGTTCATCCGAACCAAAGCGAGCAAGTATCAGGTATGGTTGAGCGTTACACTAACGTTATTACAACTGCACAAGGTGCTGTTCACCGCATGGAAGACTGGGGCCGTCGTCAATTGGCATACCCAATCAACAATGCACACAAAGCACATTACATCTTAATGAACATCGAATGCGGCCAGGAAACTCTGGACGAGCTAGGTAATATGTTCCGTTACAATGATGCGGTTTTACGCAACATGGTAATACGTCGCAAAGAAGCGATCACAGATGTATCTCCAATCAAAGCCGCTGAAGCACGTGAAGAACGTCGCCCACGCCGTGAAGATACTCGCCCTAAGCCAGAAGCTAAGACTGAAGAAGTTGCAGCACCTGCCGCTACTGAAGCTGAAGCTACACCAGCTGAGTAATTGAACCAAGTTCACTAGGAGATATAAGATGGCTCGTTTTTTTCGTCGTCGTAAGTTTTGCCGTTTCACCGCTGAAGGTGTAACTGAGATTGATTACAAAGATCTGGATACGTTGAAAGGATACGTAACAGAGACTGGTAAGATTGTACCAAGTCGTATCACAGGCACTAAAGCTCGTTACCAGCGTCAGTTGGCTACAGCTATCAAGCGTGCACGTTTTATCGCGCTTCTGCCTTATACTGACAATCACCAGTAATTAGGACTACGTTTATGCACGCCCTTGCACAGTTCATTTTAAAGGGTCGTACACAGGCGATAGTTGTGGCGGCTGTAGCCGCCTTGCTACCACTGTTGTTCTGGTTAAGCGCAGCAGCAGTGTGCTTAGTGACTCTTCGTAAGGGAGCCACTGAGGGAGGCATCATATTGCTCGGGGCATTAGCACCGGCAATTATGTGGTCTCGCCAGGGAGATCTGACACCCATTATTGTTATACTGGGCAGTTTTATTCTGGCAACAGTTCTGAGAAGTAGCGTGTCTTGGCAGCGCACTATACAAGCCTCGCTGTTACTAGCTGTTATTGCAGGTCTAGTGCAACAGCAGCTGAATGGGGATGTATTAGAGCAAGTTGTTATAGCAGCGCAAAAAATGATGTCGCAAGCATCACCTGAGATAGGCGCAAGCATGTCCGGGGATTCGCAATGGTTGCTACAGGCAACGTTAGGGGCCTTCGATGCCCTGCATTTTGCGATGATGTTATCGAGTTTGTTTTTGGCGCGTTGGTGGCAATCGAAATTGTACAACCCAGGTGGTTTACAACAAGAATTCCATCAACTGAGGCTTTCTCCCCTGTTTGCGTTATCGCTATTAGCGATAACAGTGTTCACCACTAGTGGTGACGGGGAATTTATTAGATGGGTACCACTGCTGGTGTCTCCACTAATAATAGCAGGATTGGCACTGGCCCATGGCAGTGTAGCAAAACGAAGTTTAGGTAGGCCCTGGATTATTGCGCTATATATAGCAGTGATTTTCCTCCAGTCCTATGTGATTACGATGTTGGTGATCTTGGCGGCGATAGATACCTTGGTAGATATCCGCAACAAGATCCCGGCCAGTCAATAAGTACTGTGATTGTATAGATCGCAGAACAAAAGAGGTTTACGAGATGGAAGTTATTCTACTCGAGAAAATTGGTAAACTTGGCGCTCTAGGCGACAAAGTTGCTGTAAAATCAGGTTTTGGTCGTAACTATTTAATTCCTCAAGGCAAAGCAGTGTCTGCTACTACAGCAAACGTTGCCAAGTTTGAAGAGCGTCGTGCAGAGCTAGAAAAAGCTGCTGGCGTTAAATTAGATGCTGCTCAAGTACGTGCTACTGCACTGGAAGATTACACTTTAGACATCAGCTCAAAAGCCGGTGAAGAAGGTAAGCTGTTCGGTTCTATCGGTACTCGTGATATAGCTGACGCATTAACTGCTGCTGGTCAAGCAATTGACAAGAGCGAAGTACGTCTACCTGAAGGTGCATTGCGCCACACAGGTGAATTTGCTATCACTTTGCACTTGCACAGTGAAATCAATACCGTGATCACTGTTAATGTTATTGGCGAAGAAGCATAATTCTTCGGCGCTAACCTAGCAGTAATCAAAGTGACATTGGCCAGCCCATGTCGCTTAATGAGAAGAGTCTCGCCGTCTATGTCAGTGTTCTGAATAGTCGGGGAGATTTCTTCCCATGTTTCTAAACTTTGCAGATCGCTCTCGCGAAGCTCTGTTGTATGCCTTTCTTGTGTTCTAGCGTGCAGTATTACTGTTTAAATCTTCTGCTCTGCCATCTTTTAAGTATTCCCAGTAGTGTATTGTCCAACAGCACATAATGCTGTGCAATTTAAGCGCTAAAGTTTTATCCACGAGCTCCATACCGGGCACCCAATCTCTTTGTTTCGTCTATTTAAAATGCTGTACTGACAAATCATTTAAGCTCTGCATGATGCACCGAATATCTTGTTCACAGAAGGGTTTATCAGCGGCATTTTACTGCTTAAAATATCATTCAATATGTTACAGTGGTGCTCGAATTTGATCGAAATTTTATACCACTAGCGGATGTTTAAATGGATTACCCTGAGTTCTCTGACAATTCCCAGTTTGACGCTGAAGTTGAACTAATCAAAAAACCACCCCAGTCAGTAGAGGCCGAACAGTCGGTACTGGGCGGGTTGATGTTAGATAATAATACCTGGGATGTGGTCAGTGAAATTGTCACTGAAGAGCTGTTCTATCGCCATGATCATCGGCTTATTTTCCGCATGATGAATAAACTGGTCAACAATCAGCTGCCAGTAGATGTTGTGACATTGTCAGAGGAGCTGGATCGCACCGGTGATTTGGAGGCGGCTGGTGGCTTAGATTATCTCATCGAACTGGCGCGTAATACTCCGAGCACCTCGAATCTGCGGGCTTATTCAGTGATTGTCCGCGATCGTGCGCTATTGCGACAGATGATTTCAGTTTCACAGGAAATTGCCGACAGCGCTTTCGCACCTGATGGACGTGATGCTCAGGAAGTACTAAACGAAGCGGAGCAGCGTATCTTTGAGATAGCGGAAAGTCGGCCCAG
>MAAC01005979.1_pt1 | contig 44537 bp, 33 predicted proteins | sample 1115981 | NCBI WGS metagenome assembly MAAC01 (sample SAMN04961126, study PRJNA320927) | seawater metagenome | isolation source: sample BD02T64 sea water enriched with oil for 64 days | place: USA:Gulf of Mexico | collected 2013-07-27 | reverse complement strand
GTTTTCTATAACCGCCAACGACTTCACTCTACGAATGACTATTGGTCACCCGTAGATTACGAAGAAATGCAGAAAGCAGTGTAATTTGGTGTCCGGCAAAGTGTTGACAGATCACTACCTTCTGGGTGTGAATATTAATGGGTTAGTCCCATTATAGTGATCAAGGCTATTGAAGTTTGGTAATTAAGTGACTATGTTCAGACGATTAAGTATGCGTATCAAAAATAACAAGCACCCAACAAAGGTGAATAAGAAGGATGAAAAATCCCGATGATTTCAGCATTTTACTTATTGAAGATGATGATATTTTACGCAGCGCACTTGCTCGCCAACTCAATGACTGGACAGCTGAGGTTACCCAAGCTGCTACGGTGGCAATGGGTCTTGAATTGCTCAAAAACAAGCCTAATCTGGTGGTGATGGACGTTGTTCTCCCGGATGGCAGTGGTGTGGATATAGCGGAGGCGATGGCATCTATGCAACCGTCCCCGATGGTTATCGCAATTAGTGGACAAGCAAGCGCAAAGGAGGCATTCAGATTAAAAGAGCTTGGTGTATTGGGGTATTTGCCAAAACCACTATCTTTGACGGATTTTACGCAAACAATATCTTCTATTATTGATTCACCACCGTTATTCGAGCCCTATCTTAAAGCCCAGGTTGGCAAAATATCGTTTCAAAAAGTCCAGCAAGCGGTACGTAAAACTATGTTGGAACAAGCATTTTATGTTGCTAAAGGGAACAAGACTCATACCGCTAAGCTATTGAACGTATCTCGCCAAGCGGTTCAGCAGATGATTGTAGATTTTGAAATGGAGTAGTCGGTAATGTTACCGACGGAGCTTAGCAGACCTAGGAGTCCTTTAATAATGGAACAATGTGTTATTGATATACCGTTACAAAGTGCCTTAAGACATTCCCCTGGGCAATATCAGGCATTATGTGTCTATAAAAGGAAGTTCGCTAATCAAGCTGATGGTGTCTTTACGACCGCAGTGGCTAGATTAATGAAAACGTTTGAAACACCCCAAAATACACCGGACAACCTGCATGTATTGACAGCGATAAACGCGAAATATATCGGTAGCGAAGGTCTACCCGGTGAAGTGTCCGACCCAGAAGATATCAATTGCATTGGGAACGCTGCAGGTCAACTACTTGATGATAGACAAGATGTCATTATTCAAATAGCCGCCGATAACCCTACTGATAGAGCCTATGCACTTCGTGTTTGCCACGCTGTGCTGAACTTGATTTGTACGTTAGACGTTGAGCTTCTGGGGGAAACACAGCTTGGAGGGGCAGAACCATTCGGCTTTTATCATGGGAGTAACTCAGGTATGGATATGGATTCAATGAGCGAAGCCGCAAAAATCACGAGTGCTGGCCTTCAAGGATGTAGTTGGTTGTTCTTTCAGCAGTACAACCAAGATATTGACAAATTCTTCGCCCTTACTCATGAGCAGCAATTTAATAAGATCGGAGCTTCATTTGCGGAGATTGAGAAGAATGACGCCTCTTTTGAAGCGAAACTGGATGCACACAAAAATGTTATGAGAGAGAGCGGGCCTCCCCAGATGATACGGCGTGGATTTGCCTATCGTAAAGATGGCAATGAAGGGGTGTGTTTTTTAGCTGTCGCAAAATCAACGGATAGTTTTACCGCGTCTTTAACGAAAATGATTGCTGGAGGTGATCAATTGTTTTCTTATATTGACGCTGTTGCTGGCGGCATATATTTCGTTCCGTCCAGTGCCGAATTTTTAGATCCAGAAGCTCTGTCGTTAGACCTTCAAACTGAGGCTCCTGCAGCCTATTCGTTATTGCGGCACAGGACTGTTAACAACCGTGCAGCTCAACCCTATCCGATGGCGACTTATCCGGTAGGAAGGTCTTTTCTGAAATATATTAAGGAAATAAGATCGCTACGTGCTTTTCCTGGAGAGAATGGCAGCCAAATGATAGACGCGAATGTATATTTGTTGTTGGATAGCGTTCATAAATATTTGGCCAGAGAGAATTTGTCTGATAATAGCGTACCACCTGAGGGGGCTTTTGATGAGTCTTCGTATTTGACGCTCAAAGCGTATTTAGATGAGGCAATTGATCAGGCAAATGAGTTTAATTCTAGGTCCGGAAAATACAAAACACTAAGCTGATGAATAAAAAAATACTGACAGCTTGGGTAGGAATTCTAGATCCCGCGAAACTAGTGGCGTTAGTCGATAGGAGAGGGTGGTCTATTGCCTTATTCAGCTGCCTCTTCGGTATGTGTGTAGCTAGCCAATTACCAATAGCGAAAGAGTTTTTTCAACTTACGTTTGTTGGTGCTCTACTATGCATGTTTCCGGTTGCGGTATTCGCGGTAGCGATAAGCTCTGCCTCTTTTCGAAAACGGCTTACACCGGTACAGATGGCATTTATGTTGCTGATGACTTCTGCGACCTTTCAGTTTTACTTATGGTCGCTTGTGTGTTTTTCGGTGTTCCCTGGTGCAGCGATGATGGCAGCATTTCCCATATTACTAGCGTCATATCATGGTCAGTTTTTCCAGATTTCAAGAAAATATCCATTCGGAGCTATTGCAATATTGTTAGGCGTTATGGCTGCACTGCTGATTGCGCCGTCACAACATCACGTTGTGATTATCTTGCTAGGAGGAATAATGGGCTTAGCTTCAGCAATCATAATGGGTGACAATGAGAGGCGTAGTGTAGAGATAGTAAAGGAGAGGGATTCTCTCAAGGCAGCAGTCGATGCCCATATATTGTTTGAACAAGCAGAAGAGATTGCAGGTAATCTCGGTGTTATCTCTGAAATTCGTGGAACTAACCACGATGCAAATAACGCATTGTCGGGGATTTTGTTTAATCTTCAATATTTGGTCAGTAAAAGCCGACATGTTAACGGTGAGAAAGCCAATGTTGCTCTTATCAAAGAGTTGGCTGAAGATCTATCAATTTCCATAGAGCGGTTGCGTAGTTTGCTTGAAAAAGGAAGGGATATTGGGAAAGAGCATCAAGAGTCAGAGTGTGTTGATATATCGAGTGTTATTTCTGATGCGATAAAGCTGACGAATGATAAGTTTTCTCATGTACTGATTGAATGCAATGATGAATTGAAAAAAAGAGACTGTAGCACTATATTTTCAATTTTTGGTGGGGAGCAGGTGTTACGACGAATCATAACTAACCTCCTGTTCAATGCGTGTGAAGGTGATGGGGTTTCTTCCGCTGATTCGGTTCTTATTACTATACGAGCCAATGAGTATGCTGATGTAGAATTGTTAGTTGATGATAATGGTCCTGGATTCAGTGCTCAACAACTCGCGGATCAAAGGCTACATCTATTGTCAACGAAAGCGGGTGGTTCTGGTTTGGGTCTTCACACGACCAAGAGGTTGGTTCATGCCAATCGCGGGAGTATCACGTTAGCAAAAAGTAGTATGGGAGGTGCATCGGTATCTTTGGTGTTGCCTCATGTAGAATTATCTGTTGCTGAATCGACATGCGAGAGTGCATATGAGTTTTGATCAGTATCTTTGGCGCTGGCTGGATACTAGGCGTTTTTGCGATGAGGCTAAAGATGATATCGCTAAGGTATTAAGGACTTATGATTGTCATCTGGTATATCTTTTAACATCACTCATGGATGAGTTGGGGGTTCCTGCGAAGGAAAAGAGTACGCGACTGTTACCTATCATCTTACAGCAAGTTGTCATCCATTTAGCAGATGATATTGCAGATGGTGACTGCAATCTATATGAATCACCCTCGGTACAAGGCGTTACCACGTTGTGTTCATTGCAAAATTCCATTGCGATATGCGTTTTGGATTTAAGCATCAGTAACGATAATAAGATGTCATTTTTTTCTATGCTGCAGAAAGTTGGAGAGGGGCAGCATATAGAAATATCAACCCCTCGTTGGGACTTGCCGAAGGCAAAAGAAGCGGCCAAGTACCTCAACGGATATTTATATTCAGCCTATTTTCAGTTGGTGTTTGCAAATACTCCATTCGAACAAAATCCTCATCATTTAGGTATGAATTTTGGTGTTGCGAACCATATTGCGACCGACATAGATTCTCAGGATATACGGTATACACAGCTCACCGTTAGCGACCAGGCCGATCTTCGGCGATGGGCTTTGGATGGTATTGTTTCTCTTTCTCACAGTAATATTTCAACGCTGCAAAAGTACGGCCAAGGGTTGATCCGTTCGCTTCTGTAAAATAGGCAGCAGGTATACAGACGCAAGTAAACTTGCGGTGATCCAGTGCTACATTGCATGTAGATTCGATGTTGCCCAAGGACAGCAGGAAGTCTTTGGGTTTCATGCATTTTGGAATGGCATCCGTTATCAGTCATACAAAATGTTTTTATATGTCTGTGTTAAAGGAAGCTGCAAATGGGAATATCGACATCGACTCTCTCTAAGAAAGAGTTAGAGTCCTTCAAAAAAAGGTCATCCAATTACTACTTGGAAGATCACACTCCCCAGGTTGAGAACCTAATCGTTACTCCAAAATCCGCTCTTACGCTTTCAGCGTCGGCAAAGGAGCAAAGTTATACATCGCCAATTTGGCTGGAAACTGAAGATCTCGATGTGCTTAAGCGTTGGATCGGCGTCAGTGATGAGACGGTTAAAGGAAGAAATTTGGTATCTTCTGAAGCCCAGAAAACCATGAGAAATTATCAAAAAACACTCAATATTTCTGACTTACAATTAAAGTCCGCCAGAAAAGCGAAGATAGTATCGAAAAGAGAGGAGAGCATTGCTTTACCTAATACCGCGATGATTGATATGGCCGCAGCCGCCAAAGAGAAAACTGGCATTAGAGATAGCGGAACATCCAGTGCAATTCGAGATTATGCCAAAGCTTATCTCTTTGGCGATTCACGCTTGATAAGGGAGATCAAACCACTACTGGAAGGGCATTTTGTACGTTTCAGGATTCCGGTGTGGTACTTCCTCACGATCACTGTCAGAAGTGGGGCTACTTTATATTTTGGTCCCGGCTCAAACATCGTGCTCGCTCATGAGCTAAATATAGAGTCCGGTGGAAGAGTACGATCCTTCGGTAACTTAACCGTTAGCGTCACGAATCTTAGACAAAGTTAACGCTATTTTCATGGATGCCCCCTTAACTCAGATTTTGGGGATCACAAATATTTAGAACGAGGCTTATCATGGCGCTTATAGAAGTTATTTCTGCAAATGGATCAGACGGTTGGGGTGGTACTTTAGGGACGCAAGGAGGAACGGGTGCAGAAGGGAGAGACGCAGTATGTAATTGGGATGGTGATGACGCGGGCACCACAGGAGGCGCTGGTAATGGCGGTACGTCTGGTGCGAACGGCGGTGATGCCAGTGACGCTCCACCTCCGCTTGATTTAACGATACGTGTGCAGGATCTTATTGGTGACATTACTGCCGCTAATCGTGGTGGTAGAGGCGGTGGCGGTGGTAATGGTGGCGCGGGTGGTACAGGAGGTAGTGGAGGAGACGGTGGTAATGGTAATGATTGTGAGCCGTCTGAGAACGGCGGTAAAGGAGGTGACGGTGGTGCGGGCGGAAACGGAGGCGTGGGTGGAGATGGTGCCAACGGTGGGGATATTTTTCTACTCTATTCTGGAGGGATTGTTGGAGGCGATTTTGCCGGGGAGTCTGAGCTAGGCGCTGGAGGCCCCGGTGGTGCAGCGGGTGCCGGTGGCTCCCCAGGCCAGGGAGGGCAACGCGGGGGCAACGGCGCTCGGAATGCGCAAGGCAATCCAGGAACGCCAGGATCACCTGGCGCACCGGGAGAAGCTGGGGCGCCAGGTGATGTCATCATACAACCTGACCCTAGCGCCTAACGAGAGAGAGGTACATAGAATGTTGTTAGATAACAACGATTCTCTGGCTTCTGCGTATTCTCCTGAGCAGCGATTGATTCAATCAGTTGTTCAGGGGAGCGATCCAACGATTGCATCCCCTATAGGGTTGGCAGAACGATTGTTGGGTTTGCCAATGGCACGCCTAGAGAGTACGACGCCTTATTCATCGCTAAACAACAATGGCAGTCCGTTGCAAGTTTGCATTTCGTATCGAGAAGCGGCTCAGCAAGTACGGCTTATCGTTGATCCAGATGCGGTAACCCCAATTTCGTCTATACGGTTAAGCAAAGCCAAGAAAGTGCTTGAGTCCCATCTACAACGATCTGAGGCGGATTCATTGTTTGCAGTGTGGCTACGGGATTCAGTTAATCACTGGATTCCCGATGATTGTCACGAAAGAACGTTAGCGTCAGGTTACTTTTGGCTGGGAACAGACTTGGAGCAACGTGGTACCGCTCTGTATTTATCCCCTCATTGGCAGAGTACAGAAACGCAATGGCGGCATTTAACACAATGGTTGAACTATTTTGGCATTGACCCCAAGGGTGTTGTTAAAAATCTGGGTCAGCACGCACGACTCGCTAGCATTGCGCTGGAAGGAAGATCCTCTACCGAGAGTAAACTTAAGGTGTATTGGCGATTGGGAAGCGAGTTCAACCTAGCAGATCAACCTCATCCTCTCTTTCAGGATAAGAAAATAAAGAGCTTTCTTCAGCATAGTATTGGCAGCAAAAGCCTATCTACGAATGGGTTGTTATTGAGTATGTGCTGGAATTTGTCGTCTTGTGAAATTGAAGAGGTGAAAATAGATATTTGTGGGCATTGTCTCAATCATAAGCCTTCTGAATGGCAGGCGCTATTAGGTCGCTTAAGCAAGTGTTTTGGGTTTAGCTCTCCCATCACTGCGCCATATTTTAGTGTGGGTGCTGATATTGCTTTTATTAGTTTGGCTCTAGATGTCAGCAGAAAGAGCAGATTCAATATCTATTGGAAACCAGGGGTAAGTGGAGAGGGCTATGCAGCAGATTAGCGACGTGATAGCAGGGGGATGCGACTACCTTATAAGTAAGCAGCATCTTGACGGTTATTGGTGTGATTTCGAACTTCCTACAGGAAAGTCCGATGCCTGGGTGACCGCATTTGTTGCGCTGTCTTTGACGCATGCGAATGTGAACGTTCAATCTAAAAAAATTACTGAAGCTATTCGCTGCGCAATTCAGTGGTTAGTGAGTCACAGGGATTATGCTAGTGGGTGGGGTTACAATAGGATAACCGGCGCTGATGCGGATACTACCGCTTACGTATTGACGCTGCTAAGAGAAAACGACTACCCAATGAATAGAAATGATGTGGCGTTTCTCGTGAGCTTACAGTGTCCTTGTGGCGGTTTTTCTACCTACGCAGAAAAGAGTGCTTGGGGGCAACCACACCCTGATGTTACGCCTGTGGCATTTGTGGCATTACAAGGTAGTAAGACAGATTCCTTAACTGAAGAAGTAATGGTTCATTATTTAGATGAAAACCAGTGGGCACCAGGTTTTTGGCCCTCTTATTGGTGGAAAAACTGCTTTTACAGTAGCTACCATAATCTAAAGCTATCAATTGATTTAGGTGCTATTGACAGACCGAAGTCCTTGGGTCTGCCTACTGGGGATGGTTTTGCGGTTGAGTCTGCGTTTGATTTAGCTTGGCTGACCGCCACAGCATCCCTCTACTCAGACAAAGCCTACGGTGTGGTTTTATCGGAAGAGCTTATTCTACTGCAGCAGCCGGAAGGCTATTGGGAAGGTGCGGGCAATCTAAGGGTAACTGACCCTGCTTGTATAAGCCCTTGGATCAATCCAGTAGGGAAGTACTACGTAGATTTTCAACATTCAATTACAACCGCGAGCGCCGTATGGGCCCTATCACTGCATTAAACGACGGTGTATCTGATAATTCGCCAGTACTTTTTTATCGTAGCTCATGCAAAAAATGTCGATTTCTTGCTCTCCTTTCTAGCATTCTCAGTCTTGGTATTGTCGTAACCAAACCCATCAATACAGAATGGGTCCAGGTAATATATGATCAATTTCCGGCGAGTCGCGGAAAATTGCTTCTTATCCATAAAACAAACCTGTATTTTGGGTTTGACGCGATACGACAGCTCCCTATTATGGTACTTAAGAACCTAGTTCAGAATCTAGTTAAGAGGTTGATATGTCAACGTGTCTAGTTGAGGTTGTCGATACAAATGGGCGAGTTATACGTATTGATGAGAAGCTAAAGGTGCATCAAGAGGGCTCATTGCACTCTGCATTTTCTATATTTGTCTTTAATGCAAAGTCTGAATTATTGATTCAGCGGCGCAATAAAGACAAATATCATTGTGGGGATAAATGGTCGAATACTTGTTGCAGTCACCCATTCCCAGGCGAAAGCGTGCTGGAAGCAGGCAAGCGGCGTTTATCAGAAGAAATGGGGCTTCAGTGTGATCTACGTGACGTGTTTAATACCATTTACCGGGTGAATTGTGATAATGGTTTGGTTGAACATGAATACAATACGGTATTGATTGGCCATTCAAATGATACTCCACAGATTAATCCGCAGGAGGTCGTTGAGTTTAAGTGGGTGGATGTTTTTCTATTGTGCCAAGATATCGTAAGCGCTCCAGAAGAATATACGCCATGGTTTCGAGTGCTATTGTTGGACGCAGCAGCTGCTTTTACGAGGGTACGAAATAGTAGACGTGTGAGCAGCGCTATCAATTAATGTAAGATATAGAGGTAGTAAGTTTCGTGGAAAAAGGCACCAATAAAGAAAATACTGAGGGGTTCACTACTCAGATTATTCATTCCGACAGAAGAAAACCCATTGAGCATGACTCGTTGCATCGTCCTATTCATACGTCAATTACCTATGAATACGCGGAGGCACGCGATATTGCCGATGTATTTCAGGGAAAGGCGAGCGGTTACACCTATGGTCGGCAGGTAAGCCCCACAACGAGTGCTCTAGAAGATAAGATTACACTAATGGAAAACGGGCTGTCCACAACCTGTTTTTCAACAGGAATGGCCGCCATTACTGCGGTTATGTTATCGCTGTTACGTCAGGGCGATCATTTTATTTCCAGTGCATACCTATTTGGAAATACGAATAGCTTTTTCAACACATTAACCAATTTTGGTATTGAAGTGAGCTTTGTTGACGCAACAGACGTACAACAAGTAAAGGCCGCCATTAGGCCGAATACGAAAGCAGTGTTCGTAGAGACGATCGCTAACCCTTGTACGCAGGTAGCAGATCTAGAGGGAATAGGGGCGTTATGCGAACAACAAAACCTTCTCTATATTGTTGATAATACGATCACATCACCTTTCCTGTTCCAGCCAAAGACCGTAAAAGCGGGATTGATAATTAACTCGTTGTCCAAGTGTATTTCTGGGCACGGAAACGTGTTGGGGGGAGCCGTGACAGAGACGGGCCTTTATGACTGGTCATCATTTGAAAACATATATGATGATTATAAGAAGGGGGATGTAGCCAATTGGGGGATGCTTCAAATCAAGAAAAAAGGTCTGCGAGACACAGGGGGAACGCTATCTCCGAAAGCTGCTCATGATATTGGGATTGGGGCAGAAACTTTGGCGTTACGGCAGGAACGTTCCGGTAGTAATGCCCTAGCGGTTGCTCGATATTGCAATGCGCATCCTCGAGTAAAGCGTGTACTGTATCCCGGTTTGGAAATTCATCCAGAGTTTGCGCGAGCAAAGTCGCTATTTAGGAACAGTAGCTTCTTATTGAGTGTTGAATTAGAAGATGGTATCGATTGTTTTGATTTTCTTAATGCGCTTAAAATTGTAGTAATTACCAGCAATTTAGGTGATAACCGAACCTTAGCGATCCCCGTAGCACAGACCATTTTTTATGAGATGGGTGTAGCGCGCCGGGAGTCTATGGGGATTTCCGATAATATGATACGTCTATCAATTGGAATAGAAGACGAGAGAGACTTGCTGAACGACATCGAGCAAGCGCTCACCAAATGCTAGTCGTCACGAGTGAGTACTTCTAGTAATTCAATCTCAAAGGTAAGGTCAGAATTAGGCGGGATATTTGAACCTTTTTGACGATCTCCATAAGCTAGGTGGGCTGGAACAAGTAATTTACGCTTTCCGCCCACTTTCATGCCCATTAAGCCCTGATCCCAGCCCTTTATTACCCGGCCCGTGCCAATGACACATTGAAACGTCTTGCCTCGTTCGTAAGATGACTCGAATTCCGAACCATCTTGCAAAAAACCACGGTATTGTGTGGTGATTAATGCGCCTTTAACGGCTTCCTTACCTTCACCTATAACTAGGTCGATTACTTCTAATTCGGTCATCTATTTGCTCTACATTATGTTGTTAACAAGGGCATTTTATCATGGTAAGGAGGTAGTCGCGAGCTGCGATGGGTGCGGTATAGATGTGTTTTTGTCCAACAGAAAACCCCATATTCTGGAGTTGTTGATTCTCTAGGTAGATCAACTGAATGCTTTTCCACCACGACTGAATGCTATTTCTACAAAAAAGTAATATGTCAGTAATAATTACATAATAATCACGATGTATATTATCAAAAAGTATATAGTTCCATTTTATGCACTCACTAAGGAAGAAAAAATGACAAATAAATTACTGATAATTATGTTGGTGTCGATGTTTGTTGGATTAACAAATTCAGCCCATGCCGTATTAATTGGCGCAGACAATGGAGACCTTTATGACCATGATGTAGGTTCAAATACCAGCACACTGATTGGGAATAGTGGGATGGCGATGTTTGATATTGCTCTCGATCCGTTAACCAATATTCTATATGGTATTTCAGGCTCTAGAGATTTATATACCATTGATCAGAATAATGCGTCGCTCACCTTTGTTGGTAACGCAGGATCTTTTATCAATGGGCTTACTTTCGATAGTGCAGGAACACTCTTTGGAACGGGGGGCACAGGTTTGTATAGCCTCGATCTAGTGAGTGGGGCGGCAACGACCATTGGTAGCACAGGTTTTAATTCGTCGGGCGATATTGCGTTTGACTCATCCGGTAACCTTTACTTGTCAGCGACGGGCAGCGGAGGAGACCAGCTAGTATCTTTAGATTCTACGACAGGAGTGGGAACAGCCATTGGAAATATGGGGTTTAGCTCAGTGTATGGACTAAATTTTAGTGGTTCGACGTTATTTGGTTTCACATCGGGCGGCCTCACTCTTAGTATCGACACGGGTACTGGGGTAAGTACACAAATCGCCACGAACTCTATCGCAGCCTATGGGGCAGATGGTGTTGGCGGGGTATTGGCGGTTTCAGAACCCGGAACTATTGTACTGCTAGGGCTTGGCGTATTCGGATTGGGACTTTCACGAAAGCGTATAATGCGCAGTTAGAGGTGAATAGCATCAGGTAAGCATGTACCTCAACATGCCTACCTGATGTCTCGCCAATCTCTTGGGGTAGGTGGTCGGTGTAAGGCGGTGTAATATATTTTTTGAAATTTTAATCTATCTTTAGATTCGATGGAAAAATTCATAAAAATTTTACACAATGTTTTCTGCAAAAGTAATCATGCCTATCGCTCACGATTATTTAATGACCAGACATCTAAAACTGAGAGGTTACAATGGAATTAATTAGCCAAATAAAAGATACGTTAGATCAGTTATCAGACAAGGGGTGGGCAACAGTATTTTCTGCTCATGGCCTAGATATCACTGCACCAGACCTTTCAGTTGAATTAAGTAGAAACATATCCAATACAATTGATAGAAGTTTCCCTGGTTTTGAGGATTTTTCACTCGAAGGTAATCAAGGCATTACACCGAGCATACCTGCGCATAGCCTATTGCTTCACGCTTTTCGTTCCCCTAATGTTATCTGGCAGGACAAGCAAAGAACGGCAAAAATTACCGAATTCGCTAGCCGAGAACAGCAGGAAATTATCGAAAATTATGTTTATGCTACCGCTAATGCTTCTCTAGCGGGGCTTCAAGCTGAACATGGAAATAACTTGGCGGTTGTCATATTTTCGAGCGAATATCGAGCCGCCATTCAAACCCCCTCCAAAAAACATGCTGATATGGTATTCGCTCAATCGGGGGTTGCACGAATCGGTACTGAAGCTGCTCTATATGATACTAAAAGACGTTGCTATGACCCGCTCACCCAAAAGGCACAAGAGGTGCGCGTATTGCCAGCCAAATATGACGCTTATATTGCAATAAAACAACAGGCATCTCCTGCGTTACTGGGTACCCACTTTGATGAAAACCGCGATGGACAACTTAATGTTTGGAAACCCTTACATAAACTCTTTTCAGGTAATGAATGCCTGAGCGGCATGGACCTGAATATAGCGCTGAATTGCTTCCACTCCAATGAAAAGATTAAACGTGTCCATCGTTATCTGATGAACGATTTTAACTTTGATACTGGCGCATCACCGTCTGATCTTACCCAGTCTCCATTTATTTACCATGACGACATAGCTGAGATGGATGGCTCGGTCAATTGTGTGGTACCACAGGTTCACGGAACGGTAGTTAAAAAAGCCGAATTTTCAAATCAACTCGCTACCTTGAGTAAAAACTTTGTTCTTGAATTAAACCCATCGAGCCAACGTTACCAGCTACTGAATAATGGCAACTCCATTGCAAATTTTAGCTCAACGCTTGAATTGAGGTCGAGCGCGGTAGGCGGTGGTGCATTTCCGCGTAAAGTACCGGAATACATGCACGTTAGAAGTAAAGTGGTCAATCAAGATATTGTAAATTTGAATGCTGAACCCAATGTGGTAGAAACCATTGCTGAAGAAAAATTCGATGCATTGCATTACGTTGATTATAGTGGTGATGGTTTTGTTACCGTTAATATAAACCACACATTACTCAGTGCTCTCCCTAAAATACCAGCATACTCAATGGTTGCACCACCCGATTTTTACCCCTATGTAAAACAAGCAGAGATTCTTGACGCAATTCCAAAAGATCTTCGCGATCAAATTTGGTCGGTAGAGCCAACGCCTCTTTGTGACAGTCGTATGCTGCCCAATATTGAGACCCATCCAGAGCTTAATTATCCGGATATTACAACATTCAAAACAGCAACTGCACTAATCAATGGTTTCTCAAGTAGCAATGCTCAACGGGGTGGCGTCACGGCCGTTGAACAAAAGCTGACAACCTATCTCACCGACGGTGCTGCTGGTGTATTCGCCCCTGGTTGGGATACCAGCTTTGATTACGTTGTGATAGATAACCAAAGAGAAGCACATTTTGCCGCCTACGGTTTAGGGACGCCGTTTGCCGAAGATGCAAAGCTTTGTGCAGCGTTAAGCTCTTTCTGGCCAGCTGTGGCCCCTGATATTGCCCGTTCCTACTGGCCTGACGCAGAGACACGTCGTACCGTTATCCCTCTCTCAGACCAAGAAATTGGTTCAGGTGATTCAAAGGGTTGGGACGGTGAGCATGGCCCAAGAATACGAAATGAAGAAGGTCAAAACATTATCACCTTTAAGAGATTTGATTATGTCGATTACACCTTGAATGCGGCGGGTAATCGGTTTGATTACCATCGACTAGCAAATTTAGATGCCAATGGTTACTTAAACCGCGTCATATCCTACGCAATTGTGAGTCGGTCCAGTCAGTTGGAGAATGGTGCGATACTGATTGGCTATCAAATTGACGAGCAAAGTGGCATACACACTTATCGTTTTATGCTTGAGTATACAGAGCTAGATACACCGGAAGATATGCATGTCAGTCTTACTATTGACCGAGAAATCTCCCTGAGTATCGATAGCTCACTACAAATTCAGCGAGTGAGTTGATGAAAGTAGCGGTACTAGGATGTGGCCCTGCTGGGGCCGCATGCGCTATTCAGTTGGCTAAAGCGGGCGTGGAAGTGGTCATGGTCGATAAACAAGACTTTCCGCGCCACACGCCCGGTGAAACATTACACCCCGGAATAGAACCGCTATTAAAACAGCTTGGTGTGTGGCAAGAAGTGTCACACACCAATTTTATTCGCCATGAGGGGATCATTAGTCAACGTGGTGACGTTGAAAGCTTTACACCTTATCATGAGCAAGAAAACTGGCAAGGGTTTCAGTTCCCAAGAAGCCAATTTGACAAAATATTGCTCGACAAGGCCATTGCTTCTGGTTGTGAATTTGTCCCAAACGCAACAGCCACTGATATTGAATGTGAAGCAGACCTAGCAAAAAATATTAGCGTGCAGATTAACCACGGGCAAAAGAGCGATAAGACTCTCACCGCAGATTACTTTATCGATGCCACGGGTAAGAGAGCTTGGTTGGCTAAAAAAATGATGACCACGTGGAAAAATCACGGGAATAAACGTATTGCCTATTATGGTTATGTATCACCTGACCCTACACTGGAGTTAAGTAATCCAAAAATGATTTGGGATGACCAAGGATGGACATGGTTGGCAAGAACCCAGAATGACGAAATTAGCTGGGTTAGATTAGACCTGGTAGCACATTGTAAGCGTGATAAGAACTGGCTTCCTGAGCAGGTGTTTCACTGCAAAGCACATGGTCCACGCAGGGCAGAGGATGTCACCTGGCGAATTGCAGACCGTGTTCCAATGCATAATTGTTTTCTGGTTGGTGACGCCGCGTTTGTTCTCGACCCCGCGTCATCTCATGGTGTATTAAAAGCGATCATGAGTGGCATGATGGTTGCCCACTTGTTAGGTTCGCTCGATAAAACGTCATTAACCAATATCCAGTCTGCTTACAATAGCTGGATGAACGAATGGTTTTCAAAGGATAAGAAAGCGCTAACAGAGCTATATGCTGACAATATACGCTATCGAGAAGTAGAGTGAGGAAACGATAGCATTTCGCTTCCTCACTCTACTTCTTAAGTTATTGATCATCTTTCCTATGAGTTACAGGGGGAGTGTTGAGTGGAAATGAATGTCTACTCAACAATTTTTTCCAATGTATTAATGCTGACGTGGGGCCACCGAATTAAACCAGGGGCACCGTCTCTACGAGAAAAGAAATCCAGAAAGATAATTTGGGAATACTGCAATCTCAGTTTAGGGTTGCCTTGGCTGTCCTTTTCTTTTAGCTCTTGAATCCAAAACGTTGATTTCATTTCTGCCGCGTTAGCCTGCCTGACGATAAACGGAATATTAACAATACCTGCAGTCTCAACCGTTGTGTCTACCTCCAATTGGGTTGTTTTTACAATATCGACGCCTTTGTTCGCTTCTTTTAAGAGTTCATTGGGGGACGTTGGGTCAAATATACCCTCGAATAGATTGTCATGGAAATGTTTGTAGGGGGCCAAATAGGGGCTGTCTATGTCCTGGTTAACTCCTTCCGGTAAACCGCTGGCATTAGGGATGACGGGTGCACCTTTTATTTCTTGGCTCTTACCCAGCGCCAGTACAGAATCACCGTGTGGAACGCTGGCCAATCGTGCAATATCAAACCCATTGGTTGCTTTGTTCAGCATATGCAGCCATAAACCAGGCTCATGGTGAATGGCTAGGCCTGGTTTTCCTGCATCACCGCTAACGGGTGAGTCCTCAGCAGCGATTTGATGAATCTCTTGCACATAATCAAGGGTAGCAACAAATTGGTCGCCGTCTGCGCCGCCGTTGTCGGGAAGCCCTCGATTTGGAACACCATCATCAATCAATTTAAAGGTTAGTTCTTCATTGTATTGATTGAGCAGTAATCGGTAATTGAATTTTCCACCCGCAAAAGGGAGTGCGATCATGTTCCAGCCACGCCCTGGTAAATTAGGCGTGTTACTCCATTTTCCTGGCAATAGCTGCAGCGGGCCGAGGTTTTTATCCCCTGTTTTCGCATCAACAATATTACGCCCTTTGTTTTTTACGCCTGAAATGTCTTTTTGATTTAGCATTCTTATTACCCTCTCTAGAAATAGCGACCACCTGATTGGTGTAAAATCACGTGGCAGCTGTGTGAGTATTAAAAATAGTTTACTTCCCTAACAAAGATATTACAGGCTATTACACAGTACGGAGGTAGGTGTAGTGATTGCAATGTAGTGCCGCCTAACAATTCCTTTGCTCGAATACCACGCGAGCTCGTCGAATAAAACACCAAACCACACAAAAAATAATCCATAACCGCTTTGCCAGTTACACACATTACAGATAGTTACACATTGGAATATTACACCGTATTACATGGCCAATATTGTGGAGCGTAAGCGAAATGAACGTTACGTAATCATATTCCATAAAATATAGATCTTAAGTTAATCAAGTTGTTAATGCGTGCCCCTTTGTGGTGCTCGCGTTATTTAAAACATGTAAAAAAATAGGACGATCTGACTCGTTATTCATAAATTACGAATTACTGAAATTTGTCAGATATTTTATATCTGCTAATGTGGCCGTGAATTTTTGCCATCCCTGTCTCGGAAATAACTGATTGTTTATGTCAAGCGTAAGGAATTATAGCTAAATCGTGAATCTGGAATGATCACCAAAATAAAAACCAAAAACTTGGAACCAAACAATTTAGATGAATTATTCTACCCCTGAAATCGTGCCAAAATTTAATCTAGCTGCTTATCAAATACACGAAAAAATCGGTGAAGGTGGATTTGGTCATGTGTATAAAGCTAAACAGATTACGACAGGGCAATCGGTTGCGATAAAGTTCCTAACGCTCAGTCCAGAGTTTGATGCTGAAAAAAAGCGCCGCTATATCGATCGCTTTGAGCGTGAAACAGAACTGGTTAGCCGACTACAGCATCCGAATGTAGTACGCCTGTTGGACAAAGGGCGGGTTGAAGATGAGCGTCTATATGCAGTATTCGAGTATGTCGAAGGCATGACGCTAAAAGATATGCTACGGGAGAGCGGTGCACTCTCACCGATTGAGACCGCAGACGTAATGGCTCAGGTGCTTGATGCGCTGGTGCATGCCCATCAAGAAGGTGTGATCCACAGGGATTTAAAGCCTGCAAATATCATGCTGAGTAAGGTCGGGGCTAAGACTCATGCCAAAATACTCGATTTTGGCATAGGCTCTCTGACCAAAGAAGCCCGACAGCTTGAATATAAAACCATTACCCTCACACAAGAAACCCTGGGCACGCCATCTTATAGTGCCCCTGAGCAGTTGCGTGGTGAACCACCGACCCCTAAAACCGATCTTTATGTCTGGGGCCTGGTTTTTATTGAATGCATGACAGGGCAACAGGCCATTAGAGGTTCCAACCTCGCGTCGATATTTCACAAACAACTGTCTCCTTCGAATGTGCCCCTACCCCCAGCTTTAGTGGGCCATCCTGTTGCGTCGATGTTACGCCGCGTATTGCATAAAAATACTCAAGAGCGTGCAGGTAGTGCTGGGGATATATATCGCGAGTTACAACAGTTGAACTTTTCGACATTGGTGGGGGATTTAGAGACTGAATTGTACGGTGAAGGGCTGAGTGCTGCACTAAAAGGCAGTCAGCCCTCTGGAATTGTATCCGAGCTGAATGAGACCCTGATAAACGATAGCCAATTCTTTTACACCGGACAAACTGAAAGAAAACAACTCACCACTTTGTGCATGTCTCTCTCAGTAAGGGCGGTTAATCAAGAGTACCACGATCCAGAAGTGGTTGATGCCCTGCACCGCGACCAAAAGGCCCAGTGTATCGATACCGCTATACGTTATGGTGGTTTTCATGTGGGTACATTGGGAGACATGCTGTTGTTCTATTTTGGTTATCCAACGGTGAGTGATAACGACAGTCGACTGTGTGCCCGTACGGCCTTAGATATTACCAGCAGCCTTAAGAATAAGAATGCATTACTAAGACAAAATCAGGGGATTGTTGCTGAGGTGCGCATGGGGATGCATGCAGGGGTTGTCACCACCTATAACGATATCGTACCTGAGGGTGATAGTCCCAATATTGCCATGGAGCTGACACGTTTGGCTCAGGCCAATCAAATACTCTGCTCAGACAGCAGTAAGATAATACTGGATAATTATTTGGAGTTTGAACCCGACCGGGTTAAAAGCCTAGGTGTGGTATTAGAGGGGCGGCCTTTATTTCTATTGACAGGCGAGCGACAAGTAGAAGCCTTTGGTTTCTTGCGTAGCCGTCGCTCTAATTATGACTTTGTGGGTCGTGAACAGGAATTGGCACAGTTGGTCGCGTTATTGAATTCTGATAGTAGCCACTCTATTGTCCATATTCATGGCGAAGCGGGTATTGGTAAGTCGCGGTTGATTTTTGAATTACGTGATAGCGCTAAGGGCATGTATCACTATATTGCTCAGTGCCTACCTGAGCATAAGTTTAATGCGCTTTATCCTATTTTGAATCTATTGCGACATAAGTTCTCTTTGGATGCAGTGGAGTCAGAAGCTGCGGTAGAAATCTTACGCAACCGCCTTAATCAAGACAAGAAAAAGGACGTGGCCACAACTCTGACGTTACTGTGCGCCTGGTTACATTTACCCATGCCCAGCGACTTAGAGGTTGTCACGCTACCACCCGATGAACAGAAGAGAGTCTTATTTGATACCTTAAATACGCTACTACTCATAGAGCAGGATGATAACGAATTTAAGTCGGGTATTGTCTTTGTGTTTGAAGATGTGCATTGGGCAGACCCAACAACCATTGAATTTGTTAACCGTTTCCTCCAGTCGTCGACGTTGAAAAAATCACAAAATGTATTCGTTACTACTTCCAGGCAAGTGTTGCCCGATGCTTTTTCTGAATTGAATATAAATCATGTCAACGTAGAAAAACTAAGCGATGTTAAAACCGCAGAATTTATTGTTAATTTGTTCGATAAAAAAAATGTCTCCCCGAATGTGATCGATGTCCTGGTCTCACGTACCGATGGTATTCCACTGTTTATTGAAGAACTGGTTAACATGCTAAAGCAAAAAAGCCTGGTTCATCACCTCAATGGCGTTACCGATTTCGTCGATCCAGACAAGTTGGCGGATGTGCCCGCTAACTTACGGGATTCATTACAACAAAAACTCGATGCTCTGGTCTATGCGAAAGAAACAGCACAGCTAGCAGCGATCATTGGGCGGGAGTTTGATTACGACTTGTTGGTAGGGGCTTCGGTGCACAGTGAGGAGCAAGTACAATCCGATTTAGATGAATTGATCGAAGCCGAGCTGGTATATCTGCAGCGCAAAGTGGGTGGTGATAGCTATCTCTTTAAACATGCCTTGGTCAGGGATGCGGCTTATGAAAGCATGTTAGCCCAAACTCGCCGAGCGATGCACCTTCGAGTCGCCGAGTGTTTACAGAAAAGCCAGCAAGCTGAAACGAGTAAAGATCCAGCATTGATTGCCTCCCATTATGGCTTGGCCGAACAATACTTTTCTGCCGCTCAAAGCATTACCCATGCGATTAAGAATGCCGTCAGCTTATCCATCTATGTTGAAGCACAGGCCTATTTTGAGCAATCGCAGCAGTGGATCGCCCATCTGCCCGTAAATGACGAAGTGTTGGCGTTGGATTTATTATTGAATGAGAACATTTTTCCTGCCTTTATTGCCCGGGAGGGGCTCGGCTCACAACAAGTTGCGGATATAGGCAACCGAGTTGTCGAGCTTGAGCATAAGTTAGGTGTTGATGAAAATCAGGTGAGTGACGCCAGGTTTATGAGTCAGTATGCCGAATTGCAAAACTTTCATTATCGCTCAGAAACGGATAAGGCGTTAAGTTCTGGTTTAAAAGCCCTTGAAGATGCTCGGCGGGGCAAGCATCGGCAACGCGAGCTGGTGTTACTGGCACAGATGATTCAGGTGCATATGTGTGTCGGCGATTTACCTATGGCAATAGAAGCGGGGCAAAGAGCACTCGACTTGTATGATGAGGCTGAAGACGCCGGGTTACGTCATCAATTTGGCTGGGAGCCAAAATGCATTGCGCTGTGTTATTTGAGTCATGCCTATGCCGTGCAAGGCTCCTTTACGCTGGCTTACCAAGCCTGTGCCGATGCCAAGCAGCTTAGTGACAAACTTGGTAGTGAAGTCAATAAAGAGCTGGCTGCGGTGTTCGATGTATTAACGGCAAACCTGGCCGGCAATACCCAACTGATTTTGTCGCTTACCGATGATTTTAATGATAACAGGGATGGATCTGGGGATAGCTGGTATGTGTTGTTTACTCAGATGACGCGCGACTGGTCGAACAAGAAAAACACCCGAATAACCAAAGAATTTTATCAGATGATGCGAAAAGAGGGGCGAGGAGGCCCCTATTACTATTGGTTAATCATGGGGCTTGAAACTGAAATCGAAAAACAAAACTATGATCTAGCCAAAGAAATGATTGAGGAAATCCTGCTGCTGGCGCAAGACGCGGGGTTGGCTGGGCCATTACCTCAACTCCACAAAACACTGGCCAACATATACTGCCATCTTGGCGATATAACCCAGGCTGAGAAATTATATAAAAAAGCGCTTGATCAGTCATGCAAGCTTCAGACCCATATGGTCAGCCTGGACATCGCATTGGATTACGGCCGTTTACTGGTCAGCGATAATCGTACAGAGCTGGCCTGCAAACAGATCAAACGGCAACAGGAAAAAATAGCAACGGATGATTATCAGCATTTGGATAATAATAAAAAGTTGCTGGCTTTCGCGCCATTGCTTAACAATGGGTAATGGCTGTTTGAAGAAATGGCATTGAGATAATTAATGCTTGTTAATTAACAATAAATGTTTGGAGATTTAATATGACTGAATTTAATTATTTTGAAAAAGTATATCCAGAAAATAGGATTGTTGTTAGAAATGGGGATGCCTGGTTAGTTGTATGGCAACAAGCTGTCGCTTATTATTGGAGTGCGATGACGTGTGCTGGATTTGATTCAGATCTGAAAAAAGCAGTCGATGAAGCGAGATCGAGTAGTGAAATCCTGTTCTACGTTCTCAATAAGGTGGGCGTACAAAATATGGTGTTAGTTGATAAAAATGACAAGGTATTTGATGTTATAGAAAACCAAAAATTGCCTGATGATAAAAAAAAGGTCCCTTCTTCTGTTGCGCTAAAGGCATTTAAAAAAGGACACGCACCTTATATTATCAAGTTAAAAGTAGCTGAAAATTTACCTAATCCTAAGTTTAATGCGGCGGCGGCGTACGTTGCATCCACAAATGGTTGGGAAGATCTCACACTAAATTTGACAGTTAAAATCCCTCCCAAGGGAGAGGGCGCAGACGATGTAAATCATTTAGGCAACTTGTCTGATTATGTCGCTTTCAAAGGCTACTTCCCTTTTGCCCATGACTATTCGGCCCCCTATTCTCATACATTTCTGAACCCGGGCGTACTCTTAGGAATTTACAATTTATCAATGAGGACTAAGAAATCATGTAAATCCTCTGGGGGTAACATAAATGAGGACATGGAAAATACCTTGAAGCAATGGTCGGATAAAGGAAGCGTTACAGGCAATCTGAATTTTATTAATGATATGCAAAAAGTTATTTTCGACACGATTCAATATCAACTGGTAGCAGCGCAAACAGAGGGAAAACCCAATGCCCCAATTGTTGGCGCAACGGGCGTTGACATTCTTACCCCGGGAGACCGAGGTGGTGCGTCCGGTTTGAATGGTGATTATGCTTGGCTTCAGTTCGTACCTAAAATGATTGCATACAATTGGAATCGAATTAATTTTGGGACTTTGAGGGATAATTCGTTATTGTCGAACTATACCGGCTTAATGAATAGTTTGGGTTATACCATTCCGGACGGGCTAAATATAAAAATTCGTTATGCTAAAAAATCACTCGTGGTCACTGATGTTGATTCCGCTATAGAAAAATATTCTGAAATTAGTGGTGAACTCAGTGAACTAAATTCTGAAAATTTTAATAATTTCTCGGATAAACTGAAAGTTTACAAGGGTGAGGTTGAATTAAAATTAGAAGAATTAAAAGAATTAAAAGAATATGAGGAATTTAAAGAATATGAGGAATCTGAAATTAAAATGGATTTTGATAATCAAGTTGATAAATTAGTAAAATCAATTGAAAGCTATGGATGTAGTTTTAACGAGGATCTAAAAACTAGATTGACAGAAGATTTTGTAAGTGATAAAGATGTTTTTGAATGGTTAGAGAAATTAGTACACCATATAAAAATTAAAAAATCTCTAAAAAATATGAATGACTATGTCAGCGAATTGGAAGTCATATTTCCAGAAGCGCCAAAAGAGAATGCAGCGATGGCATTGGCCAACTTGATGGCGAAAAGAGCCAGCGCGCCCTTTACCACCGGTTAGGTTTTTTTAAACACAAAAGAAAATACTTCCAATGTTTAAAGATTACCACAACAAGGGTTTTGTGATTCTTGAAGATGCTGGATTGCCTGAAAGTGATATCACGTTGGCACTGCAAAGTGTCCATCGTGTTATGGCGGGGCAATACAATACGGGCATAAGGCCTTGGGCGGAGATTGATGTTAATAACCCGGAAAAAGTTCAGCGTATCAGCCAGATACATATGGCTGATACGAATTTATACCGGCTATTAACTGACCGCCGTATAGGCCGGCTTTTAGCCGACGTCACCGGGGCCAGACAAATAAGACTGGGTGCTTCGCAGCTGTACTTTAAAGCACCTAACAGTGGCGAAGGCGGTGTGGTCGGTTTTCATCGGGATTCGCATCACTTCCCTTATTTTGCCGACGGCATGTTTAGTGCCTGGATACCACTGAGTGATGTTAATCATGACTCAGGCGCATTAACGTTCATCGAGGGTTCTCACCAATGGCAAAAACGTGTGGATTCTTCAGGTGCTCAGATTCAACAGTATCAACAGCAACGGCTCAGCCTTAAGCATGAGTATACGCTGGAAGATTGGCGAGAACATGATGCAATAGTACCTGCCGGTGGCATCGGTATTCACCATAAGGATGTGATACATGGCAGTGCGAAAAATAGCTCAGACCAACCAAGGTGCCTACTGGGATTCACCCTACTGACAGATCAGTTGCAATTGGACCCAAACGCCCAAGATTATGGCTATGCCGATATCATGGGTGACGACAGTTATTGCCCGATCATTTACCCACAAGACTAAACTCAATTGCGAATGACTATGAAACTCAACGTATACGATACCGATCGTCACGTGATAGAACCACTTGAAATGTGGCGTGACTATGTCGATCAAAAAACCTGTGAAAAATACCCTATCAACATGCGGCATGATACCCCCCAGGCCAAGCTGGAACGCATCGCCAAAGTGGGGGCGATTGGCGATGTTGATTTGCCACCGCAGTATCTGATTGGCCAAGAGCTGATCATCAATAACTGGAGCGAGGCGCTGCAAATTGATTGCGCCCATAAAAACGACGAAAGTCGCCAACCCCGTATGGATGCCTTGTTCCCTGCAACCCAGTTAACATCCATGGAGCAAAGCGGCATTCACAGGGCCAGTCTTTTCCCCACCTTCGCGACCTTTATTGTCAATCACCAGCATCTACCTGCCGATGCCTCATTGGCCTATGCCCAGGGGTATAACCGCTGGTTATACGATTATTGTTTACACGGTGACAATAGGTTGACGGGGGTTGCGATGATCAGTCGCCATGACCCTGCGACCATGGTTGTGCAATTGGAAGCCGTGCTAAAGCGCGGTTGGCATAATATCACCCTGCGCCCGGAGCCTATTGCCGGGCGAGTGTTAGGGCACCCTGACTACAATCCGTTTTGGCAAGCCTGTGAGGCCAATAATGTTAACGTGGCACTACATGGCAGCACCCATTTACATGGGGCAACGGCGGGTACTGAACGTTTTAAATCGCTCTTTGCTTTACATGCCTGTTCGCACCCGATGGAAATGCAGATGGCCTTTTTATCCCTGCTGGAGTCAGGTGTGTTAGAGCGACACCCGCAATTGAAATTTGCGTTTTTGGAGGCGGGTGCCTCTTGGGTGCCTCATTGGCTTTGGCGCTTGGACAATATTTGTTACCCGGGTTTTCCGCGGCTCACCGCAGACAACATAAAAATGCTTCCTTCCGAATATTTTAAACGCCAATGCTGGGTCACCATTGAGTTGGAAGAGCCCTGTTTATTGCAAACTATCGAGGTGATAGGCCATAAGAAATTAATGTTTGCCACTGACTTTCCTCATCCGGATCATCTAGAGTTTGAGCTGTCATCCGCCTCTAAAATTTGTGGCGACCTGACGGATGAGCAATTGGCCGACGTTCTGTACGACAACGCCGTGGATTTTTATGGTGAGTGAACCTTTGCAGTGGCATTCGGCTTTCAATGTGTACGAGCTGGACAATCAGGATGTATTGCTGTTGTCGGCAACGCAGGAATTTTTTTTATCGTCACAACAATTTCCATTTTTCGCCTTGGTTGATGGGGTTAAAAGTGCCGGTGAAATATTACAGTCGCAAAATTCCCAACATCAAGGTGCACTGTTTTACTATCATATCAATCAGTTGCGTCATGCCGATGTATTGCTGGGTGCTGCGCGGATAGCGCCCTATGTGCAACCGATTTTTGAAAGTGTCGATACAACGGAGACCGTTGATCGTCGTGACTTGAGTGAGACTTGCCAGATGATTAATTTGTCGGCTCTGCCTGAGCGGGCAATGGCTGATGTAGCGTCGGTATTGCGTCTTGCTCTATCCACCAGTGGTACAGAGTGCGATGGCTTAGAGGTGATGTTAGCGCAGCCCTTGAATTTAATCGTGGTGGATGATTTTGTTGATCCGCGCATCGTGGATTTTGGCATTGCCCCATTGCCGCTCACCGGGTCTTTTATGGTGATAAAAGTCAGTGGCGACGAATGTTGGCTGAGCCCGGTATTCGGGCGCGAGGAAGTCGAATGTTTTGCTGTGCTTCAGCAACAGATTTTGGCCAATCAACCGATCAGAAAATGGTTGATGGACAAGTTTCCCCATCGCAGGCACGGCTACGCTTTTGTAGCCAGGCAATCTTTGGATGAGAGCCATTCACAGGTCTTAAGCCGCTTGGTAACCAAGCAGCTAGATGAGGGGGCTAAGGGACAGTTAGTCATCTATGACACAGGGGGTGGTGGGGTGCAATATCACCCGGTTAATCGCTTTGCCAATGGGGCGGCTAATTTTGCCGAACAGCTAAAGGAACCTATCCGCTTGGACTGTTGTCTAGGCCGTTTTAATCAGGATGGCGGTTCAAGAAGTGTCACGGCACAGAGTACCGTCGATACATTGATGTCACTGGTGAGCCCGGTCACCGGTGTCATCAATCAACTTGAAGATTTGGATAACGACGGTGGCGATTCAGAAAACAGGCCTGAAAAAACGTCTAGCCAGTCGATAAAGATCTATCGCAGCGGTTTCTTTAAGTCTCACCATAAGATGACAAGTGAGAATTTTGAGCAAAATAGTTTTGTTCAGATTTGCCTGGGTAAAGGGGTTAGCCATCAACAATCCCAAGCCAGTGCCTTGGCCGAGGCGGTAGAGCGTTATTGTGCGCAATATCAAAGCGATATTCCAGCCATAACAAGTACGGAATCAGACTTGCAAGATACCGCCAAACGAACCTTGAATTTCCATGATTTGGCGCCTTACAGTCCCTGCCAATATCAACAATTTAAAGATAACACTCACGCTGATCACAGCTTGAAATCCAACTTCAGAGCCTATGATGATAGCGTGATTCACTGGCTACCCGGCTGGTCATTGACCCACGACGAAACGGTTCATCTGCCATTAAGCCAGTGTTTTAGTCGAATCCCTTTTGACGATGATCAATTTGGCCGTTGGAATTCCAATGGTTGTGCTGCCGGTAATACTCTGGAAGAGGCCATTTTACAGGCTTTGTATGAACTGATTGAGCGCGATGCGACAGCCATCTGGTGGTATAACCAGGTGACCCGCCCTGTTTTTGATCTGTCCCGCCTGGATCAGGATAATCTCGCTAAACTCACGGCGACGCTGGCACCTGAGGTTGCTGCGGGCGAGCTTGATAACGGAGGTGATAACGGAGGACATGATTTTTGGGTATTGGATTTAACCACCGATTTAGGCATTCCCGTGATGGCCGCCATCGGCAAGCATAAGCATAGCGGCGGCTGGGTCATGGGCTTTGGTTGCCATCTGGTGCCTGAATTGGCCGCGCAACGGGCCTTAACCGAACTCTGCCAACTCATTCCTATACGGGATCAGCAGGGCGCGCCTTTTGATTTTGATGCCATCGTCGCAGGAGACTATCTGTACGGTGATAACCAGGCTGAATCCAGCCAGCCTATGTTATCCAGTCATGATGACATTAAGCAGGATATTATATCGATAACGGCCCGCTTAAACACGCTGGGTTTCGAAACCGTGGCAGTGGATTATAGCCGGTCGCATATTCCCTTGGCGACAGCCAAAGTTTTTGTTCCAGGTTTATGTCATATCTGGCCACAACTGGGCAATCTACGTTTGTATCAACTACCGGTGCAAATGGGCTGGTTGGGGCAGGCGAAAACAGAGGCCACGATAAATCCCCATGATTTATATATTTAACTCCCTTCAATTTAACGCGTAAGTGATATTAAGCCGATGAATATTTTTGAACAGTGTTTTACCTGGCATCCCCAATGGGCCATTTACCCACTGTCGGAAAACAACCTACGACTGCTGTCGGAAACCGAGTCACTGGTCTTGAGTCGTAAACAGTTTACGCCGTTAAATCGGCTGATTGAAGCCAATATGCTGCTAAAAGACTGGAGTATGCAGCAGTCTCTCAAAAAGGCCCTGTCAATCCATCAGCAACTGGAACTAAACCAGCTATTAGCTGCCATGTTAGAGGCTGGGTATATTACAGCGACGGAAAAACCGGACAATAGTCACCCTTACCATACACCTAATTTTGCGCAGCAAGCTCTGGTGGTTAAGGGTCACGGTAAATGGCCGCAGATTCAGGTTTTATCCCAGTACGATAATTTAGACATGCTACTTGGCTGGCTTAAGCCGATAGAACACGACCACGCTGTTAATCTGGTGATTGTTGATGATTACCTTGACCCGAGATTAGCTGCTATTAATCGCCATTATCGGCAGGCAGGAGAGCCCTGGTTGTTGCTTAAATTGACCGGCGAACAGGCAATGGTTGGTCCCTACTTTACAGGTGAAAAAGGTGGCGAGAAAAATCAAGCTTGCTGGCAGTGTTTACATCATCGAATGCGGGCCAATGCGGGATTACGCTGCTTGCAATATGATGCCGTGATCGATAGCGATTCGCCGCCATTAGCGATCCCGGTGAAATATGATGAAGCCACTATCGAGCGCCATATCGGTGGTGCCATGGCTTTATTGCTGCGCTTGTTGGAGGAAAAAATCAGCACTCACTTTTATCAAATCAGTGAGGCTGACGATGAGCCGGTAAAGCATCCGATTATTCATCGACCACAGTGTCCTTGTTGTGGCGATGCTGATCACTATCAACGGCAAACCGAGCAGCCGGTGACTTTGCAATCGAGCATCAAGCTGATGGATAAAGATGGTGGTGTGCGTATTATCGAACCGAAGGTAACCGTCGAGCGTCTTAAAAAAGTGATTAGCCCGCTCAGTGGTCTGCTCACCCATCTCGATACGCTTTCAATCAAGCAACAACATTACAATGTGATCTTTCGCAGCGGGTTTAACCAGTGTCCGCAAAATCTGGATTATTTAACCGCTCCCTTATCAAGTCTCAGTTATAGCTATACCACTACGGGAAAGGGCATTAGTGTCCATCAATCTCAAGCCAGTGGGCTCAGTGAAGGCATAGAGCGCCTAGCCGCACAATATCAGGGGGATGAAATCAGCCACTTTGCGGTGGCCCCAGTTGATGATCCTGATTATATTCTGCCGCAGCAATTGACTGCTTTCAGTGCCGGGCAATATGAGGCTTTCTCCCGACAGGCGCTGGCGGAATATCAGCTTTACGCCGTTAAAGTGCACGATGGGGACGTGCCATTATATTGGACGCCGGTATGGTCATTGACCGATCAACGTCAGCGTTTTGTGCCATTGAGTTTTTGTTATGCCAACAGCCCTAATGAGGAGCAGCAATATTGCCGTTATTATCACAATGGCGGTGCCGCAGGTAATACCTTTGAGGAAGCGGTATTACAAGGTTTTCTGGAGATTGTTGAAAGAGATGCGGTTGCAATTTGGTGGTATAACCAAGTGCCCAGACCGGCCATCGATTTCACCCAGATGAGCCCTGAATTACTCCTTCAATTACAGCATACCCTGGCGCCAGAATGGGATTATTGGGCGCTGGATTTAACCCATGATTTTACGATTCCGGTGGTCGCCACCGTCAGTCGGCACAAAAAAACGGGCAAGTATTGTTTTGGTTTCGGTTGTCATTTAGACGTTCAGATTGCTTGCCAGCGGGCATTTACGGAACTATTTCAGATCACTGAGATCAGGGATAATCACAGTGCGCCCTTTGATTTTGATCAAATTCCTACAGGCGACTACTTATTACCAAACGATCAACCCTTACGCCAATTCAGTGATTTTGTAACGCTGCGGAATAGGGATATTAAGGATGATATAGACTATTGCCTACGCCAAGCGACAATGTTAGATCTGGAGACGTTGGTATTAAATTATAGTCGTGCCGATATGCCGCTGAAAACCTCAAAAGTCATTATTCCTGGTTGCTGTCATATCTTTGGATATTTCGCTGCGCCCAGGCTTTATCAGGTGCCGGTATCAATGGGCTGGTTGGGGCAGGCTAAAACCGAGGTTCAGCTTAATCTTCAGGCATTGCTGATTTAGGTTTGGGTGTAATAATATATAGGACATATATTTTTACACTGATCTCAACAATTTTCCTGGGTGGCATTGATCAGGTTAAAGGCATCCACACCATTTTTAGGGTCTTTCTTACCAGATCGGGAAAATTTATCTGTAAATAAAGTTTTAGCTGAGCCGGATTCAGTTTGTCAAAAGTACCAAGGTCAAAAGCCTAAGTGAATAATTTCAGTGACTTTTATCCTGCTATGTGAATGGAATAGGCTATCGATAGTTGACAGGTAATGCGGCACATCGCTTGTTAATGCATTACTCATAATTATCGGTGCGGGATTACTGGGTGTCCGCTCACGAATAAACCCTAATTAAAAAATATTTTTCTATGACGAATAGTATCCAGTTCGAAAAATACAAAAAATCAAATGAAGCAATAATAGAAAAGTACCTAAGCGAGGTATTAATGAAAGAGCCGGATATTTCAACGGAAACGCTCCTGAAAGAGGTTGCCCCACCATGAAGAAAGGACTGCTAGGGAAGCCCCACACATTACATTTCAATTGTAAGGCCCCCTTTCATTTATCAATATTATCTATAAATTTATGTTTATTGTTGGGTCGACTTTAAGATATTTCAATACCTTCGGCTCATTTAGGTTGCTTATATCTATGAGAAGCAGCTTCATGTGATAGGTTACACTAGCAGTTTTAGCACTAGCCCTTACTGTTGTTTGCGGGATTGATATATCTGAAGTTGTAGCAGTTATATAACCTCCTCTAGGTTCTTCTGAGGCATTGAATCCATTTTGAATTGCGCTAAAAGCAGCTTCTGTTACCAATGTGTTAGGGGGGGTGAGATTATCATCCCAATTAGATCCCTTTTCAAAACCATACATACATACGCTTCTTTGATTCTTATATATGGGGTTTACTTCACTGACTATCCATTTTATAACATCATCTTTTCCAACAGTTAGTTGAAAACTGTCTCCATTACCTACAGTGATTATGTCTTTAGGGTCATCACTTACTGCGCTCATTCGTACATTGTCATGCCAATATTTATTATCACCTATTGGGCTTTTCCATGTACCTGGTAAGACCCCAGTTTCCTAGACACCACCTAGCTCCTTAAAATACTGCCTCTCATATTCAGCTGGAGACAATCCTTTGTTTGTACCATGATTACGTTTAGGGTTGTAGAAACATTCTATGTAATCGAAAATATCTGCCCTAGCCTCATCCCTTGTTCTATAAATCTTTCGCTTCACGCGATCTTTTTTCAAAAGCGAGAAGAAGCTCTCTGCAACCGCATTGTCATGACAATTACCTCGCCTACTCATACTGGCTTCCAAATTATGCTCTTCCAAAAAGTCTTTCCAGTCACCTGATGTGTATTGCACTCCTTGATCCGAGTGAATGAGTACCTTTTTTCTCGGCCTTCGGCCCCAAACGGCCATCAGCAATGCGTCAACCACAAGGTCGGACTTAGGGCTGCATTTCATTGACCAGCCAATAACTTTTCTAGAGAATAGGTCAATGACAACAGTGACATAGAGCCACCCCTCGTAAGTTCTAATATAGGTAAAGTCGCTTACCCACACTTGATCAGGCTTTTCTACTGTAAACCCACGGTTCAATGTGTTTGGGGCTACATGGCTTATGGCGCCACCTTTAAATCCCGGATGGCGGCGGTATCCTCGAATAGCCTTCATTCCTTCCAATTGCATGATTCGGAAGACTCTATTCTTGCCGCAGACTTCTCCATCGCGTTTTAACTCTAGAGTTATATTTCTATATCCGTAGGTACAGCCACTTTCTAACCAAAACTGCTTAATTTTACCGAGTAAACGCTTATCTTCAATTTCTCGCTGACTCGCAGGGTTATTGAGCCAACTATAGAATCCGCTACGGTGAATGTTGAGAGTACTGCACATTTTCGATACAGAGTATTTGTGGAGCCGGGAGGCTATGAACGTGTACTTTTCTTTGACTCCCCGGCAAAGTACACGGCGGCTTCCTTTAATATATCTCGCTCTTCAGTGACTCTACGTAACTCAGCCTTAAGCTTTCTTATCTCTTCACTTTGCTCATCATCTGCCTTGCGTTGACCTGGGCTTTTTTTGTACTTCTTCACCCAATCATACAAACTCTTATAAGTTACTCCTAAGCGCTCGGAAACATCTGCTATCGAATGCCCTCGGTCTGTTACTTGCTTAACAGCTTCAATTTTAAATTCTTCTGGGTAACGCTTGCCACTCATTCTTAGCACCTCTATTTAGCTAACATTATATAGCTAAATAGTGTCTATGGAACTAGGGTCTTACCAACCTGAACCTTCCAGGCTTCTTAGATATAATGTATTTACCTGCACGTTGATAGTCCATTGCTTACTCATAATGTTTTCCTGTAATTAATGTGTTTTCTGAATTGTAAACAGCCTGCGAACATCATTCGGTTTTGTTATTTCCCGTTCTATGTTACGAAATCGAGAATTACATTAAATGACGTTACTGGATCGTTTAAAGCTCATATAATTTAGAGTATTGGTTATCAAAAAAATATTTCTTTCTATTACACTACAATATTTTGTTTATGGGGGGCGTGTTAAATAGTAAGATTCAAACAAAAGTAGTAAATTCATTTTTCCTAGGGAGCTAGCACGTAGATCTGTCCATCTTCCGACAAAGAATCAGGCATGTTCTTGTTTGTCTGAATTTTATCTTGCTGACTATTTTAATCGTTGAAATTGTTGATGTCATATTTGTTGACGCCAATTTTGTCGACATTAATTAAACCTGGTTTGCCATTTATATCGTTATATTTATTGAGAAGACGTTGAGGTGATTTGGTGTCAGGTTTAACGGTGAAAATGGAATAAATTGTGCCCGCCTATTTGTCGGCTTCCTGATAATGGTAGCGCCATTGGCCTTGGTTGTTCTAATTGGATCAGGAAAAATATTGTTGTGTAATAGGATGTAATATTTTTATAAACCTGAATATTCTAAATTATATTTCGGGGCGGCCAATATGTAAAAAGTGCTTCGATCAAAGGGTGTGTGATTTCGGTCATTATTTCAATTGACGCGCCGGCTAGGATTTATATTTTCAGAAAGGATAAGGGCTAAATGACTGAAAGTAATTTTGATTTTATTGTTGTTGGTTCGGGTGCGGGAGGAGGGCCTCTCGCAGCAAGAATGGCCTTAGCTGGCTTTAGGGTTTTACTGCTGGAGGCAGGAGGAGATGAAGAGTCTATTAGTTACTCTGTACCTTCTTATGCCCCACTAGCTGAAGAAAATCCATATTATCGCTGGGACTTCTATGTAAGGCATTACAGTAATTTGGATAAGCAGGAGAAAGATACAAAGTATATTCCTGAACGTGAGGGTGTTTTATACCCAAGATCCAGCACCTTGGGCGGATGCACTGCACACAATGCCATGATAACGACCTATCCGTCCGACTCAGACTGGGAATATATTGCCAACCTCACCGGGGATGAAAGTTGGCAACCCAAGCGCATGCGTCGTTACTTTGAAAAACTGGAAAACTGTCACTATCTGGATACGACTCAAGCTTTGGAGTCAGGCCATGGAAAGAATGGCTGGCTGAACGTTGAAAAGGCTGATACCTCTAAGGCCCCGATAGACTGGCAGCTGTCCGAAACGTTGGAGACCTGCAAGCTTCGGGGAGAGCTGGGGCCAATCAATGAAGAACTTGACCCGAACTCCATCAAAGCTGTGTCGGAAAATAAGACAGGGTATTTTACGATCCCCCAGTCGACCAATAATTTTACCCGCAATGGTCCTAAAGAGTTTGTTCTTCAGGTGAAGGAGCAATTCCCAGATCGATTGGTTATTGCAACCCATTCACTGGCGACAAAAATACTGTTCGATGAGGCCAAAGATGATAAGGGCAATGAAATCGCCATTGGTGTTGAATATCTAAAAGGCTCCTATCTTTACAAAGCTACTCCCCGGGATGAACCAAAGTGCTCTCTCGATCAACCTGAACTGAAAAGAGCCTTTGCGGACAAAGAAGTGATTATTTCCTGTGGTGTTTACAACACGCCGCAATTGTTAATGTTATCTGGAATTGGTGATACGGAACACCTTAAAGATTTTGATATTGACACCAGAGTTGATCTGCCTGGTGTTGGTAAAAATCTGCAGGATCGATATGAAATTTCTCTGGTTAACAAGATGAAGGAGCCGTTTAAAGTTAATGAAGTAGCGACTTACAGTGATAACCCTGAAGCTGATGTCTTTCTAAAAATGTGGCTTGATGAGCGACAGGGGCCCTATAGCAGTATGGGGTCTCCCTTGATGTATCTAACCCGATCGTTTCCAGACAAAGTTAATCCAGACATCATTCTGTTTGCCAGAAGCGTGCGATTTCAGGGGTTTTTCCCAAACTGGTTCTGGACATTCAGGCCCATTCACGACCAGTTTACCTGGACCGTGCTGAAGGCACATACCAGAAACCGTGGGGGCGAAGTGTTATTGAAGTCAGGCGACCCTCTGGATACACCCTATATCAATTTTCACTATTTCGAAGAGGGCACTGATATAGGTGGTGAAGACCTGAGGGATATTTCAGAGGGCTTTAAATATGCACGACAGTTAATGGATAAAGCTCCTTTTAAACTCGAAGAAGTACTTCCAGGCGAGCAAGTGCAATCGGATGAACAGATCCAACAATACATCAGGGATCAAGCCTGGGGGCATCATGCATCCTGTACCTGTCCTATTGGGACGGCAAGTGACCCCATGGCCGTATTGGATAGCAATTTCCAGGTTAGAGGGGTTCGCAACCTCAGAGTGGTTGATGCATCTGTATTTCCTCGAATACCCGGAACTTTTATTGTGACTCCGATTTATATGATTAGTGAAAAAGCCGCTGAACTCATTATTGATGCGTATCGCTGCAATAATGCCGACTGAATAAAACTCAAATAATAGGGGTAATATTGATATGAGCTTAAAAGACAAACTAAGGAACATTGATCGATTTGTGATTTATCCCACATTGGGTATTTCAAGAGTCGGGAATTCAGATGAGTGGTTTTTTGCACCTGAAATACCCGGTCGAAGGGCAGACCCCAGAGTTCCTCTGAATACGGACAGTACGGATAGCCATGCTTCCTATAAGGACTCTGCAGGAGCTATAAAACGACAGGCGGCTCGCTTCAGAGTGTATGGTCTTGATGACGAGGGAAAGGTTGTTGCAGAAATTAATTCTGAGCTGGAAGCTGAAGGCGTTACAGTAAATCTGAACTGGAAAGTTCATCTGGCTAACCGGAAAGCGGCCTGGTACGAATACATTAACCCACTGGATTTGAATGAGCTATCCGAAAAGAACGGAACCAAAAAGCTAGCGTTGCCACCTCGACATCGGAATATATCATTTGGCGGTGTTCCCTATGGCGTAGCGCCGGATCAGAAAAAACTGGTGATTGATGCCCGAGTGAAAAGCATTTCAGGGAATGACCAAAGCAGTGCTCCTCTTGATGAGGGGCAGATCATGGGTAGAAATGTATACCTCGGTGAACTGAAAACCGATGATAAAGGACGACTGATAGTTCTTGGTGGCAAAGGTAAAGCAACTAGCCTGGTGCCCAATAACCCGATCCACCATTTTGCTAATAATGAAGGCTGGTACGATGATACCTCGGACGGCACTGTGCGTGTAGAGGTTAAATTGGAGTGGGACATCGATGGTGTAAAAAATGTTTATATAGAGGAAGCTGAACCGGCATTTGTCGCTGTTGTTCCGCCGAATTACGGTCAGGGGCTCTATGGCACGGTGACAATGTACGACGTTGTCCAGAATGTCTATTATCAGGATAAGGGTCTGACAGAGCTAGACCAACCGTCCTTCAAAGAACATATCTGGCCAATATTCCAATCACTCACCGATGCTCAGTGGGTCAGCTTTGGCAGCTATATGTTGTTTGGGGAAGGTTCTCCCTGCAATTTCTGCGATCCTGATGTCTTTAAGAAGATCAGCTTAAAGTCCGATAAAATAAGCTCAGAATCCGATAAAGACTTTAAAAAGAAATTGTTTTCATGGTTCAGAAATCCGTCGCAAGCGGACTTTACTCCCACGCAAATTCCCTCCAACTACGGCGATGCCCTGAGAGATTTCAGCGAACAGCCTAACGAAAATCTCTGGGTGACCGAGACCCAGTATGGATGGCTGAAGGAATGGTCGAAGGATAACTTTATTGAGGATATGGATCAGCTTCCTGAGCAGGGTAGTCCTTTACCAGGCAGAGCCGAAGCCGATCCTCTTCAAGAAGGTCCTCTTCAAGAAGGAATAGAGCTTAACCAACAACCTCACGCTCTAACTAAAGCAGCACTGGAGGAGTGTCTGGGTGGGCCCTTCCGCCCTGGGATAGAAATATCCTGGCCTTTGAGGGTTCCACAAATGTGGAAGTCTCCACAAGGCGAAGCCAGCCCGTTTCGACTCAATATTATTGATAAATGCGAAAAAGTGGAAGACAGTTATGGGCCTGTGCTTTATCCCGATGTGGCTATGTCCGAGTGTGGACCAGTACATAAAAGCGGCCCAGGCACCCTGACTCGCTGGATGGGGGTACCCTGGCAGGCGGATGCCGCAAGCTGTTTAGGTGGATTGGATGACAGTAACTATTTGCCTTTGCCCATGCTCTGGTCACCACGAGCGCCACAGGAAGTATTGAGCGAGCAATCTATAGAGACATTGGAATACACTAAAAACAGCGCTCAGCAAAAAAATAAAGCATTCAATTACAGGCAGTTCTGGTTAAGAGACTTGAATAATACCGACACACTGAGACGCATTAACGACATGGCTCAGGAGTGGGCCGACCTGGGGATTATTGCGCCTCAGTCAGTGGCATCTGATTCACAGATTCCAGAAGTTGTCTGGTCAGAGCAGCAGCGTGGTAAGCAGTTCTCTGAATGGGATCCAACCTACTTGCAGTTACAGGTTGCCGAAGGACGGTTAACAGCGGACGAAGCTAAGGATATAAACAACATCACCATGGAGGAATATGCAGAGCAATTGCAATCTACGGATAATGTCGGCCGTCCCCATAAGATTTATAGCGCTCTGGAAAAATAAGGGTGCGAACCATCGCTGTGATTGGAGGCGGACCAGCGGGTGCCACCGTAGCGCGACTGCTGGCCCTGCGCCAGTACCGTGTTGTTTTACTGGATGCGTCTTCCGGGCCTGAGCATAAGGTGGGAGAGTGCCTTCCGCCCAATATTCGGCCTTTATTGGAAAAGCTGCAATTGCAGCATTTGCTTGATAAACACCATCTCAGCAGTTATGGCCATTGTTCTGTGTGGGGCAGCAATGCACACAAAGAGGAGGACTTCATCACAACGCCTTATGGCAATGGCGTCCATATTGACCGTCAAGCCTTTGAGCATTCACTGGCCGTTGAGGCTATGCAAGCGGGAGTTGAGTGGCACTATGGATATAAGGTTGAGGAAGTAGAGTTCCAAGATAATCAATGGTTGATACGCAGTAATGCCGAAACGGAGCAGGAGTTTTTTGCTGATTTTCTGATTGATGCCAGTGGTAGAAGAGCAGTGAGTGCGCGTTATTTCGGTATTAAAAGAGTTCAGTCAGACAATCTGGTGGGGGTTACGGCCTTTGTTCCAATGAATTCCAGAAACCGTCGAACCTTGGTTGAATCGACCCCTGGTGGTTGGTGGTATTCAGCAGTGTTGCCAGATGATAAAGGAGTTGTTGCTTTCATGACGGATGCCGATTTGGTGAAGCCACTCAATGCTAATCACAAGGAAGGTTGGCTAGCTCAGTTGAACCAGACTGTTTTCACCAAGAAGCGCCTGTATTGCTTAACAGATAATCCTCTTATCGAAGTGAAGGTAAAACCTGCATCAAGCTCGCGGTTGGAACACATTACAGCCAGGCAGTGGCTGTGTGTGGGGGATTCCGCCTGCACCTATGATCCGGTTTCATCCTACGGAATAACAGCGGCAATCGGTGCGGCTTATTATGCGGCCTGTGCAATACATGATTCTCTGGAGGGGCGTCAGGATGCTCTGTTGGCTTATACCTGTGTTATGGAGCAGACATATCAGCATTATCTCAATGCGATTGCGGGTTCTTATGCGCAGGAGCGACGCTGGGAGGATGAACCGTTCTGGAAGAGAAGGTACATAGCTGAATATGAGATAGGGGGAAAAATCCTGGCATGAATGGTCTTTCACTCTGAAAAATCAGTGCTTAATCATATTTTATGAGTGACTGACACACATATTTAATACCTAGTTATTTTATTCATCCTATGTCGTTTTAATAGGATTCAATTGGAAAGGTAATGGAGCTATCGTTATGAAAAGAGATTATGGTTTGGTCAACCTTCAAGGGTTCATGGAGCAATTAACCAAGAATTTGAAATCTGCTATAACAGTGAATAAGAGCTGGGGGAGTATTGATGAATTGTATGAATACAATAAAAACAGCCAAATCTTTAACCGCAGACTTCAATTGAAACCTTTTGTTATTGTTTATTGTGAAAATGCTGATGACGTTCAGGTAACTTTTAACGCTGCTGTCGATAATAATTTACCGTTCAGGGTTAGAGCCGGCGGGCATGACCATGAAGGTGAGTGCAGTGGAACCAATACGGTGTTGATTGATGTATCAAAAATGCATTCAGTGGAATACACGAATTCTGGTAGTGATACCATTGCCAAGGTTGGTCCTGGTTGTAAATTTGAGTTTCTTACCAGTGAACTGGCCAGCCATGATGTCATGATTCCTCATGGAACCTGCGCGACAGTGGGTATATCTGGGTTTACCCAGGGAGGAGGTTGGGGACCCTATACCCGATTGCACGGTATGTGTTGTGAAAGTCTGGTTGGCGCGGACATTCTGCTAGGTAATGGTGAGATAGAGTCGATTGATGCGACAGTCGACAATGTTCCGGATTTGCTGTGGGCCTTGCGAGGCGGTGGGGGGATGAGTTATGGAATTGTCACCGAGTTCCGATTCAAAACCTTTGTTCTTCCAGATGAAATGTATCGCTTTGAGGTGGAATGGAATGACCCCGAAGATCAGACTGAAGCAGATGCTACGCCAACACTGGAGATATTAAAAAACTGGGAAAACAGTACTAGCTCAGATAACACTCTAAAGTTGATGGGGACCAATCTGAAAATCAATGGCATCCCACTGCTTGAAGATAAAACTGTTGATGAATCCGTTGCCCATAGCTGCATATTTTATGGCTATTGGAATGGTGATAAGGGTAGCCTGACCCAGTTCGTACAGGATTATTTTAAAACGACCCCTGACTATTGTTTAACTATCGAGCTTCCGACAGGGGCTAGATATCATAAAACAAATCCCTATGGAAAAAATATGATGGGGACCTGGGGTAGAGAATCTCTGAACAGAGTGAGAAGAAAGCTGGGTCTGGATGGTGGAACCCCCCTGCAACCGGATGAAGACATCCCCGCGCCTCATAAACTCACATCTCGATTAGTGGATGGAAATGGACTGTCGGACGATGGTCGTATGAAGCTGCTTGAAAGCCTTTCTTCTCCGCTGATCATTGAAGGTAACAGAGAGCTGGGGCTTTTTACCTATGTCACTCTGGGAGCGATTACCGGGAATTATTATCAGAATGATACCAAGTCATCCAGTGACAGTGCCTTTCCCTATGAAGCTTGCCAATATACGATTCAGTATCAGTGCTGGTGGAATGAGGAGGAGTATGAAAAAAATAAGTTCCAGAATAACAATGTTTATAACCGGGTCAATAAAGCGCTGGACTGGATTGAAACCTGCAGAAACGCCGACATTCCCAACACCTACGGCGCGTTTATAAGCTTTAAAGACAACTCTATTCCTACTGAGACATATTTCGATAAAAATTATGACCTACTTCAGAAAATTAAGTGGTCACACTCAAAAGATCCTCTGAATCATTTCAGAACAAGAAAAACCGTGGCCAATATGATTGCTTTTATCAAAGATAAGCAATCTATTAGCCGAATTAATGCGGTAACAGTAGACAGTAAAAAGAACTCAGCCACTATCAGTTATAGTACGGCCGATCTTAGGTCTAACAGCGGGGTTGAGTTCACCAATTACACTTTATCCATTTTTGAAGATTTGAGTTCGCCTGTTGATGGCACCCCTTTGCAGAAGTTTGAAGGCATTCATGCAGACTTTAATGGCACTTATGAAATGTCCAATATCACACCGGAACTAAGTGAAGGACATTTTACTATTGCTTTGTCCGTTGGGAGTGAAGTTGAAAAAACACTCTGTGCTTACGTGTGCTTACGCGATGGAGTCGTGATTGACTCCTTTAACGAAAATATCACACTCAATAACATCGAGGTTGATGATCAGACATTGACGTTTGTAGTTCAGACAGAGCCTTTACCCGGTAAAGTGCCCGATGAGGATAACGATTTGATCATGATTTACGATAATACCAATGGTGGAAATAAAGCAGTCAGTGTTACACGGTCTGCTCCTTACTTAACATCGGATGGCTATATTACCAGGTTAACCATTAATGGCACTCTAACCAGTCAGGGTCAGTACAGTATTGGTTACTACTGTGGCAATGTTCTTGGCGCCTGTTCATCCAAGGAATACATAGCGACCACAGATATCAGCCTTGATGGCAATGGTTGACACTCTGTATAACAGATGACCTGCCTCTGTAAGGAGCAGGTATTTCCATAGAAAAACTTTAAAACACAGAGAAATTCAAATGGTTTATTCATACACGAAAAAAATGCTAAATATAGCAGCTCTAGCACTGACACTAAGCTGCCCATATCATCAGGCATTGGCAGAAACCTATTTGCCATCGAAATCGAGCTATCTGTTCTACAACGGTCAAATCATCACGATGAATGACAGCCAACCCTCAGCAGAAGCGGTCTGGATAAAAGGTGACATTATCATGGCAGTTGGCACAACATCAGAGGTTGAAGAGGCCATAGGGAAAGCTGGCTCAGACTTTACTCCGATTAACCTAAATAAGGGTGCATTACTGCCTGGATTTATTGAACCTCATGCTCACATTTCTGGTACTGTGGAATACGCACTGTTAAGTGAGCACAATATTGCGCCTTGTCTTCCAGAACGTTACCAGAAGCAAATCAATCAACGGGATAAGAGCGCCAATTGTCAGCTATACGTATCCAATGCGTTGGAGGCCTTGAGCCATACAGAAACGATCAATAACTGGTATCTGGGGCTTGGATTAGACCCATCCCGAATGTCGTGGAACCCTCAAGAGTCTTCAGTCGATTTTAACAAGACGCCTGCCCAGCATATTGAGGAAACTATTAAGAATAATAATCCGGTGTTTATTCTGGATCAGTCTGGGCATCTTGGCTACGTTAATCTTGAGGCGTTTAATAGCCTAGGGCTCTGTAAAGAAGAGGGTGGAAGCCTTGTTTGTAATCCGAAGATAAACCCAGGAAAATGGGAGGAACTTACTGAAAAGTTTGTTTCCGGTGGTGTATGGGTGACGGGTGATGATGAGAATTTTACGGGACTGATCGAGGAAATGGAAGCGATGGTGCCCTTTATTACTGCTATTCTTGATCAGAAAAATGAAGTTTCTCTCAGTCACCACACTGTTGGTACACTTTCGAATTATGGAGGTAGTGAATTCGGCAGTAACGAACAAGTCAGGTCAGTCATCGAAGACATTGCCAAAACTGGGGTCACTACACTAGTTAACGGCGGCGCACTGTCAAAGGAAGAAGTGCAACAGGTCGAATCATTAGCTCTGGATCAGATAAATAGCCCGATAATGAGATATCGCAATTTACTGAGTGTTGACTATGCGGACACACTCTATGACGGTAATATTCCGGAGCCGGGAAAATGGGATGAATCCAACAGTGGGCTTTATGCCTTGACAGGCATCAAGTTGTGGGCGGATGGATCAACCCAGGGGTGCACAGCCTCACTGAAAGCACCTTACAAAGGTAATTGTGCATTAGCGGGAACCGGTCATAAAAATTATAACACCCCTCAAGCCATTGAAAATGCACTTCGAGGCTATTGGAAAAAAGGGTGGTATCTAAACATACACGCTAACGGTGATCAGGCTATTCAAGATTCACTGGTTGCGCTGGTTTCCCTGGATAAAGAGACAAACTATGAAGGCAGCAAAGTTAATAATCCTGGTCCGAATACTCTGATTCATGCCACTGTTGGAGGCAATCCACTAAAAGAAGAGAATCTGATCAATACTATTGCGAAGCTGCGAGATGGTATTGCGGGAAGGCCGGTGAATATACAGACCAGTCACCTTACTGGCCATATTGCATATTGGGGAGCAACGTTGGATAGCATACTGGATGGAACTCCCCTTGGTGGAATGGGTTCAAATGGTCGAATAAACTTGCTGGATGCAATGGCTTCGGAGGTGAAGCTCAATGTTCCTTTCTCTCTTCACAGTGACTCGCCTATTTCCCCGATCAACCCCTTGTGGTATGTAGAGCAGGCTGTTACCCGTAATACTTGGCTTTATCCTGCCTTGACTGATGATAAAGCCATCAAGCTGCCTGGAAATCAAGGTATAACGGTTGAGCAGGCTCTGAAGGCCATCACTATCGTACCCGCACGGCAACATAGGATGGGCAAAAAACTAGGCAGTATAGAAAAAGGTAAAGTGGCTGACTTGGTGATATTGGACAAGAGCCCACTGAGAGTTGATCCAAATGAAATACATACCATTGAAGTACTGGAAACCTTTGTGAGTGGTCATCGGAATGAGTGGGTCAATAAAGAGGTACTTAGGCAGAAAAAGTGATCTTCTCGTTATAGAATATTTCATCCCTTGAGGGGGAGGGTGTAAGTCATATAACCAGGATTTTATCGTGCATCAATAATGTCTTGCATGATTACAGTTGCGCTATCTACATTCTATAGATCAACAGCACTTATTTAAGTGTAGCCAGCGCGCTATTCTCCCGTAGATTCTGTGCAAGTGCCTTATTTATAGATAGGCGCCTTGCATTGGGAACATGATTCGCTTGTGCAATACTATCCCATTGGTTTATCGCCGCAATGATTTGCTGTATGACTTTCTCCGCATCCCGTAGGTTTCGATAACCCGCTTGGCGGGCCAATTGCACAATGGCTTTTATGGGTGGCTGTTTACCGTAGCCGGCAAATGCTGTCGCGTGCTCGCCGTAGGCGCTGGGCGAGTAGGTGACATCGTAATGGGGGGAAGGCGTCCATTGTCCTGTGTCATCTTGCATAAATGCCCAGTTTTTACTGTGGTCGTCTTGATTGAGGGCGAATAGATTAAACATGGCGCGGCGGAAAATAGCTTTTCCTGCGGTCACACTGCCACACAGTTGGTTCGCGGCTTTGATGAGGGTTTCATAATCTAACGAGGGTAAACGGAAATTGGCGTTGAGCAGACCGCAGGCGCTGTGCATGTGTAGTCGACCGCCATTGGCTAGGCAGTCGAATCGTTTCAGTGCTAACCAGCCAGGGCCGCTATTATTTTCGACGAGGTGGCTCTGCGGGATATCAATGCCCGCTTGTGCTGCCATTTGTAGATAGGCGGCTTCGCATACGCCTTCATCGTGACCTAAGCCGAGACCGGCGGAGGTGAATTTGATTAGCCATGGTTCAAGTTCGCCTTCTGGGTCTGCACAGGTGTTGAGGGTTTGCCAATTGTTGTCGAGATAGATCTGCGCTTTTGGGCGCGCACCACCAGAGCCGCCTGCCTGTGATAAGGCTGCCAGTACTTCATCGGTTTGCCCCTCATATACACGGATAGCATCGTTGCCGAGTTGTTGTAGCTCAATCATTTCCGCGGCGTTAGCTTGGCCTTGATCAGGTTCAAACTCTAATGCCCCCATACAGCGGTTGCCCATATAGGCGAGCCTATCCATTGCGGTCATTCGTTCTGGCATTAACCCCTGTTGACGAAACACGCGATCCATCAGTAACAAACCCCAGCCATCGGGTAAGGCATCGGCAACTACGCCGTGGATCTGGTGGAGTTCTCCGTCGGTAGGGCGTTGCAACGTGCTGGAGGAATCCAATTGATAGGGTGACGGGTTGCCACAACGAGCTAAATAGTCGTTGGCAAGTTGCAGGTAGCTTCCGCTCGCATTTTGCGCGAGCTGCCCCATTAACAGTCGATCACCGTTGGTTAAACGCCGATAGATCGACAGTTGGCGTACCGATGGTGCGTCAGTCATGTTTTAGCACCTCATCGATACTGGTGGGCAGGGTAGGTTTGGCGTTACATAAACTGGACAGGCGACCGAGTTGGTCCAGTGCTTGCCAGAGCAATATAAACTGGGCCAGGCTGATCTCAGACTGTAGCTCAAAGCGTTTAATGGTAGAGGCGGGCACGCCGGAGTGTAGGGCGAGTTCTCGACGAGACAGTTTGGCGTCTTTACGTGCTTGATGTAAAAAGCGCGCGAATGTCTGTTGAACGTCTAGAGGGGACTCTAGGGATAGCTTCATAATGGGATACTATATTGTCCAAATGTGGGTCTAATTATAGCGAATGGATACTATATTGTCCAATGTGTGGTGTATCCTATATTTTCCAGTGCTCTTTAAGTTGGGGTACAGGGTGTTTGCCCTTGTACCCCTGTTATTCTAGAGGGCGGCTATTTGGCTTTGGGTTTGTTTGTTTAGAATTTCCGAAATACACGGATTTTGCTTCAACGTCTTTTGATTTATCATTTGTGTGAGTGAAGTAGACGTAATCTCAACGGGTATTTCGTAAAGAACGTCTTGAAGGCCTTTTAAATCGAGTTTGCATAAATCCACCGAAAACACCTGTGGAGAATCGTACATCCGAACGGAATATATTCTATCTTTCAAATTCGCAACAACGATCCACTGAGTGAAATCACTTTTATTATTGGCACTATTTGCAGCTATGTCTGTACGACTCGTGCCTAGGGGTATGTCCACTGTGTTTAATATATGAAACGCAAGTGTTGTTGCACGCTCGGTACTTGATACTGGGTATGAGTAATTGGTCATCATTGCTGCTCTTACGAATCTATCGGGAGGTGTCGAGCTGCCTGGTAAATTCGCAAACCCCGTTCCCTGCGAACCTGACGCAGTTGAAAAGTTAGTCCCTTCAAAGGGGATGGCGTTAACCGGTGTAACTCCGTCATAACAATTTAGGTTTGTAAGTTGCCACTCAAGACTAGGGTCATTGGTCAGTACACCAACGTTAGTATTGTCGCTTATTGTCATCTTTCCTCCGATAAACTCAATGACAATGCTGCCTCCAAAACTGTCATTAACGGGAAAGTGAAACAATAGCCCTTCAGGCACGTCGATATAGGGATTAATAACCAGTTCTTTGTGTAGGTTATTTTTTACTTCGTCACAGGTTCTGTATTGGCTTAATATCCAAATAACGAGGTAGGGGTATGAAATAATGTTTTCGTCGGTAATGTTAGGGATTTCTTGGTATTGTGTTTCCAATAGTGTCATGGCGCCTACGGTTAAGCCTTCGGTGTTCATCCCGTGAGCCAGAATACCGGTTCTTTCCACGTTCATTCCGATAAAACCATAGGTTCCTTTCCATCTCTTTCCTATATTTTGGAAATCACATTCATATTTCAGTGTTACAGGCTTGCCATCGATATCGAATTTACTGAGCGTTTGTACATATTCATATTCAGCTGGACGAAATATTAGTTTAGAATTCATGGGCTCTGCATTTTCCATACTGCGTCCAACCACAACGCCTTTAGGGGTCTTGGTGTTTCTGGTACCTTTGATCTGTCAACACTTTGCCGGACACCAAATTACACTGCTTTCTGCATTTCTTCGTAATCTACGGGTGACCAATAGTCATTCGTAGAGTGAAGTCGTTGGCGGTTATAGAAAACCTCA
>MAAC01018373.1_pt1 | contig 44557 bp, 36 predicted proteins | sample 1115981 | NCBI WGS metagenome assembly MAAC01 (sample SAMN04961126, study PRJNA320927) | seawater metagenome | isolation source: sample BD02T64 sea water enriched with oil for 64 days | place: USA:Gulf of Mexico | collected 2013-07-27 | reverse complement strand
GCATGTAAAGTCAATGCCATGGTATCGGTGTTGACGGTGATTGCCGCTCGGCCTGAGGCTGAGGTTGTTACCGCCGGCACTTCATTATCGCCGCTGAGTTGGCTCCAGATCACTATAATATTATCGGGAAGTAGTTGACCGCGCAGTTCTCCCCCAGGATTGGCATCACTATGTACATTGACATAAAGTTCACCGGCTAAAAAGCTCTGAATGTCTTCGCTGGATAACACCGTGTTATCGGCAACTAGCCATTGATTGGCATCATTAGCATCTTGATTTAAGCTAACTATAACTCCGCCATTTGCCCCAGAAAATGCTTTATGCACATGTGCAGCCGTTGCGGTGATCCCTGAAGTCATGATCGAGCCACTCAATGCTCCGGTATCTAAATCAAGAGTTAATGTGCCGCTGCCCTCTGCGTTTGTGACAACAGCCGGGTTTTGCTGAAATCCGTCCAATTCGACAGCAACAGTCATGGTATTGGTAACTGGTGGTGGCGGAAGTGGAGTTTGTTTAGAGTCATCGTCATCATGAAAACAACCGTTCAAACATGTCAATAGAAATAAACTGTAGAAAAACAACCTAATATTCACGGGTAAAATTGATAATTTTTTCATGGTGATCACCTCGCCGTTATCGTATTAAAAAGCATTTCAAGCAATGTAATTAACCTGAAAGTATAGCCAATAAGGGCCCATTCGCTAACTTAAACTTCGTATTAAACTATAATTTTTTATTGAGGTGCGACGATACAGGTTTTTTAACACAAAAGCGGACTTCCCAACAATAAATAAGACACATATAGACGCTCACCAACTTTCAAGTATTATTTATTTGAAGCAATACTTAGCCATTTGAAAAATGACTAAGTGTATTTTCCGTTATTCACAAACAATAAAAAAGACCCCCCACTGCAAGGGATAAAAAAACAAACGTAATGCGAGGACAAAACCTCTAAATTTTAAAGATAGATAGTTTGCTTTATGTAATTTTCGTGTTGGAAAGTAAAAATTTGACCGATTAACCGAAATTTAGACATAGTCCCCTGGTTAGAAGGATTATTGATCTTTGTTAAGCTAAATATTGCTGGCTGTTGCTGTAATTTGGTCGTCGCTTTAACTTTGCATGTTGAATATGATAATTTAACGACTCATCATTGCCGACAGCACCGGTAAATAATTGCTCAAAACGTTGGCTTATGATTAACCAGTTATCGGCACTGATGCTAAGTTTCGTTAAAATCAATGCTTCATGTTCGCTAATGCTGCCATTTTTATCTTTTCGAATACATCGTCCGGTTGCGTCTACCAGTGTTAGATAATCTTTTAACTCAAAAATGATAGCATCAGGTTTCTTAAGAGATTCACCACCAGTAAATGGCAATAAGGACGTGGGTTGTTCATTGTTGAGTGCGGCCTTTATTCTCAGTTGAATGCTGGTATGGTTTGACTTATCTAGTGACTTGGCCAAATTGGCCCTAATGGGATTTAAATCTACGTAGGCCATACGGGCAATACATTCGTTTAAGTCTTTCATAAACCAACTGATATTGCTTAAGCGCTCTCGATAAACTTCTACACTGGCAATCACCGTGGGTAACAATACTGCATCGAATAAAGCATCTTGGCAGTATTGCCGGATAAGTAAGGTGCCAAAGTACAGTTTGTGCCAACGCTCTAGGACTTGTTTATCATTCCATCATTTTGCCTTTTCAGTATTCACCTTCAATACCACCCATGTGAGTGTAATTAATCATCACGGCAAACGCACAGACATCAATGGCATAGACTGACGATAAAAATAGCAACCGTTGTTCAACCCATTCTCGGCGATGTTCAAACGATTGATTGGTAAATTTATCAACACCACATAAAAAAGCTCGGCGAACACAGCGTGACACACAATGATAATAAGGGGTTTCCGACAGGAATAATTGTTGCTTCCTTGCTTTTGGCATAGTTAACTCCTCCTTGAGTTAAAATGGTTACCTAAATTTTAGGTTCTAAGGTCAATTATTGCCAGTTACGGTGGGTGATTTATTTATTTTCTTATTTATTTGTGGGTGTCTTATTTATTTTATTATTTATTTGGTTGCCAGACGGCATCATCTTCAAAAACAATTTTTCCATCGACTCGGGTAAAACAGCTTGAGCAAATTGGGATATTGCCGTGTCATAAAACTGGCAGCTACGCTCTTTAATTTTCATAAATTTGGCCTTACTATAGATGAGATAAAACCGACCAAGGTGCGATTATCTTAAATAATCAACACGTTAAATAGAGACCGTTTAATTATAGAATTATTTCATCCAAGCTGTTGTTGTTACCAAATGGGTGTTTTATCGAATTTTCCAAAGGAATAGTCTCATTTCCAAAAGTATGATTGAGATCAACCGCACTGTAAGCCAACTTAATAAATTCAATACAACAAATTTTCTCAATTAGCCTGATACGCCATTGCGAGCTGTTTTAACCAGCACTTTCTTAAAAATGCGACATACTAAGTATGATCAATAAAACTGGGGGTGCGATGTTTTTTAACTTCGGTGATTTTTATGAACGACAAATTCTGGCGAAACCTAAGCTAGTTACTACCGTCATAATCCTCATTAGTTTATTTTTTGCTTCCCATATAAGCAACTTTAGATTGGATGCCTCCAGTGAAACCCTGGTGCTCGAAAATGATGCCAGTTTACAGTTTTATCGAGAAATAAAAGCTCAGTATGGTTCTGATGATTATCTCATTATGACGTTTAGTCCGAACCAGCCTACATTCGCCAAGGAAACCCTAGATCAGCTAATTTCGTTGTCTACTCGTCTCGAAGTAATAGCCAACATAGCAACCGTTACCAGTATTTTAAATGTTCCCCTGGTCAACAGCCCGCCCATTTCTTTGAAATTACTGCAACAGCAAACGCCAACACTGTTAAGCGCTGGTACCGAGCCAAAGTTAGCCCGGGAAGAGTTAGTAACAAGTCCGCTGTATCGGAATTTATTGATCAGTGCCGACAGCCAAACCGTGGCATTAATACTCAACATCAAGCAAGACGAAACCTTGTTAGAGCTGGCCAAACAAAGAAACTCATTAAAAGTAATGGCCACTGACCAAGCCCTTAGTGGTGAACAGCAACGACAACTAACAGCAATTAACGAAGCATATTCAGCATATGCCACTGAGTTGCAAAGCAAAGAAGCCAAGCTGATTAAAAACGTTCGCCGGGTAATGAGTGATTATCAACAATTTGGCCAGCTGCACCTTGGTGGTTTGCCGATGATCACGGCAGATTCCATTGCCTTTATCCGGCACGACCTAATGAGTTTTGGTGTTATTGTGTTCGTTTTTATTATCATCACCTTAGCTGTCGCCTTTAGTCGATTAAAATGGGTGTTGTTGCCATTAATCACCTGTGTCATTACCGGTGCTGCGATGGTGGGTTTTCTTGGCCTGGTCGACTGGCCAGTGACGGTTGTATCTTCAAATTTCATTTCACTGATGCTGATCCTGACCCTCTCCTTGCTCATTCATCTGATCGTTCGCTATCAGGAATTACACTGGCAAAATCCACAGGCGAGTCAACTGGTCCTAGTATCGACCACGTTAAGAAAAAAACTTATTCCCTGCATATTTACCACCACCACTACCATCATTGCCTTTGTTTCGCTGATGGTGAGCGATATTCGGCCAGTCATAGAATTTGGCTGGATGATGAGCTTAGGGATAACTTTGGCTTTTATTATGGTGTTTACCCTGTTTCCGGTGATGATGATGCAACTTTCTCCCGGGTTACCGGTGAATCAACAAAACATTACCAAACGCATTGTCCTCTGGCTTGCCAATAATCTACTGGCCAACAGCAGGCCAGTATTGGTGCTCTACCTTGTTATCGTCATTTTAAGTATTGTTGGCGTAACTCGACTTACCGTTGAAAACCGTTTTATTGATTATTTTAAAAAGTCGACCGAGATCTACCAGGGTATGGTGCTTATCGATCAAAAACTTGGTGGCACCACGCCTTTGGATGTGATCATCGATGCACCCGAAAATTCATTAGAGCTAGTGGTTGCCGCTACGGAAGAAGATGACGAGTTATTGGCGGAACTTGGTTTGGACGAAGACGATTTATCCGAGTTATCGGCAGAACAACCAGCCAATGCTTATAACGGCTATTGGTTTAACCTTAGCATGCTTGCCAACATCAAAAAATATCATAGTTATTTAGAGAGCCTGCCACAAACGGGCAAGGTACTGTCGGTGGTCTCGGGGATGGCATTAATTAATCAAGTTTCCCCCGAGAGCAAGAATGATGATTTTACCTTAGAGATCCTATATTCAAAATTACCCGAATCGGTAAAAGACGTAATTCTAACGCCCTACATATCACAAGATGGCGATCAAATACGCTTTAGTATTCGCCTATTCGAAAGCGATAAATCACTGAAACGTACGGCGTTGCTCAATGAAATTGAGCAGGGGTTAACCAGTAAGTTTGGCTTAAAGCCTGAGCAAATTAAATTTTCCGGCATGTTGGTGTTATACAACAATATGCTGAAGAGTTTATTTAACTCACAGATAAAAACCCTGGGGATAGTGTTTTTCAGTATTCTGATAATGTTCATGATGATGTATAAAAATTTCAAACTGGCGTTGATCACCCTGATCCCCAATCTCGTTTCTGCGGTGATGGTGCTCGGCATCATGGGATGGGCGCATGTGCCGCTTGATATCATGACCATCACCATCGCCGCAATTTGCGTCGGTATTGCGGTTGATAACTCCATTCACTATGTTCATCGATTTAAGCTGGAATATCAGCAATGCGGTGACTACCTAAAAGCCATGTTCATTGCTCATGCCAGCATTGGCCGGGCGATGTATTATACCTCGATCACAATCACCCTAGGTTTTTCGATCCTCAGCTTGTCCAATTTTCTGCCGACTATCTATTTTGGACTGTTGACCGGTTTTTCAATGATCGTTGCCCTGCTGGCAAATTTAACTCTGCTACCTTTATTGCTGATCCACTTTAAACCACTGAATAAGGGAGTGTTTTAAACTCACTTGCTTGTGTCATGCTTGTTACTGTCATTACCGACAGAGCAAGAGTACTCACTAGCTAGTAACAAACTGACAATGATTATTAAAAACACGACATAACAAACCCACAACACAAGCCTAGGCTGTTGTTTTTAAATGACTTGACAAGGCACTGTCGGCACAGTGCGAAAAGTCGTCGTGAATTTGCTAGGTGTCAATTGGGCAACTGCTAGTATGGAGCCATATCAATATTCAAGGACATGATGCGGTCACTAGAGTCACACGGAATAATAATGACTGAATAAAAAAATAATAAGCTCAAACAACCAAGAGAAATTACATACTATGAAAATATCAAAATTTGCAACATCCATTGTTGCCCTAGCCGTTACTTCAGTATTTAGCGCACAAGCGGCAGACGATCGATACATCATGCGCGTAGACAATAATAATAAAGGTGTAGTGAAAGCTCTTGCCAAGAAATTAGGCGCTGAACTGAAAGTTGACGGTAATGGTTTTATTGCGGCGTCGTTTTCAGGCAAAAACTTAGAGCAAGTGAAAGGCTTGATGAATAACCCTCATATTCAGGCAATTGAAGAAGATCAACGCCGTATGCCTTTATCTGTATACGGTGATGATGCTGGTGATCCATCAGCAATGCAAATCACTCCATATGCGGTATACCAATCTCAAGCAGATCAACTAACCTTTAATGCCAATGCCGGCATGAAAGTTTGTATTATCGATTCGGGTTTAGACCGTTCAAACTCTGATTTTGTTTGGAATAATATCACCGGCGATAACGATTCAGGTACTGGCAACTGGGATGAAAATGGCGGCCCTCATGGCACACACGTTGCCGGAACGATTGCCGCAGCGGATAACAACGTAGGAGTTGTTGGTATGGCGCCAGGTGCCGATTTGCACATTATCAAAGTATTCAATGCCGATGCTTGGGGTTATTCATCTGACTTGGCTCACGCCGCTGATAAATGTACAGCTGCTGGTGCCAATATCATTAGCATGAGTTTAGGTGGTGGTGGTGCAAACAGCACTGAAGAGAATGCGTTTAAAGCATTTACTGCCGCGGGTGGCTTAGTGGTAGCCGCTGCTGGTAACGATGGTAACAGCGTACGTTCTTACCCTGCCGGTTACCCAACAGTGATGATGATTGGTGCCAATGATGGCGATAATAACATTGCCAATTTCTCACAATACCCAAGTTGTACAATAACAACAGGTCGCGGCAAAAAAGCAACAACGGTTACCGATGAAACGGTTTGTGTTGAAGTAACCGCCGGTGGCGTAGATACCTTATCAACGTACCCAGCAGACATGGCAACAAGCGCGTCTATGACTGCCGATGGGCAATATTTTGCTTCATCAGCGATGGAAAATTCAGGTAGCGTAAGCGGTAACACCTATTACATGGGCACAGCAGAAACTACTGACGGCGGTGCCAATGGCAACATTTGTGTGATTGACCGTGGTGTTATTTCGTTCCACGACAAAGTACAGAACTGTGAAAATTCTGGCGGTATTGGCGCAATGATCATTAATAATGAAGCCGGTATGTTATACGGCACATTAGGTGAGACCAACGCAACAACAATTCCAGCGGTAGGTGCTACCTTTGAAGACAGGTCAGCGTTAATTGCGGCAGCAACTGCAGACATTAACATTGGTACTTCAGATTATGGTTTCATGAGTGGTACTTCGATGGCAACACCTGCGGTATCAGGTATCGCCGCCTTAGTTTGGTCTAATCATAATGGTTGTACCGGTACTGACATTCGTGAAGCGTTAAAAGCGACCGCCGAAGACGCTGGCGCTGCAGGGAACGATGTCTACTTTGGTGCGGGTATTGTGAAAGCGAAAGCGGCAAGCGATTACTTAACAGCCAATGGTTGTGGCGTTGTAGTTGAACCACCTGCAGGTGATGTATCTTTGACTGCCAATGGTTATCGAGCAAAAGGCAAAAATAAAGTAGATTTATCATGGTCTGGCGCTACTACTGCCAGCGTAGATATCTATAAAAATGGTAGTTTATTAACGACGACAACCAATGATGGTGCTTACACCGACAGTTTCAGAACATCGGGTACTTATACTTATTCAGTATGTGATCAAGATACCAGTAACTGTTCTGCTGATGCCACCGTAAGCTTTTAATTTTAATTAACGCGTGATTAATATCCGGCCGATTTTATCGGCTGGATATTGTTGTTTTAATCTTAACGAAAATGACTAAAAAATTTAACATTAGCCAGACTAGTGTTTAAGATGAGTTTTAAGTATGTTGAACAAAGAGGAAGAGAATGTCTTTTAAATCAGTAACTAAAATAATAAAACCGTTCACATTGCTAGGCGTTATTGGGCTTTCTGCCTGGCTTATCAATTCGATAATTGTAACCAAGCCTGGCAATACCACTCAGTCTTACATCATAAGTGCCAATAATTATCAATTATTGCAAGCGACCATAGCAAAACTTGAGGCAACACCAAGCCATCAGTTAGCCATCATTAATGCGGTTGCGGTGAACTTAACCGAAGCACAATTAAGCCAGTTACACCAACAAATGTCCGTTAAGGTTAGCGAGAATTATCGGGTGAAGCTGGCCGGCGGCCGTGCCTGGGGCAAGCGTAAATGGCAACCGAAAGCGGTGGTAGCTGAGTATATTGAAGCCACCTCTGCGCATGCTGCAAACAACTTTGGCGACAGCGTCACCATTGGCTTTCTTGACACCGGCCTAGACCAATTATCCGGTTTATCTACCGATTTATATGGCCGAGATAAAGCTTGGGGTACCTATGATGCGATTAACAACTCGGTCAGTAATTACGACGATGAAGCCAGTGGTCATGGTACTCATGTTGCCAGCATTGCCGCCAATAGTGATTATGATGTTTATGGAAAAATATACGGTGTTGCCCCCAATGCCGCCCTTGTTGGCATTAAAGCATTTGATGCCAATGGCCAGGCCACTTACGCCGATGTGATCCGCGGCATCGACTGGGCATTACAGGTGAAAGATCAAATTAACCTAAAAGTATTAAACATGTCATTTAGCGGTCCGGTACGTTCTAATTACTGGGATGACCCGCTAAATTTAGCGGTAATGAAAGCATGGCAGGCCGGTATTGTTGTCGTTGCCTCTGCCGGTAACACCGGACCTGAGCCGATGACCATTGGCGTACCCGGCAATGTACCTTATATCATTACCGTAGGGGCGATGACCGACAATTACACATCGACAGACGTCTCCGATGATAAATTGGCTACCTTTAGTGCCGCAGGTCCCACTTTTGAAGGCTTTGTTAAGCCGGAAATACTCGCTCCCGGTGGACATTTATCGGGTTTGATGTCTTATGACTCGCAAATCGTGATCGAACACCCGGAATATCATGATGGTGGCAGGTACTTTGAAATGTCAGGTACCTCACAAGCTGCCGGGGTTATTTCAGGCGTAGTGGCGCTGATGCTAACCGATAATCCAACCTTAACGCCTGATCAGGTGAAATGTCGATTGATTGCCAGTGCGCATACTGCCCGTACCGAAAGCGGTGAATTGGCGTACAGTGTTTTTCAACAAGGCGCAGGTGTCGTTAATGTTAAGGATGCCTTAAACAGTTCCGCAGTTGATTGTGCCAATACCGATTTAGATATAGCGCAAGATCTCGCAGGCGAGCAACACTATTCCGGTCCGGCCAGCATCAACGATGACGGTAATTTTTACATTGAAGGGCTAGGTGCTGAGTATATTTGGGATATTACCGGCTCAGATGCAGATGGCATTAACGATAGCACGTTAACCGATGTTGAAATAGACAGATTGATCTGGAAAACTGGCTTTAACGTCGATAGGTTGATCTGGAAAACTAGCCTAGAAGTCGACCGATTGATCTGGAAAACCAATTTAGAGGTCGATAGATTAATTTGGAAAACTAACGTCGATTTCAATAGCAATGAAGAAATTAAAGTAAACAATTGGGTAGAACAGCAGTAAGTAAAAGCAAGGCTGCTAATAGCAAGTTGATTAGTAGCCTTTTCTTATATGGCTCGCCGAATGTAACAACTCATCGTCAGCGATACTTTTTCTTGCAATGATGCATGGCAACAGCTAAGTTCAAATATTCGTTTCAATAGGTGAAGGAGAGAAACATTAAAATAACATTCATGTTAACCCTGGCATTGCTCTTCTCTCTACTCAGTCGCCCCTGTTTTTCCCAAAATATTAACTCTTTTAAAAATTTCATCGCCGATCATCCCCTTTCATATCAAGCGGTTCGCACCGTTGCTCAGGATAAACAAGGTTTTATCTGGTTTGGTTCGCAAGAAGGCGTACATAGGTATGATGGCCATCAATTTTTAAGTTTTCATCACGATGCCAGAGATACCAACTCATTAAGTTCCGATGTGATCAGTCGCATACTCGTTGACAGTAAAAAACAAATTTGGGTTGCCACCCGAGGTGGCGGTCTCAATTTATACCGTGAAAATTTGCAAAACTTCCAACGGATCACCTCAAAAACGAAGCCATTGAGCTTAACCAACGATAATATCAATGCGTTAATCGAAGATAACCGTGGCAACCTCTGGATTGGCACTGAAAATGGCATAAACATTCTGTTTCGTCATGATAATGAATGGCAAATAAAACAGATAGTACAAGAATTGGGAAACCCCAACAGCTTATCAAATAACAGCGTTGAAACCCTTTTACAAACTGAGAATGGCCTGGTTTGGGTTGGTACTGGCGGCGGCGGGATTTCGGTATTTGATCAACAAGGAAATTTCATTCGAACGGTTAAAATCCGAGCCGATAAAAATGACTCAACGGCTGAAAAATTAATTAAAGTGCTCTATCAAGATACATTGCAGAACATTTGGATAGGTACCAGTGAAAGTGGTTTATTTAAGCTTTCCCAGGAGCATAGCCAAATGGTTCATTACCAATTTGATGAAAGTATTGAATCGTCACTGATGAGTAACTCGATTGAGTCTATTTTTCAAGACTCAACCGGGCGTATTTGGGTGGCAACCGACAAAGGCATAGTGCTATATGACCAAGCACAGGATAACTTCAGCCATATCAATCATTCCATCAGCAATCCTCGCAGTTTAACCAATGATTTTGTGCTGACGATTTTTGAAGATAACAAGAATATGATCTGGATTGGCACATTTTCGGGGGTCAGTCGCTGGGATCCCCATATGACCACATTTACTCAGTATAATGATCAGAAACACCCAAAGATTGCCAGCAGTTTAATCATGGATTTCGCGCAACTAGACAGCAAGCATATTGTCTTTAGCACCTACGCCAACGGTCTTTATCAGTTAGCGCTTGAAGATAATAAAATTAGCCCGTTAAAATTCAATCTTGCCAATAATAAACTGCGCTTAACCAGCCTACTCATAGATGGGGACAGGCTTTGGTTAGGCTCTAGATCATCGGGTTTGTTCGAGATCAATTTGGCCAATGGCGAATCTAAAAATTATCGCTATGACAGTAAAAACAGCCATTCTATTTCGGCCAATAGTATTACCGACATCCATAAAGACAGCGCGGGTAGACTTTGGGTTTCTACTTATCATAAAGGCCTGAATATGCTCAAAAAAAATGGCCAATTCAAACGTTTTGAGGCAACCCTGCCGTTGACTAATACCAGTCCAAGCACGAATCATATTTTACAAATAGTAGAAGATGAGCAAGGAGATATCTGGTTAGCAACTTATGATGGAGGCATTAATCGCCTCAATCCCCGTACTGAAACATTCACCCATATTCATCATGATGCTAATATCAAGAACAGCTTAAGTAGTGATATCGCCTGGGTCATGTTATTCGACCAGGAAAACAATTTATGGGTAGGTACGCAAGCAGCAGGCTTAAACTTATTAACCAGCGACAATATTGTCGATGAAAACTATTCCTTTCAATATTTTGATATAAAAAATGGCTTGAAAGATCAAACCGTTTACGGGTTTTCACAAGACTCTGCAGGAAATATTTGGTTTAGCTCCAATAAAGGCATATCGCGCTATTCAGCAAAACATAATAATTTTAAACATTTCGATACCCGCCATGGTTTAGTCGATTTAGAATACAACCACGGTGCAGTATTTAGCGGCTCAGATGATATCTTATATTTTGGCAGTGCCAAAGGGTTTACCAGTGTCGATCCAAAAAAAATTTTAACCGACCAACCCGCGCCAGTAGTCCGACTAACCAATATTTTTAAGCTTAATGAACCTATGGTTTTCAATCAAGGATTATCCAATGTAGAGTCGCTAACGTTTGACTATAGTGATCAATTAATCGCATTTGAATATGTTGGCTTGAATTATAGCGATCCTGAATCAACTCGTTATAAATACCGATTACTCGGCTTTGATGATGAGTGGATAGATGCCGGAAAATTAAAGCGCGCAAGCTACACCAATTTACCCGCAGGAAATTACACCTTGCAAATCATTGCCGGCAATAGTGATAGTGTCTGGAGCGAGCCAGGCTATTCTATCGATATCAGTGTAAATCCGGCGCCCTGGAACACTTGGTGGGCCTATGTGCTTTATGTGATTTTTATTGCTTTCGCGGTGCTCAGTTATACCCGTCTTATCAATAGAAAATTAGTGATTGAACAGCAACAAAAGCTGTTGCTGAAAAGGCAGGTTATCGAAAAGACTAAAGATTATGCGCAAAAAAACACCGAACTGGAGCACGCCAATAATCAATTGGAAAAGGCGGCAACGGTAGATAAGGTAACCGGCGTAAAAAGCCGCCGTTATCTCGATATTTATATCGAGCAAACCAGTCAGTTAATGAACCAAATTCATCAAAATATTTTGCCGGTACAGCGCAGCATTTTACCAAGGTTGTATCTATTAATGATCCATATTTCCAAGCCTGACACTATCCGTAACAGTCAATTGATAAATTTAACCGATTTATTACTCTACTCTCGCAACCCCGATGATTTGGTGATCCGTTGGTCAGAAGACACTTTTGCCATTATTGGCTTTGAAAAGGATAATAATGCCGGCGAATTAGCGGCAAGGTTAGCAAGTCGGTTCGACAGTATTTTTGAGCCGCAACAGGATGTTAATCAGGCCTATTCGTTTTATCCATTTAATCGTGAACAACCCATGGATTTGTCTTGGGATCAGGTCAGTGTCATGGTCGAGTTGGGGTTGAATATCGTCAGTAAACAGCCGTCGCTTACTTGGCTAGGCTTATGTTCACCGAAACTGCAGCCATTCGACTATTTGCGGGTGATAAAAGAGCTCAACCTGGAGCTGCTCAAGCAAAATATCAACGTCAAACAAGGTTAATACCAATCCGTATATTCTCAATTGATCACATCATTACGCGAACGGGTATAATCCCAAATCCGATAATTACTTGGTCAGTTTAGAGCTACTTAAATTTTTTGGATTTTTAGACAATCTTGTTGGTATTGTTTCGGGGTGCAATTAAACGTCTCTTTGAAACAACGGCCAAAATAGGTTTGTGATGAAAAACCAACATCTAAGGCAATGATACCTATTTGCGTACCATTTTTCAGTAGCTCTTGAGCTTTTGTCAGTCTGAATTCTTTGATGAAATTATTCGGCGTGGTGCCCAGCAACACTTTGATTTTGCGTTGCAGTTGCCGCTCACTCATCGCCATTTCACTGGCAAGTGGCTGTATGCCCAAGTCAATTTCCATATACATTTTAGCCACTGCGGCCTGCAGTTTTTCAAGAAATAGCTCATCTAAAGATTGCGCTTCTGTGCTTTCTTCGGTTAACAACGAAACCTTGTTTACGCAGTTTTCTTTGCGGGCAATTTTTTCGCTTTGCTTAAACTTTTGCCAATACGATTGCTGTAATTGTTTTCTGTTTTCAATCAGGTTTGCGATGCGAGTCAGCAGCTCTTGTTGATTAAATGGCTTACTCAGGTACTCATCTGCCTGTAAATTCAGGCCCTGCAAACGCGAGTCTAAATCGGATCGGGCGGTAAGTAATATCACCGGGATGTGTGCGGTTAATTCATTGCTTTTTAACTGCTTCAATACGGCAAAGCCATCAATACCGGTAAGCATAATGTCGCAGACTATCAAGTCGGGAATATATTCCTGCGCCAGAGTTAACCCCAGCTCACCACTTATCGCCAGCAGGCAATGATGTTTTTGTTCGATCACCTGTTTGATGTGGCTCTGCATGTCGGCATTATCTTCAATCACCAAAATCACTTTTTGCGAGTGGGCAACTCTTTGATTGAGCGGTTGCTGTTGTTCAATGAGTAGCGACGACACTTCACTTTCAGAAACACTGCTCGGCGTTTCGGCTTCAACCTCTTTCGCCCGCGCCTGTGGAATAGACAAGGAAAACTTACTGCCCTGATTATATTCACTGACTAAATTTATCCGCCATTGATGCGCTTTAACCAGCTCATTGACTAAAGATAAACCAATACCAACACCGAAAATTGCTTTATTTTTATCGTCATCGGCACGCTGAAAGCGTTCAAATATTTTACCTTGCGAGGCTGTGCTGATGCCAATGCCATTATCAATCACATCGAGGATGATAGTATTTTGCTCACTATAGGCTTTCACCTGAATGCTGCCGCCTTCTGGCGTATATTTAATCGCATTGGCGAGTAAATTAAAGAGAATTTTTTCAAACGCCTGCGCATCGCAATCAAGCCAGAGGTTGTCGGGAATGTCGGCGCTAAATGACAATTTATTTTGCTTTGCCAGACGGGCAAAGGAATCGGTTGGCATTGCCATAATGGTGCTCAGCCGATACCTTGACAGCGATAACTGCGGATTATCGGTTAAACGGGAAAGTTCGAGTAATTGTTCCACCATTCTCACCAAGCGCAAACCATTACGCTTGGCGGTAAGCAACTCTTTATGCTCATTATCATTTTGTTGTTTTAGTAAATAACGATCGAGTACGCCATTAATAATCGTCAATGGCGTTCTAAATTCGTGAGAAATATTGGCAATAAATTTATCTTTTAACTCTAATGTTTTGGTTTCTGCCAACTTGCGCGCAGTTAAATTGATGAAGGTGATAACAATCAGCGGCTGCTCTGCTCTTTCCGCCCATTGCAGCTCAGTTTGTACGGGGAAATCGGTGCCGTCGGCTCGCTTTGCCCGGCATTCCACAGATATTCCTGTGTCTTTTCGTTGCAGCGCATAAACATTACTTTGAAAATCGAAAAAATAATGCATTTGTTCATCCGCTGAGAACAAATCACTCACCGGAGTCCCCTTTAGCTCGTGCTCTAAACTCTGCAACATTTGTACCGCGGCAGGATTGGCGGAAAGTATCTGCCCCGACATTGACGCGGTTAAAATCGCATTATTTGATGCATTTACTATCGCTTTATCTTCGGAATTAAGCAGCGAATCCGCTAATTGCTGATTCGATTGCTGATATTCATTAAGCTCGGTACTTTGCTGAGCTAATTGCCGCTTTAGTTTTAACGAGAAGCCGCGTTTTTTCTGAGTGATAAACAACAACAAGGCGAACGCGGTTAACAACCAAATGGCTATGACTATTGATTGCAGATACGAATGACTGATATAACTGAGTTGTAGCTCCAGGCCAACGACATGTATCGCAACCAAACCTATGACTAACAGCAGAATGTACAGCTCTGGATAAGTAGGCTTTTTAACCGGCGTTGGCGGGGTTACATGATTTAAGCTGATACAGGCCGCAAAAGTCACCGCAAAATATGGCACAAGCTGAACCAGCCCGGCAAGGTAACTCTGCTTGAATTCGGCGCCCAAACCATCCGGAAAAAATACATTCAGCTTATTCACCAGCATTAAAAACGCGGCAATAGACAATAAGCTGTATAGCGAGAGCCAAAACCGGCCTTGGCAATAAACATTGCAAATAACTAAGCGTACAAAAATAAATGAGCTGATAGTGAGATGAAAATATGCGGCAGGCGAATAATATTGTTCCGCGCTGTCGGCAAACTCGACGGGCAATAACACAAAATAACAAAAGCAAACCACGATAAAAAACACTGCCGGTACCCTACCGCTAATGTATTTATTGAGCGGCGTATCACTTAAATGAGGGTTGGTCTCAATCGCCAGAATAATGAAAAAGTAGCACCACAGGGAAAAGAAATCTCGCAATAACTGTTGGGACAAGCCTGTTCCTGCCAACAACACCAGCTCAAATATCAAGGCTCCAAGCAGCGCAAAAGCAATAAATTGCCAGAACAATTTTAACGACCGAGAGTTGGTTTTTAAATAACTAAGCCCAGCAAAGCCGAGGCTAATGAGCTGCACAATTGCCAAAGGAATGGTGAGAAAATCGTTTGAAAATGATGAATGAATTGGCAAAAAATACGCGTAAGGAAAGAAACTTAAAGTAAAAGTTATCAATAAGAATAACAACTTATAAGATGAAAGCAATATAAAACCCCAAGATTGACATAATTATTATTATCAGACCCCGTCATTGGGCGTTTGGTTATTCCTTGAACCTCTGGATTATATCGTAATTCACCTGGTATTAACATTATTGAAATTTTCTGCAGCAATGCGATGCCATTTGAAAAATTGCTAAGGGTATTTAGCGTTATTCGCAACTGCCTATTTTGCTTAAATTTTATTCACCAAAATTTGCTCAATTGGAAAATGTTTGCCATGGTTAAAGTAATAATAAAAATTGTGAATGTTGCTTGGGCTCAACAATGTATTAGAGCTGTTGTGTAAAAAGTGATGTTCTTAAGGAAAAGCACCGTGGAGTCGAAATTTTTTAGTTTGAGAAATAGGATATTTTTCTTCTTTATTTTGTTATTGATTGTGGTGCAAACGGTTTCTTTCTTAAACTCCTATTACGCCAACAAGCGCACCGAAAAACAACAACTCACCTCACTCAGCAGCCAAGCGGAAACCTTACTCAAAGGTGAACTTAATAATCGTAATTACTACCTCAGTGCGTTTGTTGAAATAGCCGCAACCGACAATGAATTGGCCAAAGATATTTTAGCCAAGGACTCAGATTTATCACTCATTTTAAACAACCACCGTAAACGAATTGATGCCGATATTGCCCTTGTTTTTGATTTAAACGCACGGGTCATCGGTGAGCTCTTGGTGAAAGACAGTAATAAAGAAATAAAAAGAGTGTATACCGGTAACCAAATTGGCGAGCTGTTTAACCATCCGTCGTGGCTTGCCGAAGAACTTACCCAAACCCTTTATCATTACAACAATGAAATTTATCAACTGGTGGTCACTCCAGTGATTAATGACCATCAGAGTATTGGTCATATCGCTTTGGGTTATTCACTCAATAAAAAATTGGCCGAAGATTTAGCGACCTTAACCAATTTCAATGTCGGCTTTGGGTTAGAGTCTAAGAATAAATGGCAATGGATTGCAATAAATAAAGCCGCGAATAGCGAGCAATTCTCCCCCATTGAAACCTTCAATGAAGAAGAGTTTATCGCGGTAAATTACCCATTAGGGGACGTTGATGGTAAACAGCTTATTGCCAGCACATTTCAGTTGCGCTCATCTTTAGTGGCGGCAATTATTGAAGATTCTCTTAATCTGTTAATTCTGATCTCGGTTACCTTGGCGATATCATTAATAGGCGCATTTTTTATCGCTAGCGGCGTTACCGAGCCGGTACGACGTTTGGTTAAAATAACCAAAGACATTACCAAAGGTAATTACCAAAGTGAGATTTTTGTCGGGAAAACCTATGAGCTAAATCAGTTAGCGGAACAGTTTGGTGAAATGCAAGAAGCGATAGAATCGCGCGAAAAGGAAATTATCCAACAAGCGTATTCAGACAGCTTAACCGGTTTACCAAATCGCAATCAATTTCAACGAGAAATGCATGCCATCGCCAATCCTTATCTCTTATGTCAACTGAATGTAAGACGGTTATCCGATATCAATGATACTTTAGGGCATGACGTAGGCGATGAAGTGATTCAAGAAATCGGCAACCGCTTACGAACTCTTGAATTGCCTTTATTTCATACCTCAGGAAATGGTTTTTTATTGCGCTTAGACTATAAACAGACCGAAGACGTGAAGGACTGTATTCAAGAAATTAATGCCGTAATTGAACCTAATTTTAGTTATCAAAATATTGCCATCCACTTGCAAGTGAACATTGGTGTCACCTATAGCAGCGGTTGGTCGCAAAGCAATCAGTTATTAAAAGAAGTGGACGCAGCAATGCAAATTGCCAAGCGTAAAAATTTGTTGTTCCAACTGTACGATCCGCAGATAGACTTAAATACTCTTGACCGGTTGCAATTGGTTAACCGGTTGAAGAGTGCCATTGAAAATGATGAGTTTACGCTTTACTACCAACCGAAATTAAACTTGAAAAACAATACCATTGAAGAAGTTGAGGCACTGGTTCGTTGGATACATCCAGTAAATGGCTTAATTACTCCCGATGCTTTTATTCAAATTGTTGACCAAACAGGACAAATGAATGCATTAAGTAACTGGGTGATTAACAAAGCCATTGAACAGTATTTTGTTTGGCAGGAAAGTGGCATCGATATTCGCATTTCCGTTAATATATCTCCCGAAAACCTGCTCGATGATGATTTTTGTCAGCAACTTATCAACAAACTTTGTGGCAGCAATGCACTATATCAAGGTTTTTGTTTTGAAATAACCGAGGACGCTTTTGTTGATCATAATTCTAAGGCCATTGAAAATATTACACGGCTGCGAAAACACGGTATCATCTTATCGATTGATGATTACGGTACTGGCTACTCTTCGTTAGCACAATTGAAGAATCTACCGGTACAAGAACTGAAAATTGATCGATGCTTTATTCAACATTTAATTCAACAACCCGAAGATCAACTGATTGTCAGTTCAACCATTCAATTATCCCACCAACTGGGCTTATCTGTGGTTGCTGAAGGTGTAGAAGATAAAAAAACGTTAGATTGGCTAATCAAAAATAACTGTGAAAAAGCCCAGGGTTTCTTTATCAGCAGACCCTTACCGGTGTCTGAGTTTGATACCTGGTTGAGCAATTCGGATTACCTATCCCGAACCATCGCAGAGAAAGATACTGTTGACGTGAGTTATTCAATCGTGAGAAATATGGGGGAAATCGCAAATAAATAACCATAACTCAGGATAAGTATACTTTATCAAAAGTGCTCTCATCTTCCTGAGTTCAGGTTAATTAACCTGAGTTATTTTGCCTCTTTGGCGAAATCACCGGCTTTAAATACATTCAATTCTAAACTGGCAATGTGCTTGTTAAATGCGGCATTAACCTCGCGTACCGTTAAGTTTTGTATGGCAGTGACTTGTTCATCATAAAACGATAAATCCTGATCAAGTTTTGCCGATTTCACCAAAATACTGGCAATGGTACCATCATCTGCCCATTGGCGGTTTCGGTCACTGACAAAGCCTTTTACCGCCTGATCTAACTCTTCAGCAGTAAAGCCTTCATCAACCACTTTCTGCATCTCTTCACGGTATGCGGCAATAACAGTTTCGACATTCTCCGGTGCCGAAATAGCCCAACCTAACGATAACCCTTGCTTGTCTAAGGTATTAACATTAAGGCCGGCACCTACGGTATAGCTGTAGCCTTCTTTTACTCGAATTCGAGCGCCAACCCGAGAAGTGAAAGTATCGCCACCAAAAATTTTGCTCGCCATCGCTAACGCCGGGTAATCAGCATGAGTCACTTGCATATTGATCGCATTAATAAAGTAAACTTGGGCATTGGCTTTATCTGGAGTTTCACTGCTCACCATTAAGCCCTGGCTATCTTTGAAACTCGCTTCCATACGCTGATACGGCGTGTCGTTAGCAAAACGTGCTAATACCGCATGTAATTGCTGAGAAATTTGTTCTGCGTTTACATCGCCAACCACGGCAATATAGCCATTATTGATATTGGTATGGCTTTGATAAAGCGCCGCCAACTCTTTCGTGCTTATATTATTAATGGCACTAATTTTATCATCTAAGCTGGCGTAAGCTTTTGGGTGCCCTTGCGGGTAATTATATAATGACTTTCGGAAGCTGTTTACCGCAATAGAGCTAGGGTCGGTACGCTGTTGCTCAATACCTGCCACTGAGCCACGTTTCAATACTGCCAATTCAGTTTCAGGAAACGTTGGTGCGCTCATTAACTCACCTAAAAACTTAACGGTTTGCTCAAGGTTTTTCTTGTCGGTATTAATCGACACATCGGTAGAGCCTGGCGAAGTTGAAATTAAAATAGAGCTTTTCAGTTGATCCAGCTTAGCGGCAATCTCTGCTTTGCTGTAATTGCTATTGCCTTGTTTGATCATGCCACCAATAAAGCCCATCACATTGCCTTTATCCGCCAATGTTTGCGCTGTGCCGCTAGGAAAATGCATGGAAATAATAATTTGCTCACCACGTAAAACTTTCGGATATACGCTTACTGTCGTACCCTCTTGCCAGTGAATGTTAACCAGACGCTGTTTAATGTTAGTTACCGTGTTGTCATACACCTCACCGGCAGCAATCACTTCTTTACCTGTGTAGTCTTTTAATAACTCATCTAAATTCGGTTTTTTTGGAATTTCAGCGCGCTGCGGTTTTTCAGTAGGGATGAAACGACCCGAAGTACGATTACTCGGAATTAAATATTTATCCGCTACCGCTTGCACCTGCGCCAAACTAACCTGTTCAATTTGATCGCGAGAATAAAATGCATGACGGTAATCGCCCATGGCGATGTATTCAGACAATTGCATACCAACGCCAGTTACACTGCGCATTGCCTGTTCAGTTTGGCGAGCAAGTTTGGCTTTGGCAAAATCAATTTCTTCCTGGGTGATAGGTTTGGCATGCAAATTTTCGGCAAGGGCAATTAATTGCCTTTCTAATTCGCTAATATCGCTATCTTTCCCGCCCTGTAGCAGGAATAAGAATTGCGAGCTGTCGGCAAACGGAAACATAAAATTCGAGGCGCTGGTGGCAATGCCGGTTTCCACCAGTTCTTTTTGCATGCGCCCCCGGGTGTCATCGGCCAAAATTTCATTTAAAATCGATAATGCTGCCGCATCTTGGTGTAATGCCGACGGTGCGTGATAAGACAAGCCAACATAAGGCAAGTCACCAACCCGGCGAATGTAGACACTGCGCTCACCATCTTGGGTTGGCTCCACCGTATATAATGGCTCTTTGGCTTTACTCGGTTTGGCAATGGTGCCAAATCTTTGCTCAATTAACGCCATGGTTTTGTCTTTATCAAAGCGGCCGGCAATAATTAATACCGCATTATCTGGGCGATAATGTTTGTTGTAGAAGTCTCGCAAACGATAAAAAGGAAAGTTTTCTACGTCAGAGCGAGCACCAATAGTACTTTTTCCGTAGTTGTGCCATAAAAATGCCATGGAAGTCATCCGCCCCATTAACATCCGAAACGGGCTAGTCTCGCCTTTTTCCATTTCGTTGCGAACCACGGTCATTTCACTTTTTAATTGTTCTTCGCTAAACGTGGCGTTTATCATTCGATCGGCTTCCATGCCTATGGCCCATTCAAGACTATCTTCATTGGCATCGAAGGTTTCATAATAGTTGGTTCGGTCAGTCCAGGTAGAAGCATTTTTGCCCATACCGCGTTTTTTGAATTCTTTGTCAATTTCCTGGTAATTGGTAGAGCCTTTAAACAACATGTGCTCGAGCAAATGCGCCATACCGGTTTCACCATAATTTTCGTGTTTAGAGCCCACTTTATAAGTAATATTCACTAGTGTTTTCGGTTGTGACGCATCTGGGTAGAGTAATACTTTTAAGCCATTGGCTAACGCATATTCTTCAATGCCTTCAACGGTGCGCACGTATGTTAATGAAGTATCTTGTTGTTGGCTTGCTACAGGAGAGGTTTCGGCCGATGGAGACGTTGCACAGCCAGTTAAGCTTAATGCCATAGAAACAGAAATACCGAGTAAGGTAGGTTTTAAAAATTTCATTAGTTAACCTTTCGTTATAGAAATATTGATTTATTTTTTGCTGAGACTAGCTTAACCAATTGTGTCGTCACATTACAAACATCAAATTGTTAGTAATTATTAAATTTTCATTAACAATCATGCAACTGGGTCAATCATTGGTGTTTTATTGGAGATGTTTTTTCCAAAATTTTATGCATAACGGCACACTAATATTTAAGCAAAAGGCAGTGAGCATCAAGGTGTAGAACATTTCTTCATTGATAATAGAGTTTTGGATATAGGCAATATTGTCTTTTCGTTGCTGCGATGAGATCACGAAATATCCTTCTTTTAAAGCCAAGGGCGAACATGATGACGATGATGCCAACTTCGGCAAAGTTGGTAATAAAAATTCCGGGTTGTTGCGGCAGGATGTCAACATTCACCAATAAACTGCCGATGGCGATACACCATAACACTGGCGTCAGTTTAGTTTTATGGGCGCAGAGATGAGCACTAAATACCGCGGTCCGAATGATTGCCAAGTTGAGTAAATCGGCCATGATTCCCCTCGTTAATTAATGACTAGCCTGAATTCTGGATAAGCAACCTTTGCTCAACACGGCCCTAATTCCGAGTTCAGGTTAACTAAATATTAATCTGTGAAAACCCTGTTCTCTTTACTCTTTTTTTATTTAGCAAACACATTTTTTGTCATTTCAATTCTATTAAGCATAGTTGAGTTTTTTAGTGTTTCGCAGACAAAGGTTAACTGCTACAATTTTCCCTAATTTTAAATCACCAGAAAAAATGATGACTCTCTTAGAAAAATTCCGTTGTTTATTCACTTTTGGTCAAGGCGTCGCCCTGCCATTGCCCGCAATACCTGAAAGCAAATCGCCGGTTGAATTGTTTCAAACCTGGTTTGATGATGCCAAAAAATCGGGGATTTTATTACCGGAAGCAATGTCAGTTAGCAGTTGCAGTGCCAATGGCCAGCCATCATCAAGAATGGTGCTGTTAAAATCTTTCGATGCCAACGGTTTTGTGTTTTACACCAACTACGGCAGCCGTAAAAGTCAGGAACTGCAAGAAAACGACAAAGTGGCGTTGTTGTTCCACTGGGGCGTATTACAACGCCAAGTTCGTATTGAAGGCGTGGTAAAGCGCACCTCAACAAAGCAATCAGAGCAATACTTTCATAGCCGCGACAGAGGCAGCCAAGTTGGCGCCTGGGCTTCTAAGCAAAGTGAGAAACTGTCTCATCCAGACGAATTAAAAGATAGAGTGCAACGATACAAAGAACAGTTTGCCGATAAACAAGTACCACTACCGGAATTTTGGGGTGGCTATCGCGTCGAGCCTAGTTATATCGAGTTTTGGCAAGGCCGCGCCAGCCGACTGCACGACAGAGTGTGCTTTGATAAACAAGACGATGGCTGGGATATATTCCACCTGCATCCGTAAAAGAAGGCTACGGGCTACGGGCTACGGGCTACGGGCTACGGGCTACGGGCTACGGGCAGCATTATTAAATGCCTCGAGTTTGTATACAATACTTATATCGCGCTTTTTAATATTAGCAGAGCAAAAAAAGGCAAATTCTCATTTGCCTTTTTTTATTCGATTCGAATCACTGCCATCAGCGGTTAAAGCATCATCGTCGGCGTCTGCCACATCGGCTTTTTTCGATTTTTTGGCTTTCGCTTTTTTCAAAGCTTCTTTTTCTGCAAGCTCTGCTTCTTCTAATTCAACTTCAAAATCAAACTTCGGTTTAGCTGCCGACTCTTTATCGTCATCATCGTTTTCTAACTGTTCAAGTTCTTGCAAGTCAGCAATTGCTTTTAATTGTTGCTCTTCCGTTAAGGCAAAAGAGGTATTTTCTTCTTCCTCTGTTGCCGTTGCTTCTTCACTGACTTCTAAGCTAGCTTGTGCCGCGGCAAGTTCGGCCTTTTTCAATTTTTCCTGATATTGTTCGGCGCGTTCTTCATCATGACGCTTATTGCGTTCAATATGATTTACCAGAATTTTCTCTAATTCGACTTTCGCCCAGGCAATGCCTTCGTCTTCGCTGGCAAAACTGGTTTGTCGTTTAGAAACCACTTTCTTTTTCGATGTTGCCTGACGTTGGATTTCTGCGGTCCAGGTATTGTTGCGTTTTTCAACAACGCGATAGCTGTATTTTGGCGCTTTGCTCATGGGGATCCTAAATTTACATAGCCTTACTTGATATGGTTCTATTTTACACTGATTTGTCTAACTTCACACGCAGTTAATCGCCTGGCGGTGCCAACGAGCAATTGTTGCTCAAGTTCTAAATTGCCAATGGCAAAACGATGCAAGGCTACAACCTTATTTTGAAAGCGGCCAAACATCCGCTTAATTTGATGATACCGGCCTTCGGTGAGTGTTAACAACGCGGTATGTGGTGAGACTATAGTGAGCATTGCGGCCTTAGTGGTGATGTCTTCATACGCAAAATACATGCCCTTGGCAAAGGCACTCACATAATCGTTTTGCACATTCTCGTTAATAGGATCTGCTAACGTCACTTTATAGTGTTTGGCAACTTTTGCATTCGGTTGAGTTAATCGCTCAGACCAGCTGCTGTCATTGGTTAGCAAGATTAAACCGGAAGTATTCAAATCGAGCCGGCCAACAATGTGCAACTCGGCCTTTTCCGGGTATTGCTCGCTATCGAGCAAATCAATCACCGTTTTAAGTTGCTCATCACTAGTAGCACTGACCACACCAACCGGTTTATGTAACATCACATAGCTAGGCTGATAATTCTGCAGCACCTTTTCATCCACCATTATCAATGAAAACTTGTCGATGATTAGACCGATGTCACTGACAATATTGCCATCCACGCTAATCCTTTTTTGCGCCAACATTAACCGTACATCACGGCGACTGATATTTAGCGTTAAGCTGATAAAGCGATCTAAACGGCTGCGTTGCATTAGCCACAGCATTTTTTGTATTTTTTGCCACTGCCACAGCTGCATGGGTCGTTGCGCTCAGCTGTTTTGGCAAACATTTGAGTTTTCGGCGTATTTAATACCCCGTCAAGCTCAAGCAAGTTTTCTGCAGCCTCACTATTTACTTCGATATTGGCAACCAGGTTATGATCGCCCACTATCGCTTGCACTGCTTGCTGGCGCTTTGAAGTTGCTACCACTAAGGTTAACGGATTGTTCGCTGTGCCTAATTTCATTTTCGCTTTCGGGGTGTAACCCGCTTTACCATATTTACCCATAACATCTGGCGTACCACGGTAGAAAAATTTAGACATAATAAGATCCTAAGAGTAAATGAAAAACGCCCAAAATTAGGCGGGCGTATTCTATCAGGTTAACTTCTTTACCGTTAGCTTATTTCTTTAACATAGATTTTAAATCGGCGAATGGGTTATACGTTGCCGAGTCTTGGTTAGTATCTCCTGCTTTGACTTCTCTGCCATATTGCGCTTGATCGGTATATTTGGCGTGTTCATTGTCGTGACAATAAATACACAACAACTCCCAATTGCTGCCATCTTGCGGGTTATTGGTGTGATCATGGTCGACATGATGCACAGTTAGCTCTTTAATGTTTGAGTATACAAACTCTCGGGCACAACGACCACAAACCCAAGGAAACAGCTTAAGTGCCCTATCCCGGTAACCCTGTTCTTTACTTTTATAATTGGCGCTGGTACCAAATCTATCTGAAGACATTTCTCACTAAACCTTAACTATTTCAGTAGTACTAAGCATACCGCAAGCACAATCTAAATGGTATAATCCGCGCACGCTAATCAAACAAGAATATATTAATGAGTTACATCGCCATTGACGATTTAAAACATGCCTGGGTTTTTCGTTTTAAAAACCTGCCCATCAGTGAGCAAGACTTAAAAGCTATCAAGCCAATGTCACTCGCTCGCTCGAGCGCATTATGGAGTCAGTTTATTAGCAAACAAGTCGATCATCCCGACTTCTTCAGCCAGGGTGACTGGCCATTTGCTGATGACAGTTGGAGTGATAAAGCAATGTGGGAAAAGGCCTGGGAAAGTGATGCCGACGCATTGCCGGAAATGATCCTTGAGCACCTCAGTTGGCAGGATAACACTACCGTCTATTACTGCAATTCCAAAAAACAAGTGATCGAAACCACCTGGGCAGTATTTAAACGTTGTTGGAAAAACTTTCTAATGATGGATGATGGGCCAATACTGATCGGCAAAAAACGACCTGAAGCAGTACAATTTTTATCAAACGGAACGTTTAAAGTTGGCCGAAAATAACACGCCTAATGTGCTAAAACCACAGCTACACCCACGCAACCGTCACAATAATGGCTATGATTTTGTCGCACTTATTAGCGCGCATCCGCCATTAAAGGCGTTTGTCAAAAACAATCAACATCAAAATTTAAGCATTGATTTTGCCAATAGTGACGCGGTAAAAACACTGAATTTGGCATTGTTAAAGCACCATTATCACATTCAGCACTGGGATATTCCCGAGGGTTACTTGTGCCCGCCAATTCCTGGCCGTGTCGATTACCTGCATTATCTGGCCGACTTATTAAAACACACCAATGGCAATAAAATACCACGCCCGGGCAAAGTCAGGGTGCTCGATATTGGCACAGGTGCCAGTTGCATTTACCCTATTTTGGGACAACGCAGTTATCAGTGGCAATTTGTTGCCAGCGACATTGATCCAGTGTCGATAAAATTTGCCAACGATACCCTGAGTCAAAATTCAGGCTTAGCGGAAAACATTGAGTGCCGGCTGCAAGGTGATGCAAGTCATACCTTTCAAGATATTATCAAAGCAAATGAGTATTTTGATTTAACCCTATGTAACCCGCCCTTTCACGCATCGATGGATGATGCCACTATAGGCACACAACAGAAATGGCACAATCTAAATAAACACAAAAGCAAAAACATCGCCAATAGTAATGATGCAAAATTAAACTTTGGTGGCCAAAATGCAGAGTTATGGTGTGATGGTGGTGAGCTTAAGTTTGTTGGTAAAATGATTGCCGAAAGTAAACATTATCAAACACAAGTGTTGTGGTTTACTTGTTTGCTGTCTAAAAAGGACAACATTAGACCATTGAAACTGGCACTAAAAAAAGCTGACGTCGCCGAAGTTAAAGTAGTAAAAATGGCACAAGGGCAAAAAATTAGCCGTTTTATTGCCTGGAGCTTCAAAAATGCCGAGCAACAAGCGCTCTGGGTTAACAACAGGTTTTAGTGCATAACTAACCCTGGTCTGATTTTAACATGTTTAGTGTTTGTAATTCTTCTTCGGTTTGTGTTTTCAATAGTTCGAGGTTTTTGCCATGTGGCATTGGCATAATTTAAATCATTGGGCATCACTAACCTACGGGAAAGAAAACGCATACAAGCTCCTGATACCAATTTGATTAAAAATGAACAGATATTTAGTCAACTTAGATATTTATTATCAATAAATATCTAAGCAGTATAGTCGATTAATCAGAATATAAGGTTAACTGCTTGTATCATATATACTTATTGTTCATTCAACCAGTTAACAAGTTTAGGAAAGTGATCATCAACCGCTTTTGCATGGGTCAGTATATCGATATGATCATAATCTACCGCGTTACCGTTACGTTTCGATAATACCGTGAGTTTAGCGTTGCAATTTTCAGTTTCATCGATGAAATATTTTACGTCCACTTTATTGCCTAAAACCGAATCGTTAATGCCGGTTAAATGCCAGGTGGGTGGCCAGAGAGTATTTTTTGCCGCCGTTCGATAATCAAAACCGTCAACCGGATCATGCCAGGGGCCCCGTTTTACCCAGGCGACACTGTGAGCCAATGACTTTTGTGTTTCATTATCTGAACCAATGCCGTATTTTTTCGCATCTAAATAGCCTTTATGTTTCGCCATTCTCAATGCCAGTCGGTTCCAAAACAGATCCACTTTCAGGTATTTTTCAATACCACTGACAGTAATAGAGCGTTTTGTACCGAAACAGATATTGGTTCGTACCCGAGTAATAATTTCAGCATGTCGAGCCAATACACTGGCAACTAAGACACCGCCCCAGGAGTGGGAAATTAAATGCATTGGCTGCTCGGTTAAGGTAAATATATGCTCGATGATTAACGGCAAATCGTGGGTGATCACCTCAAATTGACCATAATCCGATTCGGCATTAATTAAAGGCGTGCTTTTACCGCGGCCGCGCAGGTCGAGTACATAGACATCGAAGCCTTGCTCTGCCAGATAACACCCTAAGCCTTTGCCTTTCTCGGTATAAAAAATTCGGCCATTCTCTACGGCGCCATGCACCATTAACACAGGTACGCCACCTGGCTTACCTGTAGTTGTCGGTTTATAGATATGACGAAGATGCAATTGATGACCATTATCTTCAATAAAAAGTGACTCTTGCTGCAGCAAAACTATTGTGTCCTTATTAGTAGGGAAAACATTAAAAATAACAGTGGTATGACCAGGTAATATACGGTGTAGTTGTGCAGACATCAATAGTTAAATAATTGAGTGCTAGAGTGGAACAAAAAATTATCGCTGCTTTGCAGTTTCGGGAGATGTTAATCGACTAACGTGTTGCTACTAAAAAGACTCCATTTCAGACCTAGCGCTAGCGTATAAGTAAAGTCTTGTTGAAATAACGGGCTTGCTTCATTTTTCGCACCACTCCACACCCCCAGTTGCACGCCAAAGAACATCATCAGGCGTTTGTTAACACTATAACGGTTGGCAATGGTTACTTTACTGCCCAAATAGCCGCCGCTGGCCTGATAAAACTCACGCTCTTCGTTAACATAGGCTTGCTCGACATCGTAAAAATATTGGTGGGTTTTGGCACTGGCAAAGGTGGGTGCAATCGCTAAAAACAAGGTGTTGTCTGCTACGATAAAATCATGTCTTTTATAAGAAACTTCTGGTTGGAACACATAACCACGTTGCTTAACGGCAGAAAAATCGGTAGAGAAAACCGAGCGCAGTTGCAAGTTTAGCCAGGTTTCACTGTGCTCACTATCTGCCATTAAAAAGCTCGCTTGTGGGCCTATTTCAAACATAAAGTCTAAATCGGGCATGCCCTGGCGAATTTTTGAATCTTCTGAATTGGCATTAAAGGCCGCCCCTAATGAAACATCTAACTTAAACGTTTCTTTTTCAACGGCGATGGCTTTTATCAGTGACTCATCCCCAATACGAATTTTCTCACCACGATAAATAAAAAACGGTACAGCCAGAAGTTTGTTTTGATAATCCTTGGCAGCCGGATATATCGGGCCACGAAATGCCGTACTAAACAGCCCGGCCTCCCATAACGGTTTGCCTTCAGAAAGATCTAGCCCTAGTGCAGTGCCTTGATTCGCCGCCGAAAAAGGAGAAATAGACACGCAAACCATTAGCGTAACCAGCAAAAATGGCTGACGGATAAACGCTTTTACTTTGGCTAACAGCATAAAATCAAAGATAATATTCAACAGTTTTGTTATTAACAGACTATGCCATATTAACTAAACTTCGCTTTTGTTCAATAGCAAATTTAATTTATGGTTAACGCTTGTTGTTGAAACTTAATGCCCGCCCAGCCATAAGTGATGAAATTGCGAATATTGCCATGATCATTACCTTCTGGATTTGCCAGTACGTCCTGACGGTAATAATCGCCAAAACATGCCAAGGTTTGCGCTTTGGTTAGTTTATTTATTTGCGCAAAAGCAAATATTTTACAAGATCCCTCATTGCTCCCTGCTTCATTGGTAATATCACCATTAATGAAAGTGCTGGCCGTATAAGCGTAGTTATCCTTTATCACTGCCATAGTATCGGTAAACTGAATGATCTCTGGGCTAGTGTTTAGCTTGGTTAGAAATGTGGAAATTGACATTGTTTTCTCTTAGTGGTTGTTGATGATTTTCCATAGAGGCCAGTATAACGGGCTTTAGCAAGGAATGAACGAAAAAATAGGATTATTTATTCGATTTTATCCGCTAGTAAATATTTTCGAAAAAACAGACAATAGCTGCAAGTTTTAACACATTATTAATAGAGGATCATTATTATGAAAATTATCGCCCTGGCAGCAACAAGCAGTTCAAAATCGGTAAACAAAAGCCTGGTAACTTACGCGGCAAACTTGGTCGAAGGCAGCGAAGTGGAAGTCATTGATATTAATGATTATGAATTACCTCTTTTTAGTGAAGACCGTGAAGCCGAGTTAGGTAAGCCAGAGCTGGCACAACAGTTTTTTGATAAATTGGGCAGCGGCGATGCCATCATGATCTCATTTGCCGAACATAACGGCAGTTACACCGCAGCTTATAAAAACTTGTTTGACTGGGCCTCGCGTATCGATCAAAAAGTCTTTCAAAACAAGCCGATGATCTTATTGGCAACGTCTCCGGGTCCTGGCGGTGCTGGTAGCGTGTTAGCCGCAGCAACGGGTTCTGCGCCCTACTTTTCCGGTGATGTTAAAGGCAGTTTCTCTTTACCGAATTTCTACAATAACTTCGATATGGAAACGCTACGCATTAGCAATAATGAATTAAACGCCCAACTGATGGATGTGGTAAGTGCACTAACCGAAGCGCAAGTAGCTGTTGCCGTAGCGTAATTTCTTTCCATAGCAATATATTCTTCCGCGTACGGTTAAAGCCCAGTAAATAATAACCAGGCGATAGTCCACATTAAACATGCCACCAACAAATTGATACCACGTTGCACTTTACGCTGACTCAACCATGGTGACATTTTTGCAGCGCCTAGCGATAACGCATAAAACCAGGCAATTGAGGCAAGCAAGGTACCGAATAGGAACGCCAATTTATCGGCGTCAGCAAACTTATTACTGATACTGCCAATGATCACTACCGTGTCTAAATAAGCATGCGGGTTTAACAAGGTGACCGCCAGGGTAGTAAAAATCACCGCTTTGCGGCTACTGGGCTTAATTTCTTTGAGCAGGTCATCTTTGTTGGCCAGATAAAATTGTTTAAAGAAAATCAGTCCGTAGACAGTCAAAAAGATGATGCCGCCCCAGGTGATAACCTCGGCTAACATGCCATTGCTATTAATTAATGCACCACCACCAAACACGCCCAGTGACATCAAAAAAAAATCACACAAAATGCAAATAGTCGCCGCCATCAAATGATGATTGCGTTTAATGCTTTGGCTTAAAATGTATGAGTTTTGTACGCCAATCGGGATGATTAAGCCGGCGCCAATGACGAAGCCTTTAAATATTGGTACGAGTGACATGGTAGACATGGATTTTCCTTAAAAGAATAAAGGGCAACGAGCAAAAAGCGGGCTGCGGGCAACTGGCAAACAACAAACAACAAACAACAAACAACTGCAGCGAGCAATTTAATTAGCACTAGAATAAGAAAAACACTATAGTTAGTAAAATTAAATAAACTTAATAATTATTAATTTTTCTAATGATTATCAATTAACAATTTAGCATCATTAATTAGGTGATTATGCGTCCTCTCGATTACAAACTCATTCATGCGCTCGATACGGTAATTCATGAGCAAAGTTTCGACAAAGCAGCACAAGTGTTGAACATTACCCAGTCGGCAATTTCGCAACGCATTAAACAACTGGAACAACTGGTGGCAAACCCGGTGTTGATCCGCACACAACCGCTACAAGCCACCGCGGTGGGCGAAAAAATACTGTCGCATTTTCGTAAAATCAGGCAGTTGGAATATGATCTGGTGCGCGAGATCATGCCCAGTGATGTGCCTTCGTCCCTGCCCATTACCATTGCGGTGAATGCCGACACGCTGGCCAGTTGGTTTATTCCGGCATTAACACCGCTGCTAAAACGCTACCCAATAGAGCTGAATATCCAGGTGACCAATGAGGCCAATACCCAAGAGTTATTAAAAAAAGGCGAAGTATTTGCTGCGGTGAGTTCACAAAAGTCGAGTTTTGCCGGGGTAAAGGTAGAACCAATTGGCACTCTCGATTATATCCTTTGCGCCAGCCCTGAATTTCAACAGAAATTCTTTGCTGATGGATTAAACAACAGTAATTTATCAATCGCACCGTGTATCGATTATGACCATCGAGATACTATGCATAAAGATTACTTAAAGCAGCACTTTGGCATTAAGAAAGCTGACTACCCTTGTCATCGCATTCGCTCTTCTGAGGCAGTGGTTACTATGGCCCTAGCTGGGCTAGCTTATGGTTTGATCCCAACAACCCAGGCTAATGAACATTTAGCCAGTGGCGCGCTCATTGATTTAGCGCCAAACATGCATTTAAAACAACCTCTATTTTGGCATAGTTGGGTATTGGAGCGAGGTATACAAAAACAGGTGAGTGCAACCATCATCGACTATGGCAGCAAACATTTCCAAGAATAAATGCAAGCCCTAGCCCTATACCATGATTTACATTACGACATGGATGTCGTGTATTAGGGCTATGCCTGGAGCAATTGCCGAGGATGTGAAAGAGTGGTCCCTGGTAATTCTAAGTTGATTCATCCATGAATTAACCCTAGCCTTATACCTTATCCATGGTAGTCTAGGATAAGTTCATCCCTGAACAAAAAAAGCCAACGATTATTAAAAACGTTGGCTTTACACTTTGTTTTTACTAAAAGGCTAATTAAGCGCGACTAACGAATTTCTTCTCGGCAGTGTTTATTTTTATTTTATCACCGGCCGAAACATGCTCAGGTACTTGTACCGTTAATCCAGTTGAAAGAATTGCCGGCTTAGTACGAGCGGTTGCTGAACCACCTTTAATTGACGGGTCAGTTTCGGTGATCACTAAATCAACGGTTGCCGGTAAATCAACACCAACCGGTGAGCCATCCACCATTAACAGGGTTAACCCTTCGGTTTCTTCATTGATAAATTGTACTTCATCACTTATAGAGTCTTTATTTAAGTGATACGGCGTGTAATCTTCGTTATCCATAAACACATATTCATCACCATCGACATAGGAAAACATCACTTGATGACGGCTTAAATCGCCTAAAGTAAGCATGTCGCTATCTTTAAACGTTTCATCAACTTTGTTCCCAGTGACAACGTCATACATGCGCATACGATATAAGCTACCACCGGCACGTCCTTGCGGTACCGAACGTTCGATATCTCTGACAATATAAACGCTATTGTTATATTCAATAGCTGCATTTTTTTTAATATCACTTGCCTTTGGCATAATAAATTTTCCTTTATAATCTGGACGGGGATAATGAGTGCTTATCTCGAGTTCAGGTTAGTTATAACTATGCAGAGAAAGTAGCACGAACTGCAGGTTAAGCAAAGGCAAAAATATACATTTGCCTGCTTTGTATACCGTTACCGTTTTCGCTCATTTACGCCTCGGAGGTAACAAAATTTTGTGACGACTTCATCGGTTCAATATTGATGATTTTAGAGCGATTCATGGTGATTTTAAAACGTTGTAAGTACTCTTGTTTCAGCTTATTGGTTTGTACCAGGACCAAATTAATTTGATACCTGCGTTCCACCGATTGATGCGAAATTTTACTGCCATCATGTGCGTATAAGCGGCCTTCACCTCTTTTCAAATAGCGGACAAACGGCGTTAAATTGAAAAAAATCCGATTTTGTATTTCTTCAAAACCTGGCATAAATTCTTTTGCCAGCACTCTGGAATCACAACGAAAATGCAATAAATGTGCAGCTTGCTTATTTTGCTTGCCACGCTTTTGCAATAGCTTATCAACGTTTTCGGGCAAGTCCTTGCTTTTGATGTATTCAAGCCAGATGGTCTGAGTACAAATTTTGCTTTTGGTTAAACTATTGCTGAATAAGTGCAGCCATTTCGGCCTGCCGTGTTGAATTTTACGCCATACATACTGGTTTAATTCGTCTTTAAAGGTTTCCCGTATGCCATAAATCAAGCCTAAGATAGCAATTAATACTACCGTGACTTCGGCAAATGCTGAGCGAGCATTGAGCACAATAGACATCACAAAGGCCATGATGATGGCGGTAATAGCGCCGCGGACAAAACGTTTCAAATTGGCATTCAAGTTTTTCGTTTGTCGCTTAAACACTACGCCAATATCACTTAAGCGCTGCAATAAACGCATTTTGTTGGTGATGCGGTTAGGATCATCAAGGGTGACTTTCGAGTTATACTGATTGCTGACGCGATACTCACATTCTTGTCGGCACAATTCAAATAATGCCTCACGATGTTCACTTTGCTCACTGCCTTTTGGGCCTTTAGCTAACAGTTTTAAAAAGGATTGCTCGGTGTGCCAGCTCAGGTAATTGTCAACATTTTCAAAATAAGAGCTCAGCTTTTGATCCGGCGGCGTGTAACGGCGTAATTTTTTCAACAGGTTTTGCGTTTGTTCACTGAGCTCATTCGCGGTTTGATAAAAATCTTCCACACCGTCAATTTTAATCGTTTGCTTTATATCCGTATCTAGTGCCACGCGAAACTGATGACAAAATAGATTTAAGTTACTGCGATAATCGCTTTGTTCACCTTTTTGTTGACTGATAAAACGACTTCTGACCAAAGGCAAGTGCACCTGTTCAGAATAATAAGAACTGTAACTTTTGATGCTACTGTGGAAGTAATTTTCTTCACTCAGCGTTTTTGCACTGATGCCCATGTCATCTGGAATTGAGAAATACAAATCTATGTGTTGATATTCATCTAGTGTGAGTTGATGGCTTAGCTTAAATGACAGATTTTCATCTTGGCTTATGCTAATTTTTTTCACCGGTTAAATGCGCTCCCTGATTGGAATATATATATGTTTATTTACCCCTTAAGTATCTGTCAATTTTAGCTTTTTTGCTATTTAAAATTTCCATCAACAACACTATTATTGCTGTTCGTGCAGTTTTTTAAGATTGTCGAGACCAGTTTGTAAGTCATCACCAATCATTTGCTCAAAGTCGATGAACACCAGCATTAAATTCATTGGGTAATCCAGATGACCACTAAACCCCCATTTTACTTTGGTAGAGGTATCGGTAATGCTTTCGGTGATCATATAAGCTGGCGATGTCGACTGAAAGGGTTTTAAAAAGCGTAATTCAAAATCGATACGTTCGCCCTCGATAATGGCAATAATTTCTTGCTCACCAGTGCCAACTTCATCATCATCAGACTGCCATGCGGAAACAAAACCGACAGTACCGTCAGTGCCACGAAAAGCTTTTGTCATCAATGGGTCGATTTTTGCCCATTTGCTAAATTCATCCTGATTTTTAAGATATTTAAGGTACTGAAATACATCGTCTTTCGACTGATTAATTACCACTTCCCGTTCAACCTCATAGTTTTTATCGACAAAGATTGCGACAATAAATGGAAGAGTAGTAATGATGACAGCAATGATCAGAAGTTTTTTCAACATAGCAATCGCCTCTTAGTTACGGTAATTAAACTTGATAACTAAATAGTAGACGGTTTTGACAGTAATGAAATTACCAACCGTGGTGATAAGTTAGCCATCTAATCGGCTAATGCGTGCTTCAAATATAGATAATGGTGGCCAAGATCAATGGCACCAAAATGACATAACTTAATAACAGCCAGCGCCATTTAGTTGGTGCAGTATTTAATTCCATAAAGATATCGGTGATCTGCTGACCCTTTACCATCACAGATAAGGTCACTAACAATGCCAGCACTCCAATTGGAATCGTTGACTGCGCCAGCATAGTGCTGATCAGAGTGAGTAGCACTAATATAACGGCAGAAAAGTGTATGTTAATCATCTTCATCTAACACTCCTGTTAGTGAATAATATAGATAAGAAAGAACACAATGACCCACACCAAATCGACCATATGCCAGTAAGTTGCGCCGGCTTCATAACCACTACAATCATTCGGCTGATAAGCATTTTGCTTGGCTCTTTTTGCCATAAAGGCCAAAATTATCATCCCCAATAACACGTGCATAAAATGAAATCCGGTAATAAAAAAATACAGGGTGTAGAAGGTGTTGGTTGAAATATCAAAACCATGCTCAACCAAAGCCGAGTACTCGGTTATCTTCAACACTATATAGATGCTTGCCGTAAGCAAGGCAAAAACGAGCTGTCGTTTTGCCACGAGATTATTACCACGTTTCACCGCCTCTACCGACCGAGCGACAAAGTAACTGCTGATAATCAATGCCAAAGTGCAGAATAAGCCAACATCAGCACTCAATGTTGCTCGGCCATCGATAAACATCTCAGGCTGAAGACGTTGGGTGATGGCAAAACCAATAAAGAAAATGGCAAAGACAGTGAGCTCCATCAAAATGAAAAACCACATGGCCAAATCACCAGGCAATTTTTGCTCGTGCAGAGACTGCTCGATAACATCAGAAACAGCTAAATTTGACACAACAAGGCTAGGCATTTATTGACTCCAGGTTAAAAATGAATAGTAATGAATTTCAGCTTAGCGAACATTGATCTTGGCCAAAGAAACACGAGTCTGCTCATGTTCGCCGTTTCTTATAGCTAAGTATCTAACAAATGACCTGTATGTTTAGAGTTCATTGTAGTGACTTAATTAATTTAGCCACCCGACTGGAGGAGTTAGGCATACAAAGGTAAAAGCATATCGAAGAAATATGAATTAGTTGAAATTAATAAACGCGATGGCTGTTTAAACGACAACAGTATTTCTCCTTGCTACGTTTCCCAGATTTCACTCACCATGCCTATTGCCTAATTTCTATGTAATGAGTGATAGTTTGAGAGCTTCAGAAGTAAAAATCACCCTCTTGAGATAACGCTGATAAGAAACCTATTGACCAACATAAACTAGAATAATTTCTTCCGCTGATTTGTCCTCGGTTGCCCGAGTCACAATATCATCAATGGTAATTTTTGGTGTTTTATCTAAGTTATAGGTATATTTCTTTAAGTAATCAAAAGTCATATTGGCATCATAATTTCGGGCAAAATTGGCTAAAGACATATCATTGCAAAGGGTGCTATTTGCGAGCAGTCTTACGCTATCTTGATGGCGCCTGATGATTCTTTTTAGTGCCTGTTGCTCATTGTTACCCGCAAGCACACACATTTTGGTGTATATCGACTTATCCGTGGCAACAAACTTATATTGAACGGCATAAGCACTATTCATCATCAATATTGCCGCGCTAATTAGTAGTAATTTAATTGGTTTCATAACTTCGTACTCCTATCTCTACTTATGGCAGCAAGTAAATTGCTATCGTCGAGCAGAGTTAACACTGACAATTTACTAAGACTATTTATTAGTTCGCAACAACAAACCCTGGTACACATTGCTACGAAAGCTAGACTACACTTTCACTATAGTAACGTGTACTTGCTTAACCTATTCGTTAGCTATGGATTACCTAGCGATTACCTATTGACTTAATATCCCATTGTTATCATTAGTAAAAACAGGTTTAAGGAATGTTAAAAACGCCAATTAGGATGACACAACCCCAATGATATTCAGGTTCGATAGCTGTGAGCTAAATACTGAAAATTTCACTTTGCAGGTCAATGGCGTACCCACACTGCTCGAACCCCATGTTTTCGATTTGATTTTATACCTGATTGAGCATAGAGATAGACTGGTATCGCGCGATGAATTGTTTAAAAACCTTTGGGCGGGACGTGAAGTTTGCGATGCCACCTTAAGCAATAATATAAAATGTGCCCGCGCGGCTTTAGGCGATGATGGTGAGCGACAAATCATAATAAAAACGACTCGCGGCCGTGGTTATCAATTTATTGCCGAAATAATAGCAATCTCTGGTGAAAGTAACAGTTCTAGCATTCCTGAAAATAGTATCAGGGGTACAGATTCGACTATTTCCCCAGCACTTACCATTAAACCTTATTTAAGGCCATTACTGGCAGTAAGCTTGCTGCTCTTTTTGCTTATTGGCTATAGCCTTTGGCCACCAGTTAGCGAAAAAAACGTGAACAATGCGGCTAATAGTCACAACCCAAAATCCATTGCTGTGTTGCCATTTAACAATCACAGTGACCTAGAAAAGGATATATTTTTTACCCGGGGGGTGCATGATGATCTACTGGTACACATTTCGAAAATTAGCGCGGTTAAATCAATATCTCGACCTTCGGTGATGACTTACCTTAACAGTGGTAAGGATGTGCAAACTATCGGCAAAGAACTGGGAGTGACGACAATACTGCAAGGCAGTGTGCAACGAGCAACGGACCAAATCCGTATCAATGTTCATTTAACTAATACCTTAACCAATGAAAATATTTGGGCGGAAAGCTATACCCGAAAATTCACCGCTAAAAATATTTTTGTTATTCAAGAAGAAATAGCGAAAACCATTGCAACGGCACTTGAAACGGTGCTTTCACCCAGAGAAATCGCTAATATTGAAAAGCTGCCAACCCAAAACCTGTCGGCTTTGGAAGCATACTTTCGGGCAAAAGAGAGTAGCAGAAAAAACAATCATGATGGTTTTAAGCAAGCCATTGCTCATTTAGAGCAAGCGGTAGAACTCGACCCGAAGTTTTCCACGGCTTATGCACTTTTAGCCTTTTTATCGGTAGAACAAATTTTCTGGACCGGGTTACCGGAAAAAGAGCAGATAACGAAAGCGGAAGCTTTAATCGCAATCACCATGAACCTTGATAGTAACATCAGTGAATTGTATCGAGCTATTGGCAGGCTTAAGGTCTATACCAATGATTTCAAGGCTGCGGAATCGGCTTTTAAAAGAGCAATTAGTTTAAATCCTAATAATGCAGAAGCTTATGCTTCATATGCGCAATTATATTTGAGGTCTTTAGACAATATTCCGCAAGCCATTTCGTTGTTATCAAAAGCCGACACTCTAAATCCCAAAGATGATAATTTGGCCGCAGCTCTTGCTCAAGTACATATCGTCGCGGGTCGTTTCGATGAAGCAAGGAATATAGTAGAAGATATTCTTGTTCGCAAACCAACTTTCGCAAAAGCCTATCGAAAATTAACCTTTATTGAATTTTTCGGTGACCATAACATTGCCGAAGCCCTGCGCTCACTTTCGAAGAACATCGAATTAGATCCTGATGTGCCTTTTATTTCAATGTTAATGGGTCTGATATATATTCACTTAGGCGATAATGAACAAGCAATAGCATGGCTTAACCATGCATTAGCGCTTGCGCCAGAGTTTAATGGGGCAAATCATTCTCAAGCATTTATTCATCAACTTCGCGGCGATTATGATGCCGCTTTTGATTCTTATCTTAAGGTATCAAAAGACTTCTTGCTGATTAACGAGTCTATGTACAACCTGATGAAAGCTGGTTTGCAAACACAGCGTTCAACAGAAGCGATTGCGCATTTTCAAAAAATTTATCCTGAACTTTTTCAGGCCGATGTCAAGGTAAATACCACCAATTTCGCCGTCGCGCTAGCGCTTGGCCGATTGTTAAAGCAACAAGGAAAAATAGCGCAGGCAACTAGACTGTTATCCGGCAGCCTTAACGCGGCTCAGGTTGAAATTCATGGCGGCTGGGCGGATGATCATAACAACTGGCAGGCTCGAATTTATCTGGCTATGGGAAATAAAGAGGCGGCATTGGCCGCTTTTACCGACGTTGTTGAACAAGGCTGGCACTCAGAGAAACTTATCAATGATGCTGATTTTCACCAGCTACAGAATGAGCCAAAATTTCAACAACTGGTGCAGACAATGAAATTAGGTCATAAGGTAGAGCGAGAAAAACTCAGAAAAATGGAATCTAATGGCGAACTGTCTCCTATCCCGACAATTCCATAAGCGAATACAACCAACATAAAAGCTCACTAGGCCACGATTTTCCCAATACGGTTATCCCCTATTGCCTCATCAGCACCTTGGTTAACTAACCTGAATTCGGGATAATGAGTGCTTGATATCTTTTTAAATCCACAAAGTTACCTGTAATGGTGCAGGTAACTTGTCCTTCATTCTCGCTTTAGTATTAAGCACTAATCAACGCCTAAGAATCCACCCGTTTGATGAGCCCACAATTGCGCATATATGCCAGAAGATTTGATTAACTGTTGATGAGTGCCTTGTTCAACAATTTTTCCTTCATCCAATACAATCAGCCTGTCCATCGCGGCAATCGTTGATAAACGATGCGCGATAGCAATAACCGTTTTACCTTCCATTAAATGATAAAGACTTTCTTGGATTGCCGCTTCCACTTCAGAGTCGAGGGCAGACGTTGCTTCATCAAGCAATAAAATGGGGGCATTTTTAATTAACACCCGTGCAATCGCAATACGTTGCCTTTGGCCGCCAGAGAGTTTTACGCCGCGCTCCCCTACTTGCGCGTTCAAGCCATGATTGCCACTAGGGTCGGTAAGGGTTTCAATAAATTCAGCGGCTTGTGCGCTTTTAATGGCTGCCTGTAATTGCTCGTCACTGGCGTCTGGATTGCCATATAAAATATTTTCGCGGATCGAGCGATGCAGTAGCGAGGTATCCTGAGTCACCATGCCTATGTGCTCACGTAGTGACTCTTGTTGCACTTGGGTAATGTCTTGCTGGTCTATTTTAATGGTGCCCTGTTCAACGTCATAAAAACGCATCAGTAAATTTACCAGGGTTGATTTTCCGGCACCTGAGCGGCCAACTAATCCGACTTTTTCGCCCGCGTTTATGTGCAAATTAAGTTGCTCAATCACCCCGGATTTTTCCCCATAATGAAAGCTAACCTGATTAAAATCGATGGCGCCGGCGCTAACCTTTATCGGTTTGGCACCTTTTACATCTTGAATTTCGGTTGGTTTAGACAAGGTATTAATGCCATCAGCAACGGTGCCAATATTTTCAAATAACGAGCTGATCTCCCACATTATCCACTGCGACATACCATTTAAACGCAAGGCTAAACTTATTGCGATGGCAATAGCGCCTACGGTGACCGCATTTTCACTCCACAGCCAAATAGACATAGCGGCAATGGTGAAGGCGAGTATATAGTTGATGATTTGCACGCTGACATTAATGCCCGTTACCAGGCGCATTTGTTTATAAACCGTTTGTAAAAAGGTTTCCATGCTTTGCTTGGCATAGTCGGCTTCTTTTTGCGTATGCGAGAATAGCTTTACCGTGGCAATATTGGTGTAACTATCCACGATCCGACCTGTCATGCTAGAGCGCGCATCGGCTTGCTCAGTAGAAACTTTTTTAAGGGTGGGTAAAAACTTCAGTTGAATGGCCACATAGCAAGCCAGCCAGATTAACATCGGGATCATCAAACGAATATCGACCTTGCCAATCATTACCACCATAGAGGTAAAATAAACCAGAATATACACTAAAACATCGAGTAATTTCGTTACCGTTTCGCGCACCGCCAGTGAGGTTTGCATGACTTTGGTGGCAATTCTGCCAGCAAAGTCATTTTGATAAAACGACACACTTTGTTTAAGCAAATAGCGATGCGCCAACCAGCGTATCGACATTGGATAATTACCAAGCAAGCCCTGATAAACAATGAGTGCGTGCAATACCACCAGAGCAGGGATCAGCACTAACACCAAAACCGTCATCCCCAATAAACGCATGCCATGAGATTCAAATAAGGTCTCCGGAGTATTATTCACCAATAAATCGACCAATTCCCCCATGAAACCAAATAATGACACTTCCAGCATCGCTAACATCGCGGTTAAAATTGACATCAGAATTAAAGGCAGTTCAAAACCACGAGTATAATGGCGACAAAAAGCGTAAACGCCTTTAGGGGGTTGCAGAGGCTCTTCCGAGGGTAAGGCCGTTACCCAAGATTCGAATCGTTTAAACATGAATTTACTCAGTGGCTAGCACAGTGTTAATATTTTATTTACCAGAAGGTTAAGCATATAGGAATAATCAATGTACAGGGAAGGTTTGCTAAATTTTATTTTGTTAATATATGTGTGAATAATTGCCTGCAAGGCAAGTGGCTTACCAGCATTGTATGTTTAATAATTCAGTAGTTTTCTCACTTGCTCTGCTTGTTGCTCAGCATTTTCTTCCGCTTTTAATCGAGCTTCTTCTTTTGCTGAATCTATTTTTTCTCGGCGACTATCATTAATAAATTGTAACGTTACCCGGTTAATGAAGGCCGGCTCTTCTTCTTTTGCTGAGGCCAGAATGGCTTTCAAGTCGGAAATCTGGCCATTAAGTTCAGCGATTGTTGCTTTACTCTTTAACAGTTCCTCTGAGTCATGCGGGGAGTCGGTTTGGTTTGGCTCGGGTTCTAAATACCAGTTATTAAAGTCGGTGGCTATTTTTTTAAAACCCCATATCGTTGCAAGACTGCATTGATTAAATAAATCTGCAGCATCGGCTAAAGGCACTCTGTTGGTAATGATCCACGTACCATTGAGTAAGGCTTCTTGATTTGAGTAATTCGCGGTAGGTGTAGAATTATTGTTGCTATCTGCAGGACGTAAGATCACATTTCCATTGCGAATAGCTTCGTCAAACATTTTTCCTATTGTTTTAATTTTACTAGAAGCCATAATAATCCATATTATTTAATAATGTATCTAAAACGTATCTAAGATAAAACAAATTAAAGGTAAAAACAAGCCAATCGGTGTCTGAGGGAACTCATTTAGGCATTCTAAACCTATTGTTTTCATTACAATAATTTAAAGGCTACAAATTACATCATATCTATATGGATGAAGTTTACTGTTGGTTAGATTCAATATGTCAGTCACCTGCCATCACATTGATAGCGTTAGTTGGCTACTTGGCCGATAATAAATGGGGGTTGATCACCAGGTTTCTTATCCCATGAGCATGATCTTCATTAAAGACATTGCCTTCACACCACTGCCCTAGCGTGTCGACATTTACTTTGGCGACTTTTGGGCGAACACTCCAGGAGACCTGAAACGGCGAGCCTTTTTCATTGTAACCTGGCCCAGTGGTTGAGCCGGCATATTGAACGGGTGCGCCGGTGTTGCCAGGGATATTTAAGGCTTGCTGCAAGCCATTTTTTTCACCGTGCGCAGTCAGTGTTGCAAAATCAAGAGCATTGCTATCATTCACTAACACATACACTTGTGTTTCTACGCGCAATTGCGGATTACCAATGGCATTATTAAAACAAGAATTTAATGTTGGCCCAGGCTTGATTTGCGCGCTTGAATGCACATAATGCACTTCAATGGTATCTCCAGGCGTTAGAGCACCATGTTTACTTGGACAAATATCTTTGCTAGCCGAAGCTAATTCTGCGTCCGTTAATTTGCCTGAATATTCAAAGCCACTTTGATAGCCATGGCCATCACCGTTGCCTGCATATTGAGTAAATTCGCCACCTTTATGTTCAGCATTTTTATGAAAATGAATATTACAAAGGTTCATTGCGGTATGATCCGGAGCGGCACCGAATAAACGTCGATTGGTACCGGCAATGGTGTCAATATCGCGTGGTGATTGTGGGCCATATCCTTTACCCGCCGTATTTTTTGCTAGCATCGCACGTTGTTGTGCCACGACATCATCCGAAACTTCTGAGCCGGCCTGTACCGCTGTCACTTGCGCTATCCCTGTTAACAATACCGACATTGCTAATAACGAGCTAACTGTATTGTTCATGGTTATTTTCCTCTTACTTGAAGTGATCACTATCGTGGTTATGTAACGGTAAAATGATGCTAATAGTATAGACCGCATATTCATTATTGATAATTTTCATTCAATTCGTTAGATGAAGGGCAATTGATTTTTCAGTGGTCATGAATGGCGTACTGATGATGTATCCGAACTAGGGAAAGGATTAACCAACTAGACAATACAAAAGGTGCCGTTAATGCTGGTAGCGGGATAAAAACGAAAGCCCGGCACAACACCGGGGGATCTGGTGTTTTTAGGCTTATGTAGAACAGGCACTAATTGACTGAAACGGCTTACCAGCGTTTTCTAAAGACCTTGAACCATGAGTCAAATAATACATGAATTCTGACAATTTCAGTATATGGTTTTTCCCTAAATTCATTTCACTATGTGAAAACAGAAAGCGCTCAATAGAAACCAGCAAAAAATGATTACTCCTATGCACTGGTCATATGCACCTTATATCAATACCTGATAATTCATTCTCGTTAAATAATGAACGAAAATATTTATTTATGTGGCTATTAGAACCGATTAACTGAAAGTCATAACCATTGCCATTTCCATCAATAATAATTGATAACAAATTATTACTAACGGTTACTTTTGAAATCCGATTTACATCTAACGATACCCGCGCAGACTTGTTAGAAAAAGGCACCGTTTTTAACCTTGAAACCTCAATAATCTCACCGTGTCTTTTAATTAAATTCATCAGTGAATTTTTGGTAATATAATTTTGAGTAAAACGATAAGCGAAGCAAATACAATAGATAGATAAAAGCAATAAATAGTGTTTGAATTCATTGTTTGTGTACCAGTCGAAGAAAAACAACCCTAATAGTGCGGCGCCTATTATAATCCATATGTTTTTGAAAAGAGTATCGGTAATTTTCAATTTCAATCTATCCTTGAATACACATAATTAGATCCGCTGCCCGTAGGCAAAACTGCAATTAGGAAAGAAATCATAGGTATCGAGTGGTTTAAGTTCTATGATTTCAATGTTACTTACTTTATCGGTTTCAATTTTTTTTCAATTTCAAAATAAAACCACCACCGCTGACTAACAGGATAAATATGAGTTTCATAGAATGTCATTCCTTTGAGCTATGACGAACGCCATTTATAATGGGAAAAATGTAACTGATTAGACGAAAATCGGCTAGTTAAATTCCCCCGGGTTTAGGCAATGGTTATGTTTAAAATTGATAACCTAACTGTAACATGCCACCGATATCTATACCGTCATCATCATTACCGGCCATAATGGTAAAACCAACGTTAGTACCAGAATGACTGATACCATTAAAAAAAGTACAAAGATAAATTTTTGTGAATATTTTCAAAAGTGATCCTTACTTTTTTTAGAATTTTAAACATAGGCATAATGACTCCCACTTGGGATCCCATGAGAGGTGGCTACCATAGCGAAAGAAGTGAGCATAGCCAACCTTTTTTTAGTCCAGTTTCAGTGTGGTTAGAACGCCGTGAGCTCAGACCAATGATAATTATCTTGTAAATGAACCGAAACCCTATCAAAGCCAGAAAAATCGAATGGTAGCTCTGAATGTGTCTGTATTAACGAAACCTCAGTCCGTATATCCCTAATTTCTTGAGTCATATCCTCACACCCTTGGTTCAAATCATCTTGATAGGTATAGTGTGAAAAAGCATCAACCGGTATTTCCGCATTAAATTCATGCTTTACACAATAATTTTGCGTTTTATAAAATACAGTTTGAGTGCCTTTAATCTTTATTGGTAATGTTGTTGATTGCCACTCGATAAACACATCGTCATCAAGAGGGGGCGTAATTATCAGCCAAATATGCATGATTGGTACTAGTAGCTAAACACAGTGAAGATGATCGATTGACTTCACTTAAGAGCAGGTAATTTTTCGGGAGGTATTAACAGTGAAATGCTTCGTGCTGTTCTGGGTATCTTTTGTATAAGACCCTTCTTTTC
>MAAC01009686.1_pt1 | contig 44589 bp, 48 predicted proteins | sample 1115981 | NCBI WGS metagenome assembly MAAC01 (sample SAMN04961126, study PRJNA320927) | seawater metagenome | isolation source: sample BD02T64 sea water enriched with oil for 64 days | place: USA:Gulf of Mexico | collected 2013-07-27 | reverse complement strand
GCTTGCGACCTAATCCACTCGTCAGTGCAACGCGCACCGCTTCCTGTCTAAATTCTGTTGTATGTTGTATTGCCATGTCGTTTCTCCTTTAAGGCATAATATGCGATTAAAGGAGCGGAGCAATTCCGGGACGGGTCCAGTTTGGGTTGCCCAGATCGGCCCAGGATTTTTGAGGCAATAGGCTGGTTGCGATCATACCCACAAGAAATCTGCGTCGTGTAGTCATTTCAGTCTCCGTCCAGCGCGTTAAATCCGGCTGCGACAGCAAGGTTTGGGCCAAGCTTTGTTGAGACATGCTCGTACAACACATCCACGGATTGCTTTAGGATTTTCACATAAAGACGGCTCTTTGGTTCGGCGACTCCAGCGAACACAGGATCGTTCATATCGTCAGCGAGTGGTTGGGATGCCTTGAATTCGGTTTTTAAGTTTAATGTTAATTTCGCGTCCGTACCTGCCAAAGCCGTTGCCAGTTGATTGAGGCTCGCCAACGACAGATTTATTTGGCGCAACGAACGGCCCGATTTATATGCATGAGCCCGACGCGGGCGGGGACGTTTAAAACTCCCAAGTGGGCGACCGAGTCTGAATTCAGCGGTAAATTGAAGGCCTGTTGAAAGTGCCTTGAACAATTCCTGAACAGCCTCGTCTTCGGTCTGGTGGACGGTATTTTGCCGGTTTGACGTGCAGTCAGTAGCAGACGTGCATATCTGCCGTGCCAATCGGACATAGTTGCCGCTGTGGTGATCGCTATGTCCTGCGTTGTGGCCTATATCAGTTGGCAAACGTAAGTCGGGGACCCGAGTGCCTGCAGTTCCGCATCAAAAAGTAAAACTCCATGGCATAAAAACCGCGGGAGACGATAGACGGAGTTTTACAGGAGTGAATATCGAGAGCCGCTGGGTCTCCGGCGCAGGTTAGTTGAGCCGACGCTTTGGGTGTCGCCCCTCGGTGCCCGACCAAAAGGCAAGGGCAAAGGCCCGGTTTTCGGTTTAGGTAAGGCCAAAAGCGTAAATGGCTGACTTGTACACATGCATTCGTATATGCTTGTCGCAATTCGGGTGAATTGCGGTTCGCAAGTGCTGCTCGCCACAGATGTCAGCACATTGGTTGTTTCTGCCAAAGTTTCGAATCCAGGCAGTATATGCCTATTTACGACTTGGTTAATTGTATCGGCGCGTTCACCAGAGTTTTTTCGACCGCAGGCAGTAATAGCGCGAGTATGAAGGTAGAAGACGCGTTTTCAAAGGCTCCTTAAAAAGCGAATTAGGGCGTCACGGTCAGATTTCGGCGGCGAGATAACACAGTCGCGCATCGGTTGCGCTTCGCCGCCGTGCCAAAGGTTCGCTTCTAGCAAGGATCTTGCCCGACCATCATGCAGGAAGTAGCCGTGATTGTTGACTTGTTGAGTTAGACCGTTTCCGCATAACGGTGGAGTCCGCCAGTCAGTTCCTGTTGCGCGGGCTTCGGGACGGTGGTCTGCCAAATCTTCCCCCATGTCGTGTAATAACAGGTCGGTATAGTGCCACATCAGCTGAAACCTTTGTTCTGGTTAATCCTCCGGCCTGTGCGTTATATATTTTGTGTGTGATAGCATGTGCAGCCGGTATCGTAAAATACCTCCCTGCCGCGAAGTATCTCTGCATCTTGCAAATTGCGGCGTGCGGGAAAGCCCAGGTTGCGGCTGTAGAAAGTTACCAGATCCCGCCAACCGTGTCGATTTCGTATCCCCTCTGTGCCGCGTTATCGCCATGTGGGGCTTCGATGCACTTGATTTGGGTTTGTGTGCACTCGCCCGCCGCGTCGGGAAGCAGAGGGTTAGATATGCCGATGTCACCGGCAAAGGCTGTCGCAGACTGTTGTCGTATAGTGGGTGCGCCGGACTTGAGGCCGAAACGGCCCAGCATCGGCTGTTGGTATTCAACGGAGCAAACGATATTTGGGCGACCGGAGATGTCGTCACGATCCACATCGCCAGGGTCGGCGTTGGCCAAAATATCCGCCGCAGCGATGGCTTCCAACAAACCTAGACCGATCATTTGCGGCGCAACTCTGGGGCTTAGCATCGCGTCAGGGTGAAGCGGGCCGTATCCAACGTCGGTCGCTTGATATGTCGGGTGGCGGAGCGATGCTGTTTCGCGGCTGGGCAGTTCGACTTAAAATTCTTCATACTGAATGTTCAATGTGTATTCAGCAGCATACCCAGCACCGCTGAAATCTTGAAGTTATATGCCATAGGTCGGGTCCGGCAGAGTAGCCAAGTAACCTTCTATATCGTCGATACTGTCACTGGGATTGCCGGGGATTGATAAGCGTAGGAACATCGACTTGGCGTTGTCATCGATACCTTCAGGTGGGTGACCTCTTCCGTTTTTCAGATGACATCGCTGGCAAGAGCGGGCATTGTAAATGGGCCCAGACCATCTGAAGCCAGAGTTGGCGACGGGGGCGACACCCAGAGTTTGCGAAATAGTCCATCGCCAACTTTGAAATCTAACTCACCGTCAAAACTGATGTTGGCCGAAGGTTGCGAAAACGCGTCTGCGTTCAAGCGGGCGCGAACGGTTGCTGCCCCTGCTGATGAGGATTCGAACGGTTCCGGCGTGGTGAAGTTTATGGTCGGGATTGTAACAGACAAAATGCGCGCGAGATTCTGGATGTTCTACCCGAACACAGCCGATGGAGCGGGTTTGGTCGATCAATCCATTTACACCACCCATAATCAGCGTTCCGCCTTCGGCATTGCCGCGTTCCAGCATCTGGTCATATGCGAAACCGGATTCAGCAGCGACCTTGATATGACCAAGTGCTTTCATGGTAGCGTCGAGCTTGGCATGCATTTCTGTGTCGAGATCGACATTTGTGACGGCGACAAGATCGGCAATAGATGGTCCCGATACAACCGATCCGTCTACGCGAGTGTACTGCCCGAGACAAACATTTTGTACGCCTTTTCCATCGTAATAGTGGCTGTTGTGCGTGTTGTCCGAGAAGCAATCGTGTTCATCTTCCAGGTCGTTCAAGATTAGCCCTGGGCGCATCCGCGCGCCGGCTTGTTCCCCGTAGGACAAACTATCCATGCCTGTTAGCATGGCGGAAAGTCCGGCGTCTTCATCGACCATCAGACTGGCCCGCGCCTTACCGGTATCGGACCATTGTTCTGTCATCCAGTCTAAATCACTGACCAAAAGTTCAGTGGCAGCAGTTAGATAAGCACCCCGACAAAACGAAATCGGCGTTGGCACTCACATTGAGAACTGCGAAATCGTTTTCGTCCGACATTCCACTATAACTTACATCGACGTAGTCAACTCGACCTTCATCCTGTGGCCAAGCGTTAACTTTGCTTCGCCAATATTTGCATAGGTTTCAAGCGTTGCGGTTTTTTCCTGTGCGAAAGCCGTCGTGCAAGCTGTGAGCGCCATAATTGTGGCCGTTGGAATTATCAAATTCAAGCGGATTTTAGTCACCCATTCTAAATATAAATACCAAGATAAAACATATGCTTATGATGAAATGAATTGCATTCGAAGCAAACTAAAGGTTGTGTTAACACGCAGTTTTTAATGCCGCGCCACGACAAATGTAGGAATTTGATGATCGGTTCAGCCGATGAACGCGAGCTTGACTGTTATTCAATCAGCCGCTCCCGCATGGACAAGGAACCGTCGAGTTATTCAAGCTCGTCTTGATAGCCAAACAGCGCTGGTTGCCCGCCTGTATGCAGCAAGACAACTTTTTGCCCGCGCTGAATCCGGTCCTCCTTCAGAAGGCCTAGCAAACCAGCGAAGGTTTTTCCGGAATATACGGGGTCTAGGAACACACCTTCGGTGCGTGCCATCAGGGTTAGTGCCTCACGGGTAGTGGGACCAACTATGCCGTACCCCGGTGCCAATGTACCATCCCAAGTCAGGATATCATTCGCAGTAAGGGCCGGATCGAAGTCCATCATCGCCGCAAGTTTGTTCAATACTGTTTGCATCCGCGCAGTTTGTTGATCACGATCGCGCCTTACGCAAATACCATAGACTGCCGCAGTTTGTCCGGCCAACCGTAATCCGGTCAAGAAACCAGCATGTGTCGCTCCGCTACCTGAGGGCACAATTGCGACGTCGAAATTACCGATCTGCCGGTTCAGCTCGGCTGCACCGAGTACATAACCCAAAGCGCCAAGCGGGGGGTGGTCAATGCCAAGATGGATCACGTAAGGCGTATGTCCATCAGCACGCAATTCGTCGGCACGGTTGTGTAACGCATTATCTGCGCCGACCTCGTCTTCACCCAGTGGATAACTGATATGCTCGGCACCAAGGATCTTTGACAGCAGCACGTTGCCAGAACTGTAGTACTGCCGCCCCATGTCAGGCACACGTTCTTCCAGTTGCAACACGGACTTGAGGCCGAGACGTGCTGCAGCAGCAGCCGCGGAGCGGACAAAATTCGACTGCACCGCGCCCGTGATAAGGACTGTATCCGCACCATTAGCCACAGCTTCGCCCATATAGAATTCCAGTTGGCGTGTCTTGTTACCACCGAGGCCAAGACCTGTCAGGTCGTCTCGTTTGATCCACAAATCAATGTCGAGCAGTTCGGACATCCGTTCCATCCGTTCCACTGGTGTTTCGGCGGTCATCAGATGTGCACGGGGGAAGCGTTCGAGTCGGGCTTCAATTGAATTGTGTTTTGTCATCATTCTTATCCGATCAAATAGGCGCGGCGGAAAAGCACCACGCAGGCAACAACCGAGATCACGCGAATTGTATTGGTGATTGTGTTTTGTGGTAGTTTCGGACCAATCAGACGCCCCAATATACTGCCCGCAATTGCGGCCAACGCGAATTGCGGTAGGCCAGTTGCACTTGCGAAAGTTTGCCAGTTGGTAAGCCCGTGCAAGGCAAACGCAACACCGTAAGCAACCAACGCTACGGGTTGAACCAATTTGCGGGCTTCTTGTGCAGGTCGGCCAACGGCTAAAAGCCCGAACATCATCAACGGCCCCGGTGTCGCAGCCCATACGGTGGCCAACCCTGAAAAACCCGATACAGCCTTGTATTTAAACATACTTATGTTGGATTTCATTGGCGCTAAAGTGGAAACTACACCAATAAGCAAGAGCGTCGCTGTTAGCGCCAGAACTACGCGTTCGGACAGATAGGGATAAACCAACAAGCCCAAAACGATACCGGCGAGGCATCCAAGTATAGCGTTTTTGATCAGAGGGCGTCCGGTCGATAATATCTTTGTGTCAATCGCTGCTGCGGAAACCAGCGTGTTCAGCATTAGCAAAACAGGCACAGCGGTTGCCGTGCCTAGCAGGACCATCATTATCGGGGCTACAACAATGCTGAAGCCCACGCCTACGCCAACCTGAAGTGTGGCGCCGGCAACAATCGACAGAAACAATAAGAATAGATCGACAGGCAATGTTTGTCCTAACATAAGAATGCAGTGTCAGAGCTACCATCAAAATGCATAATATAAAAATCATCTTATTGTATTCTATGATACATATTGGTTATCAATGGGCATGCGCATTACAGCTCGACAGATTGAACTTTTTCAGATGGCGTATCGCCATAAATCTACGCGCAAGGCAGCGGATGCGCTGCATATTTCGCAACCCGCAATCAGCCGTGTTGTGGCTGATCTAGAAACCGAAATGGGAATCAGGTTGTTTGACCGCTCGGGGCGGAGATTTGAGCCAACCCCAGCCGCACATAGTTTGAGTGCTGCAATCAGAAGCCATTATTACGGGATTGATCGGGTCATCGAAGCGGCAACAATGATTGCGACGGGAACTGCGGGTGTGCTGAACGTGGTTACGCTTCCCACTGCCGCCGACATGTTGGTCGCCCGTTCTGCAGCCAAACTTATGGCGCAATATCCGAATCTGCGCATAGACGTTGACGTATTGGGCGAGCGGGAGTGCTTGGCCATGTTGCGGTCAGGTAATGCTGACTGTGCGGTGATCTGTTCGAGCCCTCGTGACACGGAGTTTGTTAGCAACTTGATCCGTGAAATTAAACCCGTAGCGGCGCTTACACCAGATGATCCACTCGTTACGGAAGCCTCGATTTCGCTAAGCCAACTTGCGGAAAAAGATTTGGTGATGCTTCCGCCGGACAGCCCGTTTCGCCGATTGCTTGAGTTGGAACTCGCAGTATCCCGTATTCCCTTCAGCGTGCGCGCCGAGGCAAGGACCCAAACCGCGCTCGCGGAATATGTGATTAGCGGAATTGGTCGGGCTGTTATCGATCCTATGGCCGGCGCTCTGTTTTCTGACGCAGCCCTGATATTGCGCCCTCTTAAAGCCAATCTGATATGGCCGATCAAATTCGTTGCGTCGGCATCAACTATGGCCCAACCCGCCGCACAGCTATTCGTTGATGCATTGAAGTCCGAATGATTGCACTCCCCAAATGCCTGTAAGAAGAATGGTTAGGATATCTCTTCAATGGGTCCGTTTGCCTGTTTCCATGCAGTAAATCCGCCTGGTATATGCGCAACATTTTGCAGACCAAGTTCGGTGGCAATTTCCACCGCAAGAGTGGAGCGCTCGCCGACGGCACAGTATAGTAGAACCCGGTTTGACTTGGCTAATCCAGAGAGTGGTCCGGAGGAATTGCAATATTGATCAAAACGTCCATAGGGTGCGTGAATCGAGTTGGGAATTGCCCCATAACGACTGCGTTCGCTGTCCTCGCGAATGTCGACAAAATGGCAATCCTGATATGGCCAGCCGGCGAGAATTTCGTCTACCTCCATTACCGCAACGCGATGTTGTGCAGATGAGCGTAGCCCTTGTTTCAAGTTCTCCGGAACGGCGACATCCATCATCGCTGGATTAGCAAGATTTAGATTGTTCATAATATCCGCGTATTCGTCGGGTGATCGAACTTGTAGACGTGGATTAAAGGCCTTTTCCTCTTCTATCGTACTGACAGTATCGCCTTTATAATCATGCCCAGGATAAACCAGTGTATTGTCCGGCAATTTTAACAGCCTATCAAATAGAGAGTGATACTGCTCGTGTGGGCTACCATTTTGGAAGTCCGTCCGTCCTGTGCCGCGAATAAGAAGCGTGTCACCTGTGAACACACGGTCCTCCATCATAAAGCTATAACTCTCGGGCGTGTGGCCTGGCGTGTGAAGCGCGGTTAGGGTCAGGCCCTCAATGGTTAGCGGATCGTTATCACGAACACGCATTGATACCACGTCGGCTGGCGACTGCTCGCCCATCACAGTGACACAGCGGGTCTCGTCACGAAGTTTACCCATTGCGCTGACGTGATCGGCGTGAATATGTGTGTCGACAACTTTTACAAGTTTCAGATCAAGCTCTTCAAGAAGCTTTAAATAGCGTTGAGTTTGCTCAAATACCGGATCGATCAACAATGCCTCTCCGCCATGCCGACTGGCCAGAAGATAGGTGTAGGTGCTGGACGTCTTGTCAAATAACTGTCTGAAAATCATTTGGATCTCCTTCTCTCTTAAAATATCCAATAACGTAAATTGGCGCTATGGGTTCCGATGTCAGGCACGTTCGCACGAGGCAATGTGGTGGTCCGGCGCGCGAACACTCAGAATACAACGTTCAGCATCAAAAGTGAGACGACTAGGAATAGTACAGTCATTATCGAGCCGGATTTAACAAAGTCTTTCACTTTGTATCCCGCTGGCCCCATGATCAACGCGTTCACTTGATGCGTAGGAATGATGAACGAGTTCGAGGTGGAAATCGCTACCGTCAAGGCAAATAATGCCGGGTCCCCCCCGGCGGCTAGAGCGATTGAGACCGCAAGCGGCACAAGCAGCACCGTCGCCCCTACATTTGACATAACCAGCGAGAACGCCGTTGCCAGTATCGCCACTCCGACCTGCAGAGACCAGATCGGCCAGCCATCCAGAATTTCGAGGATGTTCTGTGCAATCCATTCAGCAGTTCCCGTGTTTTGGACCGCCTGTCCAAGCGGGATCAGGCAGGCCAGTAGGAATACTGTGTTCCAGCCAACGGCGTTGTAGGCTTCATCGATACTCAGTACGCGCGATAACAACATGCCGACCGCGCCTGTTAGAAGACATAACGACAGACGCACATCGGTGAACAGGATCATCGACAGCGACACACCGAAGAAAAGCAAGGCCCAGCCCACTTTGTGCGGGCGCAATTCCTCTTGCGGGAAATCCGACGTGACGATTACGAAATCGCGGTTTCGTTTTAGCCGCGTTAGGTTATCCCATTTTGTGTGGGCTACCAGCATGTCGCCCGCGTTAAACTTTTCCAGACCGATTTGGGTGGAGATGTGGTTTTCAGTTTCGACATGGCTAAGGGTTTCCTCGCCGCGATGAATCGCTAGTAAGGACAAACCGTAAGTCTTGCGAAATAGTAGCTCGCGTGGGCATTTGCCAATCACTTTGCTATCAGGAGGGATCACAACCTCGGCGATCCCAGCGTTGGTGGTCGCGAATTCTTCAACGAAAATATCCAGTTCAGGCTGAACAGATAGTCCGAATTTTTCGGCGAACATATGGACGGCCTCTTTGCGACCGATGATTGCCAGCCGACATGGGGCTGCGATTTCTGCCGTCAACACCTGCACCATCGAGGTTTTGCCGCGATAGAATGTCGAGATAATGTAAAGGTGGTTTTCGTGGTTGATATCGGCCAGAATTTCACCGACCAGCGGGCTATCGGCTGGTACTATCACTTCGAACACATCCGCCTTTAGGCCGTAAACCCGTTTAAGATACTCTTGCGTTCCTTGCCCCGTTCCAGTGCTTTCAGAAGCATCAGCGCCCGGCAACACCCAACGTCCCAGCAGTAGAAAATACAAAATGCCGGATAACATTAGCGCTGCCCCAATTGGCGCGACGGAAAACAGGCTGAACATCTCCATTTGTTGATCTTCTGGCAGAGTGGTGTTCGCCGTCAGGATCAGGTCGTTCAGTAAGATAAGGGGGGATGATCCAACCATGGTCATTGTACCACCGAGGATGGCGCAGAACCCCATTGGCATTAGCAGCCGACTAAGTGGAATGCCCGACCGCGAGGAAATCCTGCTGACAACTGGCAAAAACAATGCTGCAGCCCCGACATTTTGCAAGAAAGACGAAATTAATCCGACCGTGCCTGAAACAATAGGCAATACCCGTGCCTCGCTCGTGCCGCCATGTTTGAGGATAACAGCAGCGACCTTGTTCATGATTCCGGTCTTATCCAGCCCCGCCCCCACGATCATCACGGCAATGATCGAGATAACAGCATTGGACGCGAAACCGTCAAACAGATGGTTCACATCCGCCAGACGATCCAAGCCAGGAAAATAGCTGAGGATACCGATCAGCACTAAAACCAGAAGTGCGGCCAGATCGATTCTAATAATCTCGGAAACAAACAGGAATATAGTGAAGGCCAGCGCACCCATGACGACGGCCATCTCGAAGGAAAATGCTATTGTCTGCATCGTCACGCCTCCCATCTCGTTTACGATTTGGCCGACATTCCTCAAGCGGTGAGGACTACAGGCAAGCTTACGCCGACGATCGTCGCTGTGGCAAGTGGTTGTAACTTTTCAATAGGCAACAATGCTTTGCTTAGCGAACGGGATGATACAACGTGGTTTTTCGACAATTTTTCATCGTACAGAATTTGGCGATTGTTCAAGGATATGACATCTGCATTTTCGAATATTCCAATAAACTCAGTTGCCTCTGTAGCCACCCAATTTTGTCGTGCGCGGTTGTGAGCAAGACTCTCGCACAATCAGATCACCGTGAAGTAGGACCTGTTTTGAAGCTTCGGAGGTTTCGGTCAAATTGTGCAACAGTGTCTCCATTGCCAATTCTCCAATTTGGCTTCTTGGTTGCCGCATGGTTGTCAGTGAAGGGGATACATTGTTTGCAAACGGGATATCGTCAAATCCGATGACCGAGAAATCTTCGGGAACGCGATATCCCCGCGATTTGAGCGAGCTGATTACGCCAATTGCGGTATCATCATTGTAACAGAAGAAGGCGGTGGGCAGGGTGTCGCGGATAAATAGCCTTTCAACAGCTGCACGACCGCCTTCACCAGTGCCGTCTGATTCAACGGTCCAGCATTTATCTTCTAGATGTACAGAATTCACGGCGTCCTGATAACCTTTTTTGCGTCTGTCGGACACAATGCCACCAGTTGGTCCAGCAACGTATACAATCTGCTTGTGACCGAGTGACATCAAATACTCGGTCGCCATCTTTGCTGCCGAAACGTCATCGACGCCGACATACTCAAACTGCGGGTCACCGATGGGGCGGGTCACTGCGACCAATTGTGGGAAAGTGCCAGCAGGTCTCTTTTCCCAACCCGCTACTGGAAGGTGGCCGGTTAGAATGATTAAACCATCTACCATGCCGGTGGAAAGGAAGCGCAGGTAGCTTTCTTCATGCGAAATGTTGCCTTCGGTATTCCCGATAATGACCCCGTAACCTTTCTTGCTAGCAACTTTTTCCAAGCCGATCAGTATGCCTGGAAAGTTAGGGTCGGCGATTGATGGCGTTAGAACCATTACCATTTGAGATCGCTGCAGCCGAAGATTTCGTGCCATTGCATTGGCGGTATAACCGGTGCGAGCGACAGCGGACATCACCTTCTTCCGCGTGCTTTCCGCTACTTTCTCGGGCATTCGAATCGCTCTGCTTACCGTGGCAATTGAAACGCCTGCAAGTTTAGCCACGTCCTCGATAGTAGCTGCTTTTTTCGGGCTATCATCCAACTTTGGATATTCCTTTTTTATGCGATTATGACGTTTCTCGTAGCCTTATAAACAACAGCAATACCTGCAATATAGACTATAATTCGACCATGAAAAGGTTTTCATTGATTTATGTAAAGGTTTACATTCTGGATGAAAAGGTTTACATATCGTGAAGCCGCTCAATAGAATGGCGGGTGAAGTTGAAAGCTGGGAGGCGGACTAAATGTTAGATTCTATCAACAGCCAAACGTCGGTTCTTTCAGCTGATCGTGTCAGCAAATCTTTTGGAACAATCCCCGTACTTTTCAGCGTAAGTTTCGACATAGTCGCGGGGGAAGTCCACGCACTGATCGGTGAAAACGGCGCTGGGAAATCAACATTGATGAAGACGCTTGCGGGCTTTCATCAGCCGACATCCGGTAGCATCAAACTTGATGGCAATACCATTGACTTGCCCCCGAATGGTCAATCCGAAAACCTTGGAATTGTGTTGATCCATCAAGAGCTGAACCTAGCGGAACAGATGACGGTTGAAGAAAACATCTTCCTTGGTCGCGAGCTTTCAAGTCGGGGAATTCTTGATCGGCAGAAAATGGAAGCCGTAGTCAGATCTCTACTTGACGATATAGGCGTTGATATTTTACCGACCGACCGCATTGCTGATCTGTCCATCGCAAAAAAACAGATGGTCGAAATCGTCAAAGCTATAAGTCGGAACGCGCGGGTGCTCATCATGGATGAGCCGACCGCTGTTTTGACCGAAGCGGAAACCGAACTGTTTTTCAATCAGGTTAGGCGCCTGAAAGAGCAGGGGGTCGCTGTCGTATTTGTTTCCCATAAGTTGGCTGAAGTAAAGGCAATTGCGGATAAGGTCACGATACTTCGTGATGGTCAATGGATCACAACGAAATCTGCGGATGAGCTTACGCTGGATTCGATGGCGCAAATGATGGTTGGTCGAGAACTATCCGATATGTTCCCGCCTATGAACGAACCGGATGTAGATGCGGAACGTATACTTGAAGTCCAAGGATTGCTGGCTCCGGAAACTAAGAACGTCAACTTCTATCTCAAAAAGGGGGAGATATTGGGGTTTTCCGGATTGGTCGGTTCGGGGAGAACAGCGGTGTTCGAAGCTATATGCGGTCTTTCGGAAATCAGTGCAGGTAAAATCACATTTCGCGGTGACGAAACGCGGTTCAATTCAGTCGCAGCTGCACGTGATGCAGGGGTGGTTTACTTAACCAAAGATCGCAAAGAAAAAGGGTTGCTCCTTAATGAGGGAATGCGAACGAATCTATCACTGCTGGCCCTGCCCAAATTTATCCGCAACATGTTGTTAGATTCCAAGCTGGAGAGCGATGCATTAACGCGTGCGATAAGGCGGTTCGATATTCGTTCCCGTGACCCAGAAGTAAAAGCAAAAGATATGTCTGGCGGAAACCAGCAGAAGTTACTTCTTGCGAAAATTATGGAAAGTGACCCGCGTATCGTAATCATTGACGAACCCACGCGCGGAATTGACGTTGGCACAAAGCAGCAGATTTATCATTTTATTGCGGCTTTAGCTGCTGAGGGTGTTTCGATCGTGCTTATATCATCAGAAATGCCCGAGGTAATCGGAATGTGCCACCGCGTCGCCGTCATGCGTGAAGGCAGGATTACCGGAATTCTTTCTGGCGACGATATTAATGAAAGTGAAATCGTGCGGTATGCCGCAGGTTTGAAGGAGGCTGAAACCAATGGATGATTCACTCGTGAAAAATACTGCGCAAAACCGCATGATGAAATTCGACATCAAAACAATGGGTCCGGCAATCGCACTTTTGTTGCTGTGTATCATCGGTTATCTCCTCAATCCGGCGTTCGCCAGTGAGGGCAATATAACAAACTTGCTAACGCGCTCGGCTTTCATAGGAATAATCGCGGTCGGTGCAACTTTTGTAATCACGGCAGGGGGGATCGACCTTTCGGTTGGCTCGATGGCCGCTGTTATCTCCGGTGTGATGATCATTATCATGAACAACGCAATGAGTACGTTTGGCGGCGGCGTCACAACCGTCCTGATTGGGTGCGGATCGAGTATTATTCTTGGCCTGGGCGCTGGTTGGATCAACGGGTTTCTAACGACAAAAGGTAAAATCGAAGCATTTATCGTTACGCTCGGAACTATGGGTATTTACCGGTCGCTTGTTACATACTTTGCGGACGGTGGAACGCTTTCATTAGATTTCGCCATCCGCGGAACCTACCGCCCGGTTTATTACGATAGCTTCTTCGGCCTGCCAATTCCGGTTTGGGTATTCGCTATCGTCTCCGTTCTAGGATGGATGCTTTTGAACCGCACAGCTTTTGGGCGCTATTGTATGGCCATTGGTTCTAACGAAGCGGTCGCCAAATACTCGGCCGTCAACGTCGACCGGATAAAGACTTTAACCTATGTCATCCAAGGGCTTTGTGTATCTCTAGCAACGATCATCTATGTTCCAAGACTTGGATCCGCATCAGCATCAACGGGTGTGATGTGGGAACTTGAAGCAATCGCCGCTGTGATAATTGGCGGCACTGTATTGAAGGGCGGATACGGACGGATCGGCGGAACGATACTTGGGGCACTCATCCTGACCACAATTGGTAACATACTGAACTTTACCGACTTAATATCGAATTACCTGAACGGAACGATGCAGGGTTTAATCATCATCATCGCCGTTTGGTTGCAACGAGCCGACTTCAGAAGCTCGAATAAGACTACCTAAACTAAGAGATTTTACATCCCGGACGTCTCGCGTTCGGACATGTAGGAGGTGGCATTCGTGTCAGCGACCGGATGCTTATTGTCTAAACCATAGCATGGAGGAAAAGCTATGAACCTGAATAAAACACTAGGTGCAATGTTGTTAGGCGGGGCGCTTTCCCTGTCAGGCGCAGCACTCTCGCAGGACATGATCAGGATCGGTGTATCGTATCCTACACCGACACACGCTTGGGCCGCTGGTATGAACTGGCACGCTGAAAAAGCTGCGGAACGTATCGAGGCGTTATACCCAGATATCGACATCATTCTGGTCAACTCGCCTGATCCATCAGCACAGGCTAGTGCGCTGGAAGATATGGTTTCTGTGAACCAGATCGATGCTTTGGTTATTCTACCGTTTGAATCAGAGCCGCTTACGGATCCGGTTTTGAATGTTAAGGCCTCAGGTGCGTTTATCACGGTAGTTGACCGTGGTCTTAGCCAGCCAGGTATCGAAGACATTTATGTTGCGGGTAACAACCCGGAGCTTGGCCGTGTTTCTGCCGAGTACATGAAGGGCCGCCTAAATTCAGGCGACAATATCGTGATCCTTCGTGGTATCCCAACAGTGATCGACACAGAACGCTTCGATGCATTCATGGCTGAAATCGAAGGTTCCGGCATCAATGTTCTTGATGACAAACACGCAAACTGGAACCGGGATGATGGTTTTGAAGTTATGCAGGACTTCCTAAGCCGCTTCCCCGATATTGATGCGGTTTGGGCGCAAGACGATGACATCGCAATTGGTGTTGTGGCCGCGCTGAAGCAAGCAGGACGTGACGGTGACGGTATGTTCGTTGTCGGTGGTGCTGGTATGAAAGAAACCATCAAGAGCATTATGGATGGTGAAACTCTGATCCCAATCGATGTGCTTTACCCACCTGCGATGCTTGCCACTGCGATGGACGTGACTGTCGCCAAGTTCAAATCGAACGGTCCGGTTGCAGGTCGCTACATTCTGGGCGCAACGCTCATAACCCAAGAGAATGCAGCGTCCTTCTACTTCCCGGACTCCCCGTTCTAAGTCGAAGAAAGGGCCATTTCTAGGCAAAGAGCAGGGTATTGGAGGGCGGGAAACCGCCCTCCAAATTCAACAAACAGGAGATGAAAATGAAAACGATCAAAGGTCCAGCCCTGTTTCTGGCGCAATTCGCCAGTGACGAAGCCCCCTTCAATTCCTGGGATAGTATAACAAAGTGGGCAGCCGATTGCGGATATAAAGGCGTTCAGATTCCTTCGTGGGATGGCCGTCTGTTTGATTTGGAAAAAGCCGCAGGGTCAAAAGGTTATTGCGATGAACTCGCTGGCCAAGCGGCCGAGAACGGCATCGAAATCACAGAGCTTTCAACACACCTGCAAGGCCAGTTAGTGGCTGTGCATCCTGCTTATGACGAGGCCTTCGACGGTTTCGCAGCCCCCGCGGTTCGCGGCAATCCCAAGGCCCGACAAGAATGGGCGGTAGATCAAGTTAGAAAGGCGCTTACTGCGTCACGAAATTTGGGGATAGAACAGCACGCGACTTTTTCCGGCGCGCTGGCTTGGCCATATATATACCCTTGGCCCCAACGCCCCGCCGGATTGGTTGAAACTGCGTTCGAAGAGCTCGCCAACCGGTGGCGTCCAATCTTGGACCATGCCGAAGATATGGGCGTTGACGTCTGTTACGAAATCCACCCGGGTGAAGACCTGCATGACGGTGTAACATTCGAGATGTTCTTGGAACAGCTGAATGGGCACGCGCGATGTAATATGTTGTACGATCCGTCACATTACGTTCTTCAATGCCTCGATTACCTCGACAACATCGATATCTACAAAGACCGTATCAAGATGTTCCACGTCAAGGATGCCGAGTTTAATCCGACCGGTCGCCAAGGGGTGTATTCCGGATATCAAAGTTGGGTTGGTCGTGCTGGCAGGTTCCGCTCGCTTGGAGATGGGCAAGTCGATTTCGCCGCCATATTCTCAAAAATGGCGGCCAATGATTTTGACGGATGGGCCGTTGTGGAATGGGAATGTTGCCTAAAACACCCTGAAGACGGGGCACGTGAAGGCGCGCAGTTCGTCAATGACCACATTATTCGTGTCACGGAAAAAGCATTCGACGATTTTGCGGATGGCGGAACTGATCTTGAAGTAAACCGCAAGATGCTGGGGATAGGGGAATAGTTATGGAAAGTCCTTTAGACAATCGCCCAATCCGTCTTGGAATGGTTGGCGGAGGGCAGGGTGCCTTCATCGGTGCAGTTCATCGCATCGCAAGCCGTATTGATGGCGAATACGAGTTGGTCGCAGGTTGTTTCAGCTCAACGCCCGAGAAATCAGCAGCCAGCGGGTTAGAGCTCGGTGTTGCGGCTGATCGCACCTACGCCGATTTCAAACAAATGGCTATACACGAAGCGCGGTTGAAAAACGGCGTTGAAGCAGTGGCTATAGTTACCCCAAATAATGTGCATTTTACGGCTGCGCGTGAGTTCCTGAAACGAGGAATTCACGTGATTTGCGACAAACCGCTAACTTCTACATTGCCTGACGCAAAGAAGTTCGTAAAAGAGGTCGAGAAATCGAAAAGCCTGTTTGTTCTAACGCACAATTACACGGGTTACCCAATGGTGCGCCAAGCGCGTGAAATGGTCTCAAATGGCGATCTTGGGGATATACGACTTGTTCAGGTCGAATACCCGCAAGATTGGCTAACTGAAGCGGAGGAATTGGGCGATAATCAGCAGGCGGCTTGGCGAACTGATCCGGAACGCTCTGGCGCGGGTGGATGTATCGGGGACATTGGCACACATGCGTATAACCTTGCCACGTTCGTTTCCGGTCTAGAACTGGAAAGCGTCTGTGCGGACCTACAGTCATTTGTTCCGGGGCGTCGTCTTGATGATAATGCGCATGTAATGATGCGGTTTGAAGGTGGCGCGCGCGGTTTGCTTTGGTCTTCTCAGGTTGCTCTAGGGAATGAGAATGGGCTAAAGCTTCGGGTTTATGGCACCAAAGGTGGGTTGGAATGGGCGCAAGAAGACCCAAATTATCTGTGGTTTACTCCCTTCGGCGAACCTAAACGCCTGATTACACGTGGCGGTTCGAGTGCAGGAACGGCGGCTAATCGTTTGACACGCACACCCGGTGGCCACCCAGAAGGATATCTTGAAGGTTTTGCAAATATCTACGCCGAAGCTGCACGTGCAATAATAGCTAAGCGAAACAATGAGAGTGTTTCTTCGGACGTCATTTATCCGTCCGTCTACGACGGCCTAGCTGGTATGCACTTTATTGATGCATGTGTTCGATCATCAGCAAGGAACGGAGCCTGGATTGCAATGCCAAACCAGCGTAATGGGAGCTGACAAGCGCCGCTGAAAGAGGCGAACTTTTACGCGTGCGATGTTGGGGGCGTAGGTGCACATGAATGTTGGTCGATAGCTGGATGCGCTTCCACTTCAAGAACTTTTGTGTATCGCTGTGCGATAGTGCGTTCTATCATTCAGGTTTTTGACCATAGCAACAGGAGACAGAATATGAGCTTGCTTGTTCACTACACACTAAAGTCCAGGGATAGTCATGACGCGCAAACAGATGCGATGAATGCACTTGTCGAAGGTTTGAAGGCTGAAAATATTGCCGGGTTGAATTATTCCTGCTTTTCAACAGAAGATCCGTTGCGCTTCATCGGCTTATTGGAATTTACGGATAACGAAGCCAAGCAGGAATTTTTGGATTCTGCATCTTTCGCTATTTATAAAGAAATCGTTGGGCCCACATTCGCCAACCCGCCGCAGACAACTGATATAACGTCTATCGCATCGACGCGGGATTAGCGTTGCCAGCCAATAATATGTAGCGGTAATCTTGGACGGGCACGGCCCTTCGGATCTACCCGTCCAAGACGAACTTTAGATTTGGTCAGTGTATTCGCCTCTCGCTGGATAGTTGTTTTTGACCGCGAAATCGATGGCGCCAACCAACTTATTTGAAGTGTGGTCGGACCAAGGGAATGGTTTGGGTGGAACCATAGTATTGGCTTTGTTCAGGCGCCACCACAAACAATCCTGGTTCGGAAAACGGCGCAGGCATCCTCGATGCCGATCGACGTTGTGCCACGTGATGTCGAAATGTAGTGCCCCCATTCGCGCGCCTTGGCAAGAGGTAAGTCATAGCCAAATCGAAGGTCTCTCGCTCCGTCGTTTTGCCGAAATATTTCTTGTGACAGTGGGCGAACCACCGCGGCCTATCTGCGCCGGTGGCGCCTTACGTTGGCCCGACAGGATGTGGAAAAGGGTGATCGGGTGGACGCGATTGCCCGTCGCGATGGTTATCTCTCATCCGAAGGGTTTACGCGGGCTTTCAAAAAACATTCGGGTGAAAATCCGATCGTGTTGCGAGCTAAAGCAACCACTTAGTCCAAGATCGTTGATGTAGCTGTGCCAATCTCTCAAACATTCTGCGTCATCATCCGCGTAGAATAACAGAAGTTTTGGTAAGCAATATTTGATACTCCAGCCATACTTGCTTCGAGCGCCACAGAAATAGGGCTGCCGACCAATGTTTGACCGGCAGTCCGAACTGGTTACGCTAAATTGGTCCTGCTATTCCGAAGGCGGTACGAGTTGTGCCGCCAATAGTAGAACCGAGGTATCTACGTTCGTGGCTACATGCCGAAACGGTATTACCACTTGATATTCGGGCGAGCCATAGAAGCCGACCGCAGCTTCTTCCGACGGGAATTTCACAACAACTGTCCGGTTATGATTATATGTACCTTCGACGATCATTGGTTTGGTATCACCAACCAAGATTTCGCTGTCATCGCTGAGGATTGCGGGCACAGCAACAGAAGAATAGTCAGCCATATATGCGTCGCACTCCGTAACCGAGATAGTGGCGACAAGGTAGGTTGCCTCAGCAAAGGCTGCCTCACCAAAAAGAGTGGCGACAATAGCAGCGGTAGTAAGCGGTTTTTCATAAACATGCGAGTATTCCCTCAACGAGAACTTGGATTTGTGGATGAATTAGTTGAATTTCTGCGCCAACAGACCAAGGAGGCCTGAATACAGAGGATCACAAAAACCTTTGACGTCGCCTTTTTGCGGTGTCCCAGTCAGATGACCATTCAACGAAAGACTGATCCGTCGATGTAATCGATGTAACGCGAGCCTTAGCGCCGGACGCGTACGTGCGTCGGTTTTGTTGCAAATACTTTGAATGTGGTGATCAGCAGTTTTTAGCGAGATATTTGGCGCACTCGCGATCTCGGATTTCGCTATACGGGATGGAACCTGCGCTTCGCGTCGGGTTAGCCCAAATGGTAATGCTTCGGTAGCATCTTTTACGGGTTGGCCTGCCGCTTGCAAAACGGCAGCAACGGCGGTTGATAAAAACTTTCTAGCTGCACCAGCGCGTTTTAGTTTTTCTGCAGTTTGTTTCGACGTAAACGGTTTTCGGTACGGCGTAGAACGTGTGAGTTCGTCATGCTCGTTAGCGACGGCCAAAATGCTGCAAACAAGGTCAGGCATCTGCATGCGGCGGTGATAACCGCTACCGTCCGCGCGTTCATGTGTCGCTGCCGAAACATGCGCCCACTCGGAGGACGGCTTGCCGTGGGAAAGAATGAATTCAGTCTGGAAACCGTGGCCTTCCATCTCCAATCTCTCCGGAACACTTAGTTCCGTCGGTTTATACCAAATACGGTGGGAAATTGCACGTTTCCCGATGTCGTGTACCAACGCCGCAAGGCGCAGGGTTTCGATACGTTCCTTTGCGCGCGATGCGTTTCCCAACTGCGCACTAGTTCGGCCATCTCTGTGAACCGGACATGTCGCGCGAGGTAAGGGATATCCTCGCCCTCAAAAGGTAGAACTTTACCGTCGTAGCGTGCGTAATAATACGGGATGTCTTCCAAAACCTCCTCAGAGAGCGGTAAACGTTTGGATGAAAGAATGGACTGACTGCAACGCGCAGCAGTAATTCCCGGGGCGGCGTCGGGCAATGCGTCAACCGTCTTATCGCGCTCTTCAGCCGAAGCTTCATGGGCAATGAATTGATCAAGATGCGCCTTGAGATCACCGCGATCTGCCCAATCACCCAACCTGTATAATGAACAACGGCTTTGCTGCCTGGAACCGAGCAACGCTTACTCTAGTAACCTAATGCACACAGCAGAACGATCCGTGATTGGCATTTTTCATCAACTTGTCAAAATCTTTACCTCGCATTTCAACCAGATTCTTGTGGTCTCCGGCTTCGAACCAGATGGTATCAAGCCCGTTGAGGCTTTTGTCCACGATGGTTGGAACTTCATAGGCTTGGCCAACGGGTGGCGCAGCGCCGAGAATGCAATCATCGAACAAATCCTGCATTTCTGATTCTGCCGCCAATCCGAGACGGCGATTCATCATTGATTGTAGGATGTTCAGATCAACCTGATGATTGCTGGGAAGAACGGCGAGCATTGGTCCTTCTTCCATATGAATGAGCACAGATTTGGCAAGGTGATCGCCAGGCACATGTGCGGCTTTTGCACATTCGCTGGCGGTCGCAGCATAAGGGTGCGCGACGACATCAAAGGGGAGTTCTCTGGCCTTCAGATGGTGTTTTAGGCGTGTTGAAATAGTCATAACTTCCTCCGTTTCATCAAAGGCGTCCCAATTGCTGAACGTGTTACGGAGTGCACCTAGGGCGCCATATTGCGTGTGATACCTCAGTGTGCGCTTGTTGACGAGGGCGGTCAAGTCAAGGAAATTTCATATCGCAGACAAAGGGCGATTGGTATCTCAAGATAGTATAGGAATGCTCGAACTTGTCGCTCACGCAAACGTGTGCACCATGTGACGTTTGTTCAAAGTTTCGCGACTAAATCCCGATTAAACCAAATGCGCTTGGTCGAACGCGTTTGGCTGATTAAGTGTAAAGAAGGATAGAGCGCCGGAAAATATGGCTCGATTGGGCAGATTCAATTCGGTTGAAGTTCCGTTTGCAAGGAACCCATATCAATCGTGGAGATTTAAAAATGAATGATCCACAAGGTGCTGCGCCTTCAGCAGTAGCCCTTGAACATATGACAGGCCCAGCACGGGGTTCACTTACCTGGCTCGGCGCATCGACGCTGGACGTCACTTTGGATGCCGGTTGTTTCATCGACATTTCAGAACCACGCGTCGGGGACAAAAATTCGGATTTGGTCGCTCGATTCCACAAAATTGAGAATACTTATGAAATCGAAGCAGCCGTAGATCGCAGCGTTTGGGTGAATGGTATTCAGGTCGTTTCCGCAAGGTTAGAACATGGCGACACAATAGAATTCGGTGAAACAGGGCCACTGTGCCGTTGCCGATTTTTCACCGAGCATTCCCCTGTTCGCAATTCTGTTTCTGATATTTTGAGCGATGCCGTAGCCTATCTCCGTGTCAGCCGAAAGCCCTTCGTTAGACGTACCATCAACGCTTACCAAATACTTTTTGGACGGATCACACACGAAACGAGTATCCTTTTCAAGGTCACGGTGCTGGTTGCCATCGCCGGATTTGGGGCGCTGATTTTTCAACAACAACAGCTAAATCGACACTTTCAAGACAGCATAGAGACCGCTTCCGCGAAGTTAGACAACGTTGCAACTGCTATGTTCAACACTCAAAAAGAGGCGCTTAGACCTAGTGACCTCGCTGCTTTGCGCGAAACTCTGGAACAAAGAGTTACGCTGAATATGACGCGACTTGAGGAACTTGAATCCCGTTCAGCAGCGACGGGAAGAATTATCGATGAATCTCGCGGCGCGGTAGCGTTTCTTCAGGGCGTTTATGGATTCCGAGAACGATCCGGTGACCGTATGTTGCGCCAGCTGATTGACAGCGACGGCTTGCCGATGATCTCGCCTAGAGGGCAACCACTATTGTCGGCTGATGGAAATGGGCCGCTTGTTGAAATCCAATTTACAGGTACCGGATTTGTAGTAGGCAATAACAGTTTACTGATTACGAACAGACATGTTGCGCTGCCTTGGGAGAAAAATGTCAGTACAAGCCTGCTTGCCACTGATGACTTTGTGCCAGTGATGATGGACTTCTTTGCCTACCTTCCGAATGAAGTGAAGGCAATTCAAGTATATTTGTCATCGGCAAGTGAAAGAGCAGATATCGCGATTTTAGGTAGCGAAAGCGCATTGCCCATGGTTCAGGGGTTGGATTTGTTTGCGCTGCCACCGAAATCGGGTGACGAAATAATTGTGATTGGATATCCAACTGGCCTTAAATCAATGTTGGCGCAATCGGGTTCTAGCTTCATAGAGGAGCTTCAGGAGACCAAGAATACAGACTTCTGGAGCGTTGCTGCGCGCTTGGCTGAAGAGGGCTACATAGCCCCGCTGGCGAGCCGCGGGATCATAAGTCAGGTGACCCAGTCAACAATAGTGTATGACGCTGAAACCACTTATGGTGGCAGCGGTGGCCCAGTATTGAACATTGAAGGTAAAGTCGTTGCGGTCAACGCAGCCATTTTGCCCGAATACGGTGGCTCCAATTTTGGTGTCCCAATAGCGGAAGTACTTGAACTGATCGATCAAGCTCAAAACAGGTAGGCTGTCAATAATGCGACTCCCGTTTGTCCGCGATTGCATAGTGTTTCCGTATTTATTTCATGAATCTAGTTGTTATCGCCACTTCCGCTGGAGGTTCACCCGACGATATCCGCTGTACCCTCAAACAGAGTAGTAGCTTCCTTGATTTCACGCTGCATATGTTCACGAAACAGCGCGACGCGTTTAGTGTTGCGCAGATCTCGATGATACAACAACCAAAGCCCGAGCTCATGTTGCTTTTCGGGCTCGTGAAATCTCGTTAGTTCAGGGTCGCTATCGCCCAAAAAACAAGGTAGAAAACCAACACCAAGCCCTTCTTTCATCGCTGCAAGTGTAAGCGAGGTTTCATCGACGTACAGTTCGTGATCGGCTTGTGGTCGGGATTGTTTGGTCCAGTTTCTATGATATTCGCAGCAATCAACTCCAATCCACTTTTCCTTCACTTGTCCCGATTTGAACGCCGCACAGTAGTCGCGTGACCCATAAACGGCCGAAGCAACAGTTGTTAGGCGTGTCCCAATCAACGTTTCCAAGGGATTGTTGGTTTGTCGAATGGCAACGTCTGCATCACGTTCAGACAGCCGTACGGAGTCGTTCGTAACTTGAATGTTTAGTTTTATTTTGGGATGGGCCGCGCTGAAACGCGCAAAAAAAGGCATCAGCACGGTTGACGCCATGTTGGCAATTGCTGTGACCCGCAACTCGCCGGCTATTTCATCAGTTTGCCCGCCGACTGTCCCTTCAAAAGACAACAGCTCGTTCTCGATCCGGGTCGCGGATATTTTCAGTTCTTCTCCCGCTTCGGTCAGGACATAACCAGACGGTTTGCGTTCGACCAGCGGTGCTGCGAGCTCTTTCTCGAGGGCGCGAATACGACGGGAAACGGTTGAATGCTGAACTCCTAACCGTTTGGCGGCACTACTGAAAGTTCCTTCGCGCGCTACGGCCAGAAATATCCGTGCATCATCCCATTGCATCCAATGTCCCTTGCTATGTGCATATTTGCAAAACGGTTGTCGATATTTTTCTACTTCCAAATAAGGTGATCCAATGCGACTAATATAGCAAGTAAATAGAGGATTTGCCTATTTTACGAAAATGAAAACCAGGCTCTATAGAGGGTCACGGTGTACCGAAATGATCTGATTTTTAATTTAGTACAGGGAGAATACCATGTCTGTCGAACACATCCAGAATTCGGTGAATGATGTAATAACCTATCTGAACGAGAACCCGAAAGACGCGTTGAGTAATGACCCTCCGGTCACCGCGGTCATGGAGAACGGTTTGCGGTGCAGGGCCACCGGCACGGGCGGTGAATCGATTGTGACCGACATGCCCGAAGCGATTGGGGGAGGGGGCTCGGCGCCTTCTCCTGGCTGGTTGTCTCGGGCGGCGCTTGCGACCTGCGATGCGACGCGAATTGCACTGCACGCAGCGCACGTAGGAGTGACCTTGGATACTCTTACTGTCACGATTGACAGTGTCTCTGACGACCGTGGGTTGCTAGGCTTGGATGACTCTGTTCCTGCCGGTCCTTTGAGCGTTCAAACTCAAATAACGATTGGCGCTGCCGGCGTTGACGAAAATGTCTTGCGCGAAATTGTTGATTTCTCAGTCGCACACTCGCCCGTTTCCGATGGATGCCGACGAGCAACACCGACAAATATTAATGTCGAGATAGCCTAGCCGCGCCACGGATGTCAGTGATGCAATTCACTGTAACCACGGCTTGCAACCGAAGAACGGTCTGTCTGGTTTCGTCCAATTGGATAAAAACGGCGCGCAGTCACAAATAGACGTTGCGGAACACATAAGCTTTTACAATTCGAAATTTTGCTCAAAACAAGGATAAATTGAAAATGTCAAAATCTCTCTATCTACGCCTCGGTGGCTACGATGCCCTTGCTATGTTTGCAACGAAACTGATTGGTGCAGCCCAAAAAGATTCAGTTCTTGGGCGTTTCTGGGAAAATCGTAGCGCAGATAGAAACGATCGAGACCTGCAGGTTCTGATAGATTACCTGGTTAGAGAGACCGGCGGCCAAATGTACTATACAGGTCGTGATATGGCATTAGCACACAAGGGTATGGGTATAACCGCGGTTGATTGGACCCGATTTATCGAAATCGTTCAGAATGTTGCGGGTGAACTTGGTGTCGGTCCAACTGAAGGTGGCGAAGTTATGGTTTTTTTAGAAAGCCTCAAAGGTGACATCGTAACCGCGTAGCCATACAAAGGCATTTTTTTGTCAAAAGAACTGCTACGGTTAATACATTAACCTGTCCTCGATCCGTAATCGATGGACCAATCGCAAGCGAAGGGGATGAGCATGGATGGACAAACTGAAAACTACGAAGGCGGCTGTATATGCGGAGAGGTTCGCTATGATGTAACGTCGGAGCCAATGATTGTTCACGGTTGCCACTGCCGCGGTTGTCAACGTAATTCCGGAACAGCTTTTGCGATTAATGCTTTGTTCGAAGCTGACAGAATCCATCTGTTGTCCGGCCAAATTGAAGAAATTACAGTCCCAACACCTAGTGGCGTTGGTCAGATTATTTCTCGCTGTTCTAAATGCAAAACCGCTGTCTGGAGCAATTATAACATGGGTGGATTGAAGGAACGCATTCGATTTATTCGTGTCGGAACACTTGACAATCCGGACATGTATTCACCCGATGTTCATATTTTTACGAGCACTAAACACCCGATGGTTCAGTTGCCTAAAGACGCGTTGGCGGTTGAGACGTTTTACAAGTGGAGCGAAGTTTGGTCTGCCGAAAGTCTGGAACGCTTGCATGTTGTTGAACAAGACGCCGGGATATGGATTGCTTGATGGTAGAGGGCGAGAGCGAAGCGATCGGGCGGATGCCATAGCCGGTCGGTAGCGCAATCTTTCGTCCGAAGGGGCTACGCGAGCGGTTAAAAACATTTCGACGAAAACTTCGATCGCGTTTCGATCTGGAACCATGGCGTAACCGATGATCGTTGACGTAACTGAACAGATCTTTCGGCTTCCAAACACAATGCCCCCCGCGATTGCGGAAGGCATTGCTTTACTAGCACCTTAATTAATCTTTGAGTTTGGTCATCCGTAGATAAGGAAGAACTTTGATAAATTCGCCAAATTTTGCCTTTGCATCTTCGTCAGAAACCGTTGCTGGAATGACAACGTCATCACCGACATTCCAGTTAACAGGTGTCGCAACACCGCGTGAAATAGAAGTCTGCAACCCGTCCAAAGCCCTAAGCACTTCCGCAAAGTTACGGCCCACGGTCATTGGATAGGTCATGCTTAGTTTCAGTTGCTTGTCTGGACCGATAATAAAAACCGACCGAACAGTCTGGCTGTCGGCTGGAGTGCGGCCATCTGGCAGATACGCGTCAGCTGGAAGCATATCGAATGCCTTAGAAACCACTAAATCTATGTCTGCGATTATTGGAAAGTTTGCTTTTGCTCCCCCAACAGTCTCGATATCGTCCTTCCACTTCTTATGATCTTCAACGCCATCGACGGAAACGCCGATCACTTTCGTGCCTCGTTTCTCCCATTCGTCGGCGAGTTGAGCTACGGCTCCAAATTCAGTGGTGCACACAGGTGTAAAGTCTTTTGGGTGAGAAAACAGGATCGCCCAATTATCTCCGATCCAATCGTGAAGCGAAATGCTCCCTTGATCGGTTTCAACAGTTAGGTCCGGTATTGTATCGTTTAAACGCAAGCTCATCACATACTCCTCTGGTTTTGCATTGGTTTGCCTCTACCAATTTGAATTTCTGATTTGTTGAGCATTGTATTACATTCGCTCGTACAAATATGGAAATCGAAACTGCGCTTTAGATACCTCAATCACCGAAAATTGACTATATACCCAACAAACTTATCGTCGGTTGAGCACCGTTCGTGCACCGCTGATTGAATCTAGTTCCCTTTCGCGAAAATCCCATTCACACATGTATCGATATGATACGAGCGCCAGATAAATTTCGGGCACTCGTTACAATCTGGACTGCGTTTTCTGGCAGCCGATTGCATGTCTTGAATAGCCCCTAGAATTGTAGACACCTTCTTTCCTAAAAATGAGGCAAGGAGGCCATCGTGGGTGAAGAAGTACTCTAAGCCTTCTGATGCCGACAGCAAAGACGACCAGACCGCAGAGAACGGGAGGTTGAAACGGGAGTTGGCGCGGGTTGCCGAGGTACGCGACATCTTGAAAAAGGTCACCGTAACTCAAGCCAAACTTTTTAAAGCTCCAGCCAAATTGCACGCATGGGTATTAGTTCGCATAAGATTCTATTGTACTCGCGGGTCTCGGCTGTTCTGTTCGTTCCCGACCAAGTTAACCGCGACCACGATAGGTCGGGACGCCTTGGTCAGGAATCCAGACGTTTGGAGGGACATCTCCGGTCTGGAAAAACACGTCTATAGGAATGCCGCCACGGGGGTACCAGTATCCGCCGATCCGCAGCCATTCGGGTTCCAACAAATCGACCAATCGCTTGCCGATAGATACGGTACAATCCTCGTGAAATGCCCCGTGATTCCTGAACGATCCTAGGTATAGTTTGAGAGATTTGCTTTCGACCAACCATTTGCCCGGCACATAATCAATGACCAGATGAGCAAAATCGGGTTGTCCGGTCATCGGACAGAGCGAAGTGAATTCCGGTGCTGTGAAACGTACACAATACCCAGTGCCCTCTTGTGGATTTGGAACGCGCTCCAATTCGGCTTTTTCAGGGCTTTCCGGAAGAACCGTAGCGCCACCCAGTTGTTTCAAGTTGCTGTAAATATCTTCTTTGGTCATCGGTTTTCCTTTCCGAGAGAGTTAGACGCCACGCTTGTTGCCCCATAGCATCACATGCAACTGCGGCAGAACATGTGCTTCGAACCATTGATCTTGCATGACGCGGTTAACCAACCAAAGCATCTTTTCCGTTACGCCATCCAAATCAACTGCGTGGTTATCGTCATCGGCCGGAGGCGGCGTGTGATTTCCAGGTTGTAAATAGACCGGTAATTGCGGATAGCGAGCGGCCGTTTGTTTGGCATACGTGTAGTCTAGTTCATCGAAGACCACTATCTTCAATGCGATCTCGGGTTTGGGTCCAGCAGCAGTTAAACAAGCGTCAAACGCTGACCAATCAGTTACCATGCCACTCGAAGGTGGTTTTGGGCTAAGAACCAACATGTCAAGATTGGCGAACCAATCTTTGGAAACTGAACCTTGGGTTTCCAAAGCAAAGCGATAGCCTGAATCGTGGCCAAGCTGGATAAGCTTACCAAATGGTTGGATGGCAGGATTTCCACCAGACAGCGATACCGTGATCGGTTTTCCAGCTGAAAGTTCCCTGATTTTATCCCACACAGCATCAGTACTCATAGGCAACCATTGGTCTCGATAATCTGTATCAACAGCATGGAGCGTGTCACACCAAGAGCAACGATAATCGCAGCCACCGGTCCGCACGAACACGGTAGGCAAGCCAATCAACGCACCTTCGCCTTGAATCGTCGGGCCAAAGATTTCGCTTACACGGATTTCAGGCTCTCGTGTATCGGTCAAGGTCGGTACTCCGCCCATGTTTTAGGGGTTTCGCTAACTCTGACTGCGGATGTTTCTGGCAAGCGTGCCTTACACCAATCGTAAAAGTGTTTTGCCAACCGTTCCGAAGTGACCAGATCATCGCCAAGAACATCGTTCAAGTGGCGGTGGTCCAACTCGTCGTCAATGTAACGTTTTAAAGCGGAAAGCTCGTGATAGTCGCGGACGAACCCGTGCTCATTCAACGTTCCGGATGACAGCTCAACGACTACGATGTAATTGTGCCCGTGCAAACGGGCGCACTGATGATCAGACGGCAAATCTTTTAGCTGATGAGAGGCAGAAAAGTGGAACTCTTTGGTGATCCTATACATCGGTACCCGCCTTGTTCAGATCTTTTGATATGGCTTTGACCCAAAAATCCGGATCATTATAGCGTGTTGGGTCTGTTATACCCGCGAGATGAAATGCCTCGCGCCTCTCAACGCAGGTTCCGCATTTTCCGCAATGATGTTCACCGCCTTTGTAGCAGGACCAAGTTTCAGAAAATGGCGTTTGATATTTCGTACCATCTGTTACGATATCGGCTTTTGATCCGTTCACATAAGGCGTGTAAAGACGAACATCGGCATATCCATCGAGTGCTTTGTCCTGCATCGTTTGGAAGGCGTCGATAAAGTCGGGGCGACAGTCTGGATATATAAAATGGTCTCCGCCATGCACGGCCGCGGCCACCGCATCCGCTTTTTGCGCAGCAGCAACGCCGAACGCGATCGCCAACATGATTGCATTGCGGTTGGGAACCACGGTTACTTTCATTGACTCTTCTTCATAATGACCATCTGGAACATCGATGTCGTCGGTCAGCGCTGAACCGCCCAGACTTTCGCCGATCGCTCGAATGTCGATGATATTATGCGGAACGTTCAGTCGCACAGCACAGGCTGCTGCGAAATCCAGTTCTTTCTTGTGTCTTTGACCGTAGTCGAAAGATACAAGACTGTGCAAAGTGTGTTCCGTTGCAATTTTATGTGCAAGCGAAACGGAATCTAATCCGCCAGAGCAGATAACGATCGTTTCCATACGATTTGTCCTTGTTTTGACCGGGTAGGCTGCGACCGGAATACGTGCATTTAGTAGCTATTGTAGCAATCATCAACCTCGAAATTCTGCTTGAGGCTCTTTCGGAGCCTAAATAGCCCACTAAGGGTAGTCCGATATACTATTGTCAGACACAGCAAACATTCTTGAAATCGGCTATTTCATGTTCAAGATTGAAGCTTCAATACATTCACGTTGCCGAGTGCATCAAGCGCTGCAAGCCCCGCCTCATCCAGACGTATTGTATTCACGAGCGTCACGTTGTGCCCGTCAGGGATCACTGCCATATTGCGGCTAACTTTCGAGACTAGATTTGCCTCAATCCTTATCTGACCTGTCAGAAAGAACAGATCTGGCAGCACCTCTTGATACTCGCCGTGAGGAAGTTACGGTGGAAAGTTGATCATCGTACTTCCTTAACTTCAGCCCCGCTATTTGATCTACCCCTAGCCAGTGACGGTCGTATGTAAATCTATTCCGGCAAATCGATTTCACTTCGTCCTTGGAACGAAGCTGCAGAACAGCTCCTGATCGACCATTCCAACCACGCGGATATCTACCGAATTCGCTTCAACCCGACAGATCTATACGAACCATGTTCGCCAATTAGCAATAATGCGTCGGAGCAGATATATGCCTCAACCTGACAACTGCCGACATTTTGTTTCTGCGCTCGAAGTCGTCCTCGGTTGGTTTCCGAAACGGCCGTGTCGATCAAACGCTGGACGTTGCCGATGCGCTGACCGGAGAGGCTGGCGGTGTTCCTCGGTGACAACTGACAGTGGTCTCGAATGCCGGTCAAAGACCATTTACCAAAGGACATACCTCTAAGATCTCGGTGCCCACATACTTAACCTAGTTCGTATTGAGAAGTTGCGTGACAACCTATGGGGCCATCAAACGCCCAGCCCTGATTTGGCAGAACAGGATTAACTACGTTGAGGGGGGGGTGATCTAGACCTTTCAGTTCCCGCACCATCAGCGTGCGGGACGCCCAAGGGTAAATCAGCGCCACATATAGACGGTATCGCCCAGCTTCGGCTTTGAAACTGGCATCTGCGGTCGCCCCAATTGCGAAATCCTGAAAACTGTCGCACGAAGCGTCCCATTTCGTCGGATTTCTGGAGGGGTTGTCAATTCTCAATCCACTTTCTGCTAGCAAGCATCCTGTGAAGTCCTTATGCCGCGTGAAAAACAAATGACCGCATCGAGACAGACCCGAGGTCGATCGTATCGGTCATGAAAGTTAGTTCATCGCGCGCGTTTGACGCGCCTGCGATGGTAAGAGCGGGCAGGTAATGGTCCACCGTCGGGTGGGCTATGTGTAGAAGGCTCCCCCAGTTTTTTTTATCTGCCAGAGCCTTGAAATCACGTTCCGCAAGACGATCCGCAAAGATCTGATCAAATTCTTGCGCGAAATCCTGTGGCTTGCCACCCGGACGCATCTTGCGCAAATTATGCACCACATTGCCAGACCCGAGGATCAAAACACCCCGGTCACGCAGGTCGGACAGGGTTTTGCCGATTTCAAGCTGGTGATCCAGCCCTCGTGTCATATCGATTGAAACCTGAAAGACAGGCACATCTGCTTTCGGATATAGGAACTTCAATACTGCCCAGGCGCCGTGATCAAGCCCCCAGCGGTCATCCTCTTCCCCGTGATGGCTGGCAAGCAATGTTACCACCTCACGCGCCAGTTCAGGATTACCGTAAGCAGGATAATCCTGATCATATAATGTTTGGGGAAAACCGTGGAAATCGTGGATCACCCGTGGGATGGCTGACACATCTACCAGTGTCGTTCCGCGCGTCATCCAGTGGGCCGACACCACAAGGATTGCTTTGGGGCGTGGCAATGTGCGCCCCAGCTGCGTCCAGGCGCGACTGTACTCGTTGTTCTCAATAGCATTCATTGGACTGCCGTGACCTAGAAAAACAATCGGCATGCGATCTGTTGGTTGCAAACGGTCGCGCAAACTATTTAGATCAGTGATCGGTTTCATCGCTGAATTCCTCAAAAGTTAGCGGGTCACCGGAAAGTGACCCGCATTTCTCAGGCAAACCGGCCAAGTGTTTTTTCAAGAACGGGTATCCTCAAAGCATATGCACCGCCACCTAAAAGGACAACGGAGGCTTGGAGCACTGCCCACAATGCGGGGTATTCCCAGCCACCGCCTGCGCTCGAAAATGCCCAGCCGTTTCCAGCGTGCGCCCAAAGTGCGCCCAACAAAACCGGGATCAACGCCAGCGAAACCAGCCGTGTCGCTACACCCAGAATTAGTGCCAAACCACCGCCCAATTCAGCGATGATTGTCAGGTAAGCTATGATCGGGGGCAGACCTAGACTTTCAAAATAGCCAACGGTGCCGGGAATGGTGAACACCATCACCTTTAAAAGGCCGTGGGCAATAAATAAACTTCCGCTCGAAACACGTAGTGCAAAGGCTGCATAGTCTGATTGATTGTAGTTATTCATGTTTTGTTTCCTTTTCATTAGCGCTCAGGGTTGGTGGGTGAGCGATCGCTGCGGAAAATAGGGCTTGTAAACAATCAACGAAATAGCCACCTTGTTGAATGACTATCCATGTATCGTTCTTAATGAGGTTGTTGTGGACACCTTAAATCAACTGAAGGCCTTTGTTGCAACCGCGCAAACAGGTTCCTTTACATCGGCTGCCGATCATCTTGGCATATCGAACCGTTTGACATCAAAATATGTGGCGGCTTTGGAAGACCGACTTGGTACGCGGCTTTTTCAACGCACCACCCGCAAAGTCGGACTAACGCCAGCGGGTCAAGACCTTCTGACCCGCGCTCCAGCGCTGCTTGATGATTTGGACGATCTTTTGACAGAGGTCACTGAGAGTTCGCGTGGGCTTACTGGCGTAATACGTATTTCGGCACCGGTTATTTTTGGCGAGATTTATGTGGTGGGGATGCTGGAACGTTTTGCCCGGAAGAACCCCGATTTAAATATTGATCTCCGCCTAAGTGACCGTTTCGAGGATTTGGCGGCAGAAGGGATTGATTTGGCCTTTCGTCTCGGAACATTAGAGGCATTGTCCCTTAAGGCCCGAAAACTAGGCGTGTTTCCGGCTGTTCTTGCCGCAAGCCCTGACTATCTGGCCAAATTTGGTACACCCACAACGCCAGACGATCTGCGTAATCATAATTGCATTCTGGATTCGAACCGAAAGACACCCCGCCGCTGGTTTTTTGATGTGGAGGGCCAGCAGAAAATCGTCACTGTCACAGGGCATTTCCAGGTGAATTCGGCCCGAGCGGCAGTTGACCTCGCCGTTTGTGGATCAGGTATTGTCTATGCACCGCATTTCGCAATTGTCGAGGCATTAAACGAAGGGACACTTGTGCCCGTTTTGCAAAAATATCAGGGATTGATAAGCCCGCTCAACGCAGTGTATTTGGAGGGCAGGGTGCTTCCTCGCAACATCCGAGCACTCATAGATTTTGCTATCCTCGATGTCAAAACGGTTGGCGTTCTTTAGGTTTCTTGATTAGCTTATACTTAAAAAGTAAAGAAGCGACCACACTATAAACCTTAGCGTTTGCTGCCGCCGGAAGTCAGAAGCTCGAAAATTTCAGAGAACCGGTTTAGATCTTCCAAGACCCTTCTATAGAGGTATGTAAGGAAAATTTTCGTTTTCATGTTTGCACACGCTCCCCCAACATCCCCGCGCCAAGACAAACCACAGCATTTCCCACTATAACCGCATGGCCACTCCGTCTGCTGCCCTTAAAGATGGCATCGGCGGCAAATTCGCCAAGTCCTAGACGGTTGCGTCAATCAGTGACTTAACCTAGCGTCGCACAATCAATGCCAATGCTACGGAGCTTGCATGCAAACAACAGTCGCGCACGTGGAAAAAGTCATGGAAGTTGCCAGATCGTCATCGGCTGCGGCGAGGTCACGGTTGGCTGCAAGTTGGCGAAGGTCGGCCGAAAAGCACGGTCTCGATCCCGGCGAAAAACGTGAACCAGAGCGTGTCGATGGCATACACCTGCGAGAGCGGCTTGGCGCGATGGAGAAGTTTATAACGGTCGCATCACCACGTCTCGATAACCTGTTTTCACTGGTTGGACAGTCAGGTTGCGCGGTGCTTTTGACAGATTCAGAGGGAATTGTTCTGGACCAACGCTTCTCCGAAGCTGATGCTTCGACATTCGAGGGTTGGGGGATGTGCACGGGCGCCGATTGGAGCGAAGAGCGTGAAGGAACCAATGGAATTGGGACATGCCTGACGGAACAACGTCGTGTGATCATCCACCGTGAAGAACACTTCTTTGCCCGAAATACTGCGATGAGCTGCATCGACGCCCCAATCTACGGGGCTGAAGGACAAATCGTTGGGGCACTAGACGTTTCATCGGCACGGGTAGATCAAACCGAAGGCTTCAATCAGCTGATCGGTGCGCAGGTTGCACAGACAGCGCGTGCAATAGAAGAAGCCAACTTTCGCGCTGCCTTTAACAAAACCCGTATCGTGGTAGCTGAAAGTGACGACGCGCAAGCCGCGACCCTTCTGGCCATTGATAACCACGATTTGGTTGTTGGTGCGACGCGCGAGGCGCGGCGCATTTTTGGACTGGATTCTGCTGGTGCGCTTATTCCACGCCCAGCGACCGACATACTAGGGCGCGAAGATGGTCCAACAGGATTTGAAAAAGCCGAACGAGCCGTCGTAATTCGGGCATTAGCGCGTGCCGACGGGAATGTTTCACAAGCTTCGCGGCAATTGGGTATTGCTCGCGCAACACTTTACCGTCGTATGAAACGTCTCGGTTTAGATAAAATTTAGACCAAAACTGTCTCACTCCTGAGACACCTTCGATCCTATGCAAATTTCCCCCGGTAGACGTCAGCCAACTAAATAGCCAGTTTCCTTCGCAACCCGGACATTTGTTCCGGTAGTTTGAGGAGGAAACCCTATGAAAGATTTAACCCATACCGAGGTCGGAACCTATGTTTCACCATTCGAGGCTCGCTATGATAACTTCATCGGTGGCGAATTTGTACCGCCAGTGAACGGGCGTTATTTTGACAACGTTACGCCAATCACTGGTGAAAAAATCAACGAATGCGCCCGGTCGGATGCCGCTGATATTGAGCTTGCACTCGACGCGGCCCATGCGGCCAAAGACGCTTGGGGTTCCGCTTCGGCGACTGAACGCTCAAATGTGTTGTTAAAAATCGCTGATGCAATCGATGCGAATCTGGACCATCTTGCGCAAGCCGAAACATGGGACAACGGTAAACCGATCCGTGAAACTTTGGCAGCTGACATTCCACTATCAGCCGACCATTTTCGTTACTTCGCCGGCGTTTTGCGTGGCCAAGAAGGCCACTTAAGCGAAATCGACGGTGATACTATTGCTTATCACTTCCATGAACCACTGGGCGTAGTCGGCCAAATCATCCCGTGGAACTTCTCGATTTTGATGGCCGCATGGAAATTGGCGCCTGCACTGGCCGCTGGTAACTGCATTGTGTTGAAGCCAGCCGAACAGACACCCGCCGCAATCATGATCCTGGCCGAGATCATGTCCGAATTTCTGCCCGCTGGCGTATTGAACATCGTTAACGGATTTGGTGCAGAAGTTGGTGCACCGTTGGCTAGCTCGCCACGTATCGCCAAGATCGCCTTTACCGGCTCAACAGAGACAGGTCGCAAGATTATGGAGGCCGCTACGGTGAACCTGATCCCTGTAACTTTGGAGCTAGGCGGCAAAAGCCCAAACATCTTCTTCTCGGATGTGATGGCCAAAGATGACGCTTTTCTGGATAAGGCAGTGGAGGGCTTTGTTCTATTTGCCTTCAATCAGGGCGAGGTTTGCACTTGCCCGTCACGTGCGCTTATTCAAGAAGACATTTACGAAGAGTTCATCGCCCGCGCTATCGAACGGGTGAAGGCCATCAAGCACGGTGACCCGCGCGACCCTGAAACTATGGTTGGTGCACAAGCCAGCAAAGAACAACAGGAAAAAATCCTGTCTTATCTGACCATCGGACGTGAAGAAGGCGCTGAAGTGTTGGTGGGCGGCGAAGCAGCCCGTTTTAACGGCGAGTTGGCTGGTGGTAATTACATACAGCCCACCATCCTCAAGGGGCACAATAAGATGCGTGTGTTTCAGGAAGAGATCTTCGGCCCGGTTGTGTCAGTGACCACCTTCAAGGACGAGGCCGAAGCATTGGCTATCGCCAATGACACGATGTACGGACTTGGCGCCGGTGTCTGGTCACGCGATGCAAATACCTGTTACCGCTTCGGGCGCGCGGTTCAGGCAGGTCGCGTATGGGTAAACAACTACCACGCTTACCCTGCACACGCTGCCTTTGGCGGCTACAAGCAATCGGGCATCGGGCGCGAAAATCACAAAATGATGTTGGATAACTACCAGCAGACAAAAAACATCTTGATGAGTTACAACCCAAACAAGCTGGGCTTCTTCTAAGAAACTTCGGGCGGCAGCAAACTTGCGCTGTCGCCTGCTATTCAATGAGGCTATGCTCAACAATTACTGCCTTGTTCCCGCGCAGACGTACTATGAGTCGCGGGAGGCTATGTATGACCGTAAACGCCTTCATAAATCTGCTGTTCAGCGTGTTCCGGAGGGTCGGTGATTGCGCAGGTTAGACAATCTTCATGGTTTGGAAAGCCGTCGCCATCACTGTCTTGGCAAAGATCCGATAAATCGCCAACGGCAAGAACGTATGCTGACAATGCCTCGTCCACAACCATTGGCAGGTCGGGTGCAAAACCAGGGACCAGAAAGGCAAAGGTGATGGCCACAAGAATTGCGAGGCCAGAATATCGTTCGCGGATCGCTTCGAACATAGATGTGAAATGCCCAAACTTTGCTCCCGTGCAACCGGATATTCGAGCAAGCGATAGTCGGTCGCAATCAATCAATCAAACAAACGCTCGCTGTATCCACCTAGACCTAAGTTAAGTATCAAATCGACTTAAAAGTTTGCGTCGAGTAACTGCGCAAAACTTTGTGACATATCCAAGTATATGATGGATTTGTATTTTGCATTTCGCGTGTTGAAGTGCGGTGCACAAGAACTTCTATCTAGTACTGAGCTTCAGTCTATTTACGGACGAATATATACGTTTTTGATCGGGTATTGATCCTAGATTCAAACAGCTAATTAAAGTTGGTGTATTGGTAAGTTTGCAGAATGTGGTTATGTTCGGTTCATGCGAAGGTTTGAGATCATATGTCTGACACTTGGTGTTATCTGCTTTTTTACTCCAGCGATAGCCGATCAAACGGACCCACGCCTCGGTGGACTATTTGCCCAGCTCGGCGAGGTTTCAGGGCCAATTGACGCTGCGCCTATTGAGTCTCAGATTTGGACCATTTGGCATGAAACATCGGACCACGCGGCGCAGTCGCTCCTTCAGCGCGGTATTGATGCCATGCGGACTGGTGATAATAACTCTGCCCTTAAAACATTTGACCAACTTGTCGAGATCGCCCCCGACTTCGCTGAAGGCTGGAACAAACGCGCGACGGTTCAATTCCTTCTGGGCAATTTTGATCAGTCGATTAAAGACATCGCTAATACTCTGAACCTCGAGCCACGCCATTTCGGGGCACTGTCTGGACTTGGACTTGTATATATGAGTCTCAATGATCTTGAGCGCGCTCTGATATCTTTTGAAGCAGCGCTCGCCGTAAGCCCACACCTTGTAAGCTCACGCATCAATGCCGAGGCAATTCGACAGATTTTGCAGGGTCGTGAGATTTAATCTCATTACGTCAATAGAATATGGCGTAACTCAAACTCTCAACATAGATAGCATTGACCTGGTTTTGGCGCGCTCGCCCATTTGGATGGTTGAATAGCCCCTAGAATTGTAGACACCTTCTTCCCTAAGAATGAGGCAAGGAGGCCACCATGGGCAATGCGAGATTTAGTGAAGATTTCAAACGGGATGCGGTGCATCCGCTGAAAACATCTGCGGGATGCGCTTTATATGCCTGCGGTTGTCGCCGCGCGGCATAATCCAGATATGAAGCGGTTTTATGAGCGACTCATCGATGCTGGCAAGCCCGCGAAAGTTGCCTTTACGGCCATCATGCGTAAGCTAATTCTGTTGGCCAATTTACTGATAAAACAAAACCGGAAGTGGGTTCAAATCAATGCTTGATTAAGACGGATACTATTCAGGCAAAAGCAAATCAAGTCATAAGGAAATCAGGATTACATACCGCCAATCTGACGCGAGAGAGCCACTGCACGTCGGGTCTGCCAGATAAAGCTGATCACAAAAATCCCGCTCAATATGAGAATGATCGTCGGCGCAGGAGCGCTGTCCAGGAAGAAACTGAGGTAAATACCACCAAAGCCCGAGACTAGCGTTACCACCACAGCCACCACAAGCATCCGTTCAAACCGTTTGGTGATCAAAAAGGCAATGGCGCCAGGTGCGATCAACAGGCCAATCGCAAGGATGATCCCGACCGCTTTCAGCGTCGCTACAATCGTCAGAGAAAGGATCGACAGCAGGCCATAGTGAAGGATTCCGACGCGAAGCCCCGCTGCTTTGGCCTGCGCCGGGTCAAATGCGTGCAGCAGCAAATCACGTCGTTTTAATATAACTACAACAGCAACAAATAAAGCGATCAATCCGGTCGTAAAGATGTCGCCGGATGTCACCCCAAGCATATTTCCAAACAGGATGTGATCGAGATGAATGTCGGTATGGATTTTGGTGTACATCACGATACCAAGCCCAAACATTCCTGAAAAAACGACCCCCATTACTGTGTCTTGTTTGATCCGGCTGTTCTCCGTCAGAAAGCCGGTTGCAAGTGCGCAGATCATACCTGCGCCAAAAGCTCCGATGATCAGCGGAATATTGATGATATAGGCCAAAACTACGCCAGGTAGCACCGCATGGCTGATTGCGTCACCCATCAATGACCACCCCTTGAGGACAAGATAGCATGACAAAAGGGCTGTCGGTACAGCTATGATGGCAGTGATGATAAACGCATTGACCATAAAGCCAAATTGAAACGGTAATAGAAGTTCATGGATCATGCTTTCATCTCCAGTGCTTCGGCGGCGCGGCGACGCGCTGCGAGATATCCGTGTTTCGGGGCGAAGAAAAATGCTGTTAAGAATAGCAGCGTTTGAAGGCAAATGATGATACCGCCCGTCGCGCCGTCAAGAAAAAAGCTGATGTACGCACCAACAAAGCTGGTCGTCGCGCCGATAGCTACGCTGAGCATAAGCAAGCGCGGGAAACGGTCGGTCAGCAAATAGGCTGTAGCGCCCGGTGTCACTACCATTGCAATTACCAAAAACGCTCCAACGGTTTGCAATGCGGCCACGCAAGACGCCGACAGCAACATGAAGAACATCACTTTAAGCCGATCAGGATTAAGCCCGATGGAGCGCGCGTGGTTTTCGTCGAAAAAGGCCACCATCAGATCTTTCCATTTCACCAACAAAATCGCGAGTGATACAAAACCGATGATCGCTAGTTGCAATGTGTCATACGGTGTGATGGCCAGGATGTTACCCATCGTTATTGTTTGGATGTTCACCGACGTTGGCGAGATCGAGACCATGAAAAGTCCCAGTCCGAAAAACGAGGTGAAGATCAATCCGATAATGGTGTCTTCCTTTAGTCCCGATCGCTGGTTCAGAAATAGCATCGCCCCCGCAGCCAAACCGCCAGCGGCAAATGCCCCTAACGCGAATGGTAATCCCAGCATGTAGGCACCCGCCACGCCCGGCACGATTGAATGGCTAAGCGCGTCGCCAATCAACGACCAACCCTTAAGCATAAGATAAGCCGAGAGAAAGGCGCAAACTCCGCCAACAAGGGCGCTCACCCACATGGCGTTGATCATATAGCCGTAAGTGAACGGCAGCAGCAAAGTCTCGATCACACGCTAGCCTCCGCTTTTTCAGCTTTGGCCTTGTCATCATAAACAACAAACGGACGTTCATCGTCGGTAATCACTGTCACCTGACGGGTGTCATCATCGTCGTGCAGATCTTTGCCACCCAGCACAAAATGGCGCAGCACTCCACCAAAAGCCACTTCGAGGTTGGCCTGCGTAAATGTATCTTCCGTCAAACCATGTGCGAGCACCGTGCCCTTGACCAAAACAGTCCGGTCGCAAAATTCTGGTACAGAACCAAGGTTGTGGGTCGAGACAAGCATAACGCGGCCCTCATCACGCATATCGCATAGTAACTGGACGATTGCGTCTTCGGTTTTAACGTCAACACCAGTAAATGGTTCATCCAGCAAAATCACCGTGCCTTCTTGCGCCAACGCACGTGCAAGGAAAACGCGTTTCCTTTGGCCGCCCGAAAGTTCACCAATTTGGCGATGACGAAAATCCACCATGCCGACGCGTTCCAGCGCTTCGGTTACAGCTTCGCGATCAACTGCGCGCGCTATACGCATGAAGTTCATGTGGCCATAGCGGCCCATCATCACCACGTCTTCAACGAGTACAGGAAACGACCAGTCCACTTCTTCTGCTTGCGGTACATAGGCAACGATATTTTGCTTAAGCGCCGCTTTGACGGACATGCCGAGGATCGAAATCTCGCCCTTGGCCGCCGGTACAAACCCCATCAACGCTTTAAATAACGTTGATTTGCCGGCTCCGTTAACTCCGACGAGCGCAGTAATCGTTCCTGTCGGAATCTCAAAGCTTGCGTCGTAAAGTGCGGTGTGACCATTTTTATAGGTAACGGTCACATTTTGAGCGCTAATACCGACAGTATCGGGAGCGGGAGCCAACATAATGTTTTCCTATTCGGATTGAGCGGAAGCGTCCGCGGTGACAGTATCAGGAGCGGCTAGACCCGCAGCGATAGTCTCTGAGGTAACGCGCAGAAGATCAAGATAAGTTGGCACCGCACCGTCGGCTTTGGTCAACGAGTCTACATATAACACTCCGCCGAAGACCGCGCCGGTTTCCCGTGCAACTTGCCGTGCCGGATCACTACTTACCGTGCTTTCACAAAATACTGCGCGGATGTTGTTATCACGCACACCGTCGATGACTTTGCGAACCTGTTGTGGCGTACCTGTCTGATCGGCGTTGATTGGCCAGAGATACAGTTCCTGCATTTCGAAATCGCGGATTAGGTAGCTAAAGGCCCCTTCGCAAGTGGCGAGCCAGCGTTCTTCATAGGGCAAAGCCAGAATGGCGTCACGCAGGGGTAAGATCGCATCGCTCAGCTCAGCTTTGTAATTATCCGCGTTCACTGCGTAAACATCGGCGTTTTTGGGGTCGTGCTCAACAAACGCATCGCGGATGTTATCAACATAGATGAATGCATTATCGAGTGACATCCAAGCATGCGGATTGGGTTTACCATCATAGGCCCCTTCGGTGATGCTCATCGGTACGATACCGTCCGTCAGCGTCACACTAGGAACATCGCTGAGGTTTGAGAAGAACTGCTCGAACCACAATTCGAGGTTCATGCCGTTCCAGAGGATCAAATCCGCATCCTGCGCACGCAAGATGTCACGCGGGGTTGGCGCGTATCCGTGAATTTCCGCCCCTGGCTTAGTGATCGATTCAACAAGTGCCGCATCGCCCGCAACATTTGCAGCCATATCGGCGATAACGGTGAATGTTGTAATGGCCTTGAGCCGCTCTTCGGCCACAGCCGCCGTTGCCATAGCAGTCGCAAGCGACAGGGTGCATGTTATAATACGCGTGAACTTCATCATGATTCCTTTGTGCTTCTATTTCAATGCAAGGATATATGAGAATGATTCTCAACTGTCAATGCGAATGAGAATGACTTGCAAATATACCGTCAACTGACTCCAACTTAAAATCCGATGTAGCTATTTTAAAGAATGTAAATAAGCAAACTCCGGATGCTAAAGTTCTAGAAAATTTGATCGGGAAGTCGCCAACATCAGCGCCGTCGACCAAGCAACCATACAAAGAACACACCGCCAATCAATCCAGTGACAATGCCGATTGGCATATCTTCGGGGCGCATAATCGTACGAGCGATTATATCAGCCCAAAGCAGGAATATAGCCCCCAACATCGCGGACGCCGGGATGACACGCGCGTTATCTCCGCCGACAATCAATCGTGCGATGTGGGGTACCATCAGGCCGACAAAGCCGATTATTCCTGAAAAGGCGACCATGACTCCGGTCAATAGTGCGCCTGCAACAAAAATGGAGAGCCGAAAACGTTGCACTGGAATTCCGAGCGTAGAGGCGGTCTCGTCTCCGATTGTCATTGCGTTTAGTTCGTTTGCGCGAACCCAAAAATAGGTACTACAGACGATCAGAACGGTGGTTGGATAAACTAGATGACTCCATTGCGCCAATCCCAAACCACCTAGCATCCAGAAAACAACGGTGTGGGTTGATCGTGGATCGCCCAAGAAGATCAATACGTTTGCGCCAGACATGATGATGAAAGACACCGCAACGCCTGCTAGAACCAATCGGTCTGCACTTGCGGCCGCTGCAAAGTGTGAAACGCCGAGGACGATAAGAGTTGCAACAAGAGCACCCAAAAAGGCCATTAGCGGTACGGTCAGCAACCCAAGAAAAAGTCCAGTGTGAAGAAGGGCTAAAATAGCCCCAAAAGCGCCGCCAGACGATATTCCGAGCAAATGTGGATCAGCCAATGGATTACGTGTAACAGCTTGAAGCGCTGCGCCGACGAGTGCCAGTCCGGCACCAACCAAACATGCGAGGATTGCGCGTGGAAACCGGATTTCCCAAACGATGTTTTCACGTCCCAAAGACCATGTTTGATCTATAAGGTCAGGAGAGATTTTATTGGCGATCACTCCCCAAACCGTAGGCAACGGTATAGAAACGGCGCCAACACTTATCGCGATGGATATTGATGCCGCCAGAACAAGCAGCCCACTCATAACCAGTATCAGCATCTTAGAGCCGCTCGTTATTCGTGGTCTAATACGCTTCGACAGCACCATATCTAACACCCGTAATTCGTCGACCCACCCACAGTGAGCAGGTCGGAAAAGTTTACTCAGCCCAAAATGCAGAAGCGAGCTTTTGTATTGCGGAGATATTACGAGGCCCAGGTGTCGCTTCAACATACTCAAGAACAACAAAGCGATCATTTTTTACAGCATCCATGTCAGCGAAGGCAGGATTTGACATCATAAACGCGCGCTTTTCTTCTGCGGTTACATCACCGTAATTCACAATAACAATGACTTGGGGATTACGTTCAACGACGGGTTCCCAACCTATCAGTGTCCAGCTTTTTTCAATGTCGTCCATGATATTGATCCCGCCAGCTGCTTCGATCAGTGCAGTAGGCATACCATATCGTCCGGCAGTAAAAGGCTTTTCCTCGCCGCTGTCATATACGAATGCCCGCAACGGGCGATCACCAGTTTCAAGTGATGCATAAAAGGTTTCAAGCTCTTGCTTGTAGCCAGCAACAAGCGTTTCGGCACGGTCGCGCACACCAAAAATAGTCCCGAGGTTCAACAGGTCAACATACATGTCGTCCATTGAAATCTGGTCTTTCTCCATGATGTGGATGCAGCTTTCGGTCAGTTCATAGACTTTGACACCGAATGGGGCGAGCGTGTCGGGTGTAACTTCTCCGCCAACCTTCAAGCCATAGTTCCAGCCGGCAAAATACAAATCAGCATCCGCACCAAGAATAACCTCTTTTGACGGATATTTCGCAGATAGCTCTGGTAGCTCCTCAATGCCACTGCGCATGTTCTCATCGAGTGTCTTCCAACCGGACACACCGGTGTATCCGGCCATGTTATCACGCAGTCCCAGAACCAGCATCATTTCGGTTAGATTAACATCGTTTGATACAGCACGCACGGGTGGTGCATCAAATGTTACTTGCCGATTACAACTTGTGACCGTTACTGGTTCAGCTGCGGCTGTGATTGCTAAGCATGATAGTCCAAGACCGATTACGGCCGTCTTAAAAGTTTTCATAGGTTCCCCTTTGGGATTTTATAGGTGAAATGAGAAGTGTTTGACGCCGCTTTTCGGCAAGGTTTCAATCCGCGCCCCAACTGAAAAAGCTTCTGCAATTAATGGCTCGGTTAAGACAGTTTTGGCAGGTCCGAACCCTAGCATTCGGCCATTTGCAAGAACGACGATGTCATCCGCAAATTCAACTGCCAAATTCAAGTCGTGGAGGCTGCAAACCACCGTAGGTCCAAGCCCGCGCACAAGCGAAAGAACCTCCAACCTGTGACGGATGTCCAAGTGGTTCGTAGGTTCGTCCAGCATTAGCACCTCGGGTTCTTGTGCCAATGACCGAGCCACCATTACGCGTTGGCGCTCTCCACCAGACAGTGTACCGAATGCGCGGTTCGAAAACGCCGTTAAACCCAGCCGCTCCAGCGCGTCGGTCACTATTTGAGCGTCTTGCGTACCGAAACCGGCCAGCCCAGTTCTGTGTGGTGTTCGTCCAAGCGCGACGATTTCCCGAACATTTAGTGCAAAATCGGTGGGCTGCTCTTGCAACACCGCTGCAATTCGACGTGCAGCACTGCGTGCATCCATTTCCCAAATATCACGACCATCAATTTTGATAAAACCTGAACGGGGGCGATGAAAACGATAAAGCAAACGAAGTAACGTCGATTTTCCAGCGCCGTTTGCTCCAACGATTGCGAGAACGCGTCCAGGTTTCACCGAAAAGCTTACGGGGTGTAGAATGCGGTGCGTGTTACTTGGGCCCCAAGAAACGTTCGACACATCAAGATGGGCGGCCATCAGATTAACCGCCGCTGATCATCTTTAGTGACAATGACAGCTGCGGGTACGCGTGAAAGCGCTGCGTTACCCAGTTTTCCAGGGCGCTTGGAAGGTATGAACCGTCCTTCTTCTCTTTGTTGATACTCCGTGGAAAATGCAACAAGCGCATCAATATCTTGGTTGGGATCGATGTCGCCAAATAGGTACGAAGCCTTATTGGTTGCTCGATATGCGACAGTGCAAGGTCGAGCACACCCTGCCATACAGGCGAATCCCGATATTTCAAATTCGCTTGAGATAGCGTCGCCGGCATCTTCGATGGCAGCAATTAACTTCTCGATAAGTTCGTATCCAGGCCGGCAGGCCTCGCCAACATGTCGACATGAAGTACAAACAAAAATGTTGTGTTTAGCGTATGAATCCATCTTGTCCTCCGCGCTGCAATAGCAGGCGGGAGAAATCAAAACGTTTGATCCGCAACGAGATCAGTTCTGGCATCTTTGCCTCCTTCCGGACTCCCCGTCCAGGTTGAGTTTCTACAAAGATGGCAGGTCTCCTGACTCGCGGATCTCGGCTTCCCTGTTCCTTCCCGGCCAAATTGACCAGTGGTTTTTTCAGGTTCGCTAACCGCTTACAGTTGCGGGGGCAGTTATGGATTTGGTCCCTAATGGGTACGCCGCACCATATTCCCTTTTCATCCCTTTCACCATATTTAGGCTTCTGGGAACCATCTTGTATTCGCATCTATCAATTTCGTTGAGCGTCTGTCAAGTAACGATCCTAGTCACGAAAGCCCTGCGACGGTGCACTCGACTGGCTTTTCGGCTTGTCAATTTCGCGATAACCATCAGCGCCGCCGACCAACTTAACCGCGACCACGATACGTCGCGATGCCTTGGTCAGGAATCCAGACGTTTGGAGGGGCATTTCCGGTCTGGACCCGTCCCGGAATTGTTCCGCTCCTTTAATCGCATATTATGCCTTAAAGGAGAAACGACATGGCAATACAACATACAACAGAATTTAGACAGGAAGCGGTGCGCGTTGCACTGACGAGTGGATTAGGTCGCAAGC
>MAAC01009629.1_pt1 | contig 44624 bp, 39 predicted proteins | sample 1115981 | NCBI WGS metagenome assembly MAAC01 (sample SAMN04961126, study PRJNA320927) | seawater metagenome | isolation source: sample BD02T64 sea water enriched with oil for 64 days | place: USA:Gulf of Mexico | collected 2013-07-27 | reverse complement strand
GGATCCAATAGGCGTGGCCCGCGCTGGATCCGGGTAGGTTGCTTGAGGTGCACGGCGACGTGCATCCCAGAGGAATGACTGTTCTCGACAGAACCCGGCTTACAGGCCGGCTCCCACCTTTTCTCGCGCTTTGCTGATGTTAAGCAAGGCGTACACCCGCGCTGTGATTATGGCGCGGTGAAAAATAAAAGCACAGTGCAGCGGCATTTGTCTGATACCAGCAGAGGCTAGGCCAGCAGTGTGCTGGCTTTCCTTGCCGGCGAGCGGATCTATGCGAGTTAACAGCCAGCCCTTTTAAAAAGGGCCGCTGTTAACTCGGTTCTACTGAAGTATTAGGCAATCTCCCCGTCTAGGAAATCACCAGGCCGGGCATCTTGTCGCCTTCGCGAAATTCTTCCAGCTTCTCGAAATACTTATTGGCACCCATCATGCCTCCATAGGGTTGGTTCTGTCTGGCTCGGGGGTCGTGCTTGCCTTCGAGATTGTAGTAACCGGGAGTACAGCCGGAACCCCCCTGGGGACCGCGGGCTTTGGTACCGAGCACCTCGGCCGACCAGGCATTTTCAGCTTCCTCGGTGGTATCGACCCGGGTGATATTGTTGTCTTTAAAGTGCTTCACAAGGTAGGCGAGGTGCTTGGCGCCTTCGTCCAGGCCATCGGGGTAGTTAGCGGTGAACGAGGCCTGACCGTTGCCAATCAGGAAACAGTTGGGGAAGTCGTGACTGTGGATGCCGTAGTAGGAAATCATGCCCTTGCTCCACTTCTCTTCGAGACTCAGGCCCTCGACGCCAATCAGGTTGTAGCCGGAGCGGCGCGTATAGTCTGTGCCCACCTCAAAGCCGGTGGCGAAAATTAGACAGTCGACTTCGTACTCTACGCCGTCTACCACCACCCCTGTTTCGGTAATGGCATCGACACCCTGGCCCTTGGTGTCGACGAGTTCGACGTTGTCGCGATTAAAGCTGGGCAGGTAGCGATCATCCAGGCAGGGTCGCTTGCACATAAAGGCGTAATAGGGTTTCAGAGCTTCGGCGACGTCTTTGTCTGCAACGATGTCATCGACACGATTGCGAATGTTTTCCATTTTCTCAAAGTTGGCTAACTCATAGACTTTAGCCACTTCTTCCTTTGGCACTTCCCTACCGGCTTCGCGCATGCGCCGGCGATAGATTTTGCCCATTTCGACCCAGGCGTCATCGAACTGATCGAGCTGATCGATCTCACCGCGGCGTCCTCCGCGCCCCGTCAAGATGGCGGTAAAGTCCTTTTGTCGTTGTTTTTGCCAGCCCGGCTTTAAATTGGCGGCCCATTCCCTATCGGTGTCGTGATCGTTCCTGGGGTCGACACCCGATGGCGTGCGTTGGAAAACATACAGCTGCTCGGCGCTCTCGCCGATGAAAGAGACACACTGCACCGCGGTAGCACCGGTGCCGATGATGCCGACGCGCTTACCCTTTAAGCCGCTGAGGTTGCCGCGCGCATTACCGCCGGTGTAGTTGTAGTCCCAGCGGCTGGTGTGGAAGGTGTGACCCTTGAAGTCGCTGATACCCTTGATGCCGGGGAGTTTGGGGCGATTTAAGGGCCCGTTGACCATGACCACAAAACGCGCTTTTATTTTGTCATTGCGGTCGGTGTGGATGGTCCAGCGTCTGCTGGCTTCGTCCCAGACCATGTTATTAACTTCTGTTTGCAGGCAGGCGTTGTCATAGAGGCGATAATGTTCGGCAATTCTTCTGCTGTGGGCCAAAATCTCGGGTGCATCACAGTACTTGCGCGGCGGCATAAAGTTGAGTTCTTCCAATAAAGGCAGGTAGGTGTAGGCCTCAATATCACAGGCGGCACCGGGGTAGCGGTTCCAGTACCAAGTGCCGCCAAAATCTGCACCCTTTTCAATCATGCGAATATCTTCGATACCGGCTTCACGCATGCGAGCACCGGCCAGTAGGCCGCCCAGCCCACCGCCAATGATGACGACTTCTACCTCGTCTTCCAGGGGCTCGCGCTCGATGGGGGTTTCGACGTAGGGGTCGTCAAGAAAATAGGAGAAATCGCCCTTCATTTCTTGGTATTGGGCATTGCCGTCGCTGCGCAGCCGCTTCTCTCTCTCCTCGTTATATTTTTGACGCAGGGCGTCGGGGTCAAATTGCTCTCGGGTGGCATCGATGCTCATTTTATTATTTCCTGAGTAGTGGTGTGTGGCGAAGTGATTAATATTTGTCAACATCATTGCATACTGCCGTGCTTTTTTGCAGGGCGAATGAAGGCGGGCAGCGGGTTTTACTCTGCGGGTTTTGCCGAGATAGCGGGGCGTGGCGGTAGGTGGCGGCGTTTTTTTGTGGGGGCGAGCACTACTTCGATGGAGCGCGATGCCCCCGATGCCCCCGCAATTGATATTGAGGGTGGCTGTCAATCTAGGTGGGCGATTATTTTACGGGTGCGCCGGCTCCTTTGGGTTTGCCCGATATAAAAAATAGTAGCAGGCCCGAGGCAATGGTGATCACGCCCAGTAGGGCAAAGGCGCGCAGTAGCCAGGAGTTGAAATTATCCCGGTCGACGTAATCCATAATGTGCAGGCTCCAGAGCAAGTCGTAGAGCCGCCAGGTATTGGTGCGCAGCGCGCTGACTTTACCACTGTTGGCGCCGATCCACAGGTTGGCCTCGTCGGCACCTTGCAGGGCAATGCGCCAGGCGGGGAGTTCGCCGTCCCGGTATTCACTGCCCGGTTCTACCGCGCTGACCCAGGTTGCGGATTGAATACCCAGCTGTGTGCTGTTGGCGGCGATGGCGCGGGCCTCGGTCTCTGTCAGGGGCGCTAGCTTGGCGGCGGTTTCGGCGTTGTAAACCAGCCAGTCGTCATTCAGCTTAGTGAGGTAGATGGGTGTGTATAGGCGCTGTTGCAGTTGCAGATTGCCGATACTCAGGCTGGCGAGCTCGCGGTGGCGCAGTGTCAGTTTGCTGGGCGAGATCAGCCTGACATGACTCAGCCGCAATGCCGGCAATGGTTGTAGCAGGTGGCTGCCGCGCACATCGTCAATCGGCACAATGGAAAAAAACAGCCCCGAGGCGGTCCATATCAGCAGTTGGATGGCGGCGATTAAGCCGAGCCAGCGATGGGTTTTGCGGAGCGATGATCGGTTCAAGTAAAGCAGGCCGTGGTGACTGTGGTTGGCGAGAGCATAACCGATTAAGAGGGTTGCGGCTTGCCGACTTGTTGGTGTGCTTATTTGCGAGACCGTGTTGGATTCGAGGGATTGCGCAAGGACTAATGATAGTCGCCTAATTCGGGGGAAGATGAGTCGCGTTTTTATATCTTGGGTCTTAGGGTCATCATTAATAGACCGAATCAGTCTCTACCTTAAAGTGTTACTTTAAGTTCTGTTTTTATCACGCTGTTTTCCCTTGCTTATCCACTTCTTCTTCACAGAGTTCATGGGTTTTTCCCTGTAAGTTCCCGGAAAATGTCAGCATTTTCGTGCATGTTTGCCTGTTCCAGAACCTTGACTTTAAGTCGTTCGCGTCTATAGTGTCGAATTGTGGGTGAAAGTGGCTTGAAGTGGCTAATTTAATAATAATCGTGAGAGATTCCGGTGTTTCGAGGTAGCGACGAAGTCAACATGGATGCCAAAGGGCGGATGCCAATTCCCGCCCGGTATCGTGACGCCTTGATGTCCGAGTTCGGTGGCAGCCTAGTGGCGACGATTAGCCTCACCGATAACTGCTTGTTTATCTACCCGCGCCCCGAGTGGGAAGAGCTTGAAGCCAAGATTGCCAGTATGCCGACCCTGAATAAAGCTGCCCGCAGCATGCAGCATCTGTTGATTGGCAATGCCCGCGATTTGGAACTGGATGGCAGTGGTCGGGTCTTGGTCCCGAAGCTGTTGCGCGATCATGCGGGGCTGGGCAAAGGCGTTACTCTGGTGGGTCAAAGTCATCGCTTGGAGTTGTGGGACACGGATACCTGGAATGCTAATCGTAAAGCCTTGCTCGATGAGCTTGCCAACGGTTTGGAGATTCCCGAAGAATTTCAATCTTTATCACTGTGAGGGTGACCGCCTGATGCCAGCCGCTAAACAAGCTCATATCACCGTATTGTTGGACGGGGCCGTCGATGCCCTGCTCGGTGACGCCGATGGCTACTACGTCGATGGTACCTTCGGCAGGGGCGGACACTCCGGTTTGGTGCTCGAACGCCTGTCGGCCGAGGGCCACTTGCTGGCGATTGATAAAGATACCGAGGCCTGTGCCGTGGGGGGCGAATTATTTGCCGACGATGGGCGCTTTGAAATGGTGCAAGCTTCCTTTGCCGATCTCGAAAGCCTGCTGCGTGAACGCGGGCAAGCGGGTAAGGTTAGTGGCGTATTACTCGACCTCGGCGTGTCGTCGCCGCAGCTCGATGATGCCGAGCGCGGTTTTAGCTTTATGCGCGACGGCCCCCTCGACATGCGTATGGACACGACCCGCGGTTTAAGCGCTGCGCAATGGCTTGCCGTTGCCGATGAGGCTGAAATTGCCGGTGTAATTAAAGAATACGGTGAAGAAAAATTTGCCCGCCGCATGGCGAAAGCCATTGTTGAGGCGCGCGAAGAAAAACCCATTACCCGCACCGGCGAGCTGGCGGACATTGTCGCCGCAGCCAACCCGGCGTGGGAAAAGGGCAAGCACCCGGCGACCCGCGCCTTTCAGGCGATTCGCATATTTTTGAACCGCGAGCTGGATGACCTGCGCTCATTGCTCGATTGCGTGATCGAGCTGCTCGCCGTGGACGGACGGCTGGTGGTGATCAGTTTTCACTCCCTGGAAGACCGCATTGTTAAGCGCTTTATTCGCGGCCATACCCACCCGGTGATACCGCGTGGTTTGGCGATCCCAGAAGATCAGATTATTCGTCGCCTGCGCAATGTCGGCAAGGCCCTGAAGGCCAGTGCCGAGGAAGTGGAAGAGAACCCCCGTTCGCGCAGCGCCGTGATGCGCGTCGCCGAGAAGGTGGTTTGAGGTGGCGCTGTCGGTCAACTCTCTCCGTCTTAGCCGCTTTAACGGCTGCCTGCTACTGAGCTGGATGGCCGTGTTGTTGAGCGGTCTTGGGGTGGTGTATGTCAGTCACCAGTGTCGCTTATTGTACGGTGAACTGGCGCAGTTACAGCAGGAGAAAAACCGTTTGGAAATTGCCCGCGGGCAGAACTTACTCGAGGCCAGCGCCCAGGCATCTTTGTACCGGGTTGAACAACTGGCTCTCGGTAAGCTGGGTATGCAGGTGCCGGCCCTGGATGACATCGTCAGAGTTAAACCGTAGGCAACTGTAACAATAAGATCCATAACATGGGTGGACCAGTGGAAAAACGCGCAGACAAGCAACGCCCCAGCAACCGCGTAAAGCGAGACCGTGTCGCGGCTCGTCGTGGTTCGGGCGCGCGCGTGCGCAGTATTGCCACCTGGCGTTATTGGAGCATGGTGGCGGCGCTGTTCTCCTTGGCGGTGCTGGCCTTGAGCCATGTCGCCGGGCTGCAGGTCATGCCCGACGTGCACCGGGGCTTTGAGTTTTTACAAAGTCAGGGCAATAACCGCACCTTGCGCACGGTGGCTATCCCGGCCTACCGCGGCGTGATTACCGACCGCCGTGGTGAGCCGCTGGCGATCAGTTCGCCGGTGGTATCGATTTGCGCCAATCCCCAGCTCCTCGAATTGGACGGCGATAAGCTGGCAATGTTGGCGCGAGGCTTACAGTTGCGGGTTGGCGATCTGAAAAAGCGCATTGCCCACTACCGCAATAAAGAATTTATGTATTTGGCGCGCCAGTTGACCCCGGTACAGGCCGAGGCCGTACTCGATCTGGGCATCGTCGGTATTTTTAAGCGCCAGGAGTACAAGCGCTTTTATCCGGCCGGTGAAGTGACGGCGCACCTGGTGGGCTTTACCGGTATCGACGATAGAGGGCAGGAGGGCATGGAGCTGGCCTTTGATGACTGGCTCTACGGTGCCACCGGCAGCAAGCGGGTGCTGAAAGACCGCAAGGGCCGAGTGATTAAAGAATTGCAGCTGATTGCCAGCGAGAAGCCCGGCGGCAACTTGGCCTTGAGCATCGACCTGCGTCTGCAGTACATCGCCTACCGTGAATTGAAAGCGGCGATGAAGCAGTTTCGCGCCAAGTCGGGCTCGGTGGTGGTACTCGATGTGCGCAGCGGTGAAGTGCTGGCGATGGTCAATCAGCCCTCCTTCAACCCCAATGACCGCTCACGCCTGGAAGCGGGCAGCACCCGCAATCGCGCCCTCACCGATTTACTGGAGCCGGGTTCGGTGATGAAACCTCTGACCATGGTGGCGGCGCTGGAGAGTGGCAAATTTCATCCCGGTACGGTGATCGATACCAGCCCCGGCTACCTGCGCATTGGCCGTAAGACCTTTGTCGATCATCGCAACTACGGCAAACTGGACATTAGCGGCATCTTGGCCAAATCGAGCCAGGTCGGCACCACCAAAATTTCTATGCAACTTGAGCCTGAAGATATTCGCGAGGTTTTTGAGCGCGTCGGCCTGGGCTTGAGCCCGGGTACGGGTTTCCCCGGTGAAAGTGCCGGTCTGCTGCCGAGTAAGCGGCGCTGGCGGCCGGTAGAGGCAGCCACTCTGGCCTTTGGCTATGGCATGGCGGCAACGCCCCTACAGCTGGCCAATGCCTACGCCGTACTGGCCAATAACGGCATTAAAAAGCAGGTGTCGCTGTTAAAAATCTCACCGGCAGAGGGTGTCTTACCCGGCCCCGAAGAACAGGTTATCGACAAGAAGATTGTCGCCAGCGTGCGCAACATGATGAAGGCGGTGGTCGCCAAGGGTGGCACCGGCACACGCGCCGCGATTGATACTTACGCAGTGGCCGGTAAAACCGGCACTAGCCATAAAGTCGGCGCCGGTGGTTATCAAAAGGATCGTTACGTCGGCTTGTTTGCCGGTATGGCACCGGCCGATAATCCGCGTTTGGTGACTGTCGTGGTTATTGATGATCCCCGCGGTGAGGATTACTACGGTGGCCTCGTTGCGGCGCCGGTGTTCTCTAAAGTGACCGCCGCCGCACTGCGGCTGATGAGCGTGCCATCACTGCAAGTGCCCGAGCCGAAGTTAGTGGTCGGCTCAGGTGTGCTGGATGGTGTTGTGCGCGGCGGTGATTCGTGATGACCGCGCCTCGAATTCCAGCGGGCATGACACTGGGCGAGCTAGTCGCGGATGTGGATGTGAATGTGCCCGACGCGAGCCCGACCGTCGCGTGGTCGAGCCTGATAGTGGCCGGTCTGCAGCTGGATAGTCGCAAGTTGGCAGCGGGCGAGGTGTTTATCGCCTATCCCGGCCTGCTCAGCGATGGTCGCGATTATCTGGCCGCAGCGCAAGCGGCAGGTGCCGTTGCCGCTTTGGTCGAGAGTGAGGGCTTTAATGCGTCGCGTGTCAGCAGCTCGCTACCGATCATCGCCATTGACAATTTGGCGCACAAGGTCAGCGCCATTGCCGGGCGTTTTTACGGGGTACCCAGTGCTAACTTAGCGTTGATTGGTATTACCGGCACCAATGGCAAAACCACCTGTGCGCAACTACTGGCACAGCTCTTTGCCTTGCTGGGCCAGACAGCCGGGGTTATCGGCACGCTGGGTTATGGCTTGCTCGGAGCCGGTGAAACGGGGCAAATAGCCACCACCGACACCGGGCTAACCACCCCGGATGCGGTCAGTGTGCAGCGCATTCTGGCCGGTCTACGCGCTGAGGGTGCGGCAGCCGTGGCGATGGAGGTGTCCTCCCACAGCCTCGATCAGGGCCGGGTTGGCGCCCTCCAGTTTAGTACTGGCGTGTTCACCAATCTAACCCAGGATCACCTGGATTATCATCAGACCATGGCGGCCTATCAGCAGGCTAAGGCGCGCTTGTTTCATACGCCGGGCCTTGAAAATGCCATCGTCAATAGCGATGACGCAGCGGGGCGGGCGATTATTGCCGAGCTGACTGCTGCCGGTGGCCCGCCTTGTTACTCGTATTCTTGCTCGCAAACAGCGGCCGATATTTATGCCCGAGCCCCGGTCTTTGGGCCCAGCGGCATATGTGCCGATTTGACCACGCCGTGGGGTGAGGGCGAACTACGCAGTTGTCTGCAGGGTGAATTCAACCTCAGCAACTTATTAGCGGTGGTTGGCGCGGCCTGTGCACAGGGCCATGCCCTGCCCGCAGTACTTGCCGCTGTCGAGCAATTACAGCCCGTACCCGGGCGTCTCGAAGTGGTTGAGGCAAGCGTCCTGCCACTTGTGGTGGTCGATTATGCACACACGCCCGATGCCCTTGAAAAAGCCCTCAGCGCCTTGCGACCGAGTTGCAGCGCTCGCCTCTGGTGTGTCTTTGGTTGCGGCGGTGATCGCGACCAGGGTAAACGTGCGGTAATGGGTCGTGTTGCGGCGACGTTGGCCGACCAGCTGGTGATTACCAGCGACAACCCCCGTGGTGAAGCAGAGCAGGCCATTATCGATGATGTCTTGGCAGGTGTTGCCGCTGCTAACAAAGGTGTTGAGCCCCAAGTCTATGTCGACAGGCGCGCCGCGATTCGTTTTGCCGTGAGCCATGCTGGCGCACAGGATGTGGTACTGATTGCCGGCAAGGGCCATGAAGACTATCAGCAGATTAAAGATCAGCGCCTGCCCTTTAATGATGTCGCCGAAGTGCGTTTGGCGCTGCGTGCAAGAGGTGATGCATGAGTTCGCAGAGTAGTATCGCGGCATTAAGCCTGTCTCAGGCCGCTATCAATTATGGCGGTACCTTGCTGTACCCCGACTGCCACTTTGCCCGTATTTGTACCGATACCCGCAGTTTGGCCAGTGGTGATTTATTCGTCGCCCTGCGCGGCGATAATTTCGATGCCCACCAATTCCTTGAAAGTGCCGCGCTCAAGGCCTGCGGCATGGTGGTGGAAACACCCGACAAGTGCCTGGCGATACCTCAATGGGTGGTGCCCGATACCACGCTGGCCCTCGGCCAACTGGCGGCACTGGCGCGCAATACTTTTAGCGGGCCACTGATTGGGATTACCGGCAGTGGCGGCAAAACCACGGTGAAGGAAATGCTGGCGACGATCTTGGGCTGTCAGGGCGAGGTGCTAGCGACGCAAGGCAATCTCAATAATCATATTGGCGTGCCGCAAACCCTATTCAAGCTACAACCGCAACACCAGTATGCAGTGATCGAAATGGGCGCCAGCGCGGCGGGTGAAATTGACTATCTGTGCAGTATCGCCCGCCCCAGTATTGGCGTGGTGACCAATGTGATGCCTGCCCATGTGGCCGGTTTTGGCTCCCTGGCGGGTGTTGCCAGCGCCAAGGGTGAGATTTACCGTGGCCTCGATAAGAGCGGCACGGCGGTGTTGAATCTCGACGAACCCTGGTATGAGCAGTGGCGCACGGGTGCCCATGGCACGCATAGCCTCAGTTTCAGCGTCGCTAATCAAGCGGCAGACTTTTATGCCTCTGGGCTGCAATTTGATACGGCGGCTTGCGCCAGTTTTACCCTGCATTCACCCCTCGGTGAGATCGAGGTTCAGCTGACTGTTGCCGGTGCCCATAATATTGCTAATGCCCTAGCGGCGGCAGCTTGCGCCGTAGCAGCGGGGGCTGACTTAGTGAGTATTGCCGCCGGGCTCGGGGCGATGACAGCGGTGCCCGGGCGCATGGAGAGCAAGACCGGCCGCTGTGGCGCGCGGATTATCGACGATAGTTACAATGCCAACCCGGGCTCGGTAGTGGCGGCGATCGATGCCTTGGTCACCATGCCGGGTAGGCACTTACTGGTGCTCGGGGATATGGGCGAACTGGGTCCCGACGAGGGAGCGATGCATCGAGATACGGGTGCCTATGCCCGCAATGCCGGTGTCGATGCCCTATTGGTTGTCGGCCCGCTCAGTGTCGAGACCGCTGCGGGCTTTGGTGCCGGCAGTGAACATTTTGCCGACAAGAGAGCGTTGATCGCGGCTCTCAACAGCCAGTTAAATGCCGACACCGTGGTGTTGGTGAAGGGTTCTCGCAGTGCCGCCATGGAAGACGTGGTGGCGCATATTATTGAGGAAAACGACTAATGCTTATATTGCTGGCAGACTATTTAAGCGAGTACTACAGCGCTTTCGGTGTCTTCAAGTACCTGACCTTGCGCGCGATTTTGGCGATGCTGACCTCGCTGCTGATCTCCCTCGTGCTCGGCCCCTATATGATCAGGCAGCTCAACGCTCTGCAAATTGGCCAGTCGGTACGCACCGACGGCCCCCAGACTCACCTGGTGAAATCGGGCACCCCTACCATGGGTGGCGCCTTGATTCTGATGTCGATTTTTGTCTCCACGCTGCTTTGGGCCGACTTGAGCAATCGCTATGTGTGGACGGTGTTACTGGTCACCCTGGCCTTTGGCCTGATTGGCTGGGTCGATGACTATCGCAAGGTGGTCGAGAAAAACTCCCAGGGCTTGCCAGCGCGCTGGAAGTATCTCTGGCAGTCGGTAGCGGGTTTGGCGGCGGGGATATTCCTCTATAGCAGCGCTATTTCACCGGCCGAGACCGAGCTGATTGTGCCTTTCTTTAAAAATGTCGCCTGGCCGATGGGGCTGTTTTACGTGGTGCTGACTTACTTCGTGATTGTCGGTTCGAGCAATGCCGTCAATCTCACCGATGGTCTCGATGGTCTGGCGATTATGCCGACGGTATTGGTGGGTGGTGCGCTGGGCATTATTGCCTACCTCACCGGCCACGCCACTTTTGCCGAGTATTTACACATCCCTTTTATCAGCGGCGCCGGTGAACTGATGGTTTTCTGCTCGGCACTGGGCGGTGCAGGTCTTGGCTTTCTCTGGTTTAACACCTATCCCGCACAGATTTTTATGGGTGATGTCGGTGCGCTGTCGCTGGGTGCTGCACTGGGTGTTATCGCGGTGATTGTGCGTCAGGAAATTGTCTTTTTCATTATGGGTGGCATCTTTGTACTGGAGACCGTTTCGGTGATTTTGCAGGTCGCCTCGTTCAAATTAACCGGCAAGCGCATCTTCCGCATGGCGCCGATTCACCACCACTATGAGTTGAAGGGCTGGCCGGAGCCACGGGTGATTGTACGCTTCTGGATCATTACCGTGATGCTGGTGCTGTTTGGGCTGGCGACATTAAAGTTGAGATAAAGGGCTTAACACAAAGTAACGCCAGGTAAGAGCAAGGCATCGATAACAGACCGTTTGAACGAACAAAAAAAGAGGTAAGAGTGGCAGAACTGATAGCGAGTAACAGACTGACCGTCGTAGTGGGCCTTGGCGCCACCGGCTTGTCTGTGGCGCGTTTTCTGTCGGCCCAGGGTGAGCCCTTTGTGGTGGTCGATAGCCGCGAGCAACCGCCGGCGCTGGCCCAGCTGCGCAGTGAACTGCCGGCTGTACGCACCGAACTTGGCGCGCTTAACGCAGCGACCTTATGCAGTGCCGATCAATTAATTGTTAGCCCCGGTCTGGCCCTCGATACCCCGGCACTGGTCGAGGCGGCGCATGCAGGGGTCGATATTATGGGTGATATCGAGCTCTTTGCTCGCCATGCCGAGGCCCCCATCGTCGCGATTACCGGCTCCAACGGGAAAAGTACGGTGACAAGCCTACTCGGTGAGATGGCGCGGCTGGCCGGTAAAAACGCCGGTGTTGGCGGCAATCTCGGCACCCCGGCGCTGGACTTACTGGGCGATGATAAAGACTTGTACGTGCTGGAGTTGTCCAGCTTTCAGCTCGAAACCGTTAAGTCCCTGGGCGCCGAAGTGGCGACGGTGCTGAATGTTAGCCCCGACCATATGGATCGCTATGGCACCATCCTCGACTATCACCGCGCCAAACACCGGGTGTTTAAGGGTGCCCGACAAATCGTGGTGAATCGTAACGATAGCCTTTCCCAGCCCTTGATCGGTGACGGCGTAAAACAGTGGAATTTTGCGCTGGGTAAACCCGATTTCGGCGCTTTTGGTCTGCTCGAGCAGCAGGGTGAAAGTTGGCTGGCCTTTCAGTTTGAGCCCTTATTAGCGGTTGGCGAATTGCGCATTAAAGGCCGGCACAATATTGCCAATGCGCTGGCGGCTCTGGCCTTGGGTCACGCCGTGGATCTACCCCGTGCGGCCATGTTGGCTGCGCTGCGCAGCTTCTCCGGCTTGCCCCATCGCTGCCAAAATATTGCCCAGCACCAGGGCGTCGTTTGGATCGACGATTCCAAGGCGACCAACGTTGGCGCCACTGTGGCGGCGATTGAGGGCCTCTCCGCTGAGCCGCTAAACGCAGCAGCAAGCGTGGCGAATATTATTTTAATTGCCGGTGGTCAGGCCAAGGGGCAGGACTTTAGCGCCCTGACTAAAGCGCTACCGGGCAAGGTCAAACAGGTCGTTTTGATGGGCCAAGATGCCGCTCAAATAGAGCAGGCCCTGGCGCAATGCGTGCCCAGTCATCGCGAGACATCGATGGGCGATGCAGTGGGCGCGGCTGCGCGCCTGGCGGTTGAGGGCGATATCGTCCTGTTGTCACCGGCATGTGCCAGCTTTGATATGTTCTCCGGTTTCGAGGCGCGCGGGCGTTGCTTTGCCGAGGCAGTGGCGGAGCTTGGCTCGAGGGCTGAGTCATGAGCGGCGCGAAGATGACGGCTCCAGCGGCGAGCAGCTTGGCGCAATTGGCCCCGTTCGGAGACTTCTGGCAGCCTAAACCCCTACAGTATATCGACCGCTATTTACTGCTCGCCGTGTTGGCACTGGCGTCGGTAGGGCTGTTAATGATTATGTCGGCCTCGATCAGTTTTGCCGACCAGAAGTACGGCGATGCCTTTTTCTTTACCAAACGCCATCTCTTGTATTTGTTGATCGGCGCCAGTGCCGCGCTAGTGGTACTACAAATTCCCATGCTCTGGTGGTACGAACACGCCGGCATGATTGTGCTCGCCGGGGCGTTGGCACTGGCCTTGGTATTGATTCCGGGTATTGGTCACGCGGTTAATGGCAGTCGCCGCTGGTTTAAGCTCGGCATGTTCACCCTACAGGTTTCCGAGCTGGCTAAGGTCTGCATGATCTTCTTTGTCGCCGCCTATTTACAGCGCCATCAATTGCGCTTGCGGGACAACTGGCACAGTTTTGCCATTCCGCTCGGGGTGCTGGCGGGCTTTGCCTTGTTACTGTTGCTGGAGCCCGACTTTGGCTCAACCGTGGTGCTGGCGGCGACCGTGCTGGCGATGCTGTTTCTTGCGGGTGTGCGCCTGTGGCAATTTCTCGGCTTGATGGCTGTGGGTATTGCCGGCGTTGCGGCGCTGGCACTGAGTTCCGAATATCGTTTTCGACGCCTGGTGACCTTTCTCGACCCATGGGCGCAGCAATTTGGTGACGGCTATCAATTGACTCAGTCGCTGATTGCCTTTGGCCGCGGTGAGTGGTTTGGCGTCGGCCTGGGCAATAGTGTGCAGAAGCTTTTTTACTTGCCCGAGGCCCACACCGATTTTGTCTTTGCCATTCTCGCCGAGGAGTTCGGCTTACTGGGCGTGCTGGTCGTGATGCTGTTGTTTACCTTGATGATCACACGCATATTTTTGATTGCCCGCAAGGCCGTACAGCGCCAGGATTGGTTTTCGGCCTATGTGGTGTTTGGTATCGGCATTCTGTTAGCCGGGCAGGTGTTTATCAATATCGGCGTTACCTCTGGACTGCTGCCGACCAAGGGTTTAACCCTGCCCTTTATTAGCTATGGCGGCAGTAGCTTACTGGTCTGCGCGATGATGATTGCCCTAGTCATGCGGGTTGGTATTGAGATGCATGATCTGGCGGCACTGGCCAAACGCACGGCTAAAACCAGTAATAAAAGCAAGTCGAAGGTGGCGCAATGACAGTCCGACGGATGCTGATTATGGCGGGTGGCACCGGCGGCCATGTCTTCCCCGCATTGGCGGTGGCTGAAGAGTTGCGCGAGCGCGGTATCGCCGTGACTTGGCTGGGCACTCAGCGCGGTATTGAGGCCCGATTGGTGCCCGCTGCGGACTTCCCGATTCGTTTTATCGACGTCGTTGGCCTGCGGGGTAAACGCGGTGTAATGGCTAAATTGAAGGCACCCCTTGGCTTGCTGAAGGCACTGTGGCAAGCCATTAGTGTGGTGCGCAGTGTTGGCCCCCAGTGTGTGCTGGGCTTTGGTGGCTTTGCCTCCGGCCCCGGTGGTTTGGCGGCGCGCTTGCTGGCTGTACCGCTGGTGATTCACGAGCAGAATGCCGTCGCTGGCACCACCAATAGAATTTTGCAAAAGTTAGCGGGCCGCGTGCTGCAGGCTTTTCCCAATGCTCTGGCGCGGGGCGAGCACTGCGGCAATCCGGTGCGTCGCGAGATCAGCGCCCTCGAAATGCCGCAGACACGCCTGTCGTTTACTACCGGGCAGCGGCCTCGGGTATTGGTACTGGGTGGCAGTTTAGGTGCAGCGGCGATGAACCGGGTGTTGCCCGAGGCACTGGCGCTGCTTTCGGCAACTGAGCTGCCAACGGTTGTCCACCAGTGTGGCCCACAACACCTAGAAACCACTCGTCAGGCGTATCGCGAGGCGGGTGTCGCGGCCGAGGTTGTGGCCTTTGTCGACGATATGGCGGCAGCGTACGGCGCGGCGGACTTTGTTGTTTGCCGGGCGGGCGCACTGACGGTGAGTGAACTCACGGCGGCCGGGTTGGGTGCGCTATTGATTCCCTATCCCCATGCCATCGACGATCATCAGCGTGAAAACGCGCGCTGGCTGGTCGCCAATAATGCCGCGCTGATGATGCAAGAAAAAGATCTACAGGCAGCGGCGCTGGCCACTGCTCTGAAAGAAATACTGACAAATACACAAGGCTTGGTGGCGATGGCCGTGGCGGCACGAGCCCTGGCCCTACCCGATGCAGTTGCGACGGTGGCCGATGTCTGTGAAGAGGTGATGGCATGAGTGGTGTTCACGAAGTTCCTGAAATGCGCCGTATCCGTCGCATTCATTTTATCGGCATCGGCGGCAGTGGTATGTGCGGCATTGCCGAGGTGTTACTGAACCAGGGTTACACCATTTCCGGTTCGGATTTGGCCGCCAACGCCAATATCCAGCGCCTGCGTGGTATGGGTGCCCACATTGATATCGGCCACAAGGGTGAGCAGGTCGAGGCGGTCGACGTGGTGGTGCAATCTTCCGCCGTGGATGAAAGCAATCCGGAAATTATTGCCGCACGGGAATCGCGTATTCCGGTGGTGCGCCGTGCGGAAATGCTCGCCGAATTGATGCGCTACCGCCACAGTATTGCGGTGGCCGGCACCCACGGCAAGACCACTACCACGAGCCTGCTGGCGAATGTACTGGCCGCTGGCGGGCGCGCGCCGACCTTTGTGATTGGCGGTAGGGTGACCAGTGTCGGTACCAACGCCCAGTTGGGTGAGAGCCGCTACCTGGTGGCCGAGGCCGATGAAAGTGACGCTTCCTTTTTGCATCTGCAGCCGATGGTGGCGGTGGTGACCAATATTGAAGCCGACCATATGGAAACCTACGACTTTGACTTCTCGAAGTTGAAGCAAACCTTTATCGAGTTTATCCACAACCTGCCTTTTTACGGCTTGGCGGTATTGTGCATCGACGACCCGGTGGTGCGAGAAATTATGCCGCTGGTGTCGCGGCCGGTCTTGACCTACGGCTTTAGCGAGGATGCTGACTACCGCATTAGCGAGGCGCGCATTGAAGAGAGCTGCGCATATTTTAAAGTGCACCGCCCCGAGGGTTTGAGCTGCCTCGATATCAAGCTGAATATTCCCGGTCGCCACAACATGTTGAATGCGACAGCGGCGATTGCCGTGGCCACCGATGAAGGCCTCGACGATGGGGCGATTGCCGAAGGCTTGTCCGGCTTTCAGGGCGTGGGTCGACGCTTTGAGGTTTACGGCAATTACCCCGTTGCCGGGGGCGCGGGCACGGCGATGTTGGTCGATGATTACGGTCACCACCCCAGCGAGGTGAAGGCGACGGTACTCGCCGTGCGCGAGGGCTGGCCCCAGCGTCGCCTGGTGCTGATTTTTCAACCCCATCGCTACACCCGCACCCGGGATCTCTACGATGATTTTGTCGAGGTGCTATCGGCTGCCGATGTGCTCATTATTGTGCCGGTGTACACCGCCGGAGAAGAGGAAATCCCCGGCGCCAATAGCCGCCATTTGTGTCGCAGTATTCGCCAGCGCGGCAAAATTGACCCGGTCTATGCCGAGTCCATCGAAGCGGTTCCCGAGATTGTCAAAACCCTGATTCAACCGGGTGACATTGTGATGACACAGGGTGCCGGCAGCGTCAGCAAATTGGTCAAGCTACTGGCCGATAGGGGGCTGCAATAAACATGGTAATGAGTGAGCAGGCAGGCACAGCACAGCTTGGCCGCGTCGTCGTGCTCTATGGCGGCGAATCCGCTGAGCGCGAGGTTTCCCTAAAGGGTGGTCGAGCGGTACTTACTGCATTGCAGGCGGCTGGGGTCGATGCCCTCGGTCTCGATGTGGGCGCGGGCTGGATAGCTGAGCTGGAGGCCCTGCAAGCGGAGCAGGTCTTTATCGTGCTACACGGTGCCGGCGGTGAAGACGGTACCGTGCAGGGTGCCTTGGAATGCTTGGGCCTGCCCTACACCGGCAGTGGTGTCTTGGCCTCGGCGCTGGCGATGGATAAGTTGCGTTGCAAGCAATTGTGGCAGGGCATTGAGCTGCCCACGGCGGGTTTCGCGCGGTTGCATAAAGACAGTGACTGGTCGGCTCTACTGGCCGACCTGGGTGGCGAGGTGATGGTCAAGCCGGCTAGTGAGGGCTCCAGCCTCGGCATGGCGAAGGCCGGCAGTGCCGAGGAATTACAGGCCGCTTGGGCCGCTGCCGATGCCTTTGACAGTGTGGTGATTGCCGAGCGTTGGCTCAGCGGTGGCGAATACACGGTGGCCATTCTCAATGGTCGTCCACTGCCGGTGATCAAGCTGGAAACCGATCGGGTTTTTTACGATTACGAAGCAAAATACCTCGCCGACGACACGCGCTATCTCTGTCCCTGTGGCTTATCGCCTGAGGATGAACAGGCAATACAGGCGCTGGCATTGCAAGCCTTTAGCAGTCTTGGTTGCCAGGGCTGGGGGCGCGTCGATGTGATGCTAGCGGCAGCGGGTGAGCCACGTTTACTGGAGGTGAACACGGTGCCGGGCATGACTGACCACAGTCTAGTGCCAATGGCTGCTGCGGCTGCGGGCCTGAGTTTTACGCAATTATTACTCGAAATTTTACAGCCTGCCACAGGGCTAGCTGAGCAAAGTACGGTGCTTACAGCGCATCGGGAGCGTGGCTAATATGGCGCAAACCCGGCCGACAAGAGCTAAGCAGCGCGGTGCTCGACGCAACCAAATGCACCGAGACGCCGGCTCTAGTGACACTTTGTCGCGGGCATTGGACGGGCTTAAGGGCTTGGCGCGCTTGGCGCTGTCGGCGGCGGTGGTGGTGGCGATGACGATCGGCTCGGTGTCACTGTATCGCTATGTCGATAGGCCCTTGGCGCGAATTTCCGTCGCCAGTGCCTTTCAGCGGGTGACACCAAGTGAAATCGAAATCCTGCTCGGCGATATCAGCAAGGGTGGTTTTCTTGGCCTCGATCTGGAGCGGGTACGGGAGCGCCTGGAGTCCCATCCTTGGATAGCCTCGGCTAGCGTGCGCCGCCAGTGGCCCGATCGCCTACAGTTCAGCGTGGTGGAAGAAGTGCCGATTGCTCGCTGGGGTGAAAGTGGTTTTTTGAATCGCAGTGGTCTGGCTCTGCAAGCGACAGATAATAGTGAGCTGGGCGAGCTGCCGCACTTGGTGGGGCCGCAAGGTAGCTCCCGCGAGGTGATGAGTGAATTTCGCGACGTCAGTGAATTGATGTTTGCGGAGGGCTTAAAAGTTGTCGCCTTTAGTGTCGATGGGCACGGCGAGCGCCGCTTGCAACTGGCCTCGGGCCATGCCTTAGCGTTGGGTCGGGGTGATGTGATCGCCAGGGTGCGACGTTTTTTACATATTTGGCAGAGCGAGCTGGCGAGTCGCCAGCAAGAAGTTAAGGCGATAGATGCGCGTTATGACAACGGTGTGGCGGTGTCGTGGCAAAAAAATGATGTTTCGAGTTGATTTTTCGGCTCAACAATAAGACAAAAAGAGCTTAATTCATGGCAAATAATAGCAATGAACAAATGATTGTCGGTCTCGATATTGGCACCTCGAAAGTGGTTGCCATTGTCGGTGTGGCCGGCGCTAATGGGCAGCTTGAAATCGTCGGCACCGGTATGCATCCCTCTTCGGGTTTGAAGAAGGGTGTAGTGGTGAATATTGAATCGACGGTGGCCGCCATCGAGCGCGCGGTACAGGAGGTTGAATTGATGGCGGGCTGCCAGATTCACTCGGTGTATGCGGGCATCGCCGGCAACCATATTCGCAGTCTCAACTCCCACGGCATTGTCGCCATCCGCGACCGCGAGGTGCATCGCCTCGATGTCGAGCGGGTGATCGATGCGGCGCGGGCGGTGGCGATTCCGGCCGACCAAGAAATTCTTCACGTGCTGCCCCAGGAATACATTATCGACAACCAGGAGGGGGTGCGCGAACCCTTGGGGATGTCGGGCGTGCGCCTAGAGGCGAAGGTGCATCTGGTTACCGGTGCTGCCAATGCCGCGCAGAACATTAAAAAATGCATTCGTCGCTGTGGCCTGGAGGTGGACGACGTCATTCTCGAACAGCTGGCCTCGAGTTATTCGGTGCTCACCGAAGATGAAAAACAACTCGGCGTGTGCATGGTCGACCTCGGTGGTGGCACTACCGATATTGCGATCTTCACCGATGGTGCCATTCGCCACACCGGGGTGATTCCGATTGCCGGAGATCAGGTCACCAACGACATCGCCATGGCCCTGCGCACACCCACCGCCCATGCGGAGGAGTTGAAAATTAAATATGCCTGCGCACTGGCAAAATTGGCGCGGCCGGAGGAAACCATCAAGGTGCCCAGTGTCGGTGATCGCCCGCCACGTGACCTTTCTCGCCAGGCGTTGGCGGAAGTGGTGGAGCCTCGCTACGACGAATTATTCACTCTGGTGCAGGCCGAATTGCGCCGCAGCGGTTATGAAGAGCTGATCGCCGCTGGCATCGTGTTGACCGGCGGTACGGCAAAAATGGAGGGCGCGGTAGAACTGGCTGAGGAAATATTTCATATGCCAGTACGACTCGGTTGCCCGCAAAATATTCAAGGTTTGAGCGATATCGTCAATAACCCAATTTATTCAACGGGTGTTGGTCTACTGCTCTATGGCTTGGAACAGCAGCGCGAAGGTGGTAAAGCCAAGCAGAGTGAGCAGGGCGAAGGTTTTATGGCGCGTGTTAAGGCGTGGTTTAAAGAGCATTTTTAATTGTTATTAAATAGACGGCTAATTAAACAGTAATATTAATTGAGGGGTAAAAGTAATGTTTGAAATTGTAGATAGCATGCCTGAAACGGCAGAAATAAAGGTTGTCGGTGTCGGTGGTGGTGGTGGCAACGCGGTGCGGCACATGATCGAGAGCCAGGTTGAGGGCGTTGAATTCATCTGCGCCAATACCGATTCGCAGGCCTTAAAAGACCTGGGCGACGCCACCCTGTTACAGCTGGGTAATGGCATCACCAAGGGTTTGGGTGCCGGTGCCAATCCTGAAATAGGTCGTCAGGCGGCGATTGAGGATAGGGAGCGTATCGCTGAGGTTCTCCAGGGTGCGGACATGGTGTTTATTACCGCCGGCATGGGTGGTGGCACCGGTACAGGTGCAGCCCCCGTGGTTGCCGATATCGCTAAAGAGCTGGGCATACTCACCGTTGCCGTAGTGACACGACCCTTTCCCTTTGAGGGGCGCAAGCGCATGGCGATTGCCAATGAAGGCGTTAAATTGTTGAAAGACAAGGTGGACTCGCTGATTACCGTGCCGAATGAAAAGTTGTTGTCGGTATTGGGCAAAGATACCACCCTGCTGGATGCCTTTAAGGCAGCCAATGATGTGTTGCTGGGGGCGGTACAGGGCATCGCCAATCTGATGATTCACCCCGGTATGATTAACGTCGATTTCGCCGATGTGCGCACGGTGATGTCGGAAATGGGCATGGCGATGATGGGTTCTGGTCTCGCCAGCGGCGAAAATCGCGCCCGCGAAGCGGCAGAAGCGGCGGTGCACAGTCCCTTGTTGGAAGATATTGACCTGCGTGGTGCGCGCGGTATTTTGGTGAATATTACCGCCGGGCCGAATCTGTCCCTGGGTGAGTTTGCCGATGTTGGCGATACGGTGGAGGAGTTTGCCTCCGACCAAGCCACAGTGGTTGTGGGTACGGTTATTGATGAGGAAATGGGTGACGAGCTACGCGTTACTGTGGTCGCTACTGGCTTGGGTCGCCCCGAGGAAATTAGCCGACCGGTGCCTGCCAAAGTGGTTGATAACACCTTGAAAACCAATGGTGAAATTGATTACGGCAAGTTAGATCGCCCGACCATTACGCGCACCGGCGGCCGAGGTGGTATGCGCGCTGGTGTTGCCGCCAGCGCCGTAGCGGCTGAGCCGCAGAGCGAAGCGATAGCTAAAGTGGCGGCACACCAGGAAGCGGATATGGACTATCTCGATATCCCCGCTTTCTTGCGTCGCCAGGCTGACTAGAGCCTGCTGTTGGCTGAGTGAACGACGGTTTTGACTCCGCATACCCCTCTGTGGGGTTGGGGCCGTCAAAATGGGTAGAGCAAAGCCAGCGGTTTTGCTACTATCCCGCGATTGTGCCCGGGGGATTTAAGCAGTGATACGACAGCGTACGTTAAACAATACTATTCGTGCGACCGGCGTTGGTTTGCATACCGGTGAAAAAGTGTACCTGACGTTAAAACCGGCGCCCATTGATAACGGCATCGTATTTCGTCGCACCGATCTTGACCCGGTGGTCGAAATTGAAGCGAAGGCAATGAATGTCGGCGATACCACGCTATCGACATCATTGGTGAATGGCGATGTGCGAGTGTCGACGGTGGAGCATCTCTTGTCGGCTATGGCTGGGCTGGGTATCGATAATGCGATTATTGATGTCACCGCCGCCGAAGTGCCGATTATGGATGGCAGTGCCGGGCCCTTTGTCTTTCTGATCCAATCGGCAGGCATTATCGAGCAGGATGCGCCAAAGAAATTCATTCGCATTAAAAAACGGGTGGAAGTCAGCCAAGACGATAAGACCGCCTGCTTTCAACCCTTCGATGGTTTCAAGGTGACCTTTACCATTCATTTTGATCACCCTGCCTTTAAAGAGCGTAATAAAGAAGTCACGGTCGACTTTTCCAGTACCTCCTTTGTGAAAGAAGTGAGCCGCGCTCGCACCTTTGGCTTTATGCACGAGTTTGAATATTTGCGTTCACAGGGCCTCGCTCGCGGCGCTAGTATGGATAACGCTATTGCCGTGGATGATGCTCAAGTGTTGAACGAGGATGGTTTGCGCTACGAGGATGAGTTTGTTAAACACAAAGTTCTCGATGCCATTGGCGACCTGTATTTATTGGGTAATAGCCTGATTGGCGAATTTAATGCCTTCAAGTCGGGGCACGCCCTGAACAATATGTTGTTGCGTGAACTGCTCGCACAAAAAGACGCCTGGGAAGTGGTAACTTTTGAAGACAACGAGGAGGACGCTCCGATCTCCTATTCGAAACCCGCAATTGCCGCAGTATAAACACAGGATGTGTCGATAATTTTGGCGAGGGAGAGTGCCTGCCGTTGTTTTTAGGATAGTAAGGGCGGTGTTTCCCCAATGACCAAAGACCAAAGACCGACAGTAGCTTGCGTATATGAAAATTATTTTCCTTAGTTCGCGCCAGGGTAAAGCCCTCACCTTGACACTGAATACGTGGGCCAAAGTGGCCCTCTCTTTGTGTGTGCTCGGCGTGCCCTTGGGTGCCGGCCTAGTGATTGGTGTTAAAAGTGATCGCGGCGATGCCTCGCTGCGTGCGGCACTGGCTGCGGTACAAGTTGAGCTGGACCTGCAGCACGAAGAACTGCAGCTTGGCGTTGCCAATGCCGATAAAAAAATTGCCGCCTACTCGCATAAATTAGCCGAAATTCAAGCGCGAATGGTGCGCATGGATGCTCTCGGCGAGCGCATCACCGATATTGCCGGGCTCGATAAGGGTGAGTTTAACTTCAGCCATACACCGGCAATCGGCGGCCCGATGGAGAGGGATGCGACGCCAGTCCCTGAGCCCACGGGTGCTACTGATCTGGCGGTGCCCGAGATCAATAACATTATCTCACTCGACGTGCAGGATCTGTTTGCCGAGCTTGAAGCGCGAATGGATAATCGCGAGCAGCAGCTCGATTTATTGCGGGTGATGATCGTTGACCGTGATCTGAAACGCGAAAATACGATTTCCGGTCGACCGATTGCCAAGGGTTGGCTGTCTTCGCACTACGGCAGGCGAACAGACCCTTTCAATGGTCGTAAGGTTTGGCACTTGGGTGTCGATTTTGCCGGTAAAGAAGGCTCGGATGTGATTGCCGTCGCCTCCGGGATAGTCACTCGCTCCGAGCCCTATAAGGGTTATGGTCGGCTGATTGAAATTGATCATGGCGAAGGCTATGTCACCCGTTACGGCCACAATAAAACCAATTTGACGGCAGTCGGTGACTTGGTAAAAAAAGGTCAGGTCATCGCCAAGATGGGCAGTACCGGTCGCTCTACCGGCCCCCATGTCCACTTTGAAGTCTATAAAAATGGTCGCAATGTCGACCCCGCAAGTTATATCCGCCGCACCGTCCGTTAAACCCCGCCTTTTTTCTGCTGTTCCTCGTTTTCGCTGCTGCGTCTCTATAAGATAGGTGCGGTTCTGGTTTCCAGTGTTAGTTAATTACAGGGTTTGACGATTGCCATGGTAGGTAAATTATTCAAGAAAGTTTTCGGTACTAAAAATGACCGAGAGCTGAAGAGCTTACGTAAAATTGTAGAAAAAATTAATCAGCACGAGAGCAGCTTTAAAGAGCTCAGTGATGAGCAGTTACGCAATAAAACGGCCGAGTTTAAGGCGCGTCTCAGCGCCGGGGAAAGTCTAGATCAATTGCTACCAGAGGCCTTTTCCGCGGTGCGTGAGGCGGCGGGCCGCAGTCTCGGTATGCGCCATTTCGACACACAGATGATTGGCGGCATGGTCTTGCATGAGGGCAAAATTGCCGAAATGCGTACCGGTGAGGGTAAGACCTTGGTGGCGACCCTGCCCGCCTATCTCAATGCCCTGACCGGAGAGGGCGTCTACCTCGTCACCGTCAACGATTATCTGGCACGGCGCGATGCCAGCTGGATGAGTCCGGTGTATCTAACCCTGGGCATGACGGTGGGCATCGTCCAGTCCCACGCAGCGGGCGCCGAAAGCTCATTCCTGCTCGATAATGAGGGTGAAAACCCGGTGAGTCGACAGCAAGCCTACGCTGCAGATATCACCTACGGCACCAACAATGAGTTTGGCTTTGACTATCTGCGCGACAATATGGTGTTGCGCTTGGAGCAGAAATCTCAACGCGGTCTAGCCTATGCCATTGTCGATGAGGTCGATTCTATTCTTATCGATGAGGCGCGCACGCCGCTGATTATTTCTGGGCAGGCCGATGATAGCTCGGAGCTGTATAAAAAAGTCAATAAGCTGGTACAGGGCTTAACCCTACAACTTGAAAAGACCGTTGCGGATGAAGAGAGCGCAACCAATACGGGTGATGATGCTGAGCTTGAGCCCGAAGGCGACTTTAGTGTCGACGAGAAGGTGCGCCAAGTCGAGCTGACCGAAGTTGGCCATGAAAAAGTTGAGGAACTACTACTTCGCGAGGGCTTGCTGACAGAGGGCGAAAGTCTTTATCAAGCGGCCAATTTGGGTTTATTACAGCATGTGCACGGCGCCTTGCGGGCCCAGCATATGTTCCACAAAGATGTTGAATACATCGTGCAGCAGGGCGAAGTGGTACTGATCGACGAGCACACCGGCCGCACCATGCCGGGCCGACGCTTGTCCGAGGGCCTGCACCAAGCCATTGAGGCGAAGGAGGGAGTGGCGATTCAAAGTGAGAGTCAGACTCTCGCCTCAACCACCTTTCAGAATTATTTCCGTCTCTTCGGCAAGTTGGCGGGCATGACCGGCACGGCCGATACCGAGGCCTTTGAGTTTCATCAAATTTACGGCCTGCCCGTCGTAGTAATTCCCACCAATATGCCGGTGGCTCGGGAGGATTTGAACGATCTTATTTTCCTCACCCAGGGTGAGAAATTTAATGCCGTGGTGGCAGATGTGCGCGATTGTATCGATAAGGGTGCGCCGGTATTGGTGGGCACCGCGTCGATTGAAACCTCAGAACTACTGTCGACCTTGCTCAATAAAGAAAAAATTTCCCATCAGGTCTTGAATGCTAAATTCCACGAGAAGGAAGCCCAGATCGTTGCCGAGGCGGGCGTTCCGGCTAGGGTGACCATCGCCACCAATATGGCGGGGCGGGGCACGGATATTGTGCTCGGCGGTAATTTGGAGGTAGAACTGGCGGCCCTAGAAAACCCCAGTGATGACTTGCTCGCAGCGACTAAGGTTGAATGGCAGAAACGCCACGACCAGGTGATTGCGGCGGGGGGCTTGCACATTCTCTCTACCGAGCGCCACGAGTCGCGTCGTATCGATAACCAGTTGCGCGGCCGCGCGGGTCGCCAGGGTGACCCCGGCGTATCGCGTTTCTATCTGTCCTTGGAAGATAGCTTGATGCGCCTGTTCGCCTCTGAGCGGGTGAAAAACATGATGCGTGCCATCGGTATGGAGCAGGGTGAGGCCATCGAGCACCGCATGGTCACCAGCGCGATTGAACGGGCTCAGCGCAAGGTCGAGGGCCATAACTTCGATATGCGTAAACAGTTACTGGAATATGACGATGTGGCCAACGATCAGCGCCAGGTGATCTACGAGCAGCGCAATGATCTACTGGCCTCTGAAAGCATCAATGAAATCATCACCGCAGTGCAGCACGACGTGGTGAACCAAGTGGTGGAAAACTCGATTCCTGCGCAAAGCCTACCCGAGCAGTGGAATATTGCCGGCTTGGAACAGGATTTGTTAACTGAAATCAATATCGAGCTACCGCTACAAGCTTGGCTGGATGATGACAAACGGCTTAATGAAGAGGGCTTGAAGAGCAAAATCATGGCCGCCAGCGATGCCGCCTATCAGCAGCGCTGTGAGCGCATTGGCGAAGATATTCACACGGTTGAACGCCAAGTGATGCTACAAGTACTCGATAACCTGTGGAAGGAGCACTTGGCCAATATTGACCACTTGCGCCAGGGTATTGGCTTGCGGGCGTATGCCCAGAAAAACCCGAAACAGGAATACAAACGTGAGTCTTTCGAGCTGTTTCAGGAGATGCTCGAAAACATCAAGCTTGAAACCGTGCGCTTCCTCAGCCGCGTTGAAATTCGTCGCGAAGATGAAGCCGCCGAGCTGGAGCGTCAACGTCAAGAGGCGTTTAACCAGCAGCAGATGGAGTTCAACCACGAGCAGAGCCAATCGGCCTTAGTGGCAGCGGATGCAGAGCCGCCAGCTGAACTCGCACCCCTACCCGAACAACCCTTTGTACGCGGTGGTGAAAAAGTCGGCCGCAATGCCCCTTGTCCCTGTGGCTCGGGTAAAAAATTCAAGCAGTGTCACGGTAAATTGAATTGAGTCGGTAGGTGCTGTGGTAGGACGCAATGATAAGGCTTTAGGAGTAGGTGGATTATGGCGGTAGGTTCGGGTGAATTAGCTAAATTATGGCCGGTCAAAGGCTTTCAGCTGGCCACCGGCTGTGCCGGAATTAAAGTCGCTGGGCGCCGGGACCTGGTCATTATGGCTCTGGCCGAGGGCGCCGAGATAGCGACGGTGTTTACCCGCAATGCCTTCTGTGCAGCGCCGGTACAATTGGCAAAAAAGCACCTGGCGGATACTTGTCGTAAGAGTAACGGCATTCGCTATTTATTAACCAATACCGGTAATGCCAATGCCGGCACCGGTGAACAGGGCTTAAAGGATGCCCTGCAAACCTGTGCTTCGCTGGCGGCTATTGGGGCAGTGGATGTTGAGCAAGTAATGCCCTTTTCGACGGGGGTTATCGGTGAGCCCCTACCCATAGAGCCTATCTTGGCAGCCCTCCCCACGACCTTTACCGCCCTGGATGAAAATGGCTGGGCAGCGGCGGCAGAGGGCATACTCACCACGGATACACGCGCCAAAGGTGCCAGTCGCCAGATAGATATTAATGGCGAGACGGTCACCGTTACCGGCATTGCCAAGGGTGCCGGTATGATCCGCCCCGATATGGCGACCATGCTGGGCTATGTGGCGACCGACGCTCGCTGTGCGCGGCACGATTTACAGGCAATTCTCAACGCCGCCGTGAATAAATCCTTTAATCGCATTACCATCGATGGGGATACCTCGACCAATGATTCGCTGGTGCTTGTTGCCACCGGGCAGTCGCCAGCGGTGCTGGATGACGGTGCCGATAGAGCCCGTTTGGTTGAGGCGGTAGAGCAGGTGTGCATTGAGCTCGCCCAGGCGATTGTCCGCGATGGCGAGGGCGCGACCAAGTTTGTCACCGTAGCCGTGGCCGGTGGTGCCAGTGTTGCGGAGTGCCTGCAGGTGGCCTACACCGTTGCGGATTCACCACTGGTGAAAACGGCACTGTTTGCCAGTGATCCCAATTGGGGGCGAATTCTTGCGGCCATTGGCCGGGCCGGCGTTGACAGTCTCAATGTCGACGACGTCAAGGTGTGGTTGGACGATGTGCTCATCGCCGAGCGAGGCGGGCGAGCCGCGAGCTATACCGAGCAGGCGGGTCAGCAGGTAATGAATCAAGAAGAGCTGAGCATTCGCATCGACCTAGCGCGGGGTGATGTCAGTGAAACGGTGTGGACCACCGACCTGTCTTATGACTATATTCGCATCAATGCCGAATACCGTACGTAGGCGACGGCAATGAGTGAAAGGGCTGTGCGCATCCACGTGGTGGCCGCTGTTATTTATAACGCCAGCAAAACGCAGGTGTTAATTGCCAAGCGCCCCGAGCATTTACACCAGGGCGGTCTTTGGGAGTTTCCCGGGGGCAAGGTGGCTAGTGGTGAACGCCCCGAGCAGGCACTGAAGCGGGAATTACAGGAAGAGTTGGCGATAGAGGTAGAGGCTTGCTCGCCACTGTTACTCACCGAGCACGACTATAACGACAAATTGATCGTGCTCGATGTCTGGGCCGTCCAGCGCTTTACAGGGCAGGAAAAAGGCAATGAGGGCCAGTGTATTTGCTGGGTTGATATCAGCGCCTTGGGTGATTACCCATTTCCGGCGGCCAATTATGCGGTGCTAGAAAGGGTCGTTGCAGCGGCAAAGCCATAGTCTTCTAATCAAGAACGATTAAAAAAGTGTTACTGCTGGCTTCATTCGCTCTGCCATTCGTCATCATCAGATATCACGCTAGCGCCAGCAATGGTGTTTTTCTCCGTCGCCCACTCACCAAAATCCAATTGCTGACAGCGCTGTGAGCAAAAGGGCCGATGTGGGTAGCGCTCATTCCAGTGCACCGGTTTTTTACACTGTGGGCACTGCACAACAAGGTTGCTGGGGGAGTTTGTAGTCGCGGCTTGGTCAGACATCTTACGCAGTTCCTTGATTATCGAAGCTGGCGGCGATCTCAAGGTATTGTTGGTGCAATGTTGCGACGCCGCGCTGTAGGTCTGCCAGTGTGCCGCTATTGTCGATCACATCATCGGCTCGAGCCAATCGCTCTTCGCGGGGCAACTGGGCGGCGATAATGGCCTCGATTTGTTCGCGCGTGTTGTCGTCCCGCGCGGTCGCTCGCGCTATCTGTAATTCTTTGCTGACATCGACCACCAGCGCGCGCTGGGTCGATTTACCTTGTTCGGTTTCTAGCAGCAAGGGTGATTCTAAGATGGCATAGGCACTGGTAGCAGAGGCTAGCTCTGTTGCTATCCACTCGCCGATAGCCGGGTGCAGGAGTTGTTCGAGCCAGAGCCGCTGTTGTTCATCGTTAAAGACAATGCTGCGTAGCACTGCTCTATCCATGGTGCCATCGGCCTGTATCACCTGGCCGCCAAAGTGTTCGGCAATGGCCTGCAGTGCAGGCATGCCGGGCTCAACGACTTTACGGGCGGCAATGTCGGCATCGACCACTTTAATGCCATAGGCCTTAAAGCAGGCTGCTACCGCACTTTTACCACTGCCGATACCACCGGTGAGTCCGAGTACAAACATAGCCTAAAATCCACTGTCAAAGGTTGGCTAGAGATTATAGAGCAAGGGATTTGAATTCATAGCCCGAGTTGCAGGGCTATGAAGAGGCTAGAGGGGGGGCGTTAGAGAAATTGTAGATAGCTGTTGGTGATTCTTTCACCGGCTACCAGAGCAACCCAGCCAGCGATGGCAAGGTAGGGCCCGAAGGCAATTTGTGCCTGCCGCTCTCGCCCGTACAGCAAAATGCCGATGGTGCCGATTAAAGCGCCCACGGCGGAGGACAGCAATATAATCATCGGCAATTGTTGCCAGCCCAACCAGGCACCCAGAGCGGCGAGCAGCTTGAAATCGCCGTGGCCCATGCCTTCTTTGCCGGTGATTAACTTAAAGGCCCAGTAGACAGACCACAACACCAGATAGCCCGCGACAGCACCGATGACAGCGTCAACTAAAGGCGTAAACGTTGACGTGATATTGACCAGTAAACCCAACCACAGCAGGGGTAGGGTGAGGCTGTCGGGTAATAGCTGGTGGTTGACATCAATGCCGGTGAGAGCCACCAATACCCAGGTAAACAGTACCGCCCAGGCGGCTTGTGCGGTAAAGCCGAAGTGATACACCACGACCAGGGTTAACAGGCCGCAAATAAGCTCAACAGCGGGGTACTGGAGTGAAATCGGCTCGGCGCAGCTTTTACAGCGGCCCTTTAGTAGCAGGTAGCCGATGATGGGAATATTGTGCCAGGGCTTGATAAGAGTTTCACAGCTAGGGCAGCGCGAGGGCGGGTAAATCAGGCTGAACTTTTTGCTCTCTGCAGGCGGCTCCTGACCGAGAAAGTCCATCGCATCGTGACGCCAGCTATTTTGTAGTTGTAAGGGCAGGCGGTAAATCACCACATTTAAAAAACTGCCGACCACTAGGCCGAGAATTAAGCTGAGGATGAGGGTTAATTCCACGGGGTAGACGCTAAGGGTTTCGATCATACTGAAGCTGGATTACTCAATTTATTGGGTTGATGAGGAGACGATAGGTAGGCGGTACAAGTTTTCGATTATCCGACTACTTGACCTAGCTGGAAGATGGGCAGATACATGGCGATGAGTAGGCCGCCAACCAATACGCCAAGTACGGCCATAATCATTGGTTCGAGAAGAGCGGTGAGATTGTCGACAGAGTTATCTACAGCCTCCTCGTAGTGGTCGGCGGCCTTTTCCATCATTTCATCCAGTGATCCCGACTCTTCGCCAATTGATGTCAGTTGCAGCAGCATGACGGGAAATAAATTGGTCGCTCTTAGTGCCGTATGTATGGTTAGGCCGGTGGTAACGTCGGCTTGTACTTGCAATATGGCATCGCGATACAGGGCATTACCCGAGGCACCGGCAACTGAACCGAGGGCTTCCACCAAAGGCACGCCAGCCGCAAAAGTGGTGGCTAGGGTGCGGGCGTAGCGGGCAATAACGGCATTTTCGAGAATAGAGCCGACGGTGGGGAGCTTCAGCATGGCTTTGTCGACGGCATCGGAAAATTTTGGCGAGCGCAGTCGGGCAGTTTTAAAGGCATAGCCAATACCCATTAGGCTGGCGAAAATAACAAACCACCACTTTTGTGCGAAGTCGGAGAGGCCAACGACAAACAGCGTGAATGCCGGAAGGTCGGCACCAAAGCCGGAAAAGACCTCGGCAAATACAGGGACGACCTTAATTAACAAAATGGCGGTAACAATAATCGCGACAATAATCACCGCAATGGGGTAGGTCATGGCCTTTTTGATTTTTCGTTTCAGCTGCTCACTTTTTTCTTTGTAAGTGGCGACTCGGTCGAGCAAAGTGTCGAGTGATCCCGAGTTTTCCCCGGCCTCAATCAGGCTGCAAAACAGATTGTCAAAATGTTGAGGGAATTTATTGAGGGCATAGGCAAAGCTATTGCCGGCGGCGACATCGGCGTGGAGGTCGTCGATCAGCTTTTTCATATTGGGGTTGTCGGCACCCTCTGAGACGATTTCAAAGCTTTGTACCAGTGGTACACCGGCCTTCATCATGGTGGCCATTTGACGGCTAAAGGTGGCAATATCCCCGGGCTTGATTGGCTTGCCGCTACCAAATAGGTCCTTAGGTTTTTTGCGAACAGATTTGGCAATAATTCCCTGTTGGCGCAACTGGGCCTTGATTAGGCTGGGGTTGCTGCCCCGCATCTCTCCCTTGATCTGGCGACCCTCTTTATTTTTGCCCTTATAAACATAAATCTGCGCTGTGGGGCTTGCCGTTGCCATGCTTTAGTCTCTTGTAACTCGGTTGGTTTCTTCGAGACTAATGATACCTTCTGCCGCCTTCTTTAATGCCGACTGGCGCAAGGTTCTAAAGCCTTCCTTTTTAGCCAGTGCGCCAATTTCTAGTGAATTACCGCCCTCCATAATAAGCTTTGATACTGCAGGCGTGACTTCGAGTACCTCATAAATACCGACTCGCCCCTTATAGCCATTGGCGCATTTATTGCAGCCAACGGCCTGGTGGAGTTCGACGTCTTCGAGGGGGATGTCTAGGGCTTCAAAGCCCTCATCGATAAGGATATTGCGTGGGATATCGACGGCGGCTTCCTTACAGAACTTACAGAGACGTCGCGCCAGTCGCTGGGCGATTATTAGGCTGACCGATGTTGCCACGTTAAAGGCCGGTACTCCCATATTGAGTAGGCGAGTCAGTGTTTCAGGAGCACTGTTGGTGTGTAGGGTAGACAGCACCAGGTGACCGGTTTGTGCTGCTTTGATGGATATTTCTGCAGTCTCCAGGTCGCGAATTTCGCCGACCATAATAATGTCCGGATCCTGACGTAAAAAGGCTCGCAGGGCTACAGAAAAAGTCAGCCCCACCTTTGCGTTCATGCCAACTTGGTTTATCCCTTCCAGATTAATTTCAATCGGATCTTCAGCCGTCGACAGATTGCGTTCGGGGGTGTTGAGAATATTTAAACCGGTGTAGAGTGAAACGGTTTTACCTGAGCCCGTTGGCCCAGTGACCAGAATCATACCCTGGGGTTGATTCAGGTTGCGAAGGTAGGCTTCTTTTTGATCTTCCTCATAACCGAGTGCATCAATACCGAGCTGGGCACTGGTGGGGTCGAGAATACGCAGTACAATTTTCTCACCGTATTGGGTTGGCAGAGTGTTGACGCGAAAGTCGATGGCACGCCGTTCCGACAGGCGCATTTTAATGCGGCCATCCTGGGGCATGCGCCGTTCGGATATATCCATCCGCGACATCACCTTTAGCCGCGCGGCGAGACGGGTGCTTAGATTCACCGGTGGCTTAGCGACCTCTTCGAGAATGCCATCGGTGCGAAAGCGTACCCGGTAGCTCATTTCATAGGGTTCAAAGTGGATGTCGGATGAGCCGCGTTTAATGGCGTCGAGGAGTAGTTTATTAACAAAGCGCACGATGGGGGCGTCGTCCTCATCGGCGGTAATGGCTTGGTCGCCCGCACCTTCCGTGCCATCGACTTCTATAGAGTCGAGCTGGGAATCTTCTAGGGTGCCCAGGGTGGCGCCAATATCCTCTTCATTAGCATGAATGTAAGTTTCTAGGGCCGTTTTTAATTTATCGTACTCGACGACGATGGTCTCTACCGAGGTGCCGACCTGGAAGCGAATATCGTTGATTGTGTGGTGATTAGTGGGGTCGACCACGCCAATCTGCAGACGGTTTGAGCGCAGTGAAAGGGGTAACGCGAGGTGCTTTTGCAAGAGTTTGGCGTCGACAATTTTTTTCGGGCAGCTGTCGATGTTGAGGCAGTTAAGGTCGAAGAGGGGCACGCCGAACTCTTGAGCGGTGGTACTGGCGACCTGATAGGCGCTGAGGATTTGCTGTTCGACCAGGTACTGTGCCAGCGGCATATTCGCTTGTGAGGCTGCGCTACTTGCCTCAATAGCGGCCGTTTCATCGAGCAGGGCGTCATTGACCAGGCGCTTGGGGAGGCCGTGCAGGGCGTTATTACTGGCATTCATTGCGGGCTTTGGCCTGTGTGGATGGGGATGGCTTGATAATCGAGCAGAGTAATCTGATGATCTTTGGAGTTTATGGCATTACCTTGGTTTTACAAGTGGAAAGCCCTTGTTTTTCAGTGAGAGAGTGAGTCTTCCTCACTATTTTTAAGTGATGGCAGTGCAAGCGGGCTGGATAAAAAAATGAGTAGTGAGTGACGTTTTTTGTCAGTGAGTGGTGCTTGTTGTCAGTTTGCAGGGGCGTGGGTACTGGTATTGATACAATGGTATGTCTATTAACCTATTCATATTTAAGGGGAATTAAAACTTGGCACAAGATGTGTATTAACCATGGCGAGAGTAAAGTTTCCCCTAATATTATTGAGTTTATTACCCAGGAGCTTCATCATGAAAAAGCACACAAATCAACAAGGTTTTACATTGATCGAATTAATGATCGTGATTGCCATTATCGGTATTTTGGCCGCAGTTGCCTTGCCGGCTTATCAGGATTACGTCAATCGGGCGAAAGCATCTGAAGTGATATTGGCCATGAGTAGTGCCAGAACCTGCGTGTCAGAAGTTTATCAATCGACTGGGGCCATGACTAATGCGGCTACTTGTGGCGACTCATTTCTTCCGACTAAATATGCCACAGGCTTGGTTGTAAATGCTAGTGGCGTGATTACAGCTACGGGGGCGATTGTTGCTGCTGGTGATTTCGTGGTTGCTCTAACACCAACAGTCACTAGTGGAGTTCTTACCACATGGGTTTGTGCATCCACAACAGGTCCTAAATTTGCGCCTGGCAACTGTAAATAAAGTAAATCTATAATAAATAGGGGTCAGGTTCGATTGAATCGCCCCTTACAAGAGAGCCCCGGTTAACGCCGGGGCTTTTTTTATCCGTGCTAAACAAGGACAGACTGAGCTTCTCTGTATGTCGGTGTCATGTGGCAGTGGGTAACTCAGAATGGCCACCAGATTCGTGTAGATAAGAAGGTAGCAGCCAATACGGCCAGGTTTGCAAGGTTTGGTCCTTGTGTAAAAGAAGCCTCGTCACACTGGGCTTGTTTTTGTATTAAGCAGATCAATCACCTAAGGCCTTGAGTACTTGCTCGATAACACCCGCCTGCTGCTGCTCCAGGCCCAACCACAAGGGCAATCTCACAAGCCTGCCACTTAAATTCTTCGTGTTCTTTAGCTCACCTGATACTCGTCCGCATTTTTGGCCAACGGGCGAATCATGCAGTGGCACATAGTGAAATACGGCACCTATACCTTGTTCCTTTAGCTTCTGAATAAATGTATTACGTTGTTCGAGGTCGGGTAGGAGTAAATAATACATGTGTGCATTGTGTTTACACTCTGGCGGGATAACGGGTCGTCGAACTTTACCCTTCTCCTCCGGCGAGGCGAACCACTGGTGGTAGGTATTCCATATATTCAGTCGCCGCTGGGTGATGGTATCGGCCTCTTCCATCTGTGCCCAAAGAAACGCGGCTACGAGATCGCTCGGTAGATAGGACGAACCTATCTCAACCCAGGTATATTTATCGACCAACCCCCTGAAAAACTGACTGCGATTGGTGCCTTTCTCTCTAATCATTTCGGCTCGTTCGCCGAAGCGGGGTGAGTTGACGAGTAAGGCTCCGCCTTCTCCCGATATGATATTTTTAGTTTCATGAAAGCTCAGTGTACCGAGATCACCAATACTGCCTAATGGCCTGTTCTTGTAGGTGGAGCCCAGACCTTGTGCATTGTCTTCTATCACCAGAAGATCATGCTTGCGGGCAATTTCCATGATGGTGTCCATCTCGCAGCCCACCCCTGCATAATGCACCGCCACGATGGCCCTGGTTTTTTCCGTAATGGCTTCTTCTATCAGTAGCTCATCAATATTCAATGTGTCTGCCCTAATATCGACAAATACCGGCACGGCACCGCGCAGTACAAAAGCATTTGCCGTCGAGACAAAGGTGTACGAGGGCATGATCACTTCATCACCTGGTCGAAGGTCGGCGAGAATGGCGGTTATCTCCAATGCTGCGGTGCAGGAGTGTGTCAACAGGGCTTTATTAGAACCGACAAAGTTCTCTAACCAGGCGTTGCATCGTTTAGTGAATTCGCCGTCACCGGCCAAATGCCCATTTGCGTGGGCCTGGCTGATGTACCAAAGTTCCTTGCCTGTCATGTAGGGTTTGTTGAAAGGAATGTCCATGCTTTTTCTCGCAATTGTATGTGTGCTACCGCAGGCAGTAGTTTACAGCAGATGATGGGCAGACGGGCCTTGCAAGCAGTATCGTTTTGGTTTTCATACGATCTTTATTAACAGCCATGAATGTTCTGCTAGCGCCCATGCTATTGAACGAGCATGGTGCGTGTAACCGTTATATTGATCTGGTTGTACTGGATATATCGTCAGTGAGGAAATTTTAATGAAACGCTTTGTTATTCTGAGACACAAGTACATTCACCAGGGAATAATGCTTCGATATAATCCATAGCATATGTTGATTTATCTTGAATATTTTTAAGGATTTATTGTGTTTGAAATAGGTATGTTAAATATTGCGAAATTAAGCGTATTTGTTGGCTTATGCTGCGTGCCTCGGCGTACTGTTGTCCATGATTGATCTGTCGTCAGATGGGCGTGATGCATTGCGCTTTCGGAACACGCACCCGTTAATTCATAAATATACCCTGAATAACTTCGATCTGCTTCTCCGCTCATCTAATCCGGTCTACCAAATTAATAAGGAAAAAGGCCGAGCGCAATGAAGAAAGTAGCTATTCTTCAATCTAACTATATCCCTTGGAAAGGGTATTTTGACATGATCGCTACCGTCGATGAATTCATCCTTTACGACGACATGCAATACACGCGGCGTGATTGGCGCAACCGTAATAAGATCAAGACACCTCAGGGCGCACAATGGTTGACCGTCCCGGTGCAAGTCAAGGGCAAGTATGACCAGAAGATCAAAGATACCCTGATAGATGGCTCTGATTGGGCCGTAGCACATTGGCAAGCATTGGCGCAGAACTATCGCCGTGCCCCGCATTTTGACGAAGTGGCGATATGGCTAGAGCCGCTTTACATTGCTGAATCTTACACCCATATCTCGCAACTGAATTGCCGCTTCATCGCGGCGGTATGTGATTATCTGGGTATCACTACCAAAATTAGCAATTCATGGGATTACCAACTCATTGAAGGGAAAACCGAGAGGCTGGCCGAATTGTGTGCTCAAGCGGGCGGAACGGAATACATCTCAGGCCCTTCGGCCAGGGGTTACGTCGAAGAAAGTCTATTTGCGGATATGAATATTAAGTTGACCTGGTTTGACTACGCGGGCTACCCTGAATACTCGCAGCTCTGGGGTGACTTCGCTCATGGCGTCACGATTCTCGACCTACTATTCAACTGCGGTAAAGATGCACCTCGATATATGAGGTATGTGCGCTCATGAAGCTTTCAATTGTTGCAACACTCTACCAATCTGCACCCTATATCATCGAATTTTATCAACGGGCAAGTACTGCTGCCAGACAGCTCGTAGATGAAGATTACGAAATTGTTCTGGTGAACGATGGTTCGCCCGATAACAGCCTCGACCTTGCTGTGCAACTTACCGAGAGCGACATCCATGTTGTCGTAGTCGATCTGTCGCGCAATTTTGGCCATCACAAAGCGATGATGACTGGGCTGGCGCACGCAAAGGGCGAGCTAATATTCTTGATTGATAGTGATCTCGAAGAAGAACCAGAGTGGCTGCCGAGCTTTAATGAGCAATTGCAACGCCAGAACTGTGATGTTGCATACGGAGTACAGGGGCAACGTAAGGGCGGGTTTTTCGGGAAAGTTACGGGTAATCTTTTCTATCGAGCGTTCCGACTTCTCACTGGGATAGAGCAGCCAGACAACATCGTAACAGCGAGACTTATGTCACGGCGATATGTTGATGCGCTGCTTTTACATCAGGAACGTGAAGTAAATATTGGCGGCCTGTGGATCATTACTGGATTTAAGCAATGTTATCAAATCGTCGAAAAGCACTCCTCTAGCCCCACGACATATTCGCTCTCACATAAAATCAATCATCTTGTTAATGCTGTGACTTCTTTCAGCAGTATGCCGCTGGTGTTTACATTTTACGCTGGGCTGTTTGTCTCAATTTCCGCGCTATGCCATATTTTATATCTTGTTTTCAGGTATTTTCTTATCTCATCGCCCCCTGATGGCTATACGTCAATTATCGCCTCGATATGGCTTTTCTCCGGGTTAATAATTTTTTTTATGGGTGTGCAAGGGATTTATATCTCTAAGTTGTTTTCCGAGGTCAAACAGCGGCCAAATAGTATTGTTCGTCATATTTACGAAAAAATTCAAAGAGATTTGACTAAAAATGATAACCGATAATATCCCTTCCGAATCCTATGGCGTTCTCCAACAAAACCTGTCCGATACGGTTTTTGGCGAAGCTGCAGAACAGGTTAGAAATATTGGTTATGCCACCATTGATTCAGGCTATACAGCGTCTGAACTCCAAAGTATTTCGGAAGAGTTTAGCTGTACTCAAGAACGCTACGTTGAAAGGTATAGCGAGATTAAACTTCGGAGTATCAATGAGTTACACACCATCCGCTCACCACTCACACATGGGGGGCTGGAGTTTCTCAGGATCGCATTAAACGAAAATCTGCTTATGATGCTGAAAAAGTTGATTTCAGGAAAATTCATTCTTAATCAGCAAAACGGGGTGGTAAATCCACCTCAAGAAAACTATAACCAAGGTGCTTGGCATAGGGACTTACCTTATCAGCACTTTATATCTACGACACCACTTGCGATTAACGCGCTGTTTTGCGTGGATAATTTTACCTTTGAAAATGGTGCTACATTTGTACTTCCAGCTTCACATAAATTAGAAGCCTTTCCATCTGATAATTATGTTCAAAAAAATGCTATCCAGGTAGAAGCGAAAGCGGGTTCATTTATCTTGCTTGACTGCATGTTGTTTCATGCTGGCGGATTCAATAAGACACACTCTGAGCGACGTGCAGTGAATCATGTTTATAGCATCCCCTATTTTAAGCAACAAATTAACATTCCAATGAATATGAAACCTTTCAGCCTGTCAGATGAAGAAAGAGATGTCTTGGGCTTTAACTATGTCGAACCTACTTCTATTGCGGATTACCTATTAAAACAGACAGGTGAAAAGTGCTAGTTCGCTCATATTTTTTGTGAGGTCTGAAAAATGATAGTGTTGCCGCCGGGAACGCTTTTACAACTGATGTACCTACGTGATCGTTTGCGTCAGGTTACACCAGGGGTTTTTATTGAAATAGGGCCAGGTAGTGGCGAAATAACACGTCTGTTACTCGATCAAGGGTGGTCAGGTAAGTCATATGATCTCGAAGCTAAAACCATTGCATCTCTGAAGGGTCGTTTTTATAAGGAAATTGCCGAGCATCGCTACACACCAATCAATGAAGATTATCTTAATATGTCCGCCTCAACTGGAAAGGTGGACTTGGTGATTTCTTGTATGGTATTGGAGCATTTGGAAGATAAGGTGCAATTTTCCTTCATGCAAAAGTCAAAGAAATGCATGAAGGTGGGCGGAATTATGATTGGTCTGGTGCCCGCATCGCCAGCGCACTGGGGTATTGAAGACGATATAGCTGGGCATTGCAGACGATACACTAGATTGACATTAGAAAAACTGACTGCTGATAGTGGCTGGAAACTAGTTCACATTGCAGGATTAACCTTTCCAACTTCAAATTATTTGTTGCCCATTTCTAATTTCTTGGTAAATAGGAGTGAAGGGTCAAAGTTAGCGTTGTCAGCATTAGAGCGAACCAAACAATCTGGACGTCGTGAAGTAAAGTTTAAGACTTATTTCCCTGCAATACTTGGAATATTGTTGAATAAGAACACATTGTACCCGCTATTCATTTTGCAAAAATTGTTTACCAAATCTGAACGTGCATTGGTTCGCTATTTTGAAGCCAGGCCTTCCACTGGGGCGGGTGAGAAATGACGACTATTACAAATGTGAAAACCATGAATGAGGTTGCGGAATATTACACATCCAAGCTGTCAGAGTATGGAGAAACACCGCGAGGTGTGGATTGGAATGGTGAAGAAGGTCAGACACTACGTTTCGAACAGCTATGCAAAATCATTGAGATGACAAATCACTTTTCTATAAATGATTTGGGTTGTGGTTATGGTGCGCTCTATGACTTTCTTGATGAAAAGTATAAGGAGTTCTCTTATTCGGGTATCGATGTATCTGAGGGCATGGTTCAAGCCGCTGAGCAGCGTTATCTAAATCAACCTAAAGCACGCTTTGTAGTCTCTAACGAACCAGATGAAATCGCTGATTACTGTGTTGCAAGCGGTATCTTTAATGTTCGTTTAGGTCGATCCAATGATGAATGGCGATATTATCTCGAAGCTACATTGGATATGCTTGACCGAACCAGTCGTGTTGGTTTCGCCTTCAACTGTCTGACTTCCTATTCAGACTCGGATAAAAAGCGCGACTATCTTTATTACGCTGACCCTTGTGTTCTGTTTGATTCCTGTAAACGCCGTTATTCGCGCAATGTGGCTTTACTCCACGATTACGGATTATATGAATTCACGATTCTAGTAAGGAAGTAATAATGAAAACTCCTTTAGTAATCTTTGGCTCTGGAGACATCGCCGAACTTGCACATTTTTATTTCAGCACAGACTCAGAATATGAAGTCGTCTCTTTTACGGTTGACGCAGAGTACCGAATGGAAATAACTTGTTGCAACCTACCTGTCATCCCTTTTGAGGAGCTATCAAACCACTACTCGCCGAAGCAATGTGAGATTTTTGTTGCACTTAGTTACTCCAAACTCAATGTGGTGCGGAAGGAGAAATATCTAGCTGCCAAGGCATTGGGGTACAGAATAGCCAGCTTCATTAGTTCCCATGCAACCGTTTTGAATGATGGTCACATCGGTGAGAATTGTTTTATTCTTGAAGACAACACAATTCAACCATTCGTCACCATTGGCAACAACGTCACGCTGTGGAGCGGCAATCACATTGGCCACCACTCCACTATCATGGATCACTGCTTCATTGCCTCGCATGTGGTTATTTCTGGCGGCGTTGAGATTGGGGAGCAGTGCTTTATCGGTGTCAATGCAACGCTGCGGGACCATATCAAGATTGGCAATAAGTGCGTGATTGGTGCCGGTACCTTACTACTTGCTGATGCAGCACCTGAGGGTGTTTATATCGGTGCTGCAACAGAGCGCGCAAAAGTACCGAGTACGAAATTGAAAAGGATATGAGCGCCAATTTTAAATGGCAGAAACTTGGATTACTATATTGCCCATCAGGTACTAACAGGCACCCCAAGCTGCTATCACATGCCGCAAATCCTTTGCCCGTCCTTATTGATGGTGATGTTTACCGTGTTTTCTTCAGTGGAAGAGATGCCGAAAATCGTTCTTCCGTGGGAGCGGTTGATGTTGATATTGTTCGACGCCAGGTTGTTAGGGAGCACAGTCATCCATTCTTCGAAAATGGGGCAGAAGATAGTTTTTATACGGATGGCGTGAGTATTGGTAACTGCTATGAAGTTGATGGTAAACGCTACATGCTGTTTATGGGGTGGCAGACACCTCACGGGGAGCACTGGCGGGGCGACATAGGTCGACTGATTGTTAAACAAGATTTGTCTCTGGAGTTAGATCAGGATTCACCCTTTATGGCTACCAATAAGATCGATCCTATTAGCCTTTCCTACCCATGGGTGCTTGAGAGCGAGGGGGGTGGCTTCAGTATGTGGTACGGCTCGACAACAGCGTGGGATGCGGGTAATGGCGAGATGCTGCATGTCATCAATTACGCCTCATCTGCAGATGGACATCGCTGGGATCGTACGGGCTTAGCTATTCCCTATGAGCTGGGTATAGCCCAAGCTTTTTCTAGACCCACTGTTGCGCGCGATACTGAAGGTGGATATGAAATGTGGTTTTCCTATCGCAGTGGCACGGGGGCGCTATATCGCATCGGCTACGCCGTGAGCAAAGATGGTAAAACATGGAGCTTAGCTTTAAATGCAGTTGGAATTGATGTTTCGGCTGATGGCTGGGACTCGGAAATGATCGAATACCCATTCGTTTTTGACCATAAAGGCCGGCGCTACATGCTGTACAACGGTAACGGTTATGGTAAGACGGGTTTCGGTGTGGCTGTCTCTGTACATGAATGATTTACCGGTACTCGAGAAAACTCAGAGCGCATTTGTACAGTTAACCCGCTATGCTTTCTTCGGTGTTGTGAGTAACTCGCTCGGATACTTGGCTTATTTTCTGCTCACCTATCTTGGGGCGACGCCTAAAATAACCATGACTGTTCTGTATGGAGTCGGGGCTGCAATTGGATATATTGGGAACCGTAACGTTACCTTCGCGCACAAAGGAAGCTTGCTTGGTTCGGGTGTTCGCTACTTTATAACTCACTTTATTGGGTATTTTATTAACCTCGTTATCTTAATAATTTTCATCGATAGACTCGGGTATGCACACCAATGGGTACAGGCCATTGCTGTTTTTGTTGTGGCGGGGTTTCTCTTCATTGCATTTAAGTTTTTCGTCTTCACAAATCTGGATGAGTTGAAGGGGAACAGATTATGAAACGTTGTCTTTCCTGCGATGTCCGCTATGGGTCTTCAACCCGAAACTGCCCTGGTTGTGGTTTCACCCCCGCCCTTGTGGATGGTTTTGATTCATATGCCCCCGATTTTGCACACGATGGTGGTGGGTTTAGACCACATTATTTTTCGGAGCTTGCTCGTTTGGAGGAGACTAATTTTTGGTTTAAGATCAGAAATCAGTTGCTCATGTGGGCGATTGAAAAATATTGCCCGAATTTTCAATCTTTGCTTGAAATAGGCTGTGGTACCGGTTATGTCTTGTCTGGCATATCGAAAAGATTTCCTCATACAATGTTATGCGGAAGTGAAATCTTCATAGCCGGACTTGGTTTTGCCGCTACAAGGTTGCCATCTTCGAAGTTTATGCAGATGGACGCCAGAAGCATTCCTTTCGAAAATGAATTTGATGTGATTGGTGCATTTGACGTTTTAGAACACATTAAAGAAGATGAGGAGGTGCTCACGCAGATGTATACAGCTCTAAAGCCTGAAGGTTTGATGTTACTCACCATTCCCCAGCATGCATGGTTGTGGAGCGCTATAGATGAATACGCTTGCCATGAACGACGCTATGCTGCCGCAGATCTTCACAACAAGATTGACGCCGCGGGTTTTCGTGTGATCAGAAGCACGTCTTTTGTAACAACACTCCTACCTGCCATGATGGTGTCTAGATTTCTTCAGAAAAAAGTGTCGGATAAACAATTTGATGCCTCTGCAGAGCTGAAAATCTCTCCCTGGTTAAATTCATTATTTTTCCGAGTGCTTAATGCCGAGTTGGCCCTTATTAAGAGGGGGTTTGATTTGCCAGTAGGCGGATCAAGGCTTGTTGTTGCCAGGAGGATATAGCGTAAACCAAGGGTGGCTTTGCCAATGGAAACAGCTTACTGAAGCTGCTGTACGCAGGTATATTGAAAGCACTGAGCGCTGGACACACCTCGTTTAGAATTGAGTTTAACCCTGTCACAACTGGCGATTCATTTCCCTGAGAGCCTAAGTCAATACATCAGCGAGTAAGCTGGTTCAGTTGACACATGGTTTTGAACATTCTCAAGATTTGCGGTGCTGGGGGGGGCAACCCATCCAAGTTTAAGAAAAATACTTCTTTATATGTGGTTATGTAAAAAATATGCACAATAATTTCTTACCTGATTTTTCGGTAGAGGCTTACTAGTTGTGGCTAGGAGGAGATGAGTGTTATTACGTTGCCAGTTAAATTGGCGGATAATAGGCCCCTTAATTTTTTTCAGACTTGGTGTCGATCCCGTTATATTTGAGGTTCTCTAGATTTTGTCATTGCCGGCAAAATGTGCGGACGCTTACTAACTCGTTATAGTTGCTTAGTGCATATGAGTCTACGGTCTCGGCGATATGCTTAACAAGTCCTTGATCAATATGCTGTAAGGGGCGCCGTGTTTTTATTTCGCTAAGTAAACCCTGCATTATTATGTAATCAGTAGTGTCGTATCTGTGTTCGGGAAGTTTCGTTGCTCGGTCAAGGGCTACTTCTGCTTCACCTGTCTGTTCGTTTCGCAGCAGTGCCAAGGCGAAGGCCAGGTAGTCTTTTCTTTCAGCGTTATAGATAGAGCTAAATAACGCAGCTGCTAATTTGTAGAAGCCATTATTCAGCGCTTGGTACCCTACAAAGCGCATGCTTGCATCAGTTAATGGTACCCCCCCTCCAAACTTGCTTAGCCAGTCCTTTGGATCGTCTGCGGTGGCGTACCAGGTGGTAAGCTCTAAAAGCTGCATCACCGGTGAGCTTTGGGGCAGAATAGCTTGAGCAATTTGCCATTCCTGTGACAATCTTGGCGATTGATCAGCCTCCCAGCAGTATGGTTTGGCCCACAACTGGCCCGTTGCAGGAAAATTAGGGGATTTTCGGCTGTAAAGAGCGTATCTCTCATCGACAAAATCGAGTTTTAGCTCATCTGCGATTAACATTAGCTGGGCGTCGCGGACAGTGCTGTCCATGATAGCTAAATCAATTTTGTATTTTTGAAGTTCTGTCTTTAGGGATTCACTATCAGTCTTCGCTCTTACCCAGGTTCTGACATGTTCAAGTGGATAGAGGATGTTGGTTCTGGTATCAATATAGACTTGGTTGTTGGGAGACAAGCGATAGATCAAAAAGCCCCCCATATCAACTTCATTGAAAATCCGACCAGACTTATTGTTATCGAGCATGTATGTGACTAAATGTTCTGGAAATAAATTGGTTATGGTTTGATTTTCGTGCAGCATGCTGCGTACTAGACGAATGCTTTCTAACATTGGTATTAAAAATATAGTTAATGATAGTAGCAGGATCACTGAAGACGGTCTGTACTGTGATGACTGCAGGGTACCTTGTATTTTTGTTTCACGTATTAAATGGGCAAACATGCCTAAGAAGATAATACCTGCAGGGGTTACCATTCGGGCCATCGTCAAGCCTGCGTACAGCATGACTCCACTACATACGAGATAGCCGAATTTTCCTTGTCTTAGGGCCATAACCAGAGTTGTCATGGCGATTAAGACCAAGACGTAAACACTTGCAATGCCGTTGTACACCATCGGAGATTGGAATTCATCGGTAATGGTTTTCCAGGCATCAGATAATATGAGTATCCCGTAAACTGGATGTGCCATGCTCGGAGTCAAGAACCCAATAGCAATTAGTAATACCCCCCAACTTGCCCATACCAGCCAGGTTTTTATCGATGCTTTCTCTTTAATTAATTTTAGGCCGATATCGACAAACAGGCCAAAGAAAATGACATATCCTAGGATAGGTGTGTGATAGTTGGCCCAGAATAGTAAGAGTAAAGCAATTGGGGCAATGGCTCTAATGCTGAGTTTAAGGTGGGCTCGCTGATACAGTATGAGGGCGATGATAGACAGGGCGTAACTGATTAATTCAGGGCGGACTTGTGCTCTTAGCTGAATTAAAACCGTTAGCATAGGAAATATCAGGCAATAGACTAGGGCTGGAGCTTTGATTTGTTTCAGCCAGCCCCACATGCAGCCTAATGTCAGTAAAGACGCCAGCAGCTTGAAGGTGATAAGGCCGCTAAATTCGCCAAACCATTTCACCAAGGTATATAAAGCAGCCTGGAAGAGTACAGGAGGGGAGCTAATCGCTTCGCCCTTGTAGGTAAAGCTGTAATGGTCTTGATAAGGGCTAAGTCCATTTTCTACCCAGTCCTTCCCCATTTGAAGGTGCCAGTAGCCGTCATAGTCTGTGGGGTGTCGCAAAGAAGTGGCCGCAACTATTACAAAACAAAGCAGTAGCACGGTGCCGATAATAAAGGCCCGTTTAGCTTCGATGTCTTGGTACCAGTTTGACAGGCGGGTTTCTTTATTATTGGACATACGTTCCTTTAATTCCTTGAGGGGTTTCCTTTAGCAGGGTGCTGAAAGAAATTCGGGTTAGGATTCAGCGGATAGCGCTACATTATTAACTGACCATCGTTGTGAGCTGTAGACGGTATTATCCTTCGCAAATAAATAGGGGTCAGACTCGAATGGCACTTACTTAAGCCTAAGCCGCTGAAATATAAAAAGAAAAGGCAGGATCAATGATACGCTGATTGCACCAAACAAATAGCAATCATCGAGAGCCTGCCTTAATGTCCATTAA